>Ga0209061_1000064_pt1 | contig 362798 bp, 358 predicted proteins | sample Coa_R1_10_FD_187157 | JGI IMG/M metagenome (GOLD analysis project Ga0209061, IMG submission 187157) | Surface soil microbial communities from Centralia Pennsylvania, which are recovering from an underground coalmine fire - Coalmine... | ecosystem: Environmental > Terrestrial > Soil >...
GACGACAGCCCGTAGGAGATCACGCCCTGGCGCGTCTGCTTCTCGACGAAGGGTTCGATCATGCCGCGCGCAAGCGCCATCTCGCGAATCCATCTGTCCGGCATGATCGACATGCGTGCCCTTCCCGTTTACGCCCCTGCGACCCGTCACGGTGTAAAGCAAGCACCCGCGAGCCTCAAGCGGAACACACGGCGGTTTGGCCCGTGGCGCGGCATCCGCGTCAGCATGGGCGCGGGCGCGCGCTTGAGACTTGCGGCACGCGAGATTGGCGCGCAGGACCCCGCTGTGCCGCGCCTCTTTGCCGGCGGCTTTTGCCGCGCCCGATTCGCTCTGGCCGGGGAGCTGCGGCTCATCAATCGTCGTAACCTGTCTGGCGCCGAGACCCATCCTCGGCGTCGGCACCGGCCTCACGGCGTGAAAATCGGACTCATTGTTCCCATCGCCGCATGGTAGCGCGGCATACGGCATTCATCTGCCGTCGCGATTCGCTGATGGCTTATTCCCGCGCCCGTTCGGCCAAACCCACGTGAAACGTCTCAGGCACGCCCGCCGTGCGGCCACCGTCGACGGGCAGGACGGCGCCCGTGACATACGCCGCTTCGGACGAAGCCAAGTACAAGGTGGCGTAAGCGATATCGGCGGGCTTACCGATACGTCCGAGCGGTATCACCAATTCGGTGCGCCGCCAATTCTCGTCGAAGTTACCGCTCGCGGAAAGGGCGCCGCGCAGCATGGGCGTGTCGATGGATCCCGGGCATATGCAGTTCACACGAATATTGTGCTTGGCGAAAGCCAAAGCCATCGATTTGGTCAGCGATACAACCCCGGCTTTGGTTGCGCCGTAGATCGGCTGCCATGGCCGTCCCACGATGCCCGCGTTGGAAGCGTCGTGGACAATCGATCCGCCGCCCGATTCGATCATCCCGGGTATGACCGCCTGGCTCGTGAGGATCACGCTTTTGAAGTTTACGTCCACCAAGAAATCAACCTCATCCATCGACGTCTCGGTGAACGGCTTGGTCAGCGTCACTCCCGCGTTGTTGACCAGAACGGTGACCGGACCAAAGCTGCTGCGGATGGCATCGACCGCGGCGTCGATTTCCGGCTTCCGAGTGACGTCCGCACAAACAGCGAGCGCCCTTCCGCCTCGATTTTGAATTTCCTGCGCCAAGCGCTTGAGGTCTTCGGCGGATTTATCCAGCAACCCGACCTTTGCGCCCTCTTCGGCGAAAAGCGCGGCTGTTGCTCGACCAATGCCGTGCGCCGCGCCGGTAATCAGGGCGACCGTTCCCGATAATCTGCCGCTACTTGCCATGCCGCCTCTCCCGGGGATGCCGCTCCGCCCAAGCATCGTTCGCGGCGCTGCCCATGCGCCTCAGCGGCACGCCGCTATCGCCTCTATTTCGACCAGGAAGCCGCCGAGCAAACCCGCCTGTACGGTGGTGCGCGAGGGATAATTCGGACCTTTGAAAAACTCGCGGAACACCTCGTTGAACCCGACATAGTCCTGCGGAAAATTCGGCAGAATGCATGTGAGCTTCATCACTCTGTCGAGCGAGCTCCCGGATGCCCGCAGGACGGCCTCGAGATTCCGAAGCGCTTGCCGCGCTTGGACTTTGATGTCGCCTTGAACCGGCTTGCCCGTCGTCCCGTCGTAAGGGACCTGCCCGGAGACGTAAACGACGCCGTCATGCTCGATGGCTTGAGAGAATGGTCCCTGTGGCATAGTCGGTACCGATGTCGCAACCACTCGCATCGCGATCTCCTTCGTTTTTGACGGCGATCTCTATTTAGAGGCCCGGCGCAAGCTCATCGCGACGTTTGTGCGAGCGTCCGCGAACAAGAAGGCGCTCCGCAAAATCCACCATGAAATAGAGCACAAACCCGATGACGATGAGCGACGTAATCGCGGCAAAGACCGTCACGGTATCGAGATTTCCGCGCGCCAGAACGAGGATATAACCCAGGCCGTTGTCGGAGCCCACAAACTCCGCCACGATCGTGCCGACCACCGCGAAGGTAATGGCCACCTTGAACCCGCCGAACATGCTGGGCAACGCGCCCGGCAACCGGATCTTCCAGAACGACTGCCAGCGATTGCCGCCCATCGAGCGGATCAGCATCAGGCTCTCCGGCCGCACCGAATTGAGGCCGGTCAGGGTGTCGACCACGACCGGGAAGAACGATATGAGGAACGTCATCAACACCTTCGGCAGGCTGCCGAATCCGAACCAGACAATGAATAGCGGAGCCAGCGCCACCTTGGGCAGCACCTGTGCCGTCAAGAGGATCGGATAGATCGCGCGGCGGAAGCCGACCGAGTACACCATCAAGGTAGCCGCCGGAACACCGACCCCAATGGCGACGGCAAAGCCAGCGAGGATGGCGAGTACCGTCGGCACGGCTTGGCTCAGCAACGTCGCATGATCGGCATATATCTTGAACGCGATCTCGCTGGGAGTCGGCAGCAGGTAGATCGGCACATCAAAGAACCGGACAAGAGCTTCCCACGCGATCAGAGCGCCGGCAGTGACAATGGCGGGGAGCAGCCAGTGACTGCCGAGTTGCCGCAGGCCGGCCGTGCGGTCCTCGACGGTGGACGTCTTCATCGCACGCTCAGACATCTTTGAAGACACCGAGCTGGCGGAACCGGTCGCGAATATGGCCGGCCAGCGAATTGAACTCCGCACCCTCCTTGAACGCGAGTGTTCGCGGACGCGGAAGGTCGATTTTGACGATTTCCGCGATCCGTCCGGGCCGAGGCGTCATCACGACTACGCGGTCCGACAGAAATACCGCTTCCTCGATGCTGTGCGTGATGAGAATCGCGGTCTTACGCCGTTCGAGCCAGATTTTCTGCAAATCGAGATTCATCTGGTCGCGGGTCATCGCATCCAGCGCGCCGAACGGCTCGTCCATCAACAGAATTTCGGGGTCATGAACCAAGGCGCGGCACAAGGCAACGCGCTGCTTCATACCGCCCGACAGCTCTTCCGGGTATTTGTCGGCAAAATCGGCGAGACCGACGCGCTCCAAGAGCTCGTAAGCGCGAGGAATATAGTCCCGCACGGGCAAACGACGGATCTCGATCTGCAGGAGAATATTGCTAAGCGCGGTGCGCCAGTCGAGCAACTCCGGCGTCTGAAAGATGATGCCCAAGTCGGTGAACGGCCCGGTGACGCGCTGGCCGTCGATCTGCACCTCGCCCTGATCGATCCCGATCAAGCCCAATACGGCCAGCATCAGGGTCGTCTTGCCGCATCCGCTCGGCCCGAGAACGGAGACGAACTCGCCGCGTGCAATATCGAACGACACGTCCTTGAGGGCGGGAATCACATCGCCGCCGGCACGGTAACTCTTCGAAACCGCTCTCACTTCGATGAGCGAGCTCGACGCCTCATGCGGGGTGAAAGAAGCCATTACTTGCGCTTCGTAAGTGATCATCTGTTCGCGAGGAACTCGTCTGTCGCAACCATCGCCGGCGTGACGACGCCTTTCGGCACATCCGCGTATTGGACGAGCAGGTCGATCGTCTGTTGCCAGTCACGTGCGTCGGTGATCCCATATGGTTTCGATCGCGTAGCCGCGGTATGGAGCAGCTTGATCTCCTCCGCCCACTGGCGGGCAACGACGTTGCGGCTCAACTGCGTGTCCTTTGCATAGGCGAAGAACGCGTCGACTGCGCGGCTGGGGTCAGCCACGGCCGCCGCTATGGCCTCCACCGTGGCCTGGGCGAACGCCCGGACAATCTGTGGCTTCTCGGACGCAAGCTTATCGCTCACGATGATGCCGTTGCTGACGGCCGTGATGCCGTAATCGGAATAGCGGAAGACGTTCAACGTGCACGAGCACTTTTCCTCCAAGATCGGAAGTTGCGCGGTCAAATAGCCGAAGCTGAAGTCCGTCTTCCGGGCGAGGAACAGGTTGTCGCGCGTCGGAATATCGACCTGCACTTGTTTGATGGTCTTCACGTCGATGCCAGTCTTCTTGGCAAACGCCGGGAAAAGCTGTTCTGGCGACGAACCCGGTGAAAATCCGCCGGTCTTTCCGTTGAGGCTCTTCGGGCTCTTGAGGTGCGAGTCCGGCATGGTGACGACCATCATCGGATTGAGTTCGATCATGCCGACGATTTGCTTTGCCCGTACCCCCTGTGCCGACAACTTGACCAGCGTGCCGCCGTCGGCGAACCCAAAATCGTCCGACCCGTTGGCAACCGTCTGGATCGTTGTTGCCGAGCCGCGACCGGGCAGCGCGGTTACGGCAAGCCCATGCTTTTTATAGATACCGTCCACGATGCCAAACAGCAGTGGAACATGCGACCCATTGAAGAATATATCGACGCGCAATGTGACCGGCGTGGGTTGTTGCGCCCGCGCCTCGGCCAGCAGCAGAAAGCCTGCGGCAAAAATAAATGTTCCGACGATGACTCGTCCGGCCGCCGCACCAAGCACCTTCATCTGAATACGCATTGTCTTTCCCCTCCCTTGCTCGCGCCGTGTCGTTGGACGACCGCTCTCATGATGGCGGCCGCCGCTAAACGCGCCAGAAATCCAGCGGCAGCGTCGTCATGCGCCGTACTCCCGAAGCGGTCACTTCCAGCACTTCTTCCAGCTGAAATCCCCCGATGCCGTGGACGTAGTAGGGCGTCTCATAACAGAACACCATGCCCTGCTCGAGAACCGCGGTCTCGTTGGGCCCGACGAACGGCGGTTGTTCCTCTTCCAAAGCGACGTGCGTGATGCCGATCGTGTGCCCCAAATGACCGCGCGTATAGCTTGGCAACCCATTCCGCCGGATGGTTTCCTGGGTTTGGCGGAATAAGGTGGAGAACGGCAATCCCGGCTTACTGATCGACAGCGCTTCGTCGACGCCCGATTTGAGAGCGTCGAGGACGCGACGCATGAGGGGGCTCGGCTCACCGAGCACGAACGTCCGCCCGGTATCGGACGCATACGCCGACAAGTATGCCGACGAGTCAAAAAACACCATTTGACCTCGTTCGGCTCGCGCGACGTCCGCAACCGCTTTCGGCGCGAAATCGCCTCCGATCGAGGTGGTGACGCGAAAACCCGAGAGACCGGCGTATTCGGGATGCGTGAGCGCTGCGTCCGCGACTGCCTTCTGATAGGTGAGCCGAAGGTCGGAAACCGTCGACCCGGGCACGCGGCCGGCCACGGCTTTCATGCCCCGCTCGATCAGGTCGGTCGCGCGCTGCATGAGCCCGATCTCGCCGGGAGCTTTAATCGCACGGAGCGCGTAAAAAACGTCTTCCGCCTCGACGAACGTCGCATCGGGTAAGCTCCGCCGGAGCTGCTCAATCAGCTTCACCGGCATACTGCCGAGCTCGATGCCGATCCGGCCGCGGCCAAGCTGTCGCTCGCGCAGCACGTCTGCGATCAACTGCGTCGTGGTCTCAAGGTCGAACTGGACGGGTTTCTCGATCTGCGGTTTTGTGCCGCTTTCGAGCTCTTCGCGCGTATCGAGTTCCATCCAAAGCGGAAATGTTCGAATGTCGGCGATATCACTGTAGCGTCGCGCCGGGATCTCCTCCCAATTCGGCAGGACCATCGCGGGCGGTTTCGCCGCATCGGCCGGCATCAGCACCATCGCGGCGCCGGGTTTATAGAAGTAGTTGAGGAAGCCGCCGAGGTAATAAACATTGGCACGCGATAAGGCCAATAACGCGTCAAGCCGACGTTCCTCCATCGCTGCCCGCAGCCGTTTCGGATCAAAGAACGCCGGCATTCCTATGGTCTCCGCCCCAGTCGACTAGGCTTCCTCGGCCGTATCGTCGCCAATTTCGAACCTAGCCTCACGCGCCATGCTGAGATCGACCACTGTGTCTTTCACCAGCAGATCCTCTCTGATCGGCTCGATCACCATTCCGTCTTCCACCGGCACCATGCAGGCGGTCTCGATTTTTCCGTTCGCTTTCACAACACAACAGACGCAGATACCACGCCGACAGGTGAGGTAATAGCCGAGCGTGCCGTCGAGATGGCGGTTGATGTACTGGAGCGCGTTGCTGATGCTGGCGCCATCCATGGGCGGCAGATCGAACGTGTCGGCGCGCGATTGGCCGCGCGCGTCACGCCCGTCGCGAATGACCGTAATTCGCATGTATAGACTCTCCCCTCGTCACGGAACCCGGCTGCAATCGCGTGCACACCACCGGTTCCGATCGGAACGTCATTTCACCGCCGGACATCGTCAGGACCCCGTTCGCAAGATATTGATCGTCTGGCAGCGGAAAATCTTCGCGATAGTGGGCACCGCGGCTTTCCTTGCGGCGCTGCGCACACACCACCATCGCCTCGAGCGTCAAAGCCGCGCTCGATGTCTCGAGCGCTTCGACCCAGTTCCGATTGTATCGACGCTCCTTGTTACGGCTGAAGACGCGCGGCAAATCGTTGGCCCTTAGGCCACGGATATCGGCAAGAGCGGCATCGAGCAGATTGCCCGATCGCAGCACATTGAGACTGCGGTTGGCGATTTGCCGCAGCTGCTCCGCGACCTCGTGCGACGCCGCGCCGTCGCTTCGCTCGAGCGGCGCCTCGATCCGCGCCTTCACGGCGCGCCACTGAGCAGGAGGCACCGAGCGGAATCCCGACTTCGCTGCGAAGCGCGCGGCGGATTGCCCGGCGCGCCGCCCTTGGACGAGGAACTGGCTGCAGGCGTTCCCCGAAAGACGATTGGCGCCGTGCAGACCGCCGGCGGCTTCGCCGCAGGCATAGAGACCGGGCACCTGCGTCTCGCAGGCCTCGCCGATCCGAATGCCACCCATGAAGAAATGGCTCGCCGGCGCGACCTCCACCGCATAGCCTTGCCTGATCCGCTCGACCAGAGGCCGGAAATCAAAGCCCTCCCAATACCAGTTCGCCCGCAACAGCGGCTTGCCGTACCATTGCGGCAGAAAATCGAGCACATCACGCGGCAGGTGCGCCCACGAAAGGAAAACCCCGCCACCGGGCCCGCCCCGGCCCTCGAGCACCTCTTTGACCGACGCGATGGAAACGATGTCGCGCGTCGCCATTTCCATGCGTTCGGCGTCGTAACGCGCCATGAAGCGCTCGCCATAGCGATTGAGCAGCCACGCGCGCGTGCTGCTTTGCGGGCCGATGATCCACGGAAACTGTATGCCGCGCCAAAGGGGCGGATTGACGAGGCAGCACGGCAGGAATTGCACCATCTCCATATCGATGAGATCGGCGCCGGCATCCAAGGCCATGCGATAGCCGTCGCCGATAAGCTCCTCAGGGGCGGTGCGAAACGGATAAACCATCATGCCGCCGCCAGCGGCGATGATCGCGGCTTTCGTCTCCAGGCAAACGACGCGACCAGTCCGTAGGTCGATGCCAGCAACTCCCGCGACGCCATCGTCCGTTCGGATGATGTCGGTGACGTAGAACTCGTCGCGGAACTTGGCCCCGGCCGCAATCGCGGCGTTGCACAGAAGTTGCAAAATCTGCATTCCCGACACCAGGACACCGCGGGGAAACCGGTGCCCCGGAGCATGGGCTATCCCCGAGACCTTGAGACCGGAGTCGAGCAGCCGTTTCACTTCCGGTCCGACCTCTGTGACGAGCGTCTGCACCTGGCTCTGGTGATTGAGAAAGGCGCCGCCCTTGATCGTATCTTCGAAGAAGGCTTGTTCACTGTCTTCCTCGCTCCCGGCCAGGCCCAGTAGGCGGGACATCGTGCGTCCGTCGACCGAAATATCGCCGGTCACGGTCACAGTGGCACCGGAGCGTCCTACCTGGCCTTTGTTGAGGACGACGACCGTGAGCCCGGCACTCGCGGCTTCCGCAGCGGCCCGTAAACCCGCCGCGCCGGCACCGATGACAACGACATCGATCCGTTTCATGCCAGGACCATCGATCGTGCGGTGCGCGCGACCCGCTGGCTGCGACCGCGCAATCCGCCGCGCGCCCGCGGCTCCGCCGGCCGATAGCCGAGGTCCCGGGAGATGCGGTCACCGGTGGCGATCACAATCGGTATGGACCTCGCGAGAAAATCGCGCGTCATTCGATAAGCGGGACCCGAAATTCCAACGGCGGCAATGACCTTGCCTTCATGATTCCGGATGGGCGCCGCCGCGCCGATGACATCCGCACGATATTCGCCCTTATTCATGGCATAGCCGCGGCTCCGGATTGCTTCCAACTCTCGCCGGAGTAGTGGGGCCGCGGTCAACGTGGCCGGCGTGAAAGCTTTCAGTTTCCGGCGCAAGACAGCCACGGATAGATCGGAGCGATGCGCCAGAATGGCCTTGCCGGAGGCGACGCAATAGGATGGCGAGCGGCCGCCGACGATCGAATAGGCCCGAACCGGATGTTCGCTTTCGATCTTGTCGATGTAGACGACGTGCGCCGGGTCCTCGGGATCTATAATGGATAGGTGCACGGTTTCGCCGGTGATCTCCGACAGCGCGCTGATGTGCTGCCGCGGTACGTCGCGCAGCTGCAATCCCTGTACGACCAGACAACCCAGCTCCCAGAGCCGGACGCCAAGTCGATAGTGCTTTGACACCGGATCCTGTGTCACCCAGCGCGCACGCTTAAGCGAATTCAAAATGTGATGGACGGTTGACTTTGGCATCCCGAGGTCGGCCGTCAGTTCGGCCAAAGTGCGTTGCGGCCGCTCCGGCGTGAACGCATCGATAACGGCGAGCGACTTGTGGATCACCTTGAGCATGCCGACGATCCCTGCCGTTGGCCCGTCAACGGTCGTTCAGTGCGTTTTGGGTAGAAAGGCGTTCGTGTAGACCATTTCCGGCTTCACCGCGCCCTTCGGAAGGTTCGAATACTCCGATAGGGTATCGAGCGTCGCCTGCCAGTCATGGGCATCCATGTCGCCGTACGGCCGGTGCACGGTCGCTTTCGTGTGCAGGAGAGGAATGGCTTCGCGCCACTGCTCGTCGACGACTTTCCGGCTCAAGCCGGTGTCTTTCGCGTATTGGAAGAACGCATCGACCGCATGCTCCGGATCCTTCACCGCGAGCGCGATCGATTCCACCGTCGCTCGGGCGAATCTTCTCGCCAAGTCGGGCTTTTCGGCGAGGAGCCTGTCGCTGGCCACAATTCCGTTGCTGGTAAGATTGAGGCCGTAATCCGCGAAGCGAAGCACGGTCAACTTGCACCCGCACTTCTCCTGCAGAATGGGAAGCTGAGCCACCGTTAAGGCGACGTCGAAATCGGTTTTCTTGACCAGGAACATGCTATCGCGGGTCGACACGTCGTTGACCGCAATGCGCTTGATGCTGTCGAGATCGACCCCGGCACTTTTGGCGAAGGCAGGAAACAGCTGATCCGTTGCCGAACCGGGCGCGGTACCGACGGATTTGCCGTTAAGATCCCGCGGTTCCTTGATGCCGCTGTCGGGAAGGGCCAGAACCGCGATAGCCGAGGTTTCGAGCATGCCGACAATCATTTTGGCCTTGAGGCCTTTGGCGACGAGTTTTGCCAACGTTCCACCATCGGCGAAGCCGAAATCGTCCGATCCGTTCGCGACGGTCTGGATTGTCGTCGCCGATCCACGACCCGTTTCGGCCGTAACGTCGAGTCCGTACTTCTTATAAATTCCGTCGACGATGCCGAGAAGCAGCGGCACGTGGGCGCCATAGAAGAACACGTCCATGCGCAATTTGACCGGCGTCGGCTGCCGCTGCTGCGCATGAGCCTGCGAAATGCCGGGGCCGTAGCCGCCGCCGGGCCATAGCACAAACGCCGCAATTGCGACGCCCGCGAAACCTCGCTTGATCAACCGCCGCATGAGAGCCCCCTTGAATCATGGCCGTCCATACCGCACGCCGGTCCATATTGTTGACCGGCGTTTCAAAAAAAGGAACCATAATTTCAACGGTCACGAATGGCCTCTGGGCGTGCCGGCCTATACAATCGGCACTCTGTGATTACGGAGCGAGCAGATGAGAGAGCCGCGATCGAATGCCGACGGTTCTGCCGTGCGCGAGAACATCGCGAAGGCAATCCGCGTTCTTGTCCGCGAAGGATTGATCCCGAATGCCGGCCACATCAGTGTCCGGCCCCCCGACGCGGATTGGTTCTGGACCCTACGCCACGTCCATGTCGGGCTCGACGAGATCGGCCCGGGCGACATCATCGCTTGCGATATGGATGGGCGCTCGCTCGACCCCGCGTGGCAGGCTTCGGGAGAGCGTTTCATCTACACCGAGATCTTCCGCAGTCGGCCCGACGTGCGCGCGATCGCGCATTTTCATCCGCCGATCGCGATCGCGTTCTCGATCGCCCGAAAGCCGTTGCTCCCGATCCTTATGCTCGGCGCTCACATTGGCGAGGTCCCTCAATACGATGTACCCGAACCGATCGAAAGCCCGACGGCCGGCCGCGCCCTCGCGCAGGCGCTCGGCCGCGCGCGCGCCGTCCTGCTGCGCGGCCACGGTGCCGTGACGGTGGGCGAGACTGTCGAAGATGTTTGCGCACTCGCCGTCATGCTCGAGCACAGCGCGCGTATGCAACAAGCGGCGAGCGCGCTCGGCGAGGTGAAACCGATCGACACCAAAGGACGGGAGAAAATATTCGCCGACGCCTTTATACATTTCCGCGATGTACTCTGGGATCACCATCGGCGTGGCGACGCGGTTACGCCTTTCCTTGCGCAACGGATCATCTAGCGTGTCACCGCGGTGCGCACGGACATTTCCGCTTTGCCGTCTCGATGCCAGACCAGCCGGGTGAAGCCAACAGATTGGGCGAGCGGTTGGTTTCCCCCTCGATCAGCAAGCGATTCCCGTGTTTAATCCTGGGCGGCAGCACCGGCGTTCGCCGCCTAAAACCCGGCCTCGCCGGTCTCGTCGCATGGCGACGCGAAGGGCGCCGCGGTCACAGGCGGGGCAGCGTGACGCCGCGCTGCTTCTGGTACTTGCCGCCGCGATCGGCATACGACACTTCGCAGACCTGGTCGCTCCTGAAGAACAGGAACTGGCAGATGCCCTCGCCGGCGTAGATGCGCGCCGGCAGCGGCGTGGTGTTCGAGATCTCGATGGTGACGTGCCCTTCCCATTCGGGCTCCAGCGGCGTGACGTTGACGATGATGCCGCAGCGCGCGTAGGTCGACTTGCCGAGGCAGATCACCAATACGTCGCGCGGAATGCGGAAATACTCGATGGTGGTCGCCAGCGCAAAGCTGTTGGGCGGCACCACGCAGATATCGGTCTCCCTGTCGACGAAGCTCTCGGGCGAGAACGCCTTGGGATCGACGACCGCGTTGGAGACGTTGGTGAAGATCTTGAAGTCGCGGCCGACGCGCGCGTCGTAGCCGTAGGACGACAGCCCGTAGGAGATCACGCCCTGGCGCGTCTGCTTCTCGACGAAGGGTTCGATCATGCCGCGCGCAAGCGCCATCTCGCGAATCCATCTGTCCGGCATGATCGACATGCGTGCCCTTCCCGCTTACGCCCCTGCGGCCCGTCACGGTGTAAAGCAAGCACCCGCGAGCCTCAAGCGGAACACGGCATTTGCCGGCCCGCCGCCCGCGGCGGCGCCACTCGGTCGCCTAGGTCCGACCACCCTCGCCGACGCCGCCGCGCGCCAGCAGCTCCCGCATGACGCGCTCGGCGCCGGCGATGCACGATTCGGCGAGGATCGCGATCTCGCGCTCGCTCATGCCCTGCGCGCGGGCCTCGGCGGCGAGCCGCCGCCGCTGCTCCGCGAGGAAGGCGGTCCGGGCGGCGTTCGCGGGAAGGCGGGCGGCCGCCGTGCCGACCTCAATCGTCCAAAGCGCCACCTGACGCGTTAAAGTATCAACCATGCCGACATGCGTAAAACTGTGCCGTCCGACGGCACGGTCAAGAGATCGGCGCGCAACCGAGACATGACCATGGCTGAGACGGGAACCGAACCGCCGAGCCGAGAATTCGAGGAGATTCGCGCCGGAGCTCGATTGCCGCATCTCCGGATCGACACGGCGTACCGCCGACGGCGCGACAGGACCGCCGAGCCGCTTTCGATGACCCTTGAGGCAGTCCCGTCCTTTGAAGCCTTCGGCGAATTCCTCGAGCGGATGGATCCGTTTCAGGCATGGCTGCGCTTGGCCCAGGCTTGGTGGCTTCCCTGGCTCAAAGCCGTCGAAGGTGCATGGCTGCCCGCGCCGACCTCGCCGAACCCACCGGCCCGCTCCGACGCGCGTGCCCGCGACCCCGAGCGGCGGCCGGGGTATTGACAGCCGTCGCGGCTTACCTAGATCGATGGCGCGCCAGACGGCTCGGCCACGAGGATGGGCCGCCGCGCCTGCACATCGCTTCGAGCCGACGGTGTGTCGTGCCCGTTCTCGCCGGACATTCCATGGTCCGGCGGCGGAGGGACAAGTGCGGCATGCGCCGTGCCGCCGATCCCGTGTCGATGCGATACCGCCGCAGGGGCAGGCTCCTTTTCCTCGCGGTCCGTCGGTTTCGAGGAGGAGGTATTCGACACGTATGGCACGAATCACTGTCAGCGACTGCGTCCGGCGGGTGCCAAACCGATTCGAGCTCGTTCTGCTGGCCGCCGAGCGGGCGCGCCAACTCGGCACCGGCGATCCGGCAACCATCACGACGACGAACGAGCCGCGCCCTTTGGTGGCACTACGCGAAATCGCGGCGGGCAGCGTCGCAATCGACCGCTTGCGCGAGCGCAGCACGGCACGGCTGCAGCGAGCCCGACGTGACGCGGCGGAACAGGAGGAACCGCAGGAAGACAGCTTTATCGCGCGGTTCGTGTCGTCCTCGGCGGCGAACGCACCGGCAGCATCGGAGCCCGACAGCGATGCGGCCTGAGAGACCGTTGAGAATCGCCCAGATCGCGCCCTTGATCGAAAGCGTGCCGCCGCGGCTTTATGGCGGCACGGAGCGGATCGTCTCCTATCTGACCGAGGAGCTGGTGCGGCAGGGACACGACGTGACGCTCTTCGCCAGCGGCGACTCGCAGACCGCGGCGTGGCTCGTTCCCTGCTGCGACACCGCCTTGCGCCTCAACCCGGCGGTGCGCGATGCGTGGCCGTACCTGACCACGATGTTGGACAAAGTCCGCCGGCGTGCCGGCGACTTCGACGTTCTGCATTTTCACACCGACTATTTCCATTTTCCGCTGTTCCGCGATTTTGCGCCGGCCGTCGTAACGACCCAGCACGGCCGGCTCGACCTGCCCGATCTGCGAACAGTGTACGACGCATTTCCGGACATGCCGCTGGTGTCGATCTCCGACCATCAACGCCAGCCGCTGTCGCGGGCCAACTGGATCGGCACCGTGCACCACGGCCTGCCGCGCGATCTTTTGCGCTACGACGCGGCGGCCGAACGCCGCTATCTCGCGTTTCTCGGTCGCATCTCGCCCGAAAAGCGGCCCGACCGCGCCATCGAGATCGCGCATCGAAGCGGCCTGCCGCTCCGCATCGCGGCGAAGGTCGACAAGATCGATCGGGCGTACTTCGAGAAGATGGTCAGGCCTCTGCTGTCGCGTCCGCATGCCGAATATATCGGCGAGATCGACGAAGCCCAGAAAAACACGTTCCTCAACGGCGCGATCGCCCTGCTCTTTCCGATCGACTGGCCCGAGCCGTTCGGCTTGGTGATGATCGAAGCCATGGCCTGCGGCACCCCGGTCGTCGCCTGGCGCTGTGGCGCCGTGCCCGAGATCGTCGAGGAGGGCATCACCGGCTTCATCGTCGACAATATGGAGCAGGCGGTCGCTGCGGTGGTCAAAGCGACGATGCTCGACCGCAATACGATCCGCGCGCGCTTCGAGGCGCGCTTCACTGCCGAACGGATGGCGCGGGATTACCTGCGGCTCTATCGCCGGCTCGCCGAGGCGGACGCGCCGCGCCAGGCCATGCTCACCTCGACAGCGGTCTCGGGTCCCCGCGCGGCCGAACGACGCCGGCCGGCGGCTCGGCTCCCGCGCGAGCCGCGCCGGCCGCCGGCGACCGGGCGTTCCGGAGATTTCGGCGGCGAAATGGCGTAGGCCGCTGTCGGTCCAAACTCAGGACAACCGCGACGGTCTCGATGGCGGTGCGGACGGATCGCCATTCGCCGCGCGCGCACGGGCCTGCGTCTTGCGCCGTACCAAGTTGGCGCGCAACGCCTGCGCAAGCCGCGCCTGCTTACCGGAGGCCTTGGCCGTGCTCGCGTCGCTCCGGCCGGGCCCATGCCGCTGTTTCGCCGCCATGGCCCAGAGTTGCGGCGGTCGCTCGCCGCCGTCAAGACATTGCGTGCCGCCGGTCGCAGCCGGGCGGGCGCTATCGCGCGTCGGAGCGTCAAGCGGTCGTTCGATCGGCGGTGGCGCCCGATCCTGCGTTGCAGTCTGTTGCCCTACAGTCAACATCAGTTGCCCAGGGCATCGCAGACAAGTTAGATTGGAAAAACTCGGTTGCCCTGAACGCGCCGGGCGCTGACCGGAGGAGACATGCGGTTCGCGATTTTCATCTACGACGGCACCGAGCCGATCGATCTCGCCACCTACGGCGTGCTGTCGATGGCGCGGCGCGTCGCGCCGAGCATCGAGGTCACGACGGTCGCGCCGAAGACCGGATCAATCGCTCTGGCCAACGGCCTCTCGGTCGTCAGCAGCTATGGCATCGACGACTTCCCAGGTGCCGACGTGCTGATCGTCACCGGCGGACCCGGCTGGCAGGCCGCCGCCGAAAATTCCGCCATTCAAGGTTTCCTACGGCGGCAAGCGGAACGCACCGTGATGGTCTCGGTCTGCACCGGCGCGCTGATCCTCGCCGCGGCCGGCGTCCTCGATGGACGCACGGCCACGACCAAGCGCGAGGTGGTCAAGGGCGAGATCCCGCCGATCGATCTCCTGGCGAACACCCCCGGCATCGACGTTGTCGATGCCAGCGTCGTCGACCAGGGCGCGGTGGTTACGGGCGGCGGCGTGACGCTGTGCATCGACGCGACACTCCACCTGCTCCAGCGTTTTTTCGGCGCGGCCACGGCACGCGACGTCGCGCGCATACTGGAATATTCGAGGGCGTGGAAAGCCAACAGCGAGGCCTTGCCGGCGATCACGCCGCGTGACGGCGCTCGACTCGCGGCGCCGGAATCTCTTTCCTGAGCCGCGGCAAACCGGTACCAAGGTTGCGATGGCAAAGCCCGGCACTCGCGGCGCGGCGGCCGCCCGTCTGAAAAAAGCGGCGCCCGCCGATAACCTGCTCGCCCAGCTCGGCGACCGTCTGCGGTCGCTGCGGAAGACGCGCGGCATGACGTTGAGCAGCCTCGCCCAGGCGACAGGCTTCACCAAGAGCTATCTCTCGCGCATCGAACTGTCGCAAAAGACGCCGCCGATTGCCTCGTTGGCCGAGATCGCCCGCGCGTTGAACGTCGATCTCGCCTATTTCTTCCAGGACCGGACGGTGGCGCCGCGCCGCTCCTGGTGTGTCGTGCGCGCCGGCGAGAAGCGGCCGGTGGTTCGCGGCGGCACCGCCTTCGGTTACGACTACGCGAGCCTCGCCTATAATCTCGAGCGGCAGCACATGGAGCCGTTCCTCTTCCGCTTCCCGGCTGACCTGGAAAAGCACGTCTACTTCGAGCACGACGGCGAGGAATTCATCTACGTGCTCAAGGGCGGCGTCGAGTTCAAGATCGGCGACGAGGTCCTGGTCCTGCGGGCCGGCGACAGCCTCTATTTCGACGCCCGCATTCCACACAAGGGCCGCGCGCTCGATCGCGAGGCCGAGGCACTCGCAGTCATGTTCTCGAGCGAGGGCCAGGGCGCGACCGCGCGCGTCGGCGCGCCGCGGCCGCCGCGCGGCTGATCGGCCGTCCCCGGAATTCGCGCGCGGCTATTTCTTCTTGGTATCGCCGAACCCGGCGGTGTGCTGGAACACGTTCGGCTTGCGATAGACCGCGAGGAAGACCGCGCCTTCGTCGCTGTGCGTCTCATGGAACGAGCCGGGCCTGCGCCAGACGAACTCGCCGGCACGGCAGATGCCTTCGTGATCATAAAACGACCCTTCGAGCACGAAGGACTGCTCGATCTCCGGGTGCTTGTGCATCGGCAGAGTTGCGCCGGGCGCCCATTTCAGGAGGCAGGTCGTCTCGCCCTTGGCCTTGTCCTCGTAGAGCACCTTGATCGAGATGCCCTTGAACTGGGTCGGTTGCCACTCGATGTCCTGCGGCTTGACGTAGATCGAGCCGCCGATCGTGGGTTGCACCTTGCCGGCCTTTTTGACCGCGCCCTTCTCGAATTCCGTGTCCCCTGCCTGGGCGATATCGGACATCGCTGACCTCCTGAGAGCCGATGGTTCGGACAGCCGGATCCTTCCGGCGCGCCGGCTACCGTATCCTCCAGGGAAACCCGCGGTCAAGGCCGCAACACCGGCCGGGCACGTCGCCCGAGCGAGCCGCGGACGCGCACCGAAGCCGCCGTTTCCTCGACATCCGCCATTTTCCCGCCCTGAAGCCAGGCAACGGCGATGGGAGCGACGCCGCCTGGAGGTTGACCGGAGGTGTCCATTGGTTGACTCATGGTTTCCTCTATGGAACCATACCCCGAAAGGCCGACGCAAATGCGCCGCAGTAGCAGCGACGGCTCGAGGGAGGGGGCGTGAGTCTGCGAGACGAAGCCGGCAGTGTCGCGCGGCCGATATGCGAGCGGCGCCCGCCGTCAACCGAGCCGTCCCACCCCTGCGCCGCAACGGAGCACTCTTCAGGCGAATTCGGCAGCGACCGTGGCGCACGACCGCGGCGGATCGGGCCGCGACCACAACGATGAAACCAGCGAGGAGGAGGACGCCATGGCATGCTCTAACCGGATCGAATGGGAGCGCCGGAGTATCCTGAAGGCGGGCGCCGCGGTTGCGGCGGCGACCCTGTTTCCAGCCGCAGGCACATTCGCCCGGAGCGAGCGGCCCATCCGCATCGGCCATATCGAAGCGCTCACGGGCACCTACGCCTCGCTCGGCGTCAACGACGTGAATGGCGCCAAGCTTGCGATCGAGCAGATCAATGCCAAGGGCGGAGTTTTGGGGCGGCCACTCGAGCTCGTAGTCGAGGATGGCGCGGCCGATCCCGGGATCGCCGTGCAAAAGACCCACAAGCTGGTCGATGACGACAAAGTGAATTTCCTGATCGGCTCGGCCTCGTCCGCCGTGGCGCTCGCCCTCTCGCATGCCGCGAATGGGCTCAATACGATCTATGTCTGCACCGCTTCGCACACCGACGCGGTGACCGGCAGCAAATGCAACTGGAATACCTTCCGCACCTGTTCGACCACCTGGATGCTGGCGGCCGGCAACTCCCGCACTCTCTTCGACAAATTCGGCAAGCGCTGGTACTTCATCACGCCCGACTACGCCTTCGGCCATACCGAGCAGCGCGCCTACGCCGAGCAGCTCCAGAGTTACGGCGGCCAGGTACTGGGCAATGCCCTGGCGCCACTCGGCACGACGGATTTCTCGTCCTATCTGATCAAGGCAGAATCGATGAAGCCCGACGTGCTGATTGTGCTTCAGGTCGGAGACGACAAGGTTAACCTGCTGAAACAGGCGACACAGTTCGGGCTCACCAAAAAAATGGCGATCGGCGGCGGGGAAATCAATCTTGAAGAGATTCAGGGGCTGCCCCCGGATGCCCGGGTCGGGTGGTGGACGATGGAATGGTACTGGAAGCAACCCAACACGCCGCATGTCGAGGGGTTCATCGACGCCTATCGCAAGCGCAACGCCGGCAAGGTGCCGACGGCGCGGAGCTGGTTCGGCTTCGCTGCAGTCCATTCGCTGGCGCTCGCCGTGGCCAAGGCGAAATCCGTCGACTCGCTGAAGGTGGTGCGGGCACTCGAGGGCCTCGAGCTGCCGCCCGAAGTTGCATTGCAGCCCGGCAAGCTCGTCTATCGCGCCGGCGACCATCAACTGATCGCCAACGAGTTTCCTGGCGAAATTCGGCATGACGGCAAGTATCCCGACCTCTTCCGCCTGGCCGACATCGTGCCGGGATCGCGCATCGCCAAATCGGTCGAGGCCGACGGCTGCAAGCTCGTCTACCCCAGCTGAGCGCGGACGTCGGGTTCTGCGGCGCTCGGCTCCGACGCTATTGCGCCGGCTGGCGCGGGCGCGGCTTCGACCGCTGCGGTGGCTCGACCCGCGTGAGGGCGACGTCGCGCTTTGCGCCTTTCTCGCTCAGGGTGAGCGTGACCACGGTGCCGACCTTGCCGCGTACCGTGTGGACCACGTCGCGCAGGCTCATGCCGTTCACGGTTCGGCCGTTGATGGCGACGATCTCTTCGCCGCGCCGGAGGCCGGCGGCCCGCGCCGGCCCGTTCGGCAGCACGCGCTCGACCACCAGCCGGGCGGGTGCGCCGACCCGGTCGGCGGTCAGGCCGATGGCGATACCGACGATGCCGTCGTCGGCGGCGGCCCGCTGCGGCGCTTGAGCAGTCGCCGCCAAACCGCCGGCAGCAAGCAATCCGATGCCGACCGCGACGGCGAGCGTCACGCGCCTGATCGAATTCCACAGCGTCACCATCGACATCGCCGCCTCCTCGCCTGATAGCGACGCCTGCCGGCTTGCGCGGGTTTCCCCGCCGCGGCCCGGCGCCGACACGCCCTTGTCAGAACCCTGCTGTCCGCCATCGGTTGCTTCTCCGCCGGACGCACCCGTACAACCACGCCTTCGGAGCGCCGCCATCGGCGGCTATGCCCGCGATTTGCCTCTCCTTAACCGGTGACCTCCAAACTGCCTCGGCTTCCGCCGCGGCCCGCCGAGACGCCTTGCCAAGCCGGGCAAGGCTCGTGTATGTCCCGCGCATCTTCCGGATGCTGCCGTAGCTCAGTGGTAGAGCACTCCCTTGGTAAGGGAGAGGTCCTGAGTTCAATCCTCAGCGGCAGCACCATTAGATCAACGGGTTAGTATATTTACCCTTACAGGGATTCCTTACAATGTAAGGAGAGAACGACCGGTGCGCCTCCGATGGGCCACTTTTCGGGCCGCCCTGTGCAGGTAATTATAACCTTGACTCAGCATCCTTATCCACCTAGGATAAGGCTACTGATCGAGGGGAATAATACATGCCGAAGCCAACCGCCAATTTCGAGACCTATCAAGTCAGCCGCTATTGGATTGCAACGACCCCTGACGGTCGGAAAGCCCTTGTGCTGGATACAGTCCAGGGGCGGCCAATAGCCTTTGAACTTCCCCCCGAAGTTCTGCCGAAAATGGCGGCTGATTTGGCCACTCTCGCGGCTCAGACAGCGCCTCCCAGTAAACCAAACGCGTAGCGGGTGCCTCATGGCTACCAATCATTTGAACAACCCCATTTTCCAAGATGCCGACAAGGCCCGCGCATGGCTCGAAAGCCACATCTGGCCGGATGGTCCGGTGTGCGGCTACTGCGGCTCGGTCAATAACGCCACGGCGCTTGCCACGCGCCCCGGCTACCACCAATGCAACGAGCCTAAGTGCCGCTGCCAATTCACGGTCATGGTCGGAACGCTATTTGAGCGCTCGCATATCCCGCTCAATAAGTGGCTCATGGCCGCTTTCCTGCTGTGTGCTTCCAAGAAGGGCATTTCGGCCCACCAGATGCACCGCATGATCGGCGTCAGCTACAAGTCCACTTGGTTCATGATGCACAGGCTCCGCGAAGCCTTGCGCGAGCCGTTCCCCGAGGAACGCGGTCCGCTCGGCGGCTCCGGCAAGGTTGTCGAAGCGGATGAAACCTATATCGGCGGTAAGGAAAAGAACAAACACATCGGCAAGCGCAATACCCGCAACATCGGCGGTCAAGGCAAGCAAATCGTATTCAGCCTAGTCGAGCGCGGCGGTTCCGTGCGCTCCAAGCACGTTCCGCAAGTTTCTGCCCACACCCTGCGCCCGATCTTGGTCGCACAGGTTGACCGCAAGTCCACGCTCATGACCGATGATGCGGGCCAGTACCGCATAGTCGGCCCCGAGTTTGATCGCCACGAAAGTGTCAACCACAGCGCCAACGAGTACGTTCGCGGGGACGCCCACACCAATACGATCGAGGGTTATTTCAGCATACTCAAGCGTGGCATTACCGGAACCTATCACCACGTCAGCCAGCAGCACCTAAAGCGCTATCTGGCCGAATTTGACTTCCGCTACAACGAGCGTTCAGCACTCGAAGTGGACGACAAACTCCGCGCCGAGAAAGCCCTAAAGGGTATCGTCGGAAAGAGGCTTACCTATCGGCGGACTGGTGACGGGGCGAACCAGCAAGCCTAGGCTGACTCGCAAGCAGTTTCGCGCGGTTCTGGCGGCTATTTCAGAAGGGCAATAATGCCCACGATGAAAAGGCCGAAAGTGGAAGCGCCCGTCAGGATTGCGGATACGTTCACCCACCAGGGCAATCGCATGGTGGTCATGATTTCGTTGCCGTACCAGAAAAGCTGTCGCGTCTCGGTGTCGATTGAGAAATTATCAATGTCGTTAAGACCGATGGTCTTTCGCGGCACGTTTCCCTCCCGCTTTGGGTCGGGAAACTCTAGCCTGTTTGAGGGGCTGTTTCGGCTCAGTCTTTACACGGCCAATAAACCGCTCGAAGCGCCGCCAAGCGTCAGGCTCTAATTCGATTTCCTTAGCGGCTTTTTTCCGGGGAGGAGCCATGAAACGCGAACCTCGCAATTACGTATTCGACTATCCAGTAGCGGCAGACCAGCTTAGCGCGATCGGCAGAATCGTTATAGAGGCAGGCGCCTTGGAAAGCGCACTTGAGTGGGCAATTTGGGGGATGCTTGGACTCAACACCGAGACAGGCCAGCTCTTCACCACGCGCCAAAACCTCGAAACCAAGGTGAAGACCCTTACTCGCGTCATCCAAAAAACTGTCAAGGAAACCTCGGCCCGATCAAAAGCCGCCGACATCATGGCGCGCATAAGGGATTCATCAGGGCGTCGGAATGACGTGGTGCACTCCACCTGGCCGGAACTCCCTCAAGCCACTCGAATCTATTCACTCACGCACAAGGCTGGGAACAAAACAATAGAGTCCAAGCCCGTAAAGGCTGACCCCAGAACGCTCAACCAGATCGCCATAGACCTACGAGCCGATTTTGATGACCTCATGGCCTTCTTGGACGAAAGCCCCTCCTTCAAACCCCCGTATGTCAGAAAGAGGCGCACAACGACCCAGTAAGTACATTGCCTCCCAAAAGGCATCCTCAGTCTTCGTAACGCGACGTTCGCAATGCCCCTCATCTTGGGGTTTCGATTCTCGCTGAGTCAAGGTTACTATTCCCCCTGTGCACCACTCCACAACGCACCCTTGGGTTGGAGGCGTTCAAAATCGACCCGAGGATTGGACGTATGAAGTACGGGCGAATCGAACCCGGTCGGGTCCTTGTAACCGGCACGTTCAAACAAAGTGCGAAGCAGGGTTTGAGTTATTGCACCTTTGAGACGACTGCTGTAGTCCATGCACGCCCCCGTCTGCAATTGCGACTTTTCATCTTTGCAGGCGGTGGGCTCACGGTAAATGAAACCGGGCCAGTCGACTTACCGGGCATGCAGTGATCACCCCGCCATAGAATGCGTGCAAGTTTCTCGTGTGCCTACCACTGAGCCCACCCTTCAATAATCTTGTGGATCGGCGCGATTGCGTAATAGCTCGCTTATGCAAAAAATCGCACTGAGCATAAAAGGTCAATTCTGTACTGAGCGGGCTCTGTAATGGTATGATTCGTAATCAGTAGGTCCGCGGTTCGAACCCGCGCGTCGGCACCATTTAAATCCGATAAAATAAGGATTAGTCGCTTACGGCAGTTTAGCCGAGCGAATAACCCGCGTGCCGATAACCCGTTTTGGTCGCTTCCGGGCGGGCTGCTAAGCGGCTGCTACCATCCCAGCTATGCTCGGCTTCTTCCTCCTTCTGGTGGCTGCGGTGGTGGTGTTGCTGATCTGGTTCGCGAAGCCAGCGCGCGGCAACGCGCGACGGCGACGGGGGCGCTCTTGAGCGCCTGGTGAAGAAATCTGGCCCAGTCCGTTCGCGACTGAGCCAGTTGTACATCGAGTTGCGGTTTGCCTGACTTGTGCCGACGATGCATTAACCGCCGGAGTCGGCGAAAAGGCCCGGGTATTGCGCTTTGAAGTGGTCGGTGAAACGCAGGACCTGAAAACCATTGCCATCACTGACGGTCCAGAGCTCCGGCCCATTCCCGTGGCGGTTACCGTGGTGTCCAGGAAAGACCCAGCGCGCCCAACCAGCAATCTTATCCACGGTTCGATCGACACCCTCTGCCCAGCTACCTGACGAGGGACGGACCTCCTTCCGCACAGCCCCTGGCTTCCAGTACGCGATCTCTTTCGGATGATATGGATCGCGAATGTCGAAAACGCGCAAGCCCGCATTCTGAAAACTGCAAGCCATCATCTTCGCATTGTTGGGATTGTCAGCGACGCATCTTTCGGCGCTGTAGTTGGTCGTCCCCGACGCGGTCGGCAAGTTCGTCCCGGGCGCGGTTCCCGGCTGATCCGGCGGCGTTTCATTGACTTGCACCGAACATTTGGCGGGGTCGCTCACTTCGAGCATGAGCTTGGCAATGATCTTAGGGTGCGTCTCGTCGCCGACGTCGATGATCTGCGGAAATCCCCACAGGGACGCCCTGCGGGCACATACAGCCGCAAGACCCCCCGGGCCGTTCGCGCCGCCGCCCTCGTTCGTGCTGATGATGTACGGGTGCCCCTTGATCCTCACAGGGATCATCGGCTCGGCTGACGCCCCGTCGGTCCAGAAGAGCTTGCTGATTATCCGGATCTGCGGATGGGGGAGACGGCGCTGATAGTCGCTGACGTCCTCGATCACCAGCCCATTCGGGCCGCCGGTGCCGGTCATGTCGGGATTGGCGGTGCCGGGAGTGCCGGTGAAGGGGAATGTACCGGGCTGCCCCGCATACAGTCGCGTCCCTTCGGGCACCCGGGGCTCGAAGCCCGCCGGGTTGAGCTCTAGCCCGTGGGGCACGCCATCACCCGAGAAGTGCCAGGGAGGCAGCTCCTTCGGATGCGACGGATCGGTGAGGTCGATGGCGTGCAGGACATTGGCACTGGCAGTGAAGGTATTGGTGAGCCAGTAGGTCTTGCCGTCCGGGGCGAGGGCGCCCATGTGGCCATGGCTACCTGGCAGCTGGATGTCGGCCTTCAGGACCGGGTGGCGGCAGTCAGCAACGTTATAAACGGCAAAGTCCGGCCCCTTGAATTGGGCGACCACGAGGAGGTGGCGCCGCTCATTGGCACTCATCGTCTCGTGCGGAGCGAGCGCCGCGGCAGTATCGTCCAGGTACGCGGTCGGCTTTGGATGCTGGGGGTCGGAGGCATCGATCACCGCGACGCCATGGTGATGCTGCAGAGGAGTATTTTTGTCCGTTGCCATGTAGGCGCAGTCACCGGCGTACGCCGGTCCATCCTGCGAAAATGCTCCCTCACCTCGGTACTCGCCCACGAGTTCCAGATTGCAGTTGTAGGCGTGTTCGGAATCGCCGCTGAAACGTTCTTTCACCGTCGTCTGGCCTTGTAATCCGCTCTCCGTATGATCCCCAGGGCCACAACTGGCTTTGGCCACCGGTCCCGCAAATGGGATCGGTTCAGGTTTCTCGGCTAATACGGTGGAAGTGGTGAGCAACAGACCCAGCACTCCGACGGTTGCAACTGCAAGTGCTTTCAATAGCTCGCGCTTGTTCATCGTTCCTCCCTGCATCCGCCCGCTGGTTTGCCGGTGATACTCGCTCTTGCCCGCACGATCTTCATGGCATGAGCTTGCGGCAGCCGCTGGCAATGTAACATGGTATCCGTCACGACACAATGTGTCATGGCCGATGCGCCTTACGAGCTGGCCGTTACCGTAACTCGACACTGGTCGAGTGCTTCGGCTTGATCCCCGCCCTGGTTCCCGCCGAGCGGGGCTTATCTTTTTGTCCTCAGCAATCGCGATCTATGCGATCTGCGGCTTGAGCGAAGCCTGCAAGCCTCGCGTTATGCCCCGCGCTAGTGCCGGTCATCCTGGGCTCTGCTAGCGACCCGCGCCGATCAGCGGCGGCAAGTCAGCCGGCGGCATCATCGTTCGCGCAAGTGGTTGATCTAGATCAGTGTCGGACAACACCACCGGTCGCAGCCTTCAATTGAGCCGTGGTGCTTTCCCATCGTGCCGAGTTCTCAGTTGCTCGATAGAGGCGTGTTGCGAGACGCGCCGCGCGGCGTCGGCCACGTCGCCTGGTGAACCCACTGCGATACCTGCCGAACAACAACAACCCCAGCCCCTATCGCACCCCCAACAACACCCCCAAATACCGTCAGCGCGATCTCGTTGCTCCGAAAATGACGCCGGTTCAATCCAAACAACAATGCACGCCAGCGCAGCTTCACCAGGTAACGGATGTCGCGCCAACGGCGGCACGGGCGAATACCCACTGCGACGGCCGCCGACGGCCGCGAAAGAGCGAGCGAGCTGCGCAAACGCGCGAATAATTTCGCCGCCCGCCCAGTGGAGCGGCTCAAGCTCGGTTCAGGTCCTGCTAGCGCCATAGTAGAGAGTCACACTGTGTCGGGCCTCGGCGAAGAACAGCCAGCGCTCGATCAGCGCACCGATCGTCCCCGCCAGGGCGGCAAGGATTACGAAAACCAGAGCCATCCGATCCGATGTCGCCGCCGCCAGCGCGAGCAGGATCACGGGCGTCGAAAATCCGACGACGACGACCAGCCGGCGCAACATGCCGGCGTGGCGCCGCGCGATCGCGAAGCCCATCTCCTTCATCAGGTAGTTGCTGCCGGTGTGCGGCGCCTCGAAAAGCCTTACGGCGCCGAACCGGCCGAGGCCGGTCGCGCTTTCGGGGCTCGGTACGCCCGCCGTCGCGTCGACGAACGACCAGTAGCGCAACTTCAGCGCGGCGGTCGCCAGCACGGCCGCGCCGGCAAGATAGAGCGGCGGCGTCGCGTGCGCCCCCGACAGCCGCAGCACCATGACCAGCCACAAGGCGCCGAGCGACAGCGCGAACATGAGATAGATCGGCAGCACGAAGCGGTTGTGCCACTGATGAACGGGCTTGAGCGAACGGTAGATCATGGCCGTGCACACGACGGTCGTCGCGGCGAACAGCGCCATGGCGACGCCGAAGACGCCCGCCCAGCGCATCGCGCCACCATAGACGCAGATGCCGAAGCCGGCGGCCGGAACATACGTGGCCAGTGACGCAACTCCTTCGCGCGACAGCCACGACGAACGCCATTGGGTCAGTGCGCGCCATGCCCGCCCGGGATGGCCGAGATGGAACATCGACGACAACAGGCCGAGGCTGACGAGGGCAAGGGCGGTGGCCAGCCCCGTCAGGCCGGCAGCGGACCTCGGCGCCAGCAAGCCGCCTCCGGCGCCCACGCCCAGCAGGACCAGAAGTCCGTAGCCGGCACCCGATACAACCGTAAAAAAGACGATGGATTTTGCCGGATGCATGGCGTCAATCGAAGGCTGTGCGAAAGGAGGGGTTCCGCATGGCGGTGGCTCAGCGCGCAAACAGGCGGTCGGCCCAGCGCTCCAACGCCCGCAGGCCGAACCCGGCCGGCGGCTCGTCTTCGGCCGGCGCGGCGACGCCCGGCCTCGGCCGCGGCGGCAGGTATTTGTTGGTCGGCGAGTAGCCGAGTTCGGGCATCGGGTCATAGCCGCCGCGCTCGGCGACCAGCCGCGAGACCGCGGAGTCCGGATCGCCGAGATCGCCGAAATGCCGTGCATGGGCCGGACACACAGCGACGCAGGCGGGAATCCGTTCGGCCTCCGGCAACGTCGCGTCGTAGATGCGGTCGACACAAAGGGTGCACTTTTTCATCACGCCGTCGTCCTCGTCGAACTCGCGCGCGCCGTAGGGACAGGCCCACGAGCACAGCTTGCAGCCGATGCAGGTATCGGGATTGACCAGGACGACGCCGTCCTCCGCCCGCTTGTACGACGCGCCGGTCGGGCAGACGGTGACGCAGGCCGCGGCCTCGCAGTGAAGACACGAGCGCGGAAAATAGACGGTGCGACCGTCGTCGCCGATGCCGACCTCGAAGCTGTGAATGCGGTTGAACCACACGCCGTCAGGCTCGGCGCCGTACGGATCGCGGTCGGTCAGCGGCGCCGAGATCGATCCCGTGTTCCATTCCTTGCAGGCGACGGCGCAGGCGTGACACCCGACACACACGTCGAGATCGATGACGAGGCCGAGTTTCTTGGCATCCGCGGCCGGTCTCGGTAAATCAGTCATGGGCGAACTCGGTTCTGAATTCGGCGCCGTAGCGCAGGATCGCGGGCGGATGCTCGAGCCCGGGGAGACGCTTGATCGGCCCAAAAGTCGGGGCGGCCTCGCGCGCTTCATGCGCGACGGCAGGCTCGATGCGCACGCGCAGATCGTACCAGGCCGCCTGGCCTGTGACCGGATCGCCGTTGGCGCAGCCGGTTCCTTCGCAATCGGGCAGCCGGTCGCCAATCAGATGATTGAGCAGGAATCCGCGCCGCGCCTCCGGCGCGCCCGGTGTCAGATTCCATGCTCCGGCGCGCTTGCCGACGGCGTTCCAGGTCCACACGGTGGCGGCGTTGACGCCGGTCATGGTTTGCAGCCGGCACTTGAGGCGCGAATGCCGACTGATGACCCAGACCCAGTCGCCGTCGCTCAGGCCCAAGCCGCGCGCCGCCTCCGCGTTCATATAGAGCGCATTCTCGGCGTAGATCTGCCGCAGCCAGGCGTTATGCGAGCCCCACGAGTGATACATCGGCATCGGCCGCTGCGTCACCGCGCAGAAAGGAAAGGCGGCGCCGTCGATCGCCTGTTCCTCGAAGGGGGCGTACCAGATCGGCAATGGGTCGAAGTATTTGAGGATGCGGGCGCGCGTATGGGCCGGCGGCGTCACCGCGCCATGCCCCTGCGCGGCAAGGCGGAATTTCTGCAACGGCTCGCTGTACAGCTGCAGCACGATCGGCTCGATCTTGTCGATGAAGCCGAAGCGCCGCGCCGTCTCGAGGTAGGCCCGGTTGGCGTGCTTGTAATAGCGCTCGTCCGGGGCGAGCTCGTGGCGCCAGAAGCCCTGATGGGCGATATAGCGCTCGAGCTGTCGCGGATTGGGCGCGCCGCGCCCGGTCTCGTCGCCCGCGGCACCGCGCCAACCGGCAAGCGAACCGATCCCGGGCGTGCGTTCGTGACGTATGATGTAATCCGCGTAATCCCTGTATCGCGCCTGGCCTCGTTCGTCGACGAACCCCGGGAGACCGAGCCGCGCCCCCAGATCGATGAGCACGTCCTGAAACGGCCGCACGTCGCGATCGGGCCGGATGACCGGCTGGCGCACGGCATCGGCCGGTCCATCGGCCGAACTGATCGGCCGGTCGAGCAGCGAGATGCAGTCCCAGCGTTCGAGATAGGTGGTGTCCGGCAGAACGAGATCGGCGTAGGCCACCATCTCCGAGAAATAGGCGTCGGAATAAATGATGCGCGGAATACGGTATTCGCCCGTCGCCGCATCGCGGGCGGTGAGCATGTCCATGGTCTCGGCCGTATTCATGGCCGAGTTCCACGCCATGTTCGCCATGTAGAGAAAGAGCGTGTCGATCGGATACGGATCGGCCTCGCAGGCGTTGCGGATCACCGTGTGCAGGAGCCCGTGGACCGCGAGCGGCGCTTCCCACGAGAACGCCTTGTCGATCCGGCACGGCGCACCGTCAGCATCGACCAGCAGATCCTCGGGCCCGCCCGGATAGCCGAGCGGCAGTCCGGGCAATGGCGTGCCGGCCTGCACGTCGCCCGGTTTGCCGAAGGGGCGTCTTCCGGGCGGAATCGGGCGCGGATAAGGCGGTTCGTAGCGCCATGCACCGGGCGTGTCGATCGCGCCGAGCAGGATCTGCAGCAGGTGAATCGCCCGGCAGGTATGGAAACCGTTCGAGTGCGCCGAGATGCCGCGCATCGCGTGCATGCTCACCGGCCGTCCGATCATGCGGTCGTGGCGGCGTCCCGCCCAGTCGATCCAGGGCTGCTCGAGGACGACCGGCTGCTCGAAGGCGATCTGGCCCAGCTCGCGGGCGATGCGCCGGATGGTCGCCGCGGCAACGCCGCAGCGCGCCGCCACGGCCTCGGGTGCGTATTGCGGATCGAGATACCGCTCGGCGAGACGATGGAACACCGGCACGGCCTTGCGGCCGTCGGCCAGGGCGAAGCGGCCGACAAGCGCCGGCGACACACCGGGCGCTTCGGCGAGAACGGCGCATTGCTTGTCGGCATCCCACGCCAGCACGCGTCCCTGCCCGTCACGGGCAAACAATCCGTCCTGCGCGTCGCCGGGCGCGTCGACCGTCAGCCAGGGCGCGTTGGTGAAGCGGACCAGGTACTCGAGATCGATCCGGTCGTGTTTCAGCAACTCATGGACGAGCGCGAGCACGAACAGGCCGTCGGTGCCGGGTCGGATGCCGATCCATTCGTCCGCGACAGCCGAATAGCCCGTGCGCACCGGATTCACGGATACGAACTTCGCGCCGCGCTCCTTCAGCCGGGTCAGGCCGATCTTGATGGGATTGGAGTCGTGATCCTCGGCGACCCCGAACAGCATCAGGTAGCGCGCATGCTCCCAATCCGGCTCGCCGAATTCCCAGAACGAGCCGCCGAGCGTGTACATCCCTGCGGCCGCCATATTGACCGAGCAAAAGCCGCCGTGCGCGGCGTAATTGGGCGTACCGTATTGTTGCGCCCACCATCCGGTCAGTGCCTGCGACTGGTCGCGCCCGGTGAAGAAGGCGAGCCGGCGCGGATCGGTCCGTCGAATTTCGCCCAGCCAGCGGGTCGCGAGGTCGAGCGCCTCGGCCCACTCGATTTCCTGAAATTCGCCCGCGCCGCGCGGACCGACGCGCTTCAGCGGCTTGCGCAGCCGCGCCGGCGAATAGTGCTGCATGATGCCGGCTGAGCCCTTCGCACAGAGCACGCCGCGATTCACCGGATGGTTGCGGTTGCCCTCGATGTAGCGGATCTTGCCGTTCCTCAAGTGCACCTTGATGCCGCAACGGCAGGCGCACATGTAACAGGTCGTGTACTTGGCTGCCGCCGCGTTCGAGGCGGTTTGCGAGACCGGCGCATCCATCGCCCAATCACCCATGCGCCCGCGTATCGGCGCTCTCACCCGGGCGCGCCGCCGCTGTGGCGGCAAGGCGCGCCGTCAGCGCTTCCGGAATCTGACCCGGCGTATCGACGACGGTGACGCCGGCTTCTTCCAACGCTCGACGCTTCGACTCGTAGCCGCCGGCATTGCCGGTGACGATCGCGCCGGCGTGCCCCATTCTTTTGCCGGGCGGCGAGGCGCGGCCGGCGATGAAGGCGACGACGGGCTTGGTCATGCCGGCGGCATACTCGGCCGCCTTTTCCTCCATCGCGCCGCCGATCTCGCCGACCAGGACGACCGCCGTCGTGCGCTCGTCGCGATCGAGCGCCTCGAGCGCATCGCGCGTCGTCGTGCCGATCATCGGATCGCCGCCGATGCCGAGGAACGCCGACTGGCCGATGCCGGCGCGCGTCAAGTTCAGCGATACCAGGGTGCCGAGGCTGCCGCTGCGCGAGATCACGCCGACCCGGCCGGGCTTGAAGACATGGGTGTTGTGCCCCGGCATGATGCCGACAAATCCCTCGCCGGGGGTCACCAGCCCCGCCGTGTTCGGCCCGACGATGCGCGTGCCGGAGCGGCGGGCGGCGCCGTGCATCGCCATAACATCGTGCGATGGAATGTGCTCGGTGAGGCAGACCAGCAGCTTGACGCCCGCGCCGATCGCGTCGAGGGCGGCGCCCTTCGCCATTGCCGGCGGCACGAACATTACCGCGACGTCGTAGGGCGCCTTGACCATGGCCTCGGCCGCGGTCGCGAAGACCGGTACGCCCAGATGGCTCTCGCCCGCCCGCTTGGGATTGACGCCGGCGACGACGCGCGTGCCGCAGCTAATCATCTTCTCCGTCCAGAACGTCCCCTGCTTACCGGTGATGCCCTGGACCAGCACGCGGTGGTGCCCCCGGAAAATGATCATCGCGCCGCCTCCACCGCCGCGCGGACGGCGTCTTCCATGAAATCGTAGGGCTCGATGCCGAGCCGCTCGCGCACCAGCTTGACCGCCTCCTCCTCGCCGGTGCCGTGGATCGAAAAAAATACCGGCACCTTGGGCTTGAGCTTCTCCCAGGCTCTGACGACGCCGTCGGTCATCACGTCGGTGCGGGCGAAAGCGCCGCAGAAATTGATCACCAGGCTTTTGACGCCGGCGCGAGACAGCACCAGATCGAGCGCCGCCTCGGACTTGGTGTAGGCCTCGCCGCCGATCTCAAGGAAATTCGCGGGCTTGCCGCCGAGATGCTGGATGACGTCCATCGTCGTCATGGTCAGGCCCGCGCCGTTGGCGAGCACGCCGACATCGCCGTCGAGCTGGATGAACTTGAGGCCGACCTCCGCGCCGCGCCGCTCGACAGGCGTCAGATTCTCGCGCGCGCCGCAGGCAGCCAGCTCGGCTCGCCGGAAGACCGCGGCATCGTCGAGCACGAACTTGCAGTCGAGCGCGACGACGCGTCCGTCCGTGAGCAGCGCCAGCGGATTGATCTCGACCAGCTCGGCATCCCGGTCGCGGTAAATGGCGAACAGCTTGCGCAGCACGGCCGCGACCGGCGCTTCCGCGCCGCCCAGGCCGAACCCCGCCAGCATGGCGCGCGCGTCGCCGTCACCGAACTCTCCGTCGATCTCGACCGGCCGTCGGCGAATCGCATCGGGCCGGCGCGCCGCGACCTCCTCGATATCCATGCCGCCTTCGCTCGAGAACAACACCACCGGCCGGCGCTCGGCAAAGTCGGTGACGACCGAAGCGTAGAACTCGCGCGCGATCGCGGCGCGCTCTTCGACCAAAACGGACTCGACCGGGTGCCCGTCGATCGTCATGCCGAGGATCGCCCGCGCCGCCGCAGCCGCCTCGGCGACACTCTCGGCCTTGCGGATGCCGCCGGCCTTGCCGCGCTTGCCCGTCGGCACCTGGGCCTTGACCACGCACGGGCCGAGCGCCGCGAAGGCCGCCCCGGCCTCCTCGGCTGAGCGGCAGAGCTTCGACCGCGGCACCGGAATCCCGGCCGGCACCAGCACGTTCGCCTTGGCGGCGTGTTCCTCGAAATTCATCGCAGCCCCGCGCTCAGCGTCCGTATTTTTCCCAATGCGGCCCGAACAGCTCGGCCTCGGTCGGTTTGTCCTCGGGAATCACGGTCACGAGGTGGGTGATGTTGAGGAAATGCCGGTAGCTCAGATTTTCGGAGATGCTGTTCTTCTGCCACGAGCCGCAGCCCATGCTGAGCGTGAATCCGAGGCCGCTGTCGAAACCGCCGCCGTTGCCGAAGGTGTGGGCGAAATTCACGAGCACGCGCACCACGTCGAGGTCCTCGGCCAGCTCGCGCGCATGCGCGAGGTCCTTGGTGTGGATGCCGCAGGAATGCCCCTTGCCCTCATAGTCGAGGATGGCGCGCACCGTCTGCTTCGCGGCAGCGAAGTCCCTGGCGCGGTAAACCGTCAGAACGAGCGACAATTTCTCGCCCGACAGCGGATAGTCGCGGCCGACGCCGGTCTCCTCGACCATGAAGAAGTCGGCCTTCTCGGCGGCGGCCGGCAGGCCGAAGGCGCGCGCCAGCACGGCGGCGTCGCGGGCGATCAAGTCGCGGTTGAGCCTGCCCTTCTGCCACAAGGTCTGCTCGATCACGCGTTTCTCCGCATCGCTGCAGAGATAGCCGCCGACCTCCTTCAGCGCGGCGATCGTCGCGTCGTAGGCGGAATCGAGGATGACCACGGCGTTCTCGGACGAGCACGAGGTCGAATTGTCGAAGACTTTCGAGGCGCGGATCTTGCGGCACGCATCCGCGATGTCGGCGCTTTCGTCGACGATGACCGGAACGTTGCCGGCGCCGACGCCGATCGCGGGCGTGCCGCTGCGATAGCCCCGCCGCACGTTGTCCTGCGAACCGGTGACCACGACGAGATCGGCGGCCTTCATCAGCATTTCCGTCGATTCCTTGGTGACCGGCGCCGGCAGCACCTGGACCAGATCGGCCGGCAGGCCGGCGCGTTCGAGCTCCGCGCGCATGAACTCGACCGCGCGCGCCGAGGTCGCATAACCCAGCGGCGACGGCGCTATGACGATGGCATTGCGTCCCTTGACCGCCATCATCGCTTTGTTGACCGGCGTCGCGCCGGGGTTGGTCGACGGCGTCAGCGCCGCGACGACGCCGACCGGCTTGGCGTATTTGACAATGCCCCGGGCCTTGTCTTCCTCGATGACGCCGACCGATTTCGCCCGCAGCAAATCCCGCAGCGTGCCGAAGGTCTTGCGCTGCTTCTTGACGATCTTGTCCCGCACGTTGCCGAGGCCGGTGTCGGCGACCGCGAGCTCGGCGAGCTCGCGCGCATGCTCGGGCTTGTAGAGCGACCACGCCAGGGCGCGGACCGCCTCGTCGGCGCGCTCCTGGCTGACGACGGCGAAGCCGCGCTGCGCCGCGCGTGCCCGCTGCATGATGAGATCCACGGCGGCCGCAGTCGGATCGGCGGCTGCGTCGCGGGCGGCGAACGATACGGTGGACATGGCGCACTCCTCATGACGATGCACGCCCGGCGCGTCAATCAACAACCGCGCGGGCCCGATTTACCTCGATCAGACGGCATTCGTGTGCTTGTACTTCTCGAGCAGCCGCTTGGGATATTTGAGCGCGTCGCGGCGGAACGGATCGCCGAGCTCGCGCGTCACGTGCAGATCGAGAACGGTCGTCTTGCCGTGCTTCATCTGTGCGTCGACCGCGCTCTTGAGCGCGTCGCCGACCTCGTCGGCCTTCTTCACCACGATGCCTTCGGCACCCATGGTCTTGGCGAGCGCCGCCCAGCTCGGGTTCTTCAGGTTCACGCCGTCGAAGCGCCGGCCGTAGAAGTCGACCTGGTTCTTTTTCTCGGCGCCCCACTGCTCGTTGTTGAAGACGCAGGCGGTGACCGGGATGCCCTCACGCACGCAGGTGAGAATCTCGCCGAAGCTCATGCCCCAGGCGCCGTCGCCGACATAGGCGATCGCCGGACGGTCCGGCGATGCGACCTTGGCGCCGATGATGGTCGGCAGAGCGTAGCCGCAATTGCCGAAGCTCATCGCCGCGAACATCGACGGCGCCCGTTCGAAACGCAGGTATGAATTGGACACCGAGCAGATATTGCCGATGTCGGTCGACACCATCGCGTTCTTCGGCATGCTCTTTTCGAGCGCGCGCAGCATCTGGCGCGGATGCATGCGGTCCGTCACGCCCTTGGTGACATCGAGCGACCATTCGTCACGCTCGTGCATCCAGCCGGCGAGCTCCGCCTCCCAGGCCTCCTTCTCGGCCTGGATCTTCTTCTTGCGCTCGTCGGCGTTCTTGCGGCAAGCGAGATCGCGGTTGCCGAGGCGGTGCAGCAGCGCCCGCGCCGCCGCCTTCGCATCGCCAACGATGCCGACCGAGATCTGCTTCACGAGTCCGAGCATGCGGTGGTCGCTGTCGATCTGGATGATCTTCGCGTCCTTCGGCCAGTATTCGAGCCCATATTGCGGCAGTGTGCCGAAGGGCCCGAGCCGTGTGCCGAGCGCAACCACGACGTCCGCTTGCGCGATCAGCTTCATCGCCGCCTTGGAGCCCTGGTAGCCGAGCGGCCCGCACCACAACGGGTGGCTGGCGGGAAAGCTGTCGTTGTGGAGGTACGAGGTCACCACCGGCGCGTTGAGCTGCTCGGCGAGCTCGACGCAGTCCGCCACCCCGTTCGACATGATGACGCCGCCCCCCGAGACGATGACGGGGAACTTCGCCTTGGTGAGGAGCTCCGCCGCTTCGTCGAGACTTTCGTCGGCGCCGGGACCGCGGCGAATCCGTTTCGGCGACGGAATGGCGTAATCGGCCTCGCCGTAGAAATGGTCGCGCGGGATGTTGAGCTGCGTCGGGCCGCGCTCGCTCATCGCCATGTCGAGGCAGCGCGCCGTCAGTTCCGCCATGCGCGCCGGGCTCGAAACGTGCGCCTGGTACTTGGTGATCCTCGAAAAGATGGGGAGCTGCTCGGTTTCCTGGAACCCGCCGAGGCCGATGGTGTTCGAGCCGGTTTCCGGCGTCACCACCAGAACCGGCGAGTGCGCCCAATACGCGGCCGCCACCGCGGTGACGAAATTGGTCACCCCCGGGCCGTTCTGGGCGATGCAGACGCCGTGCCGTCCGGACGCGCGCGAATAGCCGTCGGCCATGTGCGCGGCACCCTGCTCGTGCACTGTCGGAATGAAGCGGATGCCGGCGGCCTTGAACAGATCCATCGCATCCATGTAAGCGGATCCGACGATTCCGAAGATGTGCTTGATGTTATGGGCGACCAACGTTTCGACGAACGCTTCGCTCGAGGACATCCGAGTCATACTCTTTTCTCCTTTATTGATCCGTTTGAGCTGCACGCCGCCATCCGCTTCGCGGGTTGCGCCGCGTCCGCCTCGCTCGATTCGAACATGTCCGACAGCTCGGACGCCGCCTGCTGCAGCGCCGGCAAGTGCCTGCGCGCCTCGGCAAGCGAGAGACGCGCGGTCGGCGCCTGGATCGCGACGCCTGCGATCAGCTCACCGCTTCTGCGCACGATCGGAACCGCGGCGCAGATCACGCCGGCGAGAAACTCCTCGTGATCGAACGAGACCCGCTCCCTGCGTATGCGCTTCAGCTCTTCGTCGAAGGCCGCGCGGTCGGTGATCGTATTGGGCGTAAAACGGATGAGATCGACGCTGCGCAGAAGGCTTCGGCGCAGGCGGCTCGGCGCCAGCGCGACATGCAGCTTGCCGATCGCGCTGCAATGGAGCGGCACCCGCGATCCGGCCGCGAAATGCAGCCGGAGCGGCCAATGCTCGGCTTCGACGCGGTCGAGGTAAACCACCTCGCCGCCCAGCATGGCGCCGATGTTGCAGGTCTCGTTGGTCATGCGGGCGAGCCTGCGCAATACCGCGTGGCGTCCGGCGTCGCGCATCGAAGCCCGCATGACACCCAGCGCCATGTTGGTGAACTTGAATCCGACGGTCAGCCGCCGGCGCGCCGGCTCGCGCACCAGATAGCCCGATGTCAGGAGACCTTCGACCAGGCGATAGGCCGTCGCCTTCGGCAGAGCGAGCGCCTCGATGACGTCGCCGACATCGACCGCGTTGGGCGACTGGGCGACGAGTTCGAGGATCGCGAGCGAGCGCGCCGTTGCCGTGGGAATTGGGTCGCGCAGCGAGCGTGGCACCGCTACGGCTGTGTCGAGGCGATCGGCGGTGGCCAGCGGAGGCTTCATGGGCTCCCCCCAGAGGATGCAACCGGTTGCAGGCGCCGGCGCGCCGACAGGAATTGCCGGATCAGCGGATAGCTGAGGGCGAGCAACGAGCCGGCCATCAGCGTGCCGCAGATCGGCCCCTTGAAGAACACCGTCCAGTCGTTGCCGCTGGCGATCATGCTGCGCATGAACGACGATTCCCCGACCGGCCCGAGGATCGCGCCCAGCACCATGGGCGATACGGGGAACTTGAATTTCTCGAACAGATATCCGAGGACGCCGAATATCACGATCATCCAGACGTCGGACATGTTGTTGCGATTGGCATAGGCGCCCACCAGACAGAACATGACAACGATCGCGGACAGAACGCCCTGGGGAATGGTCAGAACCTTGACGATGACCCGGATCCAGAGGAATCCCAGCAGACACATCCCGACGACGCTCGCGAACATCGATGCGAGAATGGTGTTGACCATGAGGAGCGAAGACGGCTCCTCGAACAGCATCGGACCCGGCTGCACGCCGTGCAGCAGGAAGGCGGCAAGGATCACCGCGGTCGCGCCGCTGCCGGGCAGGCCGAGGGTCAGCAGCGGGATCATGTGACCCGCGACCGAGGCGGTGGCGCCGATTTGCGGCGCGACGATGCCCTCGGGTAGGCCGGTGCCGAGCAAATGCCGCCGGCGGCCGTACTGCTTCTCGACGCCGTAAGAGATGAAGGCCGTAATGGTCGCGCCCGCGCCGGGCACGATGCCGAGCAGGGTGCCGAGAACGGTGCTGCGGAAGAGCGTCGTCTTGATCGCCAGCAGCTCGCGCAGCGACGGAATATGCGTCGTCACCTTCTTTCCGCCCGTTTCCGCATGGCTGACCCGCAGGCCCTGGCCGATCCGGGTCAGCACCTCGCCCAGGCCGTACATGCCGACCAGGACCTCGACCAGTTGCACGCCGTCGCGCAGGATCGGCACCCCGAAGGTGAAGCGCTGCGTGCCGTAGATGCTGTCGATTCCCACGGTCGCCACCAGGAGACCGATGCAGAGGCTGATCAGCGAGTTCACCATCGACTTGCCGGCGAGGGCGACGACGGTGGTGAGACCGAAGAACACGGCGGCGAAATAATCCGGCGAGTCGAACTTGAGCGCTATCTCGCTCATTGGGTCCGCGAGCACCACCATCACCGCCGACGACACCAGTCCGCCGATCAGCGCCGCGACGAGGGCCCAGCCCAGGGCCTTGGCCGGCGAGCCGCGCCGGCCCATGGTGTAGCCATCCCACAACATCGGCACGTCCATCGGCTCGCCGGGGATGCGATAAAGGATCGCCGTGAAACAGCCGGCATAGGTGCCGGCGAAATAGATTGCCGTCAGCAGGATGATCGAAGGCTCGATCGGCATCTGATAGGTGAACGGCAGCGCGAGCACGACGCCCATCACGAGGCCAAGCCCCGGCATGATCGAAACCGCCATGCCGACCAGCAGCCCCACAACCAGCATCAGCAGGTCGAAAGGCTGGAAAACCTGGACGAAGCCATGGGCGAGGTCGAGCAGCACCGTGGCGCTCCTAATGGACGCCGATCGCCGCCATCAGGGCGAAGGAGACGCGGTTGAACGGCGCGGTGCCGACCGGCAGCGACACGTAAACCACGCGCATGAACACGAACATGAACGCGAGCGAGGTTGCGACGCTCAAAACCGCGATCGGCAGCGGCCGACGGAAGTGGCCGAGATACATCAGGACGGCGACGAAGGCGATCGTCCCCAGGAAGAAGCCGACGATCGGCAGCAGCAGCAGGTAGCCGAGCGTCACGCCCACGGCGATCCACACCAGATGCGGGTAAATCTCCGGCGGATGGAGCAGCGCTTCGTCGCTACCGCCCGGTTCCGTCGTCGCCGCCTTGCCGGCGTGCACTGCGCTCGAGACCGCGCCCCACAGCGCCGTCACCAACAGCAGCACGAGGATGAGCTTCGGCCATGCGCCAGGGCCGATGCGGCCCGACACCTGCTCGAACTGGAAGGTGTCGGCCGCATGGTAGAGAAAGGCGCCGACCGCAAGCACCACCACATAGGGCAGAGCGGCCTTCAGCCGGCGTATCGGGGTGACCGGAACGTCGGACGTCACTTCGCCCCCATCTTGGCTTCGCCGCGGAATTTCCTCGCTTGAGCGAGCCAGGCATCCATGAACTTCCGCGCGCCGTCCATCGGAATGAAGCTGTTGGGATCGGCGTACTGGTTCGCGAGATACGATTTGAACTCCGCCGTCTGCGCCACCTTCTGCAATGCGTCGGCCAGGAGCTTGACGCGGTCGGGCGGAGTGCCCGCCTTGACGACGATGGCGCGGAACTGCGGCAGCGTGATGTCGTAGCCGTATTCCTTGCCGATCGGCACGTTCTTGAAGGGGCCGATGTCGAGCCGCCGCGGATAGAACAGGATCAGCGGCTTGATCTTGTTGCCGTCGATGTAGCTGCGAACGTCGCCGGTCTGTTCGTACAGCAGGTCCGCATTGCCCCCGAGGATCGACGTGTAGCGCAGGCCGGGTTTGGCGTAGGGGACTTCGTCGAGCTTGAGCCCCTTGGTTCGGAGATAGCTCGTGGTGATGTCGTCGGCGCTGCCGAAGCCGAGCGTCGCGACCTTGAGCGTCCGCTCCTTTGCGGTCTTCACCACATCGGACCAGCTCTTCCACGGGCTGTTCACGTTGACGTAATAGCCCGAGGGCTGCTGGATCATGATGGCGAGCGGGATCACCTGGCTTTCGGTGAAGGCGGGGTTCGGCCCCGAGAGCAGCGAGTAGGTGTCGCCGATCAGCACCGCGAGGGTATAGCCGTCGGCCGGCGAGGTCAGCAGCTTGGTCATGCCGACGACGCCAGTCGCGCCCGGCACGTTGAGCACCGGGAACGAGACGCCGAGATCCTGCGCCATGATCTTGCCGGCGGTCCGCGCCAGCAGATCGGCACCGCCGCCCGGTCCCCACGGCACGATGAAATTGACTGGATGATCGGGGTATTTGGCCTGCGCCGGCGCATTGCAGCCCGCCGCCAGCGCCAACGCAACCGCAGCCAGCCAGGCAAATTTCCGCATCACGGACATCGTGTTTCCCTCCCTGTGTTCGCGCGGCACCGCCGTCGAGCGGATCGGTTGGACGCGCATATTCTCATTACATGAGACTTATAATACTAAAAAATACCATGTCCGGTCGAAAGGCCGCAAGCGAGGCCGGACCTCCGGGCACTGAAATTCTCCGGTCGAGCCGCTCGCGCCTCACCCGACGGACGGTTGGCGCCCGCGCCCGCTTCGTGCGTCGACGGTCAGGCGGAGGGCGCGGCCGGGCGGCGGTCGAGCGGAATGTAGGGCCGCGCCGCCGGACCGCTGTAGAGCGTCAGCGGCCGGATCAGAATGTTGTTGTCGAACTGCTCCAGCACCTGCACCACCCATCCCGGCACCCGGCCGATGGCGAAGATCGGAACGAACAGATCGCGCTTGATGCCGAGCAGGTGGTAGACCACGCCGGAATAGAAATCGACGTTGACGTTGACGCCGTGGCGCGCGTAGGGCGCCATCGCCCGCACCACCGCCTGGAGAATCTCATACCAGCGTGGTTCGCCCATCGCCTTCGACAGGCGCTCGACGCCCGCGCGCATATGTCGGGCGCGCGGGTCCTCGACGCGGTAGACGCGATGACCGAAGCCGGTGACCGGTTCCCCGGCCTTGCGCTTGGCGCGCACATACTCGGCGGCCAGCGAGGGATCGCCGATCTCTTCGGCCATCTTCATGACGTCCTCGGCGGCGCCGCCGTGCGCCGGGCCGGACAGCGCCGCGATCGCCGCGGTGATCGCCGCGTGGAGATTCGCCTCGGTGCCGACGACGACGCGCGCGGTGAAGGACGAAGCGTTGGAACCGTGCTCGGCATGCAGGATGAGATCGCGGTCGATCAGCTGCGCTGCGTCGGCGATCGGCTTCTCGCCCTTCAGCATCCACAGCAGATTGGCGGCATGACTGAGCGTTTTGTCGGCCGGCACCGGCGTCAATCCGGCGCGCAGGCGCGCATGTGCCGCCACGATCATCGGAACCTGCGACGTCAGTCGCACGCCCTTGCGCACCGTGGCGTCGCGGGAATTGTCGGCGGTTTCGGCGTCGAAAGCCGCCAGCGTCGAGACTGCGGTACGCAGAGCGTCCATCGGATGCGCCGATTTCATGATGCGGATGACGTCGTAGACCGGCGCCGGCAGCTCGCGCGCCGCCTTCAACGCGCGATCGAACGCGGCTAGCTGCTCCCGCGTCGGCAGCTCGCCGTGCAGCAGCAGCCACGCGGTCTCCTCGAAAGTCGAATGTTCGGCGAGGTCGTGGATCGAATAGCCGCGATAGCGCAGTTCGCCCGCACGCCCGTCGATCGAGGTGCACGACGAGCGATCGAAATAGACGTCCTTCAGGCCGCGGTGAATCTTGATCGTGTCGGGTGTTTCGGTCATCTATGGCCTCGCTCGGATCGCTGCAAATTTCTCGGACGTTGAGACCGCCATGGATTTGATCGGTCGCTGCTTCGATAGCGCACGCCGCCGTCGTTGCAAAGTCGTTCTTCCCGAGGGCGACGACGCCAGGATTCTTGTCGCGGCGCGCCGTCTCAGCGACGAGCGGATCGCGATTCCTGTCCTGCTCGGCGCCGCGGAAGCCGTGGCCGGCGCGGCGCGCGCTGCCGGCGTCGCGCTCGACGGCATCGACGTGATCGACCCGCACGCCGACGCGCGCGTTGCGCGCTACGGCGCCGCCTGCGCCGAAATTCGGCCGTCGATGACGCCGGCGATGGGCGCGCGGCTCGTCGCCAAGCCGCTCTACTTCGCCGGCATGATGGTGCGACAGGGCGATGCGCAGGCCATGGTGGCCGGCGCGACCAGCCCGTCGCGCCGGGTGATCGAGGCGGCGTTGATGACGATCGGCCTCGCCGACGGCGTCGCCTTGCCGTCGAGCTATTTCCTGGTCGTGGTGCCGAATTTCCTGGGCCAGGGGCCGCGCGCCCTGGTTTTCGCGGATTGCGCCGTCAACGCCGACCCGAGCGCGGCCGAGCTCGCCGACATCGCGGTCGCCTCGGCGCGCAGCGCCCGCAAGCTGCTCGAGGAAGAACCACGCGTCGCCATGCTGTCGTTCTCGACCAAGGGAAGCGCGCAGCACCCGCGCGTCGACAAGGTGCGGCAGGCGCTCGAGCTCGTGCGCCGACGCGAGCCGGCACTGGCGATCGACGGCGAGCTTCAGGCCGACGCGGCGCTGGTGCCCGCCATCGCGGAGAAAAAGGTGCGGGACGGCGGCGCGATCGCGGGACACGCCAACGTGCTGATCTTCCCCAATCTCGATGCCGGCAATATCGGCTACAAGCTGGTGCAATGGCTGGGCGGCGCGAGGGCCTTCGGTCCCTTTCTCCAGGGCTTCGCCAGGCCGGTCAGCGATCTGTCGCGCGGCGCGAGCGCGGACGACATCATCACCACCTGCGCGGTCGTTCTTGCCGCTTCCTGAAACCGCTTTTGCCGTCGCGGGGGAGGTAGGCTCCCACGGCCACGTGTTCGATCGGCGCCAACCGTGAGGGCGACGCCGACCCAAGGATGCGGCGGCGCGCGCCGAGGCGCCGCAGCCGGTCCGCTCATTTCGTCCGGTAAAGCATGACGTAGGTGCCGCGGGTAACCTCGGCACCCGCCTGGTTCTGGATCGAGATCGTGAAGGTCACGGTGCCGCGGCCGCCCTTCGACGACGGGCGCAGCTCCTTGACCGTGAGGCGCGCCCGAATGGTGTCGCCGATGAAGACCGGCGCTCTGTATTCCCAGGATGCGGCGATCAGCGCCAGCACCGTCTCGTCGAACAAGCCGCTGCGGCTCATCAGGCCCTCGGCCGCCGTCGTCACCAGGCAGCCTTGCAGGATGCGGCGGCCGAGCTGGCTCTTCTTGGCGTATTCCTCGTCGGCATGCGCCGGCTCGTAATCGCCGATGAAGCCGCAGAAATTGACCAGGTCGGCCTCGGTCAAGGTCCGGCCGCGCGTTTCGAACGTCTGGCCGACGGCGAAGTCCTCGAAATGCGGTCCGATCGGTGGATATGGCATGGTCCCCCTCCTAGTCGAGCGCGGCGACGGCTTCGACCTCGAATACCTGACCGCGCTTGAACAGCCCCTTGACCTCGACCAGCGTCGCGGCGGGAAAATCCGTCGGGAAGAATTCCCGGCGCACGCGGGCGATCTCGCGGTAGAGCGCGAGATCCGTGACATATTCGGTTTCCTTGATCACGTCGGCGAGCGAGCAGCCGGCCTGCGCCAACACATCGCGCAGATTCTCGAACGCCCTGCGCGCCTGCGCGGCCGGATCGCCGATGCCGACCATGTCGCCGTTCTCGTCCCAGCCGGCCTGCCCTGAGACGAAGACCAGACCCGCCCGCACCGCGATCACCGCGGGCGTGTACTGGTATTTCCGCTCGACCGGCTTGCCGGTGAAGACGTCCCGCCGCTTCATCCTTGTCTCCCCTCGCCGCCTCAGAGATTGAACACGCGCATTGCATTGTCGCGCAGCAGCTTGGCCTTGGGTCCCGGCCGCAGATCGAGCGCCTCGACCTGGCGCAGCGCCTCCTTGTGAAGCAGGAGCGGAAAATCGGTTCCGAACAGCACCTTGTCCTGGCCGCGCGAATTGATGTAGCGCACCAGCGAGGCATCCCAGTATTTCGGCGCATGCCCGGTCGCACCGACGAACAGATTGCGATGCTTGACGCCGAGCGCGATCAGCTCCTCGACCCAGGGCCAGCCGGTGTGCAGCGCCACGATCTTCAGTTCGGGGAAATAGAGTGCGATGTCGTCGAGCAGGATCGGCCGTCCCATCGCGCTCGGCATCAGGTTGGCGGCGTGACCGACCTGGATTTCGACCGGCACGCCGAGCTCCGCGCACTTGGCGTAGAACGGATAGAACATCGCGTCGTTGATCGGGATGCCGAAGCCGTAGGCGTGGACATGCGCGCCCTTGAAGCCGTGCTCCTTGACGGCCGCCTCGAGCTCGCGCACGCCGTTCATGCGCGTGAACGGGTTGACGCCGTAGAGGCCGATGATGCGCTTCGGGTCGTGCCGCACAACCGCCGCAACCTCGGCGACGCTCATGTTCCAGTGCAGCTCCTGGCGCATGAACGATCGGTGCTTGCCGTTGGGAATGATCACCTTGTCGACGCCGGCATCGTCGAGCACGCGCAGGAAGTCGGCCGGCTGGTAGCCGCGAAGATTGTCCGCCAGCTTGCCCTGGAAGATGGCGGCCATCTCGTCCACGTCCACGTAGTATTTCTTGATCGCCGCTGGCGTGAATAAATTGCACCAGATATCGATTGCCGTAGTCATGGTTCCTCTTCTTGCTCGGCCGTGGATCAGCTCCGCGGACGGTTATCCTTCCAGCGGCGCGCCTTCAATTCGAACCGGGGCAGAGACTTCCGGCCGACGATCTTCACCGGAATACGAATCGTCAGCTGGCGCCGCAGCAGCTCCTCGAGCCGCAGCCGGAGCGTGGCATGCTGATGGGACTCAACACCTTCGGCGGGCTCGACCTCGACCGTGACCTGATCCATCTCGCCTTGCCGATCGATGACGAGCATGAAGTCGTCCGACAGCGCAGGCACCTGGCGGATCATCTCCTCGATAGCCGAAGCGAAAATGTTGATGCCGCGGATCTTCACCATGTCGTCGGTGCGGCCCCTGATGCCGTCGATGCGCCGCAGCGTCCGGCCGCAGCCGCAAGGCGCGTCGGTATAGGTGACGATGTCGCCGCTGCGGTAATGGAAGCTCACGCCCATGACGCGCTGGTCGAGGGTGGTGAGAACCAGCTCGCCGAGCTCGCCCGGACCGACCGGCCGGGTGCCGCCGATCTCGACGATCTCGAAGATCGCCATGTCCTCGTAAAGATGCATGCCGGCCTGCTCCTCGCATTCGCAGCCCTGATAGAGCGGGCCGCCCTCGGTGATGCCGGCGAACTCGATGGCGCGACGCGGCACGCCCCATTCCTCCTCGATCTTGCGACGGCGCGACGGCGGATAGGGCTCGCCCGAAATGATCACGGTCCTGATGCCGCAGCGCGTCAGATCGACGCCGCGCTCGCGCGCCGCCGCGGCGAGAACCAGCGCGTAGGACGGCGTGGTGACAATGGCCGAGGGACGGTATTCCGCGATCAGGTCGAGCCGCGTCGCGGTGTCGTAGGGCGGACCGCCCGGAAGGAAGGTGATGTTGGCCTTGCGGCTGGCGTAATAGAAGCCCCAGGCCGCACCCCACAACGACATCGGGAAGGTCGCCATCACCGAATCGCCCGGCCTCAGGCCGGCCTGCCACATGTTGCGGATACCCTGGTCGCCGAACAGCTGGAAGCCCTCGTGGGTGTTGATGAAGCAGCGCTGGCGTCCGGTGGTGCCGGTGGTGCGGTAGACGATCGCGCCCATGCGATGGATTTCCTCTTCCGGGTAGCAGAGAAAATCGCCGTAGGGCGGGTTTGCATCCATGTTCGCGCCATAGAGCTTTTTGGAGACGTAGGGCAGCCGCGCCAGGTCCTCGAGCGCACGAATGTCGCCGGGCTTCGCGCCTTCGCGGTCGAAGACGTCGCGCCAGTACCTGCAGCGTTCGTAGAGCCACGCCACCAGCGGACGCAGCTTCCTTTCCTGGTGCGCGCGCAGCGCCTCGCGACTCGCGGTCTCGATTGCGCCCGCCCAGTATTTCGGCCAGCGCTCGCTCGTATCCCGTTTGGTTTCCGGCATCGCCTCAGACTCCCAGAAGATGCACCGCGACGACGGCCTCGTCGTCGATGCCGGTGATGACGCCGCCGGCGGCATGGGTAAGCGCCACGCGCGCTGCGGGAACCTGGCGCCCGCCGGCTTCGTGGCGCAGCTGCACCACCGCCTCGACCACCTGCGCCACACCGGTGGCGCCGAGCGGATGGCCGCGGCCGATCAGTCCGCCGCCCGGGCTGAAGCAGACGCGGCCGCCGAGTGCGGTTTCGCCGTCGCGCAACATGCGCACGCCTTCGCCGCGGGCGCAGAAGCCGAGATCCTCGTAGAGCAGAATCTCGGCCATGGCGGTGTAATCGAGGGCCTCGACGAGATCGACATCGATGGGCGCGAGAGCGGCCTGTTCATAGGCGCGCTGCGCCGCCCGCGCCGTCGCGTTGGGGACGCTATCGACGCCGATCAGGCAGCCGCCCTCGAGATGCGAGGCGAGAATCCGGACCGGCTGGCGGCCCGAAGGCGCCTCGCCGGCGGGCGCGACCACGATTGCCGCGGCGCCGTCCGAGGTCGGGCAGCACATCATGCGCGTCAGCGGCGTGCTGATCATCGGCGATGCCAACACCTCCTGCGCGCTGACCGGCGTTTGCAGGTGCGCGTGCGGATTGGCGGCGGCATGGGCGCGGTTCTTGACCGCGACCGCGGCCAGGTCCTCGGGCTTGAGGTCGTAATGCGCGCCGTACCAACTCGCCATCAGCGCCGAGAGGCCGGGCACGGTCATGCCGATCAGCGCCTCGAGATCATTCTCCATCAGGTCGTTGAGCGGCAGCAGCCCGCGCTCCATTTTTTCGCAGCCGCAGACCAATACGCGCCGGTAGCGCCCGGCGGCGACGGCGAGGCAGGCGAAGTGCAGCGCCGTGGCGCTGCTGGCGCAGGCGTTCTCGAAATTCGCCGCAGGAATGCCGGCGATGCCGAGCGCGTCGACAACGCGCTGGGCGAAGGTCATGCCCTGACGGACATGGCCGCAAAAGAAGGCATCGACGTCCTTGAGCTCGACACCGGCATCCCGCACCGCCGCGAGCGACGCCTCCGACGCCAGATCGATGGCGCTCTTTTCGGGATATCGGCCGAACCGAACCACGCCGGCGCCGACGACGATCGAACCCGTCATGGTGCCTCCTTCTTCTTGTGAAACCGGTAGCCGAGAACCGCTTGGCCTTCGGCGGTCATGAACAGCGGCTCGATGGCGAGCTCGACGCGGTCGCCCGGCCGCAAATGCGCCGCGTCGTCGCCGCCGAGCTGAGCCCGCAGCCGCACGCCCTCGGGCAGATCGACCTCGGCGAGCACGTAGCCGCACGCGAAATGCGCCGGATGGCGTACGACATGGGTCGCGGCATGGACCACGCCGATGCGGCCAAGCGCCACGTCGGCGAGCGCGTCGCCGCGACGACAGCGCGGGCACACCCGCCGCGGCGGAAAGTACGTGCGGCCGCAATGCGCGCAGCGCGTTCCCTTGAGCGCGCGGGCGCCGTCGCCGTCGACGATGAACAGGCCGGGGCGGAGGGGTACCGTGTTCACGGCTGTTCCTCCGCCGCATCCGGCTCGTCGTCGCCGAGATAGGCCCGGTGAACGCGCTCGTCCGCCGCGACCGCCGCCGATGTACCGGAGCAGACCAGCTCACCGCGCTCGAGGACATAGGCACGGTCGGCGGTCTCGAGCGCGAGTCGGGCGTTCTGCTCGACCAGCAGCATGGTGACGCTGCCCTTGAGGACTCCCGACAGGCGCTCGAAGACCGCCTCGACCACCAGAGGCGCGAGACCGAGCGACGGCTCGTCAAGCAGCAGCAGCTTCGGCTCCGCCATCAGGGCGCGCCCGATCGCCAGCATCTGCTGCTCGCCGCCCGACAGCGTGCCGGCGTTCTGGCCGGCGCGCTCGGCCAGCACCGGAAAGATGTCCATCACCCGCTGCAGGCGGCGGCGCAGCTCGGGCTTGGGCGCGAAATAGGCGCCGAGCTCGAGATTGTCGGCGACCGTGAGCTGCGGGAATATCCGCCGCCCCTCGGGGACGTGCGAGACGCCGAGATGGACGATCTCGGCCGCCGAATGCGGCGCCAGATCCTCGCCGCGGAACCGCACCGTGCCCTGCGCCGGGCGCAGCAGGCCGGAAATGCAGCGCAGCGTCGTGGTCTTGCCGGCGCCGTTGGCGCCCAGGATGGCGACGATCTCGCCGACATGAACGTCGAGCGACAGCGCGCGCACGGCGATCGCGCGCCCATAGGCAATGGTCACGTCGCGCAGCGACAGCAGCGGCTCAGCGGACATCGCGACGCGTTCCGAGATAAGCGCCGACAACGGCGGAATGGTGGCGCGCTTCGGCCGGCGGGCCATCGAAAATGACTTTGCCGAAATTGAGGACGATGACGCGCGTCACGATGCTCATCAGAAACCGCATGTGATGCTCGACCAGCAGCACGGCGATGCCGGCGGCGTGCAGGCGGCGGATGACGCCGCGCAGCGGCCGGATGTCGGCGCCGCTCAGGCCGGCGGCGGGCTCGTCGAGCAGCAGCAGCCGGGGTTGGGCGGCCAGCGCTCGCGCGATCTCGAGCATGCGCTGTTCGCCGTAGGACAGAGCGCGGGATAGGTCGTCGGCACGCGGCGCCAGGCCGACTTCCTCGAGCAGCCGTATCGCGTGCACCTGGCGGTTCGGGTCCCACCCGAGCACGCGCCCGGTCCAGAGCGAGGGTGCGACCGACGGTACGCGGACCGGCGCCAGCGCGGCGACGACATTGTCCGTCACCGAAAGGTCGCGGAAGAGGCGAATCTTCTGGAAGGTACGGCTGACGCCCTGCGCGCTGATCTCGGACGGCCTCAGCCCGGAGATCGGCGTGCCGTTGAAGCGGATCTCGCCGGCGCTCGGCCGCAACGCGCCCGAGATCAGGTTGAGCATGGTCGTCTTGCCGGAGCCGTTGGGACCGATGAGGCCGACGATCTCGCCGGCGTGAACCGTGAAATCGACGCCCGAGATCGCGGCGAGACCGCCAAATCGCTTCTCGAGTCCGCGGACGACCAGCAGGTCGTCTTTCGCCGGCGGTACCGGGCGCAGCGCCGGTGCAGGCGACGGAGGGGCCGCCGGGATCACGGCCATCCCGCCGGTGCGGGACCGCCGCAAGCGCTGGAGGGCGGCAATCAGGCCGTTCGGGCAATAGAGGATGACGACGATCAGCAGGGCGCCGTAGACGATGAGGCGCGTCTCCGGGAATACCCGCAGCCCCTCGGGCAGGATCGTCAGCAGCGTCGCGCCCGCGACCGGACCCCAGACGGTGCCGCTGCCGCCGATGATGAGCATCATCAGGATGTTGACCGATTCCATGATGCCGAATTCATCGGGCGCGAGAATCTTGGCGAAATGGGCGTAGAGCCCGCCGGCCAGTCCGCCGATCGCGGCGCTGATGGCGAAGGCGATGACCTTGCAGAGCCGCGTGTCGATGCCCATGAGCTCGGCCGCGCGCTCGTCCTCGCGCAGCGCCAGCAGCGAGACGCCGAGGCGCGAGGCGAGCAGCCGCTGCGTCGCGACGACGACTCCCAGCGCGATCAGCAGGATCATCGCGCAGTAGCGGCCGCGCGTGGCGACGCTGAGATCGAAGAACCCGAAATGGAGCGGCGCCGGCCAGGGAATGCCGATGAGGCCCGCCGGCCCGCGCGTCAGCGACGCCCAGTTGGTGAGCACCTGCACCGTCAACACCGCGAGACCGAGTGTCAGCATCACCAGATAGTGGCCGCGCAGGCGCAGCGCGGGCACGCCGACGATAAGGCCGACCAATCCGGTCACAACGGTCACCGCCGGCAGCGCGAGCCAGAACGACAATCCGGCGCGCATCACCAGCAGGGCGCAGGCGTAGGCGCCGATGCCGAAGAACGAGGCCTGACAGAGCGAGAGTTGCCCGGCGATTCCGGTGATGACGTTGAGGCCGAGCACCAGAATGACGTTGATGCCGATATTGGCGAGAATCTGCAGGTAGTACTGGTTGTCGAGCGACAGCGGCAGCGCCACGGCGACGGCCAGCGCCAGCAGATTGGCGAGCGTCGACGCGCCGCCGTCAGATATTCTCTTCGAGGTGCTCACGGATGAGACCGGTGGGACGGATCAGCAGGGCGAGAACGAGGATGAGGAAGACGATCGTGTCCTGATAGGCCGGCGAGACGAAGCCGCCGCCCAGGCTCTCGGCGATTCCGAGAAGAAAGCCGGCGAGGATCGTTCCGGTGACGTTGCCGAAACCGCCGACGATGACGACCGCGAACGCCTTCATCACCGCGAGCAGGCCCATGTCGTATGTCATGGTGTAGAGCGGACTGAGCAGCCCGCCGGCGACCCCCGCAAGCCCCGCGCCGAGCGCGAAGGCGACGGCGCCGAGGCGCCCCGGCTCGATGCCGACGAGGCTGCAGGCTTCGAGGTCCTGCGAGGCGGCGCGCAGAGCCTTGCCCAAGCGGGAGCCGCGGTAGAACAGCGCCAGCGCCGCGATCGTCGCCAGGGTCGCCGCGACGATGACGGCGCGCTGCGCGGCGAAGGACACGAAGCCGATCCGGAGGACGTCGTTGGTGAGCGGCGTCGTGTAGTAGCGCGGCACGCCGCCGAAAACCCACAGCGCGCCGTTCGACAGGACGAGCGACAGGCCGACCGAAGCGACCAGCGAGTTGATCCGCGGCTGCGGATTGAGCGGACGGAAGATGACGCGCTCGATCAGCAGGCCGAACAGCGTGGTGACGACGACCGCGCCCACTACCGCCGCGGCATAGCTGCCGGTCGCCGCATAGGCGAAATACGCGACGAACGCGCCGATCATGAAGATCTCGCCGTGCGCGAGATTGATGACGCTGAGAATGCCGTAGACAATGGTGAGTCCGATCGCGATCAGCGCGTAGCCGCAGCCGTTGACAAATCCGTTGAGGACCTGTTCGACGAAGATCGTCGACACGACGGCGGCTCCGAACCGATCGCGACCGGGCTTCGGGCTACTCGACGGCCTTGAAGCGCGGGCCGACGCGCACGCTTTCGCGCAGGACGACGCGCTTGCCGCCGGTGTACTTGAACAGAGTGAAGAAGCTCGGCGCCTGTCCCGTTTCGTCGAAGCTGATCGGACCGAGGATGCTGGGAAGATCCTTGGTCGCGGCGAGCGCCTTGGTGATGCCGGCGCGCGTCGAGCCGCCGCGGCGCACCGCATCGGCGACTACCTTGACGCAGGTGTAATAGCCGGCAGCGAACCAATCGGGCTCATGGCCGAAGCGCTTGGTGAAATCCTCGACGAAGCGCTTGGCCTCAGGCCGCTTCGAGCTCGGCTCGAAGACGTTCACGCCCATGAAGCCTTCGGCGAATTTGCCGGCCGCGGCGGTGAAATCGGGACCCGAGAGCGACCCGATGTTGAACCAAGTCGAATGGAATCCGGCCTCGTCCGCCTGCCGCAGGAACGCGATCGCCGAAGGCGGCCAGCGGATGATGAAGGTCACGTCCGGCTTTTGGGGCTTCAGTTCGGTGATGACCGTCTGGAAATTGGTCTCCGCCGGCGTGCCGGGGAACCAGCCGACCGTCTTGGCGCCGCAGGCTTCGAGCCCGGCCCGGCTCAGCTTGACGGTCTCCGAGCCGAAGTCGTCGTCCTGGAAGACATAGGCGACGCGCTTGGGCTTGAGCACGTTGCAGAAGTAATCGGTAGCGAATTCGGTATACATCGCGATGTTCGGCACGACGCGGAACACGAACTTGTTGCCCTTCTGCGTCAAGGCGTCGGTGCCGGCGACGCCTTCGAGCATGGGAACCGATTCGCGCTCGGCCACCGCCTTGACGGCGAGCGAGGCGCTGCTGGACACCGCGCCCAGCAGGACGGTGACGTTGTTCTCGGTCACCAGTTTTTCCGCCGCAAGCGACGCCTCGCGCGGCGCGCATTTGCCGTCGGTGATGATCGCCTCGAGGGTGTCGCCCTTGAGGATGCCGGACTTGTTGACCTCGTCCACGGCCATCTGCACCGCTTCGCTGGTGTTCTTGCCATAGCCGGCGCCGGGCCCGCTCAGGCAGGTCGGGAAGCCGATCTTCACCACGGCGGCGAACGACGGCGGCGCGCCGCATAACGCCACCACGCCGAGCACGATCAATGTCGCAATCTTCTTCATAGGCGCTCCTCCTCTTTGTTCTCTGTGTGTGTCAGTCGGTACGTTGCCAGCCTTCGTTACGACATCCGCGAAACCTGCACCGGAATCCCATTGAGCATCGGCATGCCCGTGAGCGGATCGCGGGCGGTGTCCCGCGGGATCAAGCGGTTCATGGTCACACCCTCGGCGCCGTCATCCGCTCCCAGGCCCTGCGAAAATCCGTATTGCAGCGAGACGACGCCATCCGGCACGCGGTCGGTGACCTTGACCTGTGCGGTCAGCTCGCCGATTTCGCTGCGGACGCGCACGCGCTCGCCCGTCGAAATCCGCCGGCGTTCCGCGTCGTGCTCGCTCATCTCCAGTTCGTTGACGCCGGCCGCGTCGAAATGCATCCAGCTGCAAACCGAGCGGAGATTGCGCCGGCTGATCAGCCGCAGCGGCCGGTCGGGCGGCGGCGGCGGCGCCTGCTCGAGGCGGGGGATCACGGCGACGACCGAAGCCGGCGCCAGATCGATCTTCCAGCCGCGCCGGTCGAGCGAGGCACGGAAGGCGCCGAACGGCTTGTCGCCGAGTTTGAGGCCGTGCGGATGGCGGCGGATTTCCGCGAGGCCGACACGGCCGCGGCGCGCGAGGAAATCGGCGTAGAACGAGTCGATGTCGTAATCGGCGTTGCCGCCGGGCGCATCAGACGCCGGGCCGCGTCCGTCGAGGAACGGCGTGCCGACCGCGGCGTGCAGGTCGCGGAAAATCCGCCACTCGTCGCGCGCCTCGCCGCGCGGCGCCGTCACCGCTTCGGTGTACTGGGCGAAGGGAAATGGCATGTGCCGGGTGAACTGGACGTTGACGTCCTTGCGCTCGAGAAAACTCGTCGCCGGCAGGATCCAGTGCGCCGCCTCGGCGCTCGGCGAGCGGAACAGATCGATGACGACGAGCAGATCGAGCGTGCGCAGCGCCGCGGCCATGCGCCGGGTGTCGGGGGCGGTCGCCAGCGGATTGCCGGCGGTGACGATGAGCGCGCGGACCTGCCCGGCGCCCGGCGTCAGGATCTCGTCCGCCAGGGTCGCCGTCGGATACTCGCCCAGGACCCGCGGATAGCCGCCGATGCGCGAGCGCCGGTTCCATTCGATGCTCCGCTTCGCATGGGGATCGTCGACGATGCCGGGATTGAAGAAGATGCCGCCCGGCCGATCGACATTGCCGGTCACGGCGTTGAGCGCCTCGATCGCCCACTCGCTGACGGTCGAGAATGGCTGCTGGGTGACGCCGGTGTTGCCGACGACGAACCCGCCGCCCGCCGACGCCAGCTCGCGGGCAATCCGGCGAATGCTCGCGGCATCGATGCCGGTCGCCGGCGCAACCGCTTCCGGCGCATAGGGTGCCAGCAGATCGCCCAGTAGCGCGAAGTTGCGGCAATAGCGTGCCACGAACGCGCGGTCGTGGCGTTCCTCGCGCACCACGGTGTGGAGCAGCGCCAACAGCAGGAACACGTCCGTTCCCGGCACGATACGCAGATGCTCGTCGGCGATCGTCGCCGTCTCGGTGCGACGCGGATCGACCAGAACGAGCTTGCCGCCGCCGGCCTGTGCCTTGCGCACCTCGTCGAGCCCGCGCGGCCGCGTCGCCAGCTGGCCGAAGATCGAGACGCGCGGGTTCGAGCCCAGCACCAGCATGTAGCGGGCGTTTTCCCAGTCCCGCTGCAGGATGAACGACTTGTCGCCGAACATTTCCTCGGCGACCCAGAACTTGTTCATGTTGTCGAGCGACATCGCGGAGTACTGTCGCGACGACCCGAGCGAGCGCAGGAAAGACGACGCGACCAGCGCGGCAACGGCCGACATCGCCGTCGGATTTCCGAGATAGAGCGCTACGGCATCGGGACCGTGTTCGCCACGAATGCGATTGAGGGCGGCGGCGATCTGCGGCAGCGCCTCGTCCCAGCCGGCGCGCCGCCAATGGGTTCCGTCGCGCTGCATGGGATGAAGCACGCGCGCAGGATGGTCCAGGATCTGCGCGGCGCTCGTGCCTTTGACGCAGGCGAAGCCGCGGCTCAACTCATTCTCGGGATCGGGCTCGATCGCGACGACGCGATCGCCTTCGACCGTCGCCTTGATGCCGCAGGCGCCTTCGCAAAGGCGGCAGTAGCTGTATTTGACCATTGCCATCGTGCGGTGCCCGTCATCCGGCGATGAACTGGCCGCCGTCGACCTGCAGCACCTGGCCGGTGATGTAGGCGCCTTCGGCGGTGGCGAGGAAGCGGACGGCGCGGGCGACCTCCTCCGGCTCGCCCATGCGACGCAGCGGGATCGCCTCGACCACCTTGGCCGCGCGCGCCTCGCCCCAGCGCGCGATGGCGTCGCGGCCCATCGCGGTATCGGTGAGGCCGACGGCGATGGCGTTGGCGCGGATCCGATTTCGCGCCTCTTCGCGCGCCAGTACCCGCATCAGCGCCTCGACGCCCGCTTTGGCGACGGCACCCTGGACGTTGCGCGGCTGGCACATTCTGGCCGCGATCGAGGAAATGAAGACGAAGCTGCCGCCGTCCCGCCGCATGTAGGGCAGCGTGGCGCGGACAACGTTGAAGGCGCCCGTCAGATCGGCAGCGAGGTAGGAATTCCAGTCGTCGACCGCAAGATCGTGGATATGAGACCATCGGACGCGTTCGCCGGCGGCGTGGACGACGACGTCGAGGCGGCCGAAGCGCGCGACCATGCGGCTCACAACGTCGGCCACCGCATCCCATCGCGACACGTCGAGCGCCTCGGCGGCCAGTCGGGCGCCGGCGCGGCTCGTTGAGGCGAGTGCGCCCGCCGCGGCCGCGTTGCTCCGATAGGTGAAAACGACGTCGAAGCCGTGATTCGCCAACTCGACGACACTCGCCTTGCCGATGCCGCCGCTGCCGCCGGTGACGAACGCGACCGGACGCGCGGACGAAACGTCGCCGCCGGACATCAGTTCGCCTCGCGCAGCTTGATCCCGAGTCCCTGCGCCAGGAAACGGACAAGGTTGTCCGCAATGCGCTCGGGATTGGGATGTTTCGCCAAGTGCCAGCGACGCAGCGCCACGATCGCCGGCAGGAACGTGAGTATGTCCGCTCCCAAGGGAATGTCGTCATACTCCACGAGGCCGTCGGCGCGAGCCTCGGCAAGCAGCTCCGAGAAGTAGCCGATGAAGGCGCTGACCCGCCGCAGCACCGAGCGCAAGCCCGCGCGATCGAGGGCGTGGCTCTCCTGGTACATCAGCAGAATGTCCTCCTGATGCTCCATCATCGCCTCGACGACGGCGCGCAACGCCGCCATGAGGCGCCGACCGCGGTCGCTCTCGCGCTCGATCGCCGCGGTCACCGCATCCTGGTAGCTCTGCACCAGGTGATCGCAGACCAGGTAGAGGATGTCCTCTTTCGACCGGACGTAGTTGTAGAGCGTGCCCTGGGTGAGGCCGGCGGCGTCGCCGATGTCGCGCACGGTCGCGACGTGAAAGCCCTTGTCGCGGAACACCTTGCGCGCCGCGCGCACGATCGCCGCGCGCCGCTGTTCGATCAGCACCGAATCGCGGATGCGGCTCGGCAATCTGTTGACTGAGCGCTCACTCATTATAAAATGACCATAGCATGCGGATCGAAGAGGTCAACGCGCTTTGCCGGTTCGCACTCACGTCAAGCCGAAGGCAGATCGCCGGTCGGCGACGGACGCGCGCGGCTCCGTCGCAGCCGGAGACCGCGACCGTGCGCCATCGTCGTCGCGCGCGAGCACCGTCGCGCCTGTGCCGGCGGTCGCGCCGCGGCGAGCCGCCCGCCGATCGGCGAAGCCGCGCGATCGCGACGCTCGGCCGCGACGGCACGCCGGATCCGCGCCGCGCGCATCATCGCCCGCGGTGGCATGCAATGTGCCACGCTCCGGTCGCCGCGCCGGCCGTTATGACACTTGGTGTCTTTACGGAAACAGTTTATGCTGATTATCACTCGCGCGACCCGACCCGCCTGCGACGGCGCGCAAAAAAACCAAGCCCGACCCGCGAGACAAGACCGGCGGGCCGACAACAGATTTCCGGGAGGAGCTTCATGCCAAAGTTGCGCAACAGGCTGCTGAGCTGCGCGCTCGCGGCGCTCGCCGTTTTCGCGCTGTGCGGCACCGCGGCCGCCGAGACCATCCTTCGCGCCTCGCATCAGTTCCCCGGCGGCACCGGGGATGTGCGCGACGAGATGATCCGGCTCATGGCGAAGGAGGCGCACGACGCCAACGTCGGCCTGACCATTCAGGACTATCCGGGCGCCTCGCTCTTCAAGCCGCACGATCAGTGGAATGCGATGGTCGGCGGCCACCTCGACATTTCCCTGTTCCCGCCCGACTACGCCAGCGGCGAAGTGCCCGAGTTCAGCGCCACGCTGATGCCCGGCCTGATCCGCAGCCAGGACCGCGCCAAACGGATCAACCAGTCCCCCTTCATGCGGGACATCCACGCCGTTCTCGCGAAGCACGGCGTGATGGTGCTGGCCGATGCCTGGTTCGCCGGCGGCATGGCCTCGAGCCAGAACTGCATTGTCAGACCCGACGATCTCAAAGGCGTTTCGTTCCGCGCTGCGGGCCCGACCTTCGCGTCGATGTGGCAGGCGGCCGGTGCGATCATTGCAACGCCGCCGTCCAACGAGATCTACAACGCCTTCCAGACCGGTATCGTCAAGGCAACCGACACCAGCCTCGCCACGTTCACGTCGATGCGCCTTTACGAGCTGGTGAAGTGCCTGACGGCGCCGGGCAACAACGCCCTGTGGATGATGTACGAGCCCATCCTGATGTCGAAAAAGAGCTTCGATAGGCTCACCAAGGCGCAGCAGGCAACCGTTCTCAAGGCCGGCAAGGATGCGCAGGCGTTCTACGAAAGCCGGGCAGACGCGGTGAACAACCAGACGGTCAAGGTATTCGAGGATCACAAGGTCAAGGTCGTGACGCTCAGCGATTCCGAATTCGAGGCCTGGATCGATCTGGCGAGGACAAGCTCCTATGCCGAGTTCGCCAAAACCGTGCCGGACGGCAAGAAGCTGATCGACGAGGCGCTCGCGGTCAAATAATCGAGTCGCCGGAAATACGGGGGTCCGGCGGCGCGGGGCGGCGTGCGCTTGGGCGGGCGTGCGCCGCATCCGCGCCTTCCTCTCTATGCCGTGCCGGGCGCCGGGTCTTGCGTATCGGCGAGGCCGAGGAACCGCATCGCCGTGCCGCGGAAGACGTCGGCGCGCTGCTCGGCGGAGAGTCCGGGCTGGTTTTCGATCTCCGCCACTGGCGAGGCGGCACCCATGTCGAACGGGAAATCGGTGCCGAGCATGACGCGGTCGCTGCCCGCGACCTCGATGAGAAAGCGGCTCGAGGTCGGCGAGTGAATGATGGTGTCGAAATAGAATCGCCGCAGATAGGCGCTCGGCGGCTTGGCGATGTTGCGCCGGCATTCCGGCCGCGCCCGGAATCCGGCGTCGAGGCGGCCGATAATATAAGGCAGGAACCCGCCCGCCTGGCCGAGGCAGACCCTGAGGCGGGGGAAGCGATCGAGGATCCCCGAGAAGATCAGCTTCGCCGCGGTCAGCGTCGTGTCGAACGGGAACCCGACCAGATTCCGGAGATGGTAATCCGCCATGCGCTCCTTGCCGGTGACGTCGGCGGGATGGATCAGGATGGCGAGGTCGAGCGCTTCGGCCGCCTCGTAGAACGGCCAGAAACGCCCCTCGTCGAGGCTCGTGCCGTTGACATTGGAGCCGATCTCGACGCCGCGCAGGCCGAGCTTTTTGATGCGCTCGCACTCGCGCACCGCATTCGGCACGTCCTGCAACATCACCGTGCCGAGCGCCTGAAAGCGCCCGGGCGACTGCCGCACCACCGCCGCCAGCGAATCGTTCTCGAGCGCCATCAGGTCGCGCGCCGCCGCAGCATCCGTCCAGTAATAGAAGACGAACGGCGGCGGGATCAGAACCTGCTGGGCGATGCCGAGCCGGTCGAGGAAATCGCGCCGTTGTTCGAGATCGTAGAAGGCCGGCCGGATCGGCCCATAGGGCCGCTCCGGCGTGCGGACGAAAAGGCCTTCCGGCCGCTCCTCGACCGGCGTTTCGCAGAGGCCGCCGTCGCGGCGGATCCCGGCGAGCACCGACTCAGACACGTAATGGCTGTGAACGTCGATGCGCGCCGTCACGGCTGCGGCCCGGGCGACGATCACAACGGAACCGCTTGCGTGATCGCGCCGTAGAATTGCGGTCGGCGGTTCTTCACCAGGTCGGTGCCCGGCCGGATCTGTTTGTCGCGCGCCCAGGCGAGGTTGAGATACGAGAAGACGTACTCGTCCTGTCCCTTGCCGGCCCGGTTCGATGTCTGGGCGTTCGGAAAGACCACGGTGCTGCCGCCCGGAACAGCCGCGTCGGCGCGGTTTGCCGCGACGACGAACACCTTGTTCTCGAGCGCGCGTTCGCGGGTAAACATCTTGGGTTCTCGCTCGCTGCCCCAGTTCGACGGCATCACGATCACGTCGGCGCCCATGCAGCAGAGAATGCGCGTCACCTCGAAGAAGCACACGTCCTGGCCCAGCATCAGGCCGAAGTTGCCGAACGGCGCCTGTACCACCTTATAGTCCTCGCCCGGCGTCGCCCAGTCGGTCTCCGCCGGCGTGAGATGCACCTTGCGGTAGCGCTCGACGACCTTGCCGTCGGGCCCGACGACATAGGCGGTGTGGAACAGCTTGCCGTCCGCCGGCTCGACCAGGCTGAGGACGTAATAGGCGTTCCAGCGCTGCGCCAATGGCGCGAATTCGCGCAGCGCCTTCTCGGTGAGCTGCGCGCTTCGCCCCGCCTCCGCCGCGTTGGCGTCGCGGCGCATCAGGAACAGTTCGGGGAAGACGATGAGCCGCGAATTCTCCTTGCCGGCCTCGTCGCCGTGGCGCAGCGCCCGTTGCAGCGTCGCCGCGGCATCGCCGTCGGCGTTGCAGACCTGCGCCGGTGAGGCGAGCACCGCCAGCGATTCCGGTATAACCGGCGTCGACGTCACCCTGGCGAAAGGCAGCTTGGCGTACGGCTCCTTGAGGAGCCAATAAGTCTGGGGCCGGCGCTGCCGCATCAGGCTGTCGCCGCGCTGGCGCACCGCCGCCACCGCTTCGGTGTCGATCTCGGCGTAGATGATCTCGCGGTCGAACTCGCTACCCTGCACAAGCGTCGTGCCGTCGGGATGAATGATCTGGCTGTGGCCGGGATATGTCAGCCCCTCCTCGCGGCCGGTCTTGTCGGCGCAGACCATCCAGACCTCGTTCTCGTTGGCGCGCGCCGGCTCGTGGAGCTCGTGCTGCTCGTGCGTCGTGTTGTTGGTGATGTGCAGCAGGATCTCGGCGCCGTGCAACGCCAGCATGCGGGCGCCTTCGGGAATACGGGCGTCGGCGCAGATGAACAGTCCGATCTTGCCCACCGGCGTATCGAAGACGGGATAGCCGGTGGTGCCGAACGTGAAATAGAACGGATCGAAATCGAACAGAAAATTCTTCTGGTACTTGCCGATGAGGCCGTTCGGACCGACCAGCGCCGCCGAGTTGTAGAGTTTGTCGCCATCGCGCTCGGAAAGGCCGATGGCGACATAGACGTTGAGCTCCTTGGCCAGCTTGCCGATCGCGTCGGTGAACGTGCCGGGAATCGGATCGCCGCATTCGAGCGCGTGCTGACCGTCGCGCCAGACGTAGCCCGAATTCATGCATTCGGGAAACACCACCAGCCTTGCGCCGTTGCGCGCCGCCTCGCGGATGTTCTGCAGCACCACGTCGAGATTGCGCTTCGAATTGCCCAGCTCCGAATAGGTCTGGACAGCCGCCACCTTGAATTTCGCCATGTTTCCTTCTCCTGGGTCTCGGGATTCGCTTCGGCGCCGCCGCCTCACTCCGTGACCGGAGCCTGGCCGAGCGCCCTCAGCACGCGCCGCGCCGCGTTATTGACGTGGTCGCGCAGAATTCTCGCCGCGGCGCGGCCGTCGCGCGCCTGGAGGGCATCGATGATCCTGCAATGTTCCTTGACGAGCCGCGAGGGATCGTGATCGCGCATGGCATGGATGCTGATGCGCGTCATACGATCCATCTGCTCGATCAGCTCGCGCGCCACCGCCGCCATACGCTGGTTCTGCGAGCAGTCGAAGATCGCGCAATGGAAGTCCTGGTTGTAGGCGATGAACACGTCGTCGTGCGGCCGGGCCCGGAACCGGTCGAGCGCCTGGAGCTGTTCGGCGCTCGCCCGCCGCGCCGCCTCGATCGCGCATGCCGTCTCGAGGACCCCGCGAAACGAATACATGTTTCGCGCATCGGCAACCGAGATCGGCATGACGCGATAACCCTGGCGCGAGATCACCTCGACCAGGCGGTCGCGTTCGAGGCGCAGAAGCGCCTCGCGCACCGGCGACTTGCTGACCGAGAAGCGCTCGGCCAGTACGTTCTCATGCAGCTCGCTGCCCGGCGGCAGGCGGCACGACAGGATGTCCTGACGCAGCGACCAATAGACGTCGTCGCGCAGCAGCACAGAATTTCCGCTTCTCTTCATTGCCATCCGATCCGTTCGACGCCGCGACCGACCCCCAATACCTATCCGAAATAGAGGCCGCCGTTGACGTCAAGCGTCTCGCCGGTGATCCAGCTCGCCAGGTCCGAGACCAGGAACAGCGCCGCGGCGGCGATGTCAATCGGCTGGCCGAGACGGCCCAGCGGAATCGTCCGCACGAAATCGGCCTTGGCTTGCGGCGACCAGCCGGCGGTCATCGCGCTCTCGACCGGGCCCGGATTGATCGAATTGACCGTGATCTGATGCTGGCCCAAACGCCGCGCGAAGGCGCGCGCCAGCGAATTGACTCCGCCCTTGGATGCGGCGTAGTGCGGGCCGCCCATCGAGCCGCCGACCCGAGCCGCGATCGAGCCGATCAGCACCATGCGGCCGTATTTCTGCCTGATCATCACCGGCGTCACCGCCTGGCAGATCAGGAACGAGCCCTTGAGGTTGACGTCGAGGATGCGGTCCCAGTGCTCGTCCTCGATTTCCGCGATGTTGCGGCCGTCCCAGATGCCGCCGAAATTGACCAGGAAGTCGATGCGGCCGAAGCGCTCGACGGTCTGACGCGCCACTGCCTCGCAGCTGCGGCGGTCGGCGATATCGAGCTGCATCGCGGTCGCACGGTCGCCGACACCCTTGGCGATCTCGGCGGCGCCGGCCGCGTTGACGTCGGCGCAGACCACGCGTGCGCCTTCGCGCGCAAACAGGCCGGACGCGGCACGCCCCATGCCGCTCGCCGCGCCCGTGATGATTCCCACCTTACCCTCGATCAGCACTCTTCCCTCCTTTTCCGCTCCGGCCGCGCATGCCGCCCGCCGCCAACGCATAACGGCGGGCGGCTCCCCGGGTCACTTCTTCTTGCGCGGATAGACGTACTCGCCGGTCTTGGCGTTCGGCGGCCAGATCACCACCGCCTTGCCGTTCTGCACCTGCATCGGGAACGGATTGAGGCTGCCGACGCCGTTGCCCGTCGCCTTGAACGGTCCCATCACGGTCGGAATCTCGCTCTTCTGAATCGCGGCGAACACGGCGTTGCGGTCGAGCGATCCGGCCTTTTCGATGCCCGCTTGGATGACCTCGAGCGCCGGGATCGAGATCAGCGCGAAGGTCCACTGCACCGGATCGAGCCCGCTGATTTGCAGCGCCCGCTCCAGCGTGCGGTAATCGCCGAGCTTCATGCCCGGAACCCAGAACACCTCGCCCGTGATTCCCTCGGCCACGGGACCGAGGCCATTGCGCACCGATACCGCCGAGCAGGTCGTGCAATGGAGCGCCGGCGGATTGAGACCCAACTCGTCCGCCTGCTTGGCGAAGCGGATGTAGAAGGGCGGGAAGGTCGAGACGTAGACCAGGTCGGGATTCTTCTGCTTGATCTGGGTGATGACGGCCGTGAAGTCCTGGTTGTCGCTCGGCACGGTTTCGTCGAAGACGACTTTCATGCCGTACTGCTTGGCGAATTTCCGGACTCCGGGCGCGATGCCGCGGGAATAGAGTGAATCCTCCACCAGCAGCGCGACGGTCTTCACCTTCTTCTGCTTCGCCAGCATCTCGAAGAAATAGTGCGACCAGTCCTCGCCCGGACCGAGCACGCCCTGAATGTATTTGAATCCGCGCGAGAAGATCGCCGGATCGCTGACCGCGCCCAGGATCATCGGAAACTTATAGCGTTCGGCGACCGTGCTCGCGGCGAAGGCGATCGGGCTGCCGGGCGGGCCCATCAGGAAGTTGACCTTGTCCTCGGTGATGAGCCGCTCGTAAAACTTGACCGAGACCTTGGGATCGCTCTGGTCATCGTAATAGACGATCTTCACCGGCAGCTTCTTGTGGAGCGACTTCACGTAGATGCCGCCCTTTTCGTTGATCGCCTTCTCCCAGGCCTCCCACAGCTTGCCCTGGATCGAATAGATGCTGCTGAGCCCGCCGGTGATGGGCGCGGTGGCGCCGATCTTGATGACATCCTGGGCGCGTGCGTTGCCGCCCGCGGCGACGAATGCCAGCGCCGCCGCCGCGGCCAATAGAATCCTGCCTAGTCGCATTGCTGCCTCCCTTGCGTGGTTTCGTGGCGAGACCCGGCATCGAGCCGCCGGGACGGGTAGTAACCGTAGTGATCGGGAAATCCGACGCGGGCGTAGAGCCGGCTCAGCAGCCGGCTGCGCATCAGCCCGCCGGGCATCAGAATGCCGACGAGGACGAGTACGGTGCCGTACATCGTCAGCTGCAGATAGCCGACATGCGACCACAGCACTTCCTGGACGATGGTGAGGAACACGGTGCCGATCAGCGGCCCGGCGACCGTGCCGCTGCCGCCCAGAACGGCCATGATCACCGGCGCGAAGGCGACGGTCGAACCGAAGCCGGAATCGGGATCGATATAGGTCGTCTGCCACATGTAGATGGCACCGACGAGGCCGGGCAGCGCCGCGCTGATCACCAGGACGAGTAGCTTCAACCGCGCCGTTTCGACGCCCGAGGCCTCGGCGACCTCCTCGTCCTCGCGGATGGTCAGAAGACCGAGGCCGAAGCGCGAGGTCGCGAACCAGGCGTTGAGCGCGACCGCGGCGACGCACACCGCGAGCCCCGCGTAATAGGTGACGATCGTGCTGTTGTCGGCCGGCGGGATCGACAGGCCGGTGGTGCCGCCGGTGAGATCGCGCAGATTCGATGCCAGAACCTGCATCAGCTTGAGGACGCCGAAGGTGGCGATCGCGAAATAGGCGCCGCGCAACCGGAACAGCGGATAGCCGATGGCGCCGGCGAAGACCATCGCTGAAGCCACCGACAGCAGCAGGCCCATGACGATGCCGCCGTGGCGCGCGATCGCCATGCCGTAGATGTAGGCGCCGAGACCGAAAAAGGCGCCGTGACCGAGATTCAGATATCCCATGTAGCCGGCGGTGATGTCGTAGGTCTCGGTCATGGCGATCGCGAGGAACAGGAAGAACAGCACCGAGACTTGATAGGGATCGGCGACCGCGGGCGCCGCCAGCAAGCCGACCAGCACCGCCAGCAGCACGACGCGCGGCGTCCGCCGGATGCAAGAACCCGAACGCAGGCGGAGCACGGCGCCGCGGCTCTGCACGCTAGTCTCCACGGCCGAGCAACCCCTGCGGCCGCACCAGCAGCGCCACGATCAGGATGACGAACGCGGTCATCGGCGCCCATTGCGCGCCGGCGAAATAGCTGGTGTAGGCTTCGACGGCGGCGACAATGAAGCCGCCCAGCATCGCGCCGACGAGGCTGCCCATGCCGCCGATGATGATGACCGCGAGATACTTGAGCGTCAGGCCCAGGCCCATGAACGGCTCGATCGAATAGAGCGCGGCATAGAACACGCCGGTGCCGGCGGCGAGCGCGATGCCGATCGCAAAGGTGACGATGGCGACGAACTCGGTGTTGATGCCGACCACCACCGCGCCTACGCGATTGACCGACGAGGCGACAATCGCGCGGCCGATGAAGGTGCGGCTCAGGAACAGATGCAAGGCGAAGGTCAGAAGCACGGTGCCGGCGAGCAGGCTCAGGCGCAGCGTCGGCAGCACGATGCCGCCGACGACGAAGTTCGGCATCTGGAAGGGAATGCCGGTCGATCCGCCCCCCCACAGGAACGACGTCAGATCCTCGATCACCAGCGCGACGCCGAGCGTCGTCATCACCGAGGCGATCAGCATGTGCCGGAAGCTGCGGCCGACGACGCGCGCGATCAGCAGCCGATAGAACGCCGCGCCGACTGCGAGACCAAGCACGGCGACGCCGACCGCCGACAGGAACGGGTTGACGCCGAGATGGACCAGCGCGAGGAAGCCCAGGAGCCCGCCCAGCATCAGGAAATCGCCGTGGCTCAGGTTCAGGACCTTGAGCACGCCGAAGGAGAGCGATAGGCCGACGGCGCCCAGCGTATAGAGCGCACCCTGAAGAATGGCACCGATCAGGACCTGAAGGAGAACGCCCATGTCCGGCTCTCAGCGCAGCGTCAAGCCGCCATCGACCACGAGATTGTGGCCGGTGATGAAGCTCGAATCGTCCGACGCCAGGAACAGTGCGGCCTTGCCGATGCTGTCGGGCTCGGGCAGGAAGCCGAGCGGCGTCGCCTTGATGAACTCGTCGGCGTTCTCCTGGGCGCCGCTGCGTGCGCGCCTCACCATCTCGGTGTTGTGGAAGCCCGGCGAGATGGCGTTGGCGCGGATGCCGAACTTGCCGTATTGGCGCGCGAGGCTCCGGGTCAGACCGATGAGCGCGCTCTTGCTGGCGATGTAGTCGGCATTGCCGCGGCCGATGAATGCGGCGATCGACGCGATGTTGACGATGTTGCCGCGGTTCTGCCGCTTCATCGGGGCCAGCACGGCCTTGCAGCAGGTGAACACCCCGGTGAGATTGACGCGGATCGTCAGGTCCCAGCTGTCGCGGTCGAGATCCTCCCAGGTGCGCAACGGGTTGACGCCGGCGTTGTTGACCAGGATGTCGAGCCTTTTCGAATCCCTGAGGATGCGGGCGACGAGGTCGTCCATCTGCCGCGCGTCGGTCACGTCCGCCTGCACCGCGTGGACGCGGCCGGCCTTGATGGTCTTGACGAATTCGGCCGCCTCCGCGGCTTCCGCCGCAGTCGGGTAGTTGACGTAGCATTGGGCGCCCTCGGCGACGAATTCGCGGACGCAGGCGGCGCCGAGACCGCGCTGCCCGCCGGTCACCCATGCCACCCGCCCGTCGAGCTTGCCCATCGTTCCCTCTCAGAGGCCGAGATACGCGGCGCGCACGTCGTCGCTCGCGCGCAGCGCCGCCGCATCGCCTTCGCGCGTCACGTGGCCGTGCTCGAGGACGTAGGCCCGGTCGGCGATGCGCAAGGCAAAATCGACGTTCTGCTCGACCAGCAGGATTGAGATGCCTTCCTCGTTGACGCGCAGCAGCGTCTCGAACATCTCTTCGACGACGCGCGGCGCGAGGCCGAGCGACGGTTCGTCGAGCATCAGCAGCACCGGCTTGGACATCAGCGCCCGGCCGATCGCCAGCATCTGCTGCTGCCCGCCGCTCAGGTTGCGCGCAAGCGCCCGGCGGCGCTCCGCCAGAACCGGGAACAGCGCATAGACCCATTCCTTCGAGGCGGCGCGGTGCGGCCGCGCGCGTCGGGCGTAGGCGCCGAGATCGAGGTTGTCGTCGACGCTGAGCGTGCCCCAAATCTGGCGGCCTTCGGGAATCTCGATCAGGCCGCGTTCGACGATGCGGTGCGCGCCGATCCCGGCGATATCCTCGCCGAGAAACTCGATGCGCCCGCCCATCGCCGGGATCTCGCCGGCGAGTGTTCGGATCGTCGTTGTCTTGCCGGCGCCGTTGGCGCCGAGCAGCGTGACGATCTCGCCGCGCTCGACGGCGATGGAGACGCCCCACAGCACCTGGATGGGGCCGTAACCGGCGGCAAGGTTTTCAACCCGGAGCATCGGGCCTCGCTGGCCGGCGGCGCTCGAGCTTGAGGTCTCGCTGCCCGAGATAGGCTTCGATCACCTTGGGGTCGCTGGCGACCTGTTGCGGCGTGCCGTAGGCGATCAGCTCGCCGTGGTGCAGCACGACGATGCGGTCGCAGGCGCGCATGATCGCCTGCATGTTGTGCTCGATCATCAGGATGGTGGTGCCGTCGCGTCGGATCGCCTGGAACAGATCGATCGCCGCCGCTGCTTCGGTCGGGTTGAGGCCGGCCAGCACCTCGTCGAACAGCAGGAGCTCGGGCTCGGTGGCGAGCGCCTTGGCGATCTCGAGCCGCTTGCGCTCGCCGAGGTTGAGCTCGGTCACGGGAAAGTGCGCCTTGCGTCCGAGCCCGACGCGCTCGAGATAGGCGAGCGCGTCGGTCTCGCCGCTGCGCCGCCTGCGGCCGAAGAAGATGCCGACCTCGACGTTCTCGACCGCGCTCAGCTCCTGGAACGGACGGACCAGCTGATAGGTGCGCGCGATGCCGAGGCGGGCGATCTCGTGCGGCGCGGCGCGTGTGATGTCGCGGCCACGGAAATGGACGCTGCCGGAGGTCGCCGGAAAAACGCCGGTGATGACGTTGAACAGCGTCGTCTTGCCCGCGCCGTTCGGCCCGATCAGGCCGTAGATGAGTCCCGGCGTCAACCGCAGCGTGACCGCGCGCAGCGCGACGAGGCCGCCGAAACGCTTGCCGGCCTCCCTGATCTCGAGCAGCGCCGGTTCAACCATTGGCCCTCCGCGGCCCTGCCTTAGAGCGTCGGCGCGCTCACGGATGCGGCGGCTCTTCGACCAGAGCCGCACGCACCTGCGGCACCAGGCCATCGACCGCCATGCGATAGAGCTTCTCGCCGAGCGCGACGGTCGAGCCGCTGGGATCGCCCATGTGACCGGTTTTTGACAGCTTGCGCAGCAGATAGGCGAAGAACATCGGCTTGCCTTTTTCGACCTTGGTCGCCTTCGACATGTCGACGAGGTCGTCGCGGAAATAGCGCATCATCGAGGTCTCGACGATGTTGCCGTGAGGAAAGCCGTAGCTCGAATCGCCGTACATCTGCTTCTGCAGCTCCGCGGTGATATCCCACCAGCTCAGCGCCTTGAGCCGGAAGTCGGGATGCGCGACGCAGAGATTTGTGATCGCGCATTGCAGCGGCGCGATGTTCGGCAGATGGCCGTTCAGGACGAGAATGCGGCGGAAGCCGGTGGTATAGGCCCATTCGCACAGCTCCTCGATGACCCGCTGGAAGGTCTCGGGCCGCAGCGACAGCGTCGCCGGCAGGCCGGCATGGCCGCCCGAATGCCCAAAGGGCAATGGCGGAAAGACCGGAATGCCAAGCTGTTCGGATACGCCCAACGCGATGCGATAGGCGCAGAGATAGTCGACGTTGAGCGGCAAATGCGGTCCATGCTGCTCGGTCGCGCCGGTCGGAAGGATCGCCATCCGCATGCCGCCATCGATCAACGCCTGTGCCGCCGGCGCCGACAGTTCGTCGTAGATAATCGCCTTCCCCGCCATTCCCACTACTCCTGTTTCCCTGCGAGCGCATAAGCGCGCTCGTTGCTATCGACTGATGCGCGTGACCGTCTCGCGACTCCGCCGCTCACGGCGGCAAATGCCGTGTCAGCCAGGCGCCGATTTTCCGCGCCACCTCATCGGCGCCGAAGATGAAGTGATCGCCCGCCTCGAGCAGTTCGAGATCGCAGGTCTTGCCTCCGCGTGCGGCGAGCTCGCGCGCATCGGCGACCGGCACCACGTGATCGTCCTTGGCGTGGATGATCAGCAGCGGCCGCGGCGCAATCCTGCCGACGACTTCCATGGGATTGAGCGACAGGAAGCCGTCGACCGTGTCGGCGTAGAACTCCATCGGCGTGCCGGGAGGCAGGAAGCCGCGCAAGCGCTCGGGAATGAAGACGAGTTCGAAGCGCGGCAAACGCGCATTCTGGCGCCGCGCCTCCTCGACCTTTTTGAGGAAGCCGGCGTATTTCGCCTCGGTGTTGTATTGAACGCGAAAGGCGCTGTCGCCTTTGGCCAAAGGGCAGCCCGCAACACACACCTTGATCCGCTTGTCGTCGGCCGCCGCCATGATGGCGATGCTGCCGCCGAGGCTCGACCCGACGACGGCAATGCGTTCGGGATCGACGTCCGGCCGCTGCGCCAACCAGCCGACCGCGCCGGCAATATCGGCGATCTGTTCGCGCGGAATGACATGCCCACGCTCCCCGCCGCTCTCGCCGTAGCCGCGGAAATCGAGCTCGAGCACGCCGTAGCCCAGCCCCGCGAAATGCGCCGCCATCTTGGGGTAGCGCGCACCGGCGAAGCCGTGCGCCAGAACCACGCCCGCCGTCCGTCCCTTGACGCCATCCTTCAGCGAGAACGTGCCGGCGAGGGTGATGCCGTCGACCGGAAACCGAACCGGATTGCGCATGAACGCCGAGCCTCCCTGATACAATTGTATGGCGGTTTTGATACCATCTGATATTCTTATTTTTGGAACTTGTCACGCAGAACTTTGGCGTTCGCTAAGCCAAAATCGCAAAAAATATGGCTCATTAAGCGCTTACAACCGACTCCTACGGTACCGCAGCACTCACCCATGATATGATACTATGCCAATCTGATATTTCAGTAATTGATTTCGATGCAATACGACCGCATGCGAGCGATTGCCGGGCAGCGCCGGAGATTGACCGGTGAATCCGCGTCCGACCGGGCGCCCAGCGCCCGACATGACGTTCGATTATGTGATCGTCGGCGGCGGCTCTGCCGGCTGCGTCCTCGCCAACCGGCTATCCGCCGATGCCGGCGTAACGGTGCTGCTGTTGGAGGCCGGCGGCCGCGACGACTGGTTCTGGATCCATGTGCCGATCGGCTACGTCTACACTTTCGACAATCCGCGTACCGACTGGCGCTTCCGCACCGCCCCGGAGGCCGGCCTCAATGGCCGGGTTCTGGTCTATCCCCGAGGCCGCGTGCTCGGCGGCTGCTCCTCCATCAACGGCATGGTCTACATGCGCGGCCAGGCGCGCGATTACGACCAATGGGCGCAGCTCGGCAACACCGGCTGGGGCTGGGACGATGTTCTGCCCTATTTCAAACGATCCGAGGACAATGCCCGCGGCGCCGATGCCGCTCACGGTTCCGGCGGCGAGCTCCGGGTCGACGAACTGCGCGCCTCGTGGGAGGTCCTCGACGCCTTTCGGCAGGCCGCGGTCCAGACCGGGCTTCCGGACATCGACGATTTCAACCGCGGCGACAACGAGGGCGCCGGGTACTTCCAGGTAACGCAGAAGCACGGTCGCCGCTGGTCGACGGCGCGTGCGTTCCTGCAGCCAGCGCTGCGCCGGCCCAACCTGACGGTTCTGACCGGAGCGCAGGCGTGCCGTATTCGGCTCGACGGCCGCCGTGCGGTCGGGGTCGAATTCGCCCGCGGCGGCGCCGAGAGCTTCGCCGCCGCGCGGCTCGAGGTCATCCTCGCCGCCGGCGCCATCGGCTCGCCGCAACTCCTGCAGTTGTCGGGTATCGGGCCCGCCGATCTCTTGCGCCGCCACGGCATCGAGCCGGTGCTCGATCTGCCGGGCGTCGGCGAGAACCTGCAGGATCATCTCGCCCTGCGCATGATGTTCAAGGTCAAGCGCACGCGGACTCTCAACGATCAGGCGCGCACCCCTTTCGGCCGCGCCGCGATGGCGCTCGAATACGTCCTCTTCCGCCGCGGTCCGCTGACAATGCCGCCGGCGCTGGTCGGCGCCTTCGCCAAGAGCCGGCCGTCGCTCGAAACCCCCGACCTGCAGTACTTCATCTACCCGATGACCTTCGACAAGGTCGGCGATCCGCCCCATCCGTTCTCGGCGTTCACCGCCTCGGTCGCCAACCTTCGCCCGGAAAGCCGTGGCCATGTTCGCATCCAGTCCCCCGCACCTGAGGCGCCGCCGCTGATCCAGCCGAATTACCTGTCGACGCCGAACGACCGCCGAATCGCCGCCGAGGCCATCCGGCGCACGCGCCAGATCTGCGCTGCGCCGGCGATGGCGCGGTTCGAGCCCGAGGAGTTCCGTCCGGGCCCCGAGAATCGCAGCGAGGACGAGCTGGTCCGAGCCGCCGGCGACATCGGCTCGACCATTTTCCACCCGGTCGGAACCTGCAAGATGGGGAACGATCCGGCCGCGGTGGTCGACGCGCGGCTGCGGGTGCGCGGTATCGCCGGTCTGCGTGTCATCGACGCCTCGATCATGCCGACGATCACGTCGGGCAATACCAACGCGCCCACCATCATGATCGCCGAAAAAGGGGCTGACGCCGTGCGCAAAGATCGCAAAAATGCCTTCGTGGCCGCATCCCGCGCATGATGCACCGACACAACCCGCGAGACCGCCGGAGACAGCGTGTGGACAAAATCCCGATGGATCCCGCCAATCGTACGGTGCTGCGCGAGGCGCCGCTCGACGCGCTGCGCTCGTTTCTGACGCCGACGCCGCAGCATTTCGTGCTGGCGGCGCTCGGCATCCCGCGTCCCAAACCCGGCGAATGGTCGGTGACCGTCGGCGGCGCGGTAGCGCGGCGCCGGACCTTGAGCCTCGAGGCCATCCGGGCGCTGCCCTCGCGCATGCTGACGGTCACGCTCGAATGCGCCGGCGACCCCTACGCGCCCGATAAGCCGACGCGGCGCGTCAGCACGGCGAAATGGCGTGGCGTGCCGCTCGACCGCATTCTCGCGCTTGCCGAGCCGCTTGCGGATGCGACCCATGTCTGGCTCGACGGCGCCGATTGGGGCGTTTACCGACCGGACACGAAGCACGCCGAGCGAGTCAACGAATACCGCAAGGACCTGCCGCTCGAGCGGGTGCGCCGCGGCGACGTGCTGCTCGCTTACGAGATGAACGACGCCCCGCTGCCGCCCGAACACGGCTATCCGCTGCGCGCGATCGTGCCGGGCTTCTACGGCACCAATTCGGTCAAGTGGGTGAATAATCTGCTCGTCGCGCACGGCCGGCCGTACACGCTGTTCTCGGGCACGCTCTACAACACCGCGGAAGTCGTCGATGGCGCGCTCGAGCGCCGACCGGTCGCGGAGATGCGCATCAACAGCCTGCTCACCAGCCTGCGCGACGGTGACGTGATCGACGCTGGCACCCATCTTCTCGCCGGATGGGCCTGGAGCGCGCGGCCGGTGGCGCGGGTCGAGCTGCGCATCGACGACGGACCGTGGTTCGCCGCCGCGCTCGGCCCGCGGACCGATTACGCCTGGCAGCCCTTCGAGGCGAATTGGACGCCGGCCCGCCCCGGTCGCCATGTCATTTCGGTACGCGCCACCGACAGCCATGGCGACACCCAACCCGACGACCTGCATATCAATCAGGTCGCCTCTATCGCCGTCACCGTCCGCTAGCGCCAGCGCCCGTCTGTTCGCCTCGTCGGCACGATTGCCTTTGCGGTCGGCGGCGCGTCACGATGCTGCAACCCAAACATCGGAGGGCTCGCGCCCATTGTCGCGCATCGCTTCGGCGACATTCTGGCCAAGCTCAAGGAAACCGGCATTGCCGTGCTGATGGCGGAATCGAGCGAGCTGCACGCCAAGGACCTGTTCGACTGCGTCTTCGCCATCGAGCGCGGCGCGGTCTCCGCTGCGTCGTGAGCGCGGGCGCCGCGATGCGAACAGCAGGCGGAAGTGAACCCCTCAGCGCCGCAGCCTGGTCAAAGCACCGGCCTTGTGGAGCGCGACATGATCGGTCTGGTCGCTTTTGATTTCATACTGCGGATCGTCGGCGCTGGCGTGATGCGTATAGCCCTTGTAGACGACGTCCCGAGCATGCACCTTCACGATCCGGCCACGGACGCGCCCGGCTTCGGAATTCCAGCTGACGTGATCGCCGACCCTGAATCGCCGGGCCATGGGGGGTGATGCCGGCGCGATCAGCGCGCCAGCGGCGGCGGCTGATATTGCCAGCCGAGCGACGGCGCCGGCGGTTCGACGCCGACGGTCGACCCGACCGCGATCTGCTCGATGATGCGCTGCTCGGCCTTGAGCCGCGCGAGGCGGTGGGCGGCGTAGTACTGCAGACCGGGATTGACGCCCTCGCGCCCTTCGCGCGTTGCCGCCGTGATGTCGCGGCCGATCGCGGTTTCGGCATCGGCGACATAGCGTCGGTCGAAGGCTTCGCCGCGCAGCTTCGCGAGCCCGGCGATATCGTCGGCGGTCGCCTGCGGCAGGTTGACGCCCCCGGTCGCCGCGATCTGGCGCAACTCGGCATCGGATACCGCGTGATCATCGAGCAGATCCTGCGCGAAGTCGCGGATATCGCCGCGCTCGGAGTTGGTCAGCGCCAGCCTGGCCTCGGCGACCTGCGCGGCGCCGCTCTGCGCCACACCGACGGCGAAGGCGCGATCGCCAGCGGACGGTTCGAGCGGCAAGGCAAGCGCCGAGCGCGCAAATCCCGCTGCCAGCACCAGGGCCGCGAGCGCGGCCAAAATCTTGATCGACGATATCGATTCCGACGATTTGCGCCGCGCCATGATGCCAACTCCCGATCCGCGAGACCCACGCAAGCATTATTAAATGCAGCGCCGGGCGTATCGTTGCGCTGAATCAATATTTCGCCGCAACGCCTGACAGGCGGCGCCGACCGCCGGCAATCTCAGCGTGCGGACGCCTGCTCGAGCGCGACTTCGGCCCGAAGGCTGTCGAGATCGCGGCCTATGGTGGCGACCGCCAGAGTTCTGCCATCGCGGCGGTAGGATACCCGGCAGTTCCGGTCGGCGACGCGCCCGTCGGTCTCGACCCGGTCCCAGCGCTCGGCATGGCCGACATAGAGGATGGACATGTCGTAATGCACACTCCAGAAGAACGGTACCGCGTCGAAGCGCTCGCGCTTGCCGAGCAGGTTGCGCGCCGCCGTCTGGCCCTGGCGCTCGGCGACGACCCAGTGCTCGACCCGGATCTTTTCGCCCGAATGCGGATCGGGCCAGCGCGCCAGATCGCCGGCGGCGAAGATGCCGGGGACGCTGGTTTCGAGATATTCGTCGACCGCGACGCCGCGATCGAGCGCCAGCCCAGCGCCTTCGGCGAGGCCGAGATCGGGCCTGACGCCGACGCCGATGACGACGATATCGGCGGGCACCACTTCGCCGCTCTTGAGCTTCACGCTATCCGCCGCGATCGTCGTCGGCGTGGTGCCGAGATGGAAGCGGACGCCCTGTGCCTCGTGCAGCGAGCGCACGAGCTCGCCGATCTCGCGGCCGAGGATGCGTTCCATCGGCACGACCTCCGGCGCAACGACATGCACCTCGAGCTTGCGCGCACGCAGCGACGCCGCGACCTCGAGGCCGATGAAGCTCGCGCCGATCACGACGGCCCGCTTCGCGTTCGCGGCGGCCTGGGCGATGGCGCGGCTGTCTGCCAGGGAGCGCAGGTAATGCACGTGCGGCAGATCGCCACCCGGCAGCGGCAGCCGGACCGGATCGGCGCCGGTCGCCAGCAGCAGCGCGCCGTATTCGAGATCGGCCCCGTTCGCGAGCCGCAGGCGGCGGTTGACGGCGTCGATCCCAACCGCGCGCGTATTGAGCCGCAGATCGATCTGCTGCTCGCGGTAGAATTCCGCCGGGCGCAGCGGGATCCAGTCTTCGGGCGCATTGCCGGCGAGATAATCCTTCGACAGATTCGGCCGGTCGCAGGGACCGGCCGCGTCGGCGCTGATCAGTGTGATGGGGCCGGCATAGCCCTCGGCGCGCAACCTCTCGGCAGCGGCATTGCCGGCGGCGCCGCCGCCGACGATGGCGACCGAACGTGGCGCCGTGCCCGCCGATGTACGCGGCCGTCTGGGCGCCGGGTCGAGCTTCTCGCGCACGTAGAGCCTGCCGTCGCGCCGCTCGACCCTCCAGCACGCGACCGGATTGAGCGCCGGCGGCCGTGACGCCGCGCCGTCGCGCAGATTGAAGCAGGCGTGATGCCACGGACAGCGGACGGTTTCGCCGACCATCAGGCCTTCCGCCAGCGGACCGCCGTAATGCGTGCAGACCGCGCCGATGGCGAAAATCTCGTCGCCGCGCCGCGCCAGCAGCACCGCTTCGCCTTGGGCGTGCCCCAGCAGCATGGCGCCATCGGCGAGGGCCGTGAGCGCGATGCCTGCCGTCAGATCCGGGCCGGCCAGTGATTGATTTGTCTCGCTCACCGCGGCCCTCCCGAATGGCGTGATCGTGATACAGCAGGATTCAGCATATCTGCCCTCTGCCGATCGCCGTCAACCGGCAATCGCACGCGACCGCTGTGGCCGTACTGCGCGGCGCTGACAACCGCGCCGGCTCCGCCATGGAAGCCGACGCGATAGCACCCCGTCATCCACGCAACCACGCGCCCGATGGCCTGCCGGTCGACGATCGCGGTGCCGTCGCAGCGCGGTAGCGGCGCGGCGGATCGATCCGCCATCGCCGGCGCTCCCGCGGCGAAGTGCCAGAACAGCGATGCGGAGCCCCAATGCGGCGGGCCCTCGGCCAGCCGATTGACCCGCGCCAGCGTCGCGATGCGCCCCGGTTGCGTCGGCGGTGCGGCCACGACCCAGTCGCCGGGACGCAGTCCCGCGGCTTCGATCGTCAGGTCGCCGCGATGCCGACCGCGGGCCGGGCGGATGGCAGCCGGGCCGACGCGCACGAGACGCGTGGTGTCGTCGACTAGACTTGCCGGCCCCGTCGCGAGCCAGGCTTCGAGCGCGCGCAGCGCGGTGTCGTCGCGGAGCCAATGACCGACTGCCCGCAGCAGCGAACCCCGATAGCCGAAGGCCGCAAGATCACCGAGCAGGCATTGACGGGCATCGCCGAGAGGCATGGCGCGGTCGAGGCGTCGGCTGCGACCGCGCCAGCCTTCGACCAGCGTCAGTGCTGCATCGAGCGGGCGGCGCCGGAAATGGGCCGTCGTGCCGAAGCGACGGCGCAGCGTTCGGTCGCGGCGCATATCGGCCGCGCTGAGGCGATGCACCTGCTTCACCGCGAGATACCCAATGGCATGAAGGCGCGGCCCGTCATCCGGTGGATCCGGCATCAGCCCGGAATAGAAAACGAGCAGGTCGCCGGCCTGCAATCGCGCAAGCTGCGCGCGCTTGCGCGCCGCCGCGTCGCCGTAAGTCGCCGTCTCGAAGTCCGGATCGATATGCGGACGGCGGTGCGCCAAGCGCGGCGGCAGCAGCCGCGCCAGAGAACCGCCGCCGCTTGCCTGCAACTCGGCATAGGTCGGACACGGCGGCGCCGGCCGATCCTCGGGTATCGGCACATATTGGAAGGTGCCGTCCGGAAAGATGGGACCGAGCGTTCCGCCGGTTCCTTTGTCGATGCCGACACGCAACAGCAACGCTTTGCGTCGAGTTTCGGCCTCGGGCACGACGACCGCTACTCCCTCACGTTATCGTGTCGGCGACGGCGTTTACGGCTGGCGCCCCATCGCCGCCTGCTTGATCAGCCCAATGGCCCGTCCAGGATTGAGGCCCTTCGGGCAAGTCCGGGTGCAATTCATGATGGTATGGCAACGATAGAGTCGAAACGTGTCGCGTAGATAGTCGAGGCGTTCGGCGCGCGCCTCGTCGCGGCTGTCGGCGAGCCAGCGCCATGCTTGCAGCAGCACTGCTGGTCCGAGATAGCGTTCGAAGTTGCGCACGGCCTCGGCGATCGAGGCCGGGCCTCGCCACCACCAGCTCGGACAGGCCCCAGTGCAACAGAAGCACAGGATACATTCCCAGTAGCCGTCGACCTTCGCCCGGTCGGCGATCGATTGCTGCCGCTCGCCACCCGCGGGCGGCGGGGACTTGGCCTGAAGCCAGGGCTTAATTGAATGGTACTGCGCAAAGACGGGCTCAAGATCAACGACCAAATCCTTGATCACCCGCATATGCGGCAGCGGATAAATCGGAACGTCGCCGCGAAATTCCTCGATCGGTGTCAGGCAGGCGAGGCGGTTCTCGCCGTCAATGCACATGGCGCACGAGCCGCAGATGCCCTCGCGGCAGGACCGGCGAAAGGTGAGTGCCGTGTCGATCTCATTCTTGATCTTGATGAGCGCGTCGAGAACCATCGGCGCACAGTCGTCGAGATCGATAGCGAAGCTGTCCAGGCGCGGATTGCCGCCTTCATCCGGGTTCCAGCGATAGATCCGGAACCGCTTCGCGCGCTTGGCACCCGCCGGAGCGGGCCAAGTCTTGCCTTCGCGCGGTTTCGAGTTTTGAGGCAGCGAGAATACCGCCATCGTTAACGCCCCTGCCAGCGCGCGCCGCGAAGAGCCATGACCGGCGTGGAGGTGACGCGACCCGCGGCCTGGGCGGCTGTCGTCGGAAGTCGATTCCGCACCTTCAACATGAGCGAGGCCGCCATGTCGGCGACCCTCGCCCCACCGCGACAGTGTTTCTGTCCCATACCCCCGTATACATGACACCGCTTTATGATGGCGTGCAGCCAATGTTGATATATTTTTGTTGCTGCACGCGCGCTGATCGCCGGCATTGATCGCGCGCAAACGCCGGTGACCGATCCGTTGAAGCAGAGCGTACCGGGGCGGACTCGCAAGGCCCAGGCTTCGCGCGGCGGCGGCGCGAATGACGGGGCCGGCGGGAGAAAAGCGGCGACAGGCGAAGACGCGCCCACGCTGTCGGGGACCCACCCGTTCCTCGCCCGGTTGGCGAGATACGCGCCATTGCCGGCGGCGGATGTCGACGGTGTCCGCAACGCGATCGAACGCGTTCTCGCCGTCCCGCGCAAACGGGACATCGTGCTCGAAGGCTACAGGTGCGTGACCTTGCATCTCGTCGAGCACGGCTTCGGTATCCGCTACAAGCTCCTGCCCAACGGCAAGCGGCAGATTCTCGGCCTCGTCCTTGCCGGCGACATCGTCGGCTTACCCAGCGCCGCATTCAACCGCGCGATCTATTCGGTCGCCAGCCTCACGCCCATGAGCCTGCATGCGATTCCGCTCAAGGCCTTCGTCGGGCTCTGCCAGACGAGGCCCGCGGTCGCCATGGCGATGCTGTGGCTCCGCGAGCGCGAGCAGGCCTACGTTGCCGACCATCTGATCGATATCGGCCGTCGCGCACCGCTCGAGCGCGTCGCGCATTTCATTCTCGAAACCTACGCGCGCCTCCGCGCGGTCGGGCGTGCCGCCGGAAACGCCTTCGAGCTGCCGGTCTCGCAGGAGGTGATCGGCGACATCCTGGGGCTGAGCGCGCCGCACGTGAACCGCATGTTCCGGCGGCTGAAGGAGATGAATCTCGTCACCGTGCGCGATCGCCTGGTGGCGATCGAGAATCCCGGCGAACTGCGCTTCCTCGCCCGCTACGAGCCGCGCATCACAGGCCGCGTGCCGCGCGACGGTCATTCACCGTGCGCGGCCCGGCGTTGATTGCCGGTCTGCCCGCGACCGCCGCCGAACGCCGCTCCGACCGCCTCGCTCCTGCCGTCGCCGTTCCCGAGGCGCGCATACACCGCAAGATAGAAAGCCGCCAAGCCACGATAGGGACGAAACGGCGACAGCACACGTTCGAGCCGGGCGGGAGTGAGGGAACGGCCGCGTCCGAGGAAACGGCCGACGGCGCGCCGCAGGCCGATATCGGCCGCCGGCAGGCAATCCGTCCGCGTCAGGCCGCGCCCGAGAAAATACTGCGCCGACCAATCGCCGAAACCTCGCTCGCGGACGAGCGCAGCCGCGGCCTGCGAGCCGGTTTGCGCCCGCAACGCCTCGAGATCGAGCGTCCCGGCGGCGACGCGTGCCGCCAACGCGCGAACGTATTCGGCCTTGCGGCGCGAGAGACCGCAAGCCCGTAGCGCCCCGATCGACGCCGCGGCGAGACGCGATGGCGTCGGGAACATCCGGCGCCCGGCGACGGAAGCGCCGAACCGGTCGACCAGGCGCGAGCGGATACGGAACGCGGCGACCATCGACAGCTGCTGCTCGGTGATCGCGACGATCGCCATTTCGAACAGCGAGGCCGGCGGCAGCGGCTTGAGCCCGCGCAGCGCCCGGACGACCGCGGCGAGAACGGGCTGCCGCGACGCGCTGCGGTAGAACGGGCGCAGATCGAGATCGGCCGCCACCAACCGGCGCGCCAGCCGCACCAGCGGTCGGCGCGGTACGACACGACTCGACGTGATCCGGAGCGACGGACGCGCCGACGATGCGGCCCGATCGATCGCGGCGATCTCGATCAGCGTCGGAATTCCCGCGACCGTCACTGCGGCCGCCAACTTCGCCGCGACCGGCGGCGGCGACCCGTGAAAACGCGCCTGCGCGGCGAGCGACAGGGCAAGGTCGAAGGGTCCTTTGACCCTTACGATGGCGGACGACGACATCCGCGGATGCTCCGGCAGACCGGGTTCAGCCGGAAGCGGAAGGCGACGCGAGCGGCGACGCGCCACCGAGACGCCGCCGCCCCCATCGCAATGACCGCCAATAGACGGAATATCGGACGCCCAGCCGGCCGATCGGGAAGCCGGCTCGGCGTTGCCTGCAGCAAGCGGTTCCGCCGGCGGCCGGCAGCGAACGGCTCGTGCGGTGTCCAAGCGGCCGCCTGCGATCGCCACCGACGCCGTCAGCCGACGGGCCTGTCGGGCTTGCGCACCGGATGGCCGACCCGCGTCACCGGCGTCCAGCTCGGCGCATCGCTCGCGGGAAAGCTGTCGAGCGAACACCCATCGATGTCCGCCGTGCGTGCCCGCGGCGGCGCGCGGCCCTGAATCGGCTCCGCCGCGTCACGATCGTCGTTGCGTCTGTCCATGGCCATTGCACTCCGGCGGGTTTGCCGCCTGTTGCCGCATCGCGCCCGGTCTCACGCTCGCACAAGGACCGGGGCCGGTCCTTGCGCCGCCGCAATACGCCGATGCAAGGCGACCCTATTCGCCATTCGGCCGGCCGAGCGTGGCCCGACCGGATCGACTATGATCGGCGCGACCGGGGATTCGTCAGGGGTATCATGGGGATCGCGCTGGCTTTGGCCATAACCGATACTTTCGCGGCAGCGGGCCGGCGGGCGCTGCTGCGCAGCCTCGGCGGCGCCATCCTGCTGCTGCTCGCCCTCTGGCTCGGCGCCTCCGCGCTCCTGGCCGGCGCGCACGTCACCGGATTTCGCTGGCTCGATGCCACGGTCAACGTCTTCGGCAGCGTCGCGGCGCTGTTCATCGCCTGGCTGCTGTTTCCGGCGACATCGTTGCTGGTGCTCGGCCTTTTCGTCGATCCGTTCGTCGCGGCGATCGAGCGCGCCCATTATCCCGCGCTCCCGCCGCCGCGTCGGATCGGCGTCGGCGAGACGCTCGGGAGCGGTATCCGGCTGGCCCTTCTCAGCCTGATTCTGAATCTGCTGGTGCTGCCGCTTTATCTCCTCCTGCCGCTCGTCAACGTGGCGATCTTCTACGGACTCAACGGCTACCTGGTCGGCCGCGAATATTTCGAGACGGTTGCGCTGCGGCGCATGGAGCCGGCAGACGTCCGCACGGCCTGGAGCGGATTCCGCGGCCGCTTCGTGGCGGCGGGAATCCTGATTGCATTCCTGCTATCGGTGCCGATCGTCAATCTTGCCGCGCCGCTCTATGGCGCAGCCGTCATGGTCCACATCGTCGAAAGGCTGCGTCGACGCCCAGCCGGCCGGCCCGCATGAAAAAATCCGGCGGCCGCGGGCAACGGCCGCCGGACCCAAGCGTCGGATCGGCGCCCACCCTACTTGGTGAGGGCGCTCTTCGGATTGAGGCTCTGAATATGGCCGCTCTCGGTGCCGGCCGCGGGATCGATCACCGCATTGATCAGCGCCGGCTTGCCCGCGGCGAGCGCGTCGCCGATCGCCTTCTGCAGGTCGGCCGTCCGCTCGACGTGGTAGCCGACGCCGCCGAAGGCCTCGATCATCTTCTCGTAGCGCGCATTCTCGATCAGGCCGGTCGGCGAAGACGGGAACGTGCCCGGCTTATCGCCGCGATAGATGCCGTTGTTGTTGAAGATCACGGTCACGATCGGCAGCCGGAAGCGGCAGATCGTCTCGATCTCCATGCCGCAGAAGCCGAAGGCGCTGTCGCCTTCGACCACCAGCACCGGCTTGCCGCTGACCGTGGCGGCGGCGATGGCGTAGCCCATGCCCACGCCCATGACGCCCCAGGTGCCGCTGTCGAGGCGACGGCGCGGCTCCTTCATGTCGAGGATATTGCGGCCGAAGTCGAGCGTGTTGGCGCCCTCGTTAACGAGATACACATCCGGCCGGTTGGCGAGGGCATTGCGCACGGCCCGCAGCGCGCTCGAGAAGTTCATCGGCGTCGGATCGGCGTTGAGGCGCGCCGCCATCTTCTCGATGTTCTTCTGTTTCTGCTGCGCCACGCCCTCGATCCACGCAGCCGGAGCCTTGACCTGGCCGGGCTTCATCGCCGCGAGGAAAGCCGCCATTGCCGACTTGATGTCGGCGACGACCGGCGCCTCGATCGGCCGGTTGCTGTCGATCTCGTGGGCGGCGATGTCGACCTGGACGAAGCGCGTGTTCGGATTCCAGGTCGGCGGCTTGCCGTGCGACAGCAGCCAGTTGAGGCGGGCACCGACCAGCATGACGACGTCGGCATTCTTGAGCACGAAGGAGCGCGCCGCGGCAGCCGATTGCGGATGATCGTCGGGCAGCAGGCCCTTGGCCATCGACATCGGCAGGTAGGGAATGCCGGTCTTTTCGACGAAGGCGCGGATGTCCTTGTCGGCCTGGGCATAGGCCGCGCCCTTGCCGAGAATGATCAGTGGGCGCTCGGCCTTGCTCAGGAGATTGAGCGCGCGGCCGATCGAATCGGACGACGGAATTGCAGCCGGCGCCGGATCGACCACCTTGATCAGCGACTTCTTGCCCGCATCGAGATCGAGCACCGCGCCCAACACCGCCGCCGGCAGGTCGAGATAGACGCCGCCGGGGCGCCCGGAGCACGCCGCATGGATCGCGCGCGCGACGCCGACGCCGATGTCTTCCGGCCGGTTGACGCGGTAGGACGCCTTGCAGAACGGCTTGGCCACCGCCATCTGGTCCATTTCCTCGTAATCGCCCTGCTCGAGATCGATGATCGGGCGCTCGCTCGAGCCGCTGATCAGGATCATCGGAAAGCAGTTGGTGGTGGCATTGGCGAGAGCGACAAGACCGTTGAGAAAGCCCGGCGCCGAGACCGTCATGCAGATGCCCGGCTTCTGGGTGAGGAAGCCGGCGGCGGCAGCAGCGTTGCCGGCGTTCTGCTCGTGCCGGAAGCCGTAAACCCGGATTCCCTCGGCCTGCGCCAAGCGCAGGAGATCGGTGATGGGAATGCCGGCGACGGTATAGATGGTGTCGATGCCGTTCAGTTTCAGCGCGTCCACCACCAGATGGAAGCCGTCGGTCAGCGCCCGCTCGGTAGGCGATCGCTCGGTCGTCGCTCGTGTGTCCATGTCCCTGTTGTCCTCGTGGAATCTCGAATTGTTTCGACTCGGCGGGCCCTCCTCCCGAGGACCCCACCCGAGCCCAGCCCGCGTCTTTATCGGCGCCCTGGACGGGCCCTACATACACCAAGCCGGCATTCTTGGTACACCACCGAGACGGACCCGAGGGGAGAATTTTTTGCTGCGGCCCCAACCGGCCGGCGAGCCCCGGGCCGCGGCCGGAAACGCCGCCGGAGCCGCGGATTCGCGGCGCTCCACGCCTCTGCGCCGCTGCCGAAATGGGTCACGCCCCCGCGCCGGCCGGTGGAGGCGCGCGCGGATTTCAATCCGTCGAATGTTTGATGGCGGGAATGGCCTGTGGCAACCCGCAGCGCAACCGGCCGACAATGCGCGCAAGCTGATCGGCTTCTCGCTCCAGCCTCATCCAGCGAAGCTTCTGCACCTTATAGCGCAGCCGCAATCCATCGTCGCAATAACGCGTCGAACCGCGTGACGCCGTCGCACCGTCCATTCCATCCTCCTGGTCGCCTTTCATCATGGTGGAGATGCGGCACCACGATGTTGCGCGCACGCAAAGAGGACCGCGATTGCCCGCTGGCCGCGCTTTCCGCGGCATTTCGGCACAGACATTTGCCCCGCGGGCGCGAACGACTATTCTTGGCAGCGCGGACGACCGGACCCCTTCGGTGCCGGCGACCGCAGGAGGCCGCAACGTCATGGCCGCAAACCCGCCGCTTTCGCAGCGGTTTTCGCCCGGACAGCATGCCGGCAGCCGTCTCGATGCATCGGCGATCCGCCATCTCGCGTTCTTCGCGGGACTAGACGCGGCGGCATGCGACGACATCGCCGGGACGGCGCACGCTCAACGCGTGCCGCAAGGCGAGCCGTTGTTCCGCCAGGGCGAGTTGCCGCACGCGCTCTACATGGTGCTGAGCGGCGAGTTCAAGGCGACGCAGGTGACGGCGGAAGGCGACCGCGTCGTGGTCCGCCTCGTCGGACCGGGCGACCTTGCCGGCCATGTTTCGGCTTTCTGCGACAAGCCCTATCCGGCGACACCGATCGCCATGACCGACAGCGTCGTTCTGCAGTGGAGCCTGGCAGATTTCAAGGCGCTGATGGCGCGACACCCCGCGCTGTCGCTGGCCGTGATCCGCAACATGGCGAAGGCGATCGAGAACGCCCATACACGCCTGCGCGAGGCGGCCACCGAGCGCGTCGAGCGTCGGATCGCTCACGCGCTGCTGCGGTTGATCCAGCAATCGGGCCATCGCACCGAGGGCGGCGTCGAAATCTCGTTTCCGATTACGCGCCACGACATCGCGCTGATGACCGGCGCGACACTTTACACCGTGAGCCGGACGTTGAGCGCCTGGGAGCAGCGCGGCATCGTCGACGGCGGTCGACGGCACCTCATCGTCCGCAAGCCGCACGAACTGGTGCGCATCGCCGAGGAAGAAGCTCCGGCAAAGGGGGCGAGCTAGGATTTCGGCCTACGGACCGGCAGCGTTGACGGCGTCGGCGATCTCGGTCCGGAACGCCTCGAGCGGAATGCCGTATTCGAGGCAAGCCTCCTCTATCGTGTGATAGGGCGCGACGACGCAGCCGATACACGCCATACCGTGATCGATAAAGACGCGCATCGCCGGCGGATAACGTTCGAGAACGTCCGCGACGACCGAAGTCGCGGCGATGCTGGATCCCGAAATACGGCCCATGTGGCACGCGCTGCCGTTGTGAACCGATCGCTAGACTAGCCCCCGCCTGCGCCGCGTACCAGCGGCGCCGGCTGCCAATCGGCCCGCAATTTGCGGATCAGCAACATGCGGCGCCGGCGCCTCCATCATACTTTTCACGTTTCCGGCGGCCGTTCGCGGGCAGCCGAGGGAGGATACCGATGAGCAACACCTCCGACGAGCAATTCGCGGTTTGTGACAGAACCGACCGCATATTCGACCGGCTGCTGGGCCGGACGCTGGAGCAGGCGGCGCTGCGCATTGTCGGGTTCGGCACACTCGGCTGCGCGGTCCTGGCGTCGCTTTCGACTCTGGTCAGCTAACGGGGCGCCGCCGGGGCGGGAAAGGCTGCGATCACATGTTCGGATCGGCGGTATCGCGCTGGACGATCGCCCACTTCGCGACGGCTCTGGTGTTCTTTCTGCTGGCTCAGGCGGCAATGGTCGCGGGCGCGACGTTTCCCGATCTTGCGCTGCTGACGCCCACGACCCTGGCTGCCGTGCATCTCGTCACGGTGGGCTGGGTGACCATCCTGATGCTCGGCGCGCTCCACCAGTTCGTGCCGGTCATTACCGCCAGCGGCGCCGCCGCCGGAAAATCCGCACTGGTCTCGCTGGTTGCCATCGCCGTCGGGCTGATCGGCATGGAAACCGGCTTCATCGCCCTCGACGGACGGCTGGGCCCGTCGGCGGTCGCGTCTCTGCCGGCGGGCGGAGCCTTGGTGTTGACTGGCGCGGCGATCGGCGCCGCCGCCTTGGCGCGCATCCTCTGGCAGACGCGACCGCTTGCGTTCTCGGCGCAATTCATCGTTGCTGGACTGGTTTTCCTGCTCGTCACGGTCACGCTCGGATTCATTCTCGGCCTGGCTTTCGCCGAGCCGGCGCTGGTGCCGTGGTCCGCCGCTTTCAGCGACGGGCTGAGGCTCCATCTGTTCGCCGGGTTGATCGGCTGGTTCACGCTGACGGCAATCGGCGTCAGCTATCGTCTGCTGAGCATGTTCACCCTTGCGCCCGAGGAGCGCGGCGGGCTCGGCACGGCGGTGATCACCCTCAGCGTCGGCGGCCTGGCCGTCACCTGGCTGCTGGAGCTCGCGGCGTCGCTCGGCCTCGGCGTCCCGACGGCCGCGATCGTCGCCGCAGTGGCCGCGACCGGGCTCGGGCTCGTCCTCTATCTGGCGGACATGGTGCGGCTCTACCGCGCGCGACGGCGGCGCCAGCTCGAGCTCAACACCGGGATGGCGGTGCCGGCGCTGGCCGCGCTCGCCGTCTCGCTCGGCCTCGGCGCCTGCGCCGCCGCCGCCGGCTATCCCGAGCGGGCGGTGGGCGCCGCCGGCTATCTCTTCCTGTTTGGCTGGCTGTCCGGATTGGGCTTGAGCCAGCTTTACAAGATCGTTCCGTTCCTCACCTGGCTCGAGCGCTACGGCAGCGTGCTCGGCAAGCAGGCGGTGCCGCGCGTCCAGGATCTGGTCGACGAGCGCCGCGACCGTCCGTGGTTCATCCTCTATTTCGCCGCGGTCGCCGCCGCCACGGTGTTCATCGCGCTCGACCGGCCGACGTTGTGGCGCATCGCCGTCTTCGGCCATTTCGTCGCGACGCTGATGCTGGTGCGTGCGCTGTGGCTTGTGCGCCACGGCGCGCCGCGCCGTGCGCAGCCGGCCGGGCCGCGCCTCGGCCAGACGCCGGCCGCGCCGCCGGCCCTCGAAACCCCCTTCACCAGTCGGAGCAATTCGCCATGACAGAGACATCTCTATCGACCCTCGACGTGCGCGAGATCCTGCGCGCCGGCGGCGAGCCTTTTTCCAAGATCATGGAGACGGTCGACGGTCTGGCGCCGGGCCAGGGTCTGCGCCTCCTGGCAACCTTCAAGCCCGTGCCGCTATTCACCGTCATGGCGCAACGCGGCTTCGGCCATACCGAGCAGCAAATCGGCGGCGGCGACTGGGAGGTGATCTTCACGCCCTCGACCAACGGCGGTTCGGGAGCGCGGCGATGACTGCGTCCGCGGTCACGCAGCGGCTCGATCTGCGCGGCCTCGACCCGCCCGAGCCGATGCGCCGTGCGCTCGAGGCGGTCGAGGCCCTCGTACCCGGAACGGCGCTCGAAATCGTCACCGACCGCGAGCCGATGCTGCTGCATCGCGAGCTCGGCCGCCGCCATCATGTCTACGTCAGCGACATGAGAACGGACGGCTGTCACACCGTGATTCGCCGCGGGAGCGGCGAGCCATGAGCGACGCTCTTGCCGCGACGCTGGCCGAGGCGCTCAAGACCGTGATCGATCCCGAGCTCGGCTACAACATCGTCGACATCGGCCTGGTCTACGATCTCGAGGTTCACGACCGCCGCGCGCGAATCCTATTGACCACGACGACGCCGGGCTGTCCCGCGACCAACTATATCCGCCAGGCGGTCGAGAGTTGCGCCGCGGCGGTGCCGGGCATCGACGCGGTCGACGTCACCATGACCTGGCAGCCGCGCTGGTCGACCGACCGCATGAGCGCCGAGGCCAAGGCGCATTTCGGCATTCCCGCGTGAGCCCGGTCGCCTCTTCCCGACCATGCGTCGCACGCGCCGGCGAGCCTTCGGCCGGCGACGAGCTCCGCCGCTTCAACCGGCTGCTGATTCGCGCGCTCAAGGCGCTCGGCGACGCGGATCAGGTCGAACTCGCCTGCCGTATCGCGGCCGATGCGTGGTCGTCCATGCGCAGGATCCATCCCGATGAGGCCGAGAAACTGAACGGCGTGCTGCACTACCTCACTCTCCGCAACCGACCAACTGAAAAGGAGCCGACCATGCCAAACCCTCAACAGCTCGATGTTCGCACCCTGCCGCCGCCGCAGCGGCACGCGCTGATCTTCGACACCTGCGGCAAGCTGCCGGTCGGCAACGCGATCGTGCTGGTGAACGACCACGATCCGAAGCCGCTGTACTACCAATTCGAAGCCGAGCTGCCGGGGCAGTTCGGCTGGGAATACGTCGAGCGCGGGCCCGAGGTTTGGCGTGTGCGCATCACGCGCCGTCGGGCGGTCTGAGCGGGCGGGCGGCGCCGCGCCGATTGCAATTGCGGCGCCGCCCCATACATGTTCTACGACAACGCCGCTCTTCCGGCTCGATCAGGGAGGATTCCGATGGCCGAAACCATGTACCCGCAACCGTCGTCCGCCGCCGCCGAAAAACGCCGCGCGCTCGCGCCTGAGACCGAAAAGGCCTTCCAGGCCTTCAGCCGACAGGTCTTCGCCGACGGCGCGCTGCCCGCCAAGACCAAGCAGCTGATCGCCGTCGCGGTCGCGCATGTCACGCAATGTCCTTATTGCATCCGCGGCCACACTAAGTCGGCGCTGAGACACGGCGCCAGCCAGGCGGAGATCATGGAGGCCATCTGGGTCGCTGCCGAGATGCGCGCCGGCGGCGCCTATGCCCACTCCAATCTCGCCCTCGCGGTGATGAACGAAGCCGCAGAGCCCGCCGCTCGCGGCTGAGCCTCCCGGCGCCGCCGACCGTGCGTCAGCGGCCGTGCGATGCGCTCTGCGCGGACGCCGCCGTCAGATCGAGCCTCACCGCGATCGCCGCATTGGCGATGACCGCCATGTCGTCGACGCCGTCTTCGGCGACATCGAGGCCGCCGCGAACCACGCTGACGTTGACGCGGCCGTGCGGCAATGTCTTCTGGATCGCGGTACGGTCGACCTTGTCGGGCTGTTGCACCGCGATGGTGACGTCCACGTTCATCTGGCTCGGATCGACGTTGAGCGTCCGAAACAGCGGCAGCGAGCTGTGATGGATCGCGTCCTCGACCGCGCGGATCGCGGCCTTGGTGTAGTCGCGCCCGTGCCAATCGTTGCCGGTTCCGACCTCGAGAAAGATGCGTTTTGCCGTCATGTCGTTCGTCCCTCCATGCCGATGTGGCCCGCCGCGCGCCAGGATGCAGGCTGCAAGGCCGCGCTCGAGTGAAACGCGGCGTCCGCCCGCTCGTTCCGCGCGCGCGTCGGGAACCGTCGTCCAAGATAAGAATCGTCGAAATCCGCCAACGCGGCGAGCCCATCGCGATCGAGCAGCCGTATACGCGAGCCTTTCATCTCGATCAGCCGCTCCTCGCGCAGCCGCCGCAGCATGCGGTTGATGTGCGGCACGCTCAACCCGACGACGTCGGCGAGCTTCGCCTGGGTCAGCGGCATGACGAACGTCGTCGCGTCGGCCAATCCGACGATACGCAGCCGCGTCGCCATTTCGAGAAGCAGGTGCGCGACGCGCTCGTAGGCGCTCCGCCGGGCGACGTCGGTCAGATGCTCGCCGACCATCGCCGTCTCGCCCGCCGTCGACCAGAACAGCGCCATCGCCAGCCGTGGGAACGACCGGAACAGCTCCGCCATGTCGTCGAAGGTGATCGTGCAGACCGTGGTCCGCGTCAGCGCGGTGACCGAGTAGAGCGCGCTGTCGAAGAAGCAGGCAGGATAACCGACCACGTCGCCGGGCAGCAGGATATTGAAGACCTGACGCCTGCCGTCGGCCATGATCTTGTAGCGCAGGCCGAAACCCTCGACGACGACGAAGATGGCGTCGTACCGGCGGCCCTGGACGATGATGTCGCTGCCGCGCCGGATGGTCCGCACCGCCGCCTGCAGCCGGCGGATCACTGCGGTCTCCGCCTCGATCAGCGGGGCGTGCTCCGGCATATGCGCCGCCAGACGTGCCACCAGCGTTTGCGCCGTCCGGAACTCCGGTCCTGCCATCGTGCCCTCCATCGGTCAGGGCGGCTCCTGCGGCGTCAGCCAAAGGACGCCGAGCTGCCAGTCCAACCCGATCGTTAGCCTAGGCTAACGACCGGCGGCTCGGTTTGATCTGGGTCAATGTCGAGCGCGAATTCGCCCGGCGCGGCGCGGCCTCTAGCGCACGGTACTCTGATAGTCGACAGGCACGGTCTCGTCGCGACCCTGCGAGACATGGACGGCGTCGAACAGCAGCGTCGCCACGGCCGCCACCGCGAGGTTGACGATCAGCGACGACAGCGCCGCATAGCACGGGATCGTCAGGCCGGCGAAGTGGATCGGCACGATCGAGGACGAGAATCCGACCGACGCCGCCATGGCGGTGCCGACGGCGATTCCGACCGCCCAGCCGACGAGCAGCGCGTGGCGATGGAACCAGCGCGTATAGAGGCCGAACACCACCGCCGGCAGAGTCTGTATGATCCAGACCCCGCCCAGCAGCTGCAGCTGGATCGCGTATTTCTGGGGCAGGAACAGGATGAAAGCGAGCGCGCCGAACTTGACGACGAGCGAGGCGAGCTTCGCCGTGCGCGTCTCCTCGACCTTGTCGCAATCGGGCCGGATATACGGTTTGTAGATGTTGCGCGTGAACAGGTTCGCCGTCGCGATCGACATGATCGACGCCGGCACCAGCGCGCCGATCGCGATCGCCGCGAAGCCGAAGCCGACGAACCACGCCGGGAACATGTGCAGAAACAGCGCAGGGACGGCGAAATTCGGGCCATATTGCTTGAACAGCGGCGCGAAATCGGACGCGCCGCCGACGCCCGCCGCGATCGCCATGTAGCCGAGCAACGCGATCAAGCCAAGCAGGAACGTATAGGCCGGCAGCAGCGCCGAGTTGCGCATGATGGCGCGGCGGCTGCTGGCGCTCAGTACGCCGGTGATCGAATGCGGATAGAGAAAGAGCGCGAAAGCCGAGCCGAGCGCGAGCGTGGCATAGGCGCTGTAGCTGCCGGTCGAGCCGGCGGCGGGCGGCGCAAGGATGAGCTTGCTCGCCGGGATCGCGGCGAAAATCCGGCCGTAGCCGCCAAGCTTGAGCGGAATCACGATCACGGCGACCAGCACGGTGGCGTAGATCAGCAGGTCCTTGACCACGGCGATGACCGCCGGTGCGCGCAGCCCGCTGGTATAGGTGAAAGCGGCAAGGATCACGAAGGCGATGATCAGCGGCAGGTCGCCGACCAGGCCGCCGCCCTGGATGCCCATGCCGGCGAGCACGACCTGGATGCCGACAAGCTGCAGCGCGATGTACGGCATGGTCGCGACGATGCCGGTGCAGGCAACGGCGAGAGCCAGCGGCCGGCTGCCGAATCGACCGAGCACGAAATCCGACGACGTGACGTAACCGTGCTCGTGGGCAACCGACCACAATCGCGGAAAGACCACGAAGACGAAGGGATACACGATGATGGTATAGGGGAGCGCGAAGAAGCCGATCGCGCCGGCACCGAACACCAGCGCCGGCACGGCGACGAAGGTGTAGGCGGTATAGAGATCGCCGCCCAGCAGAAACCAGGTGATGACCGTGCCGAGACGACGCCCGGCCAGTCCCCACTCGTCGATAAGGTCGAGATCGCCGCGCCGCCAGCGGGCGGCGACGAAGCCGAGCACGGTCACCATCACGAACAGGACGACGAAGACCGCGAGAGCGACCCAGTTGAGTTTCATGGCCGCGCTCCCTTGCGGGCTTCGGCTTGCGGTGTCGCGCCGCTATCGCCGGCGCGCGACCGGGGCGGAGCGGTTTTCACGTAAACCCAGGCCGTCAGTACCGCGCTGACGATCACCCACAGGAACTGGTACCAGAAGAAGAACGGCACGCCCCAGAGCTCGGGTCCGATCCGGTTGAAGAACGGCACCCAGAGCACGCCGACGAACGGCAGCAGTAGGAGCAACAGCCACCATTGCGAACCGGCACGATCATTTCTCCGCGGCACGGCTGTCTCCTTCCACGCGGCCGCCGGACCCGACGCCCACGTCGCCATCGTTGACCTCGACCGCGAGCTTATCGCCGCGGTTGCGGCGCCAACTTGCGCCGTATCAATAACGTGGCGCCCGAACGACACGACGCCGGCGCCCGATCTCCTGGCGCGAGGGTCCCCGTCGGACGGATTACAGGATGGCGGGAGCCCGCTCGCGCATGCGGCGCCTGACGGTTTCGCCAACCAGAATCGCCGCCGGATAAAGCACAAGCTCTGCGATACGCGCATGCGCCAGGAGCTTTTTCGCGAAGCGCGATGCCGCGGGCTCGCCGGCCTGCCGGCCGGCGTCGGCGAGCTTAGCCGCCGCGACCGCGATGCGGCGGTGCTCGGCCAGCATGATCGGCAGCTGCGCCTTGAGATTGTCGGTCATCGCCGTCACCGCGCCCATCTCGGTCGTGAAGGCACCGCGCGCGACCTCGGGCAGCAGGCTCAACGGCGGCAGGGCGTAATTCTTTTCCCTGGCGAAATGCTCCTGCAGCGCCGTCGCAACCGCACGCGCCGCCGCGCCCACGGCACCCGGCCGGCCGATCAGCGCGGCCAACTCGTCGCGGAGCGCGTCGTGCTCGTCCTTCAAGGGTGCCGGTACGGTGAGGTTCACGCGCATTTTCCACTTCGGCGGACAGCCATCGCCGCCGAGCACTCAATGCGACCAGGGGATCGGCCGATCATAGGCGAAATTGTCGCCATAGGCCTTGCGCATCGTCCTGGCGGCATGCGGATTTTCGACCTCGGCTTCGAGCCCGTGCTCGCGTGCATAGGCGAGCGCCTGGTCCAACGTCTCAAAGTGCAGCCGCACCTGCCGCCGCGTATCGCGCGCCGAGGTCCATCCCATCAGCGGGTCCGGAGTCCGCGGAAATTCCGGCGGATATTCGAGAATCCATTGCCGTGTCGCGGCGAGACCCGCCTGCATCGTCGAACGGCTCGGCTTGTAAATTCGAACCTGCATCGGTTGTCCTCGTACCGAGGCTGCTCAGCTGCCAGGGAGCAAGAATGCGGCGGCTCGCTGTCGCCGTCCTTGCTTTGGCGCAACGACGCCGCATCGAGACGCGGCTATCGAACTCGGCTAAAGTTCGGTGGTTCCAACCGTGACGGAAGAGGAGGGTTCGCCAATGGGACAGCGGCTCGACTATCGCTCGCTTGCGCCCGACGGCCTCAAGGCGCTGGCCGGGCTCGAGGCCTATGTGCGGGGATCGGGTCTCGAACATTCGCTGCTCGAGCTCGTCAAAACGCGCGTGTCGCAGATCAACGGTTGCGCGTATTGCCTCGACATGCACACCAAGGACGCCCGCGCCGCCGGCGAATCCGAGCAGCGGCTTTACGCGCTCTCGGCGTGGCGAGAGACTCCGTTTTTCAGCGCGCGCGAGCGTGCGGCGCTGGCTTGGGCGGAAGCGCTGACGCGCGTCGCCGACGGGCCGATCGAGGACGCGCTCTACGAAAGCGCGCGCCAGCAATTCGGCGACAAGGAGCTGGTCGATCTGACGCTGGCGGTGATCGCGATCAACGGCTGGAACCGTCTCGCGATCCCGTTCCGCGCCGAGCCCGGAAGCTACCAGCCAAGGCCGCGGCATTGAGCCGCGCCGGCTATTGACCGAATAGCTGCTTCAAGGTCTCGGGCAGCGACGGCTTCGAGGGCTGCGGCGGCAGCTGCCCGCTTTGCGGCGGAATCAGCCCTTTCGGCATCCCCGGTATCGATTGAAGGATCGTGCCGACGCCACCGCCGCCGGGGATCGGCAGGTTGACACCGAATCGCTTGGCGGCGCTGCTCAGATCGGCCGACAGCCCGGCGAGCCGCGCCGGGTCGGCCGCCATCGCCAGGAAGACGCTCCTCCAGTCGATGTCGTAGCGCGGGTTGCTCCACGGCCCGGTGATGCGAATGGGGATCGGCAGGCCGGCCAGTGCCTGACTGCCACCCATTGTCTGCGGCGTTCCGACGAGGCTCGCCTCGATCCGGTAGTCGATGGTCTGCGGCGGTATCGGCGCGGTGCCGCCGCCGGCGACGCGCACCTGCGGCGCGATCATCCGCAGGTCGCGGTTCTCGATCACGCCGTTGCGGATGGCGAAGGTGCCGCTGAGCTCGGCAAAATCGGTCTGCCGGCCCTGACCGCCGCCGAAGCTGAGCGTGCCGATCTGGCGCAAAGTCGCTGCCAGGTTGAGGCCATAGATGGTCCCGTCGGTGATCCGGAACTGGCCCGTGCCGTTGAGCGATGCGACGAAATCCCGTTCGCTGCGTCCGGCGCCGCCGCCGCTGGTCTGGAACGCGAGCGTGCCGGCGAGACGGCCGCTATTGGCGAGCGTCATCATCAGCTCCCGCGCCTGCAGGCCGGAGCCGGTGAGCTGATAGGCGATCTTGGGCACGGCGCCGGAGGCATCGATCGCGACCCTGCCGCCGATCGTGCCGTGGGCAAGCGTCAGCCGCTCCACAGCGAGATCGAGCGCGCCGTTGGTCACGGTCGCCTTGAGCGCACCCTGGGTGACGTCGAAGTCGCGATAGCGCAGCGCGGCGAATTGGATGCGCGCCGTGCCGTTGGCTTCCCGCAGAAGCGAGAAATCGTAGGGCTCGCCGCTCCAGCCTCCCCCTTTGCCGCTCGGGGCCGGCGGCCAATAGGCGTTGAGGTCGGCGTTCTGGATATCGATCGTGGCGTCGAAGGCGCCGGGCGTGCGCGAACGGTCGAGCCTCGCTTCCACAGTCGCCTTGAGAGCCTTGCCCGTGACGATCGCGTCCTTGAGCGTAATCCTGGCGCCGTCGCTCGTCATATCGGCATGCAGCTTCAGCGCACCCGGGTCGGGCCGCTTGGCATCGAGGGGACGCCCGAGCCACGCCAAGAGCCGGCCGGCCGAGGGCGCATCGACGTCGAGCGCGCCATCGAGGCCGCCGACGGGCCGGCGCTGGATCGCACCCGCGTAATTCAGCGACACCGGCCGCGACGCCAAGACGACCTTCGCCGGAAAGCGGTCGGCCGCGAGCAACTGGCGCGACGAGCCGACCGTAGCGTCGATGTCGATACGCTCACCGTTGTACACGAGATTGCCCTTGACGGTCGTGGGCTGATCCGCGCCCGGCAGATTGACATCGAGCTTGAGGCCGGAGACGCCCTTCGCCGCCGCCGTCCTGACGCCGCCGAGATCGGCGGCGATGCGGCCCCGCAGGCTTGCCGCGAGAGCCTGCGGGCTCGCGCCTTGGCTGCTCGCCGTCACCGTCGCCGTCAGCGCGCCGCTCATCGCCGGTCCGCCCGCCAGCCGGGCGAGCCGGTCAACCGCGACATGATTGACGTTGAGCGCGGCGTCGAGGGCAAGCGCCTTGGCGGTGGCGTCGGCCTTGATCGTTCCCTTGACGTCGCCGCCATAGAGCGCGAGCTCCTCGAGATCGACGGCGATGCGGCCGCCGCGCGCCGTGGCGCCGAAGGCCGCACGACCGACCTCGTACCCCATCGCCTTGATGCCCGCGACCGTCACCCTGACGTCGGCGTCGATCGCCCGCAGCGCCCCGAGGTCGAACGGCTCGTCGGACAGCGAAGTAAGCAAATCCTTCGCCGGTGCCCGACCCGCCGGCCGTGCGGCGCGGGGCGGCGCTTTTGCCGCGGCCGGAAAGTAGCGGTCGACGTCGATCGCCCCGCTGTCGACGGTCAGCGCCAGCTTGGTAACCGCGCCGCTGGTGTCGAGACTGCCGGCCGCCGTCGCCTTGTAGGCGCCGGCGACCACGGTGGCGTTCTCGAGCGTGGTCTTCGCGCCCGTGGAACTGAAGACGGCGTGAACCCGGAGGGGCCCCGGATCGGGCTGCGATTTGTCGAGCGGCCGACGCAGCCAGGCCATCAGTCGGCCGACCGAGCCGACATCCATGTCAAAGGTGCCGCCGAGGCCGGGCACGGGGCGCCGCCGGGCGCTGCCGTCGAAATGGACGCGCAGCTCCTTGGTATCGACCGCGAGCCGCATCTTCGCCGCCTCGCCGCGCGCCAGCCGGCCGAGCGAATCGAGCGCAATGTCGAGCGCGACAGGCTGATCGTTGAGGCTCAGGCCGCCCTTGACCGCAATCGGGCTCGTCACCTCGCCCATGACGGCGCTCAGGTTGACGTCCCTGGCGTCGAGCGTCTGGTCGGTCGTGGCGTCGCGATAGAACAGCCTGCCCTGTTCGATGATGGCGGCGTTGAGGCGCACGCCGGTCAGCCAGCCGCCGCCGGCACCAGGCGCCGACGACGACGGCGCCATCGTCCAATTGGCGGCTCCACGGGCGTCGACTGCCAGACTGACGGCGGGCTTGGTGAGCACCAGCGAGTCGATCTCCAGGCGGCGCGCGAGCAGGGGCCAGAACGCGGCGTCGAGCGCTAGGCGGTCGGCCGACGCGATCTCGGGCATGCCGGCGGCGGCGCTCGCGACATGGATGCCGCCGGCGCGGATGCGTAACGTCGGAAACAGAACGACGCCGAGATCGCCGTCGATCCGCAGCGTGTAGCCGGTCGAAGACCATACCGCCGCGGCAAGCTGCGGCTTGAAGCCGTTCCAATCGACGAAACGTGGCGTCGCGACCAGGGCGCCGAGAGCGAGCATGACGAGGACGGCGACGCCGACCGCGACGCGAATCAGGATTTTCATGGGACCGATCCCTCGCGGCGCCGCGCCGCGACACCCGCGAGCACGGACCGATCGCCGCATGCTGCTGTAGCTTGCAGCGTCGATCCGGCCGGCGATTCCGCATTGATTCAGATCAATCGCGCGCCGACGCGGCGGCGGCGGCGCCCCGAGAACTGTCGCGGGCACACGGGTGGCGTCGCCGGTGCACCGAACGCCCGGATCAACGCCCTGCAGCCGACGCATGCGAAAAGACGCCGTGACCCGATCGCGCGTCCCAAAAATCGCCGGCCGATGAAACCAATTTGGCGCTGAAGAATGGCTGCCCACGCAAAATTGAGCGAGGCCGCCGTTGACAAGTGAATTCTCCGCTTCGGAAGATTTGGCCCGCCCGGCCGTCGATCAACAATCACAACCGCGCCGCGGCCGCCCCGGGGAGGGACACATGAGCATCGCGTTCAAGATCAACGGCAAATCGGTGCGCGTCGACGCACCGCGCGAAACCCGGCTGCTCTGGATCATTCGCGAGCATCTCAAGCTGACCGGAACCAAATTCGGCTGCGGGGCGGGGTTGTGCGGCGCCTGCATGGTTCACATCGACGGCGATCGCGCCTTCTCCTGCCAGACCGAGTTGTCGGCGGTCGCGGGCAAGTCGGTGACCACGATCGAGGGTCTGTCGCCGCATGGCCAGCATTCGCTGCAGAAGGCGTGGATCGCCGAGCGCGTGCCGCAATGCGGCTATTGCCAGTCCGGCCAGATCATGAGCGCGGCGGCGCTGCTCGCCAAGACGCCAAAGCCGACGCGCACGCAGATCGTCGAGCATATGAGCACGAACATCTGCCGCTGCGGCACCTATCCGCGCATCGTCCGCGCCATCGAGCGCGCGGCGAAGGAGGGCTGAGCCATGGACGGCACGATGCACAATCCCGCCGCCGCACGGATCAGCCGCCGCGGCTTCATGGTCGGCGCCGCCGGCCTGACCTTCGCCTTCACGACCGCCGGCGTGCCCGAGGCGTTCGCCGCCCGCGGCAAGGCGGCCACCGTCAACCCCTGGGTGACGATCGCAACCGACGGCACCGTGACGATCATGTCGCCGGCCGCGGAGATGGGCCAGGGCTCGTTCACCTCCCTCCCCCTCATCCTTTCCGAGGAACTCGACGCCGACTGGTCAAAGGTCAACATCGTCGCGCCGGTGCCGAGCGACGCGATCTACGGCAATCCCGGCTTCGGACACATCCAGTACACCGCGGGCAGCAGCGCGGTGACCGGCTATTTCAACCAGCTGCGCACCTTCGGCGCGCAGGTGCGGCGGGTGCTGCTCGACAACGCCGCCAGACGCTGGAAGGTCCCGGTCGCGGAGCTTTCGACCGAGCCCGGCATCGTGGTGCACGCCAAGTCGAGGCGGCGGCTGACTTACGGCCAGATCGCGGGCTTCGCCACGGTGCCGGCGACGGCGCCCGAGATCAAGCCCGCGGACCTGAAGAAGCCGGCGGACTTCCGCCTTATCGGCAAGGACGTGCTGCGCGTCGAATTGCCGAGCAAGACCAACGGCACGGCGGAATACAGCATCGACATCGAGCATCCTGGCCTGCTGTACGGTGCGGTGCTGCGCGCGCCGGTCGAAGGCGCGGCGCCCGAGACGATCGACGACGGCGCGGCGCGCAAGGTGCCGGGCGTGATCAAGATTGTGCCGCTGGCCTATGGAGTCGGCGTCATCGCCCGGACGCCGACTGCGGCCTTCGACGCCAAGAACAGCCTCAAGGTGAACTGGACCCGCACGGCCAAAGGCTGGTCGTTCGACAGCGAAAAGGCCGCCGCCCAATACGCCGCGACGGTGCGCGACCTGTCGAAGGACGGCATCGTTTGGGGCAAGGTCGGCGACGCACGCGCGGCGCTGAGCCAGGCGGCCACCGCTTATACGGGCGAATATCTGTGCGACTTCGCCTATCACGCGCAGATGGAGCCGCTCAACTCGGTCGCGGCCGTTTCGCCCAAGGGTGACGCGGTCGAGATCTGGTGCGGCACGCAGAGCCAGACGATGGCGGTTGCCGCCGCCGCCAAGGCGGTGGGCTGTCCGCCCGAGAAGGTTAAATTCCACGGCATGCTGCTCGGCGGCGCCTATGGCCGCCGCGGCCATCGCGACGAGGAATTCGTCGTCGACTCGATCCTGCTGTCGAAGGCGATCAGACGGCCGGTCAAGATGATGTGGACGCGCGAGGACGATGTTCACAACGGCCGCTTCCGGCCGATGACGGCCCATTTCCTGCGCGCCGGCTTCGACAACGACGGCAGGATGACCGCTTGGCAGCACCGCGTGACCTGCGAGCTGACCACCGCGTATCAGGACCCGCTGCGCTTCGACAAGTCCGGCCACCGCGACTTCATCGACATGCTCGGCACCGAGCTCAAGACCTACGACATCCCCGCGCAGCTGACCGAGCAATTCCCTCAAGACAGCGGTGTGCGGCTGTCGTCGTTGCGCGGCATCGGCTTCACCGCCAACAAATTCGCCACCGAATCGCTGATCGACGAGATCGCGGCGCAGCGCAAGATCGACCCCGTGGCGTTCCATCTCGATCTGCTGAAGAAAACGCCGCGTGGCCAGAAGGTCGTTGAGACCGTCGCGCGCATGTCGGATTGGAGCCGAAAGCGCAACGGCACCGCTCTGGGATTGTCGTTCATCGACTATTCGGGATCGCTGCTCGCCGGCATCGCCGAAGTTTCGGTCGACAAGACCAGCGGCCAGATCAAGGTGCACAATTTCTGGGTCGCCTTCGATCCGGGCATCGCGGTTCAGCCCGACAACATCGTCGCGCAGACCGAAGGCAGCGTCGTCTACGGCCTGGGTCTTGCCTTGACCGAGCGCATCACCTTCGTCGACGGGGTAGTGCAGCAGTCGAACTTCTACGATTACCACGTTCCGCGGATGCGGGACATTCCGGAGATCCACGTCGAGCTGATCCCGACCGATAACCATCCGACCGGCGCCGGCCAGATGGGCACGCCGCTGGTGGCGCCGGCGATCGCCAACGCCTTCGCGGCGCTGACCGGCAAACGGCTGCGCCGGACGCCGATGACGCCGGACCGGGTGCTGGCGGCGCTCAAGGCCTGACGGCGATCTCGATCGAGCGGGCACGGTGGCAATTGGCCGATTGCCGCCGCGCGCGCCCTACCGCGACAATGGGTGTCGAATGTCGCCTTTCGCGGGAGCCCAGTCCATGGCCGAAGCGCCGCTCTACGAAATCCACGCCGTCCGCTATGCGCGGCACGACCGCCGTGCCGCTGAGAACTTCCTCGGTGGCGATCCGCACGATGCGCCGATGCCGCTCGATTATTTCGTCTGGGCGGTGCGCGGCGGCGGCCGCACGTTCATAGTCGATACCGGCTTCGGCGCCGAGCAGGCACGGCTGCGCCGGCGCGAATTGCTGCGCTCGCCCGCCGACGGCCTCGCAGGGCTCGGTATCGATCCGGCGAAGGTCGAGGACGTAATCGTCACCCACATGCACTACGACCATGCCGGCAATCTCGACCTGTTTCCTAACGCGACATTCCACATCCAGGACCGCGAGATGCAATTCTGCACCGGCCGCTGCATGGTCCACGACGACCTTCGCCACGGCTTCGTGGCCGACGACGTCGCCGGCATGGTGCGGCGGCTGTTCGCCGGCCGCGTGCGCTTCCACGACGGTGCCGAGGAGATCGCGCCCGGTCTGTGGCTGCATTTCATCGGCGGCCACACCATGGGCCTGCAGTCGCTGCGGGTGATGACGCGGCGCGGCTGGGTCGTGCTGGCTTCGGACGCCGCGCATCTCTACGCCCATCTCGAACAGGGCCGCTGCTTCCCGATCGTCTACAACGTCGCCGACATGCTCGAAGGCCATCGCACGCTGCACAGGCTGGCGAGCTCGCCGCGGCATATCGTGCCGGGCCACGATCCGCTGGTGATGAAGAGATATCCCGTCTCGAGCCGTGGCCTCGAAGGCGTCGCGGTGCGGCTCGACGCCGATCCGGTCGCCTAAACCTTGGCCTTGCCCGACGCCAGCTTGGCGAGGTAGCGGCCGACCGCCGTGTGGTCCGCGCCCTCGGGCAGATCGCGCGCCGCCGCGTCCCAAAGATCGGCGACTGCGTCGGCCAGGGGCGCCGGTACGCCCACTGCGTGCGCCAGATCATCGGCGGTGCGCACATCCTTGGCCATCAGACGCACCGGAAAGCCGGCGTCGAAGCTCTCCGACAGAATGAACTGCTTGAGCTTGACCTCGGTGGTGTTATTGCGGCCGGTCGAGGCGTTGAGAATGTCGGTCATCAGCGTCGGATCGAGGCCGAACCGCCGGCCGATCGCGATCGCCTCGACTGCGGCCACCAGCCCGGCTGCCGAGACATAGTTGTTGAGCGCCTTCATCGCGTGGCCCGAGCCCAGCGCGCCAGTGCGAAAGATGACGCGCCCCATCGCCTTGAGCGGAGGCTCGATGCGGTCGACGGTTGCGGCCGCGCCGCCGACCATGATCGCAAGCGTGCCGTCGGCCGCGCGGCGCACGCCGCCCGACACCGGCGCGTCGGCGAACTCGAAGCCGGCGGCGATGAGCTCGTCGCCGAGACGCCGCGTGCCGACCGGATCGGACGAGCTCATGTCGACGACGATCGCGCCGGCTTGGAGATGGGCGCGCGCCGCGTCGATCACCTGGCGCACGATCCTGCCGTTCGGCAGGATGGTGACGACGAGTTCGGCGGCCGAGACCGCCTCGGCGAGCGTGTGGGCAGTCTTGCCGCCGGCGGCGGCGAAACGCTGCCGCGCCGCCTCGGTGCTGTCGTAGCCGGTCACCGCATAACCGGCGCGCGCCAGACAGGCGCCCATCGGCACGCCCATGTTGCCGAGACCGATCACGGCGACCGCCGACGGCGGCACGATGGCCGGTTTTGTCGTCATCCCTCGCCTCCGCTCAGTCGCGGCCCAGCCATTTGTGGAACGCCCACAGCCCGACCAGCAACAGGCCGCCGATCACCGGCACCGAGGCGGCGACGACCGCCGCCTCGTCGACGGCGTAGCCCAGCGCCGCCGCGCCATGCGCCAGGTCGCCGACCAGGCCGGCGCCGTAATAGGTGATCGCGGCGATCGACAGGAACTCGACCGTCTGCTGCAGCCGGAGCTGCAGCCGCGCGCGGCGATTCATCGACAGCAGCAGGTCGCGGTTCTGCGCCGCCAGCGTCACGTCGATGCGCGTGCGCAGCATGTCGCTGGCGCGCGCCACGCGCTCCGACAGCGATTCGAGGCGCCGGTCCATAGTCTCGCAGGTGCGGATTGCCGGCGTCAGGCGCCGCTCCATGAACTCGCCGACCGTCTGGCGGCCCTCGATACGGCGTTCGCGCAGTTCCTCGATACGCTTCTGCACCAGAGCGTAATAGGCACGGGCGGCGCCGAAGCGATAGGCGGTGCGCGCGCCGACGGTCGCAAGCTCGGCGGCGAGACCCGAGAGTCTCTTGAGCAGGGCGCGCTCGTCCTCGAGCGCTTCGGCGCCGGTGGTGGCCTCGGCGATACCGGCGAGGTTCTGCTCGATGGCGTTGACTGCCGGATTGATCTCGCGCGCCAGCGGCAGCGCCATGAGCGCCATCATCGTATAGGTCTCGATTTCGAGCAGCCGCTGCACCAGCCGTCCGGTCTGGCGCGGCGACGCCATCGCGCCGGCATAGGCGAGGATGCGCACGAAATGCTCGCGATCCGGACGGAAATCGGTCCACAGCTCCGCGAGGCCGCCGGCGGCGAGGCCGCCGACGACGGCGTGCCCCTCGAAGAGCTCGGCGACGAGGGGCGAGGCGGGCGCTTCGCCCGCCACCACCGCCAACTGCACCGCCGCCGCCACCTGCCCCGGCAGCGACGCGATCCAGTCGTGCGGCAGCGCGAGCGCGCGGAACGGCTCGAACGGCGCCGAACCGCGCCACGGCAGAACGAAGGTATAGGTCGCGAACTCCGCATGGCGCTCCCAGGTGAGGCGCAAATCCTCGCACTCGATCTGGACGTGCGAGGCGCCTGCGGGCGGCTCCGGGTTATCGTGGCTCGCGCACAGCCTGCCGACGGCGGCGCGTTCGACGGCGCCGTCGCCGCCGCAAAGCGCCAGATGGACGACGCGGGCCGGCGCCGCGATCACGCCGTAGGGGCGCGCGTGCAGCTCCCGCGCCAGCGCGTCGTATTGCGGATGCAGGGTCGGACCGCTGGCGAAGGCGGCGGTTCGGGCGGGCGGCTGGCTCATCGGCCGCCAGCATAGCGCAATTCAGCGATCGAGCGCCTGGCGGATGGCGCGGGCCAGCTCTTCCTGGCGATAGGGCTTCTGCAGCAGGCTGAAGTCGACGGCGCCGGTACCGCGCTGCGCCACCGCATAGCCCGAGGTGAGCAGCACCTTGAGGCCGGCTTTCAACTGCCGCGCCCGCCGCGCCAGCTCGTCGCCGAGCATGCCGCGCGGCATCGAATAGTCGCTGAACAGCAGATCGACCTTGGGCTCGCGCTCGATCGTGGTCAGCGCAGCCGGCGCGTCCGCCGCGGTCAGCACGCGATAGCCGAGCGAACGCAAATTCTCCGCGACCATCTCGCGCAAATCGGCGTCGTCCTCGACCACCAGCACGGTCTCGTCCTTGCCTGGCGCGGCCCGCGCCGCAGGCTCGACGCGATCCTTGGGCGCGTCGTCGGCGCGCGGCAGGAAGAGCCGCACCGTGGTGCCGATCCCGGGCTCGGAGGCGAGCTCGACATGACCGCCCGACTGCTTGACGAATCCATAGACCTGCGACAGGCCGAGACCGCTGCCCTTCCCGACCTCCTTGGTGGTGTAGAACGGCTCGAACGCGCGCTCGACAACATCAGGCGACATGCCGCGGCCGGTGTCGCTCACCGTCACGCGGACGTAGCGGCCGGGGGCGATGTCGATGCCGGACGAGGCGTCGAGCGCCACGGTGTCGGTCTCGATCGACACGCGGCCGCCGCCCTCCGGCATGGCGTCGCGGGCATTGACGACCAGATTGAGCAGCGCCGCCTGGAATTGGGCCGGGTCGATGCGGCAGGGATCGACCGTCGGATTCAGAAGAAACTGCATTTGCACGTGGTCGCCGGCGGCACCCCGCAGCAGGTCGCCGAATTCCTTGATGACGCGGTTGACGTTCACGGTCTCGGGCTTGAGCGACTGCCGCCGGGCAAAGGACAGCAACGACTGCGTCAGGCGCGCGCCGCGCTCCGCGCCACGGGTCGCCGACTGGATGAGCCGCTTGCCCGGCTCGGCGTCCACCATGGGCTGCAACTGTTCGAGGCTGCCGAGGATGACCGTCAGGAGATTGTTGAAGTCGTGCGCAACGCCGCCCGTGAGCTGCCCGATCGCCTCCATCTTCTGCGCCTGGCGATATTGCTCCTCGAGCTCGGCGCGGCGCTCGGCCTCGGCGGCCGCCTGGCGGGTGCGGCGCAGCGCGATCACGGTGGCGGCGATGAGCGACAGCGTCACCGGCACGCCGTAGACCAGATGGCTCGCCATGGTGCGTGCCCATGCGGCGACGATGGCGGCGCGGTCGATGCCGGCGACGACATAGACCGGGAAGTCGCCGACCCGTTCGTAGGCGAAGAGGCGCTCGCCGCCGTCGCCCGCCGAGCCGGCGCTGAAGCTGCCGAACTCGGGATCGTTGCCGATCGCCCGCATGAGGGGGCTGTCGGCGGCGAATTTGAGCGCCGTGCTCGTCGGCGGATCGCGCGCCAGGACGACGCCGTCGTCGCGCAGCAGGGTAGTGCCGGAATCGCGTTCCTCGGCGAGTGCGGCGTAGAATTTCGTGAAATATTCCGGATTCATCACGATCTCGATCAGGCCTCCCGGCGCCACCCTGTCGGGCTTCGGGCGGGCGACGATGAACTCGGGCTCGGCGCTGGTCGCACCGCGCGCCACGGTCGAGATCAGCAACGGTTCCATGCCGGGTCGGCGTATGCCGAGGTCGGGGCGCAGTTGGACGAATCGGTCGGGCGCCGGGTATTGCGCGTCGGTCGCGGCAATGCGGCCATCCGGTGCGACCATCCTGACCGCCGTGGCCTGCGGCAGGCTCGCCTTGATCTGTCGGAGAAACTCATTGAGCTCGGGCGACTGGGCGATCTGCTGCCAGGTCATGGTCGCGGTATGGTCGGCGATGCGGTCGGCCGCGAAGGCGTCGGTCTGGAAGACGGTCTGCGCCTGCTGAGCGGCGACGTCGGCCAGCCGGCTGACGCGCTCGCGGGCGTCGGCGAGCGCGGCGCGATAGTTGAGCCACGCGGCGCCGGCGAACAGTAGCACGGGCGTCGCGATCGCTGCCGCCAAAAGCAACTGCAGCGGTCGTATGGCATCCCAGGGGGTCGATCGGGCGCGTTCCGCCAACGCATCCTCCCGCGCGGCCATGCATTTCGCGCGTTTGCGTCGCCAGCGGTATCCTATACGACGATGCGGCGGCGCGTCAGCCCGGCGGCCGGCGCAAGAAAAATGGGCCGCACGTTGCGGCGCGGCCCAAGTTCAGGGAGGAAAAGCCCGAAGGACTTGCGGCGGGACCGGAATCCCGAGCCGCAGAAAAGCTATACACCGCCAATTCTCAACAACTTATTAAAATGCCGGTCAATCGCGAGCGACAGGGTTAATCACACGCCGACCGCGTCGAAATAGTCGCCGATCGAGCGCGCGAGGGCCTTGGCGACGACCGCGCGATACGGCGGCCGTCGCAATTCGCGCTCCTCGGTACGGTTCGACAGGCAGCCGATCTCGACCAGTGCGGAGGGAATGTCCGGCGCCTTGAGCACCGCGAACCCGGCCGAGCGGTGGCTGTTGGTGAGCATCACGACGTGGTGGCCGAGTTCGTTCACCACGTCCTGCGCGAAACGGATCGACAGGTTGTTGGTCTGGCGCCGCGCCAGGTCGATCAGGATGCCGTTGACCACCGGATCGGGGGACGCCTTGATGCCGGCAACCAGATCGGCCCGGTTTTCGCTGGCGGCGAGCAGCGCCGCCTCGCGGTCGGAGGCCTTTTCCGAAAGCGTGTAGACCGAGGCGCCGCGCTCGGTGCGCTGCGGCAGAGCGTCGGCGTGGACCGAAAGGAAGAGATCGGCGTTGGCGGCGCGGGCCCGCGCGACCCGGCCGGCGAGCGGGATGAATTCGTCGTCGCGACGTGTGAGCTTGACGCGGAAGCGTCGCGTGGCTTCGAGCTGCCGCGCCAGCTCGAACACGGTCGGCAGCGCGATGTTCTTCTCGTAGGTGCCGATGACGCCGATCGCACCCGGATCGATGCCGCCATGGCCGGCATCGAGCACCACCAGCGGCAGGCTCCGCCGATTGTTTGCGGCGGCGGCGAGCGCGTGCTGCACCCGCGTCACGCCGGCGCCGGCGGCGAGCGCGGCCAGCAGTTTGGCGAAGCGGCGACGATCGATGATGTGCGACAAGGCCCGGTCCCCCGCGTGTCCCGAAACTCCAACAGGGATGTTCAAGCACTTGGCGGCCGAAACTATGTCAAAACTGAGGATATGTCCATATCTCTCTGATTAGATGGAGAATTTTTAATTTCCGGAGCCGCCGGACAGCCGGCCGCCATCCGGGCGAAGGGGCCGAAAGCTGAGCGCGTCAATCCCTTCGCTCCGCAGAATTCTGCCCTCGTCGTATGGGATCGACACGGCGGCGGCGCGGCGCCGCGAGCAGCCGCCCGTCAGCGCGGAATCTCGACGACCAGCCGGCCGCGGATGCCGCCCTTGAGGATGGTCGGGGCGAGCTTCGGCAGGTCGGCGAGCGGCGCAGTCGCCGTCATGGCGTCGAGCTTGTCGAGCGGCAGGTCGCGCGCCAGCCGCGCCCACGCCGTCCGGCGCTGCGGCAGCGGGCACATCACGGAATCGATGCCGATCAGCCGCACGCCGCGCAGCAGGAAGGGGATGACGCTGGCCGGCAGATCGCTGCCGCCCGCGAGGCCGCAAGCCGCGACCGCGGCGCGATACTTGAGCTGGGTCAGCACCGTCGCCAGCGTCGTGCTGCCGACGCTGTCGACGCAGCCGGCCCAGCGCTCGCTGTCGAGCGGCCGCGCCGGCGGTTTGGCGAGCTCGGCGCGATCGACGACGGTCGTGGCGCCGAGGCTCTTGAGATAGTCGTGGGTCTGCGGCCGGCCGGTCGATGCGGTCACGGTGTGGCCGAGCTTCGCCAGGATGGCGACCGCGACGCTGCCCAGGCCGCCGGCAGCGCCGGTAACCAGCACCTCGCCCGCGCCTGGCTTCAAGCCGTTGTCCTCGAGCGCCATCACGGCCAGCATGGCCGTGAAGCCGGCGGTGCCGATCGCCATGGCGCGTTTGGTGGTGATGTTGTCGGGCAGACGCACCAGCTGGCTCGCCTTGACGCGCGCCTTTTGCGCATAGCCGCCCCAGGTGTTCTCGCCGACACGCCAGCCGGTGAGAACGACCGTGTCGCCGGGCTTCCACTCCGGCGACGTCGAGCTTTCGACCGTGCCGGCGAAATCGACGCCCGGCACGTGCGGATATCTGCGCACCAGCTTGCCGATGCCTTGCAGGATCATGCCGTCCTTGTAGTTGAGCGTCGAATATTCGACGCGGACGGTGACCTCGCCCGGCGGCAGGTCGCTCTCGGGCAGCGAGGCGACGCGGGCCGAAACCTTGCCGGCGCTCTCCTCCAGCAGCAGAGCGGTGAAATTGCCGGTCATGCGTATGACTCCGGCAGGCACACCCCCACCCTAACCCTCCCCCCTCGAGGGGGGAGGGAAGAATGGGAGGGGGCGGCAGCCGCGCAACAGCCAACCTGTCTGTGCACCGGCTTACCGCAGGCGTTCGAGGATGCTGACGTAATTGGCGACCGCGGCGCCGCCCATGTTGAAGACGCCGGCGAGCTTGACATTCGGCAGTTGGATGTCGCCGGCGGTGTCGGTGAGCTGCATGCACTGCAGCACGTGCATCGAGACGCCGGTGGCGCCGATCGGATGGCCCTTCGCCTTCAAGCCGCCCGAGGCGTTGATCGGGAGCTTGCCGGTCTTCTCGGCGGTGCCGGCCTCGACCACGCGCTCGCCCTCGCCTTTCTTCGCCATGCCCATCGCCTCGTAGATCAGCAGCTCGGCGATGGTGAAGCAGTCGTGCACTTCGGCGCAGGAGAGATCGTCGAGCGTGACGCCGGCATCGTCGAAGGCGCGCCGCCAGGCGAGCGCCGCGCCTTCGTAGGCGGTGATGTCGCGCTTCGACATCGGCAGGAAGTCGTTGACCTGTTCGGCGGCGCGGAACACCACCGCCTTTTTCGCGGCAAGCGCGGTGTCGATATCGGTCAGGACCAGCGCGGCGCAGCCGTCGGAGACCAGCGAGCAATCGGTACGGCGTAGCGGTCCGGCGACGATCGGATTCTTGTCCGACACCGTGCGGCAGAAATCGTAGCCGAGGTCCTTGCGGATCTGCGCCAGCGGATTGGCGGCGCCGTTCTTGTGGTTCTTGGCGGCGATCTTGGCCAGCGCGTCGGACTTGTCGCCGTAGCGCTGGAAATACATCTGGGCGATGCGGCCGAAGACGCCGGCGAAGCCGCCTTCGATGTCGCCTTCCTCCTTGAGATAGGCGGCACGGATCAGGATGTCACCGACCTGCGGCCCGGTGATCTCGCTCATCTTCTCGACGCCGACGATCAGAACGCGACGCGCGCGCTTGGCGGCGATGGCGCTCAAGCCCTGATGGATCGCCGCCGAGCCGGTGGCGCAGGCGTTCTCGACCCGCGTCGCCGGCTTGAAGCGCAAGGACGGATCGATCTGGAGCGTCAGCGACGAGGGAAACTCCTGCCGCACGAAGCCGCCGTTGAAGGTGCCGACAAAGATTTCGTCGATGTCGCCGGGCCCCAGGTCGGCGTCCCTGATGGCGTCGGCGCCAATGCGGACGATCAGGCTTTCGATGTCCTCGCCTTCGAGCTTGCCGAAGCGCGAATGGGCCCAACCGATGATGGCAGCGGTCATGGCTTCTCCTGCAATGCGCGCCGACGTGGCGCGGTTTCACCGAGCGTTCGCCCCCTCACCCCGCTTTCAGCAAGGCTCACGCAGGCGCTCGCCAACTTAAAGCAACCCTCTCCCCCTTCAAGGGGAAGAAGGAAGGGTGAGGGGGAAACGCCTCGATCCCTCGGGCGAGACTCTATCTCGACCCTATCGTGCGAGACTCTATACTGACGGCGCGAGCGGGGAAGAGAGAAAGCGATGGCGCGCGACAGCCTGACGCTGCGGCGTCCGGACGACTGGCACCTGCATCTGCGCGACGGCGCGATGATGAAGGCGGTGCTGCCGTTTTCGGCGCGGGTTTTCGGCCGCGCGATCGTCATGCCCAACCTGGTGCCGCCGGTGACCCACGTTTCCGCCGCCGAGGCATACCGGAAACGCATCCTCAAGGCGCTGCCGCGCGGCGCCAAGTTCACGCCGCTGATGACCGCCTATCTCACCGACGGGACCTCGCCCGACGAGATCGAGCGCGGCTACAAGGACGGCGTATGGGTCGCGGCCAAGCTTTATCCGGCGCACGCCACCACCAACTCGGCCTTCGGCGTCACCGACATCGCGCGCATCGACAAGGTGCTGGAGCGCATGGCGCGGATCGGTATGCCGCTGCTGGTACACGGCGAAGTCACGGATCCTAAGGTCGACATCTTCGACCGCGAGGCGGCGTTCATCGACCGCGTGCTGGCGCCGATCGTGAAGCGGCTGCCCGCCCTCAAGGTCGTGCTCGAGCATGCGACGACGCACGACGCGGTCGAGTTCGTCCGCGCGCAGGGCCCGAACATTGCCGCGACCATCACGCCGCATCACCTGACCATCAGCCGCAACGCGCTGTTCCAGGGCGGCTTGCGGCCGCACCTGTATTGCCTGCCGGTGGCCAAGCGCGAGGCGCATCGGCTGGCGCTGCGCCGAGCCGCGACCTCGGGCGAGGCCAAATTCTTCCTCGGCACCGACAGCGCGCCGCATCCGATCGCCGACAAGGAAAAGGATTGCGGTTGCGCCGGCATCTTCGCTACGCCGGCGGCGCTGGAAATCTACGCGCGTGTCTTCGACGAGGAGCATGCCCTCGACAGGCTCGAAGCCTTCGCCTCGCTCAACGGCCCGCGTTTCTACGGCTTGCCGCCCAACGACGACCGCGTGACGCTGCGGCGCGAAAATTGGACAGTGCCGGCCAAGGTGAAGGTCGGCTCCGGCGCGGTGAAGCCGTTTCTCGCGGGCGAAGAGTTGGGGTGGCGGGCGACCTCGTCAGTGGCTACGAGCTAAACTCATGGCTCAATCGCACGAAATCTTCGAAATTTATAAACTGTACGTCGAAATGGCCGACCGTATTAGCCAGCGGCGACAAACGGCAAATTCGTTCTTCCTGTCAGTCACGACGGCACTTCTCGGCCTATCCGGTTACCTTCATGCAGCGACCGAACCCTCCCACTACGCGCCACTCGGCATCTTATCATTTGCTGGTCTTATAATTTCTTATATGTGGCATCGCGCCATTCGCTCATACAAAGAACTGAACGACGCAAAATTCAAGGTCATTCACGAAATGGAAAAATCGCTCCCGTTCCAGCCTTACGAAAAGGAATGGCGGGCGCTCGGATTCGGGACAGACAAAAATGTCTATCTACCCTTCACCGGAATCGAGAAATGGGTCCCGTGGATTTTCGCCTTTATATTTTTTATATCAGCCGCCTTGTCGGTGATCCGGCTGTTAGGATTGTAGCCGATTTACGAGCCCAACGTCGTATAGCGTCGCATATTGAATCGCCACGCCAGCCGACCATTTCATTCGCAACTTTCTGGAGATCGTCTGGAATACGTTCGGCGCCAAACGGTTCAATGCCGATAATTGGCTTCTGGTAATACTGCGCAAGCCGGACTTCATGTTGAATCCAGTCGCGATGATTCACATACATTCCGGCAATAATTATTGCGACCTCGGAAGGCTCAATCATCCGTTGTAATTGCTCAGAGAGCTGTTGCGCGGTACCACCCGGAAGCGGCTTGTCTTTGTCGACTGAAAGATTATGCCAACTATGGCCTAACCCTTCGGTTATGAGGTTTACCAAGCGATCGTAATCGTCCGAATGAGTCCAAGCATGGCTGATAAAGATTCTATACGGCGGCGGAATATACAAATTCTCGAATGGATTCATCTTTCCAAATTTCCCTTCGGCGCCTCGCACGCCACCGTGTCCATCGCCGCCGGGATCGAGGCTTCGATCAGCTCGAAATCGTCCGAGGCGCAAAGCTCGTTGTGGCGCAGGCCGCCGGGAATCAAAACGGAATCGCCGGGCTCGAGGCGGATGACGCCCTGCCCTTCGAATTCGAGTTCCATCCAGCCCTTGACCATATAGACGAACTGCGCCTCGCAGACGTGATAGTGCCAGCCGGTCGGCCGGTTCATGCCGGCGCGCGCCGTCGTGACCTGCGCGCGCAGCTTGCCGCCGGTCGCGTCGGTCACGCCGAGGTCGCGGTATTGGAAGAACGCGCGCCGCCCCGGCACCATGCGTGCGTCCTTGGCGCGCGACAGCGCGAATTTCACCGCCGCGCCGCTCGTCTTCGTCGTTCCGTCCATGGCCATGCCTTCGCTTTCGTTCGCTGCCTGCCCCTAACCCCTTGACGCCGGTCGAACATGCCACCCGGCATGTCCGCGCCAAGCATCCCGGGGATGCTTGGCAGGCGTCAAGCTTCCCGCAAGCGCGGAGGAGGAGGAACCCGCGTCAGCGAGGGTGAGGGGCATGATGCCGACACCTACGGAATCGCATGCTCGATGAATTCCTGCGGCACGGCGTCGCCCCATTGCGAGAGCAAGCCGTCCTCGGCCGAGATCTGATTGGCCGGCGCGCGCGCGTTGAGCACGTCGGTGTCGGTCCAGTGCTCGTGCACGCGGCCCCACGGATCCTGCCAGTAGTCGTAGATCTGCGAGCCGAGCACGTGGCGGCCGATGCCCCAGACATGCTTGTACTTGCCCTTCGACTTCATGTGCTCGTGGCCGAGCATCACGTCGTCGACGTCGCGCACCTCGAACGACAGGTGGTTGAGGCCGGTCTTGGGCCCGGCGATGCAGAAGAAGACATGATGGTCGACATAGTCGTCGCCGCGGTCGAGCCGGTTGAACGAGCCGATGACGTTGCTCCTGTCGCCGGCATAGACGTCGTCGGAACAGAGGAAGCCGAGCGTCTCGCGATACCATTTGAGCGTCTTGCCGATATCGGGCGACATCAGCACGCCGTGGCCGATGCGCTTCACCTGCGACGGGCCGCGCGGCACGCGGCAGAGCACGCCGGCGCGGCGCGTCTTCGCCTCGCCCCAGTTCATCACGTTCTCGCGCACCGGCAGCTTGGCGACCTTCTCGAGACCGTGGATCAGCTCGATCTGATAGCCGTGGGGATCGGTCAAACGCACGCGCTTGCCGCCGCCGGGCTCGTCGATGCTCTCGATGCCCGAGGCGCCGGGCGCCTTGGCCGCGCGCTTCAGATCGTCCTCGCTGGCGACGGCGTAGGCGAAGCCCATGAATTTCGACGGCCCCAGCTCGGTGACGTGGATGTGGTGCACCGCATCGGTGCCGCGCATGAACAGCTTGTCCCTGGTGCGCGCGGCGCGCGCGAAGCCGAAATCGGTGAGGAACTCCTCGGCCCGATCGAGATCGGGCGAGCGCAGCCGCCCCCACAGGAAATCCGCGGCCTTGACCAGCGGCATGGCGACCCCTCCCCTTGCTGGGCCCGTATTGCCCGCAAGCCTAGCGCATTCTTCATAGGGACGGAATCGCCCCGGCGCGCCGGCGTGTGATCGTCCGGACCATACGCTCACGCCACTTTCCGTAACGCCCGGTCGCGTCTCGCCGACACAAAGCAACGGTCTCCCCCGGCTTGGTGGGAGATCAAGAACCCTGGCCGCCTCGAGCGGTTACGACAACGCCCGCCCCGGCCACGGAGTGCCGAGGCCACGATGCACGATGAGCCGAACCGGCGCGAACCAGTGGTGGAACAGGCAAGGCTGATGTGGCGGCAGCAAAAAGCGACGGCTCGGCGCGTTGCCAAAGCCCGTCCAGGCCTCAACCGCGTTCGCCAAGCAACGGAGCCGCGCTATGATCGCTGAAAGAGCACCATCTGCTGATCGCGCGGGTGTTGCCATTCGCCGATGAGCGTCGGCCGCCACGGCAGGCCTTCGCAGAGTCGTTCCACCTGCGTGAACCGGTAATGATAGGGGTCTCTGTTGTCGAAAGTCCGGACCCCGTGCGGATGATCGAACGGCACGCCGACCGGATGTTTTTCCGGCACCAGGAAGAAAGTCGCGAATAATTTGCCGTCGGGCGCCATACGGGGAGCCAGGCGCGACAGACACAGCCGGCTATGGTCGGCCGGCAAATGACTGAAGAGCGACTGCGCGACGCCCATGTCGAATGTCGCCGCGAACTTCTCGAACCGAAATTCGCCGTCGGCAACGAGATTGCTGCGAGGCAATCTGTTCCGAAGACCGCGACCCTGCAGCTCGATCTCGTATCCGGCATCCAATAATTCCTTGCTGATGTCGATGCCGTAGTAATTTCCCGGATCGAGAAACGCGATGAAGTAGATGCCGCCGCGCAGGCATCCGCAGCCGATATCGATGAACTTCGAGGCCGGCATGAGACCCCTGGCGCGCAAGAAATCGAACTGGAGCCTGCCGACCTCGTCCCACATGCCGCCGATGAGCTCGCGATGCCGATTCTGCGAGACCTCGCGCACGACGTACCCCGAGTCATAGTACGCGTTCGGTCCGGGTTGCGGGTTCATGGTTGGTCCACGGCGGGAAATTCAGTGGGCACGCGCGTCAGCCCGCACGCCGCCCCGCGATCGCACCGAAAGCGGTTCCGGGATTCGGCGTGTTCGCGGAATTCGCTTGCGCCGCGAGATCGATGGTTGTCGTGGCGCTTAGCGAAGATCGCGTGGGTCCGATAGTGAAATCGGCGCAATGGGCGCCGGATTTCCTCGGTCAGTGAAGAGCCGTCGGACTGCGCAACCGTCGAGCCTCTGTATTCGCCGGTTCGGCCTGGAGTCCCGCACCGATTCGCACCGGAGACACCGGCTCGCAAAAGAGCATCCGCCGCATCCAGCGCCGACGCGATCGATGCGGAGGCTTCGCGATAAAAAATGCCGCCCTGGGACTTGCCAGATGCCGCGCCGAAGACATCGCCAGGCGCCGGCCACCCTGGATCAGCATTGGCGTCCTCAATCGATACCATCTGGTTTGGGCTCGCTGACATGACCGATCCTCCAGCAATGCCGGAACCGAAGAAGATTGCCCTTCAGATCGTTCACAAGCGGTTACGTGATACCGATGATCGCCACATTCCGGACGGCGCTTCGGCGTCCGAAAAACGAGGCCGATATTTGTGGAAAATGGCGGCTTTCTCCCCATGCGGCAGATTCTCGGGACGATGCCGCCGTTCGAATGCCTATGGACTCACAATAACCCACGTAAGACGCAATTGCGTCTTAGGACGATGCCGCCGTTCGAATGCCTATGGACTCACAGGGGAGCGACTAACCGCGCGCGGCCAGCACGGTAAAGACGTCGCCGCCGTTGCCGCGGCGCTCGATGTGCTGGCGGTGCCAGAGGGCGTAGAACAGCAGCGTCCAGGCAGCGAAGCCTGCGCGTTTCCTGCTGGCATCACGGAACAGCGCCTCGACCGCGCCGGGCACGCAAAGTTCGGCGATTCCCGGCTGCGCCGCGACCAGCGGCCCGAGTTGCGCACCCCGCCTCGCGATCCATTCGCCGACCGGCACGGTGAAGCCGCGCTTCTTCGCCATCGGCTGCGCCTGCGGCACATGTTGCTCGACCCAGCGGCGCAGCACCCACTTGCCGAGTCGCTGGCGGATCTTGAGATCGTCGGGCAGGCGGAACGCCGCCTCGGCCACGGCGCGATCGAGGAACGGCGTGCGGCCCTCGACGCCATGCGCCATCAGGCAGCGGTCGAGCTTGGTGAGAAGGTCGTTGGGCAGCCAGTCGGCGCAATCGGTCGCCTGCGCCACCTGGAGCCGCGAGCGGCCGGGCGCCGCGGCGGCGAGCTCGGCCGCCTGGATGCCGTCGCGCCAGCCGGCGAGCTCGTTGCGCAGCACGCCGAGCCCTTCGAGATTGCCGCGGCCGCGGATCAGCTTGCCGCCGAGCCACCACGGCCGCATCACCGAGCGATAGCGGCCGTAGCCGGCGAACAGCTCGTCGCCGCCCTCGCCCGACAGGATGACCTTCAATCCGGCGGCGCGCGCGGTCTCGGCGAGCTTGTAGGTCGGCAACACGGCGTAATCGGCAGCGGGATCGTCGAGCGCGCGCGCGATCGCCGGAAGCGACTGCCAGAAATCGCCCTCGCGGAACTCGACCTCGATGTGCTCGGCGCCGAGCGCGCGGGTCACCGCCCGCGCCGCTTCGCGCTCGTCGGTCGCCCCGGTGTTCGAGAAGCCGATGGTGAAGGCCTGCACCGGACGCTCGTTCAGCCGCGCCATCATCGCCAGAACGGCGCTCGAATCGATGCCGCCCGAGAGGAACATGCCGTAGGGCACGTCGGCGCGCTGGTGGATGAGCAGGCTGTCGGCGAAGGCGCGGTCGAAGGCGGCGAGCGCCTCGGCCTCGCTTTGCGGCTGCGCGCCGCCTTCGGGCAGCGCCTCGAGCCGGCGGCGCTCGACGATGCGGCCGCGCGCCACCACCACGGTCTCGCCCGGCAGCACGCGATGGACGCCGTGAAACACGGTCTCGCGGCCGGTGGTGAACTGGAGCTGCAGCAGCTCGTTGCGCGCCGTCGGATTGAGCAGTGGCGCGCCGTCGCGCATCGGCGCGAAGCCGCCGCGGATCAGCGCCTGCGGCTCCGAGGCGAAAGCGAGGCCGAGCGGCGTCTCGACGTAATAGAGCGGCTTGATGCCGAAGGGATCGCGCGCCAGCAGCAGCCTGCCGGCGCCGGGATCGTGCAGCGCGATCGCATACATGCCGCGCAGGTAGCGGGTGAATTCCATGCCGTGGCGGCGATAGAGATGTAGCGGCAGCTCGCAATCGGATGCGGTGGCGAAGACGCCCGCCGGCAGGTCGCGCTTGAGCTCAATGTAGTTGTAGATCTCGGCGTTGGCCACCAGCGCCGCGCCTGCCGGCTCGTAGAGCGGCTGATCGCCGGTGGCGAGATCGATGATGGCGAGTCGCGTCTGCACCATGCCGACGTCGCCGGCGCGGTAATGGCCGTAGCCGTCCGGCCCGCGGTGCCGGAGCGCGGCTTCCATCGCCGCGAGACCGCCGACCGGCGGCGCCTCACCCGAAAGCGTCATGAACCCGGCGATGCCGCACATCAGCGCGGGACGCGACCAAGTCGGCTCATGTCCCGCACCCTACCCTCTCCGCGAACGCGGGTAAGAGGATGGCTTGCCGTCGGTGAGCGTTGCGAATCTTGCCCGAAGCCCGGTGGCGGACATAATGCCGGCCGGAACCCATCAGGCGGCGACCTTCGCGAACAGCGCCTGGTAGGCGGCGACAACGCGCGCTTCGGAAAACTCCGCGCGATAGCGCGCATGGCCGGCGGCGGCGAGCCTCTGCCGCAGAGCGCGGTCGTCGGCGACGCGCGAGAGCGTCAACGCCAGGGTCTCGGCGTCCTCGACCGGCACCAGCAGGCCGGTCTCGCCCGATCTGATCAGCTCGTTCGGTCCGGCGGTTTCGGTCGCGATCACCGGCCGCTGCGCCGCCCAGGCCTCGACGATGCTGTTGCCGAGCGGCTCGCTGCGCGACGGCACGACCAGCAGATCGCAGGCGGCGAGCAGCGCCGGCGCATCCTCGCGCCAGCCGAGGAAGCGCACGCGGGGTTCGAGACCGAGCTTGCGCGCCTGGCGCTCGAGCGCGGCGCGCTCCGGCCCTTCGCCGGCGAGCCAGAGATGAACGCCCGGTACGCGCGCCAGCGCCTCGATGAGCACGTCGAAGCCCTTGCTGCGGTGCAGCCGGCCGAGCGCCAAAGCGAGCGGCGCGTCGGGCCGCCGGTCGGCGAGCGGCGGCGTGCCCGGCGCGGCGACGGTCGGGAAATTCGGCAGGTAGTGCACGCGCTCGGCGCGCCAGCCGTGCGAGGTCAGATAGGCGGCGATGCCGCGCGTGTTGGCGATGAGATGGTCGCAGCGGCGATAGTGCTTCAATTCGTAATACCCTCCGAGACGCGCAACATGCACGAAATCGCCGCGCGGGCAAAGCGAGGTCGCCCGATTCATCCAGGTGAGCACGATGCGCGGCCGATAGTCGGCGACGAGACGGCGCAGACGGCGCCGCGTCGCGAAGTCGAAGACTCCGCCGCGGAACGGCGCCTCGACCGGCGCGATGCCGGCCGCCTGGAGCGCCGCGACGCGCGCCGGATAGGGCCGGATGGCGACGCGCTGATCCTGTCCGGCGCGCTGCAGGGCGACGGCGAGTCGGGTGAAGAACGCCTCGGCGCCGCCGTGCTCGGCGCCGGCCATGAGCTGCACCAGGCGGGTCATCGGATGAACCCTTCGAAACGGCGCGCGACCTCGTCCCACGACAGGCCGCGCTGCCGTTCCAGCGCCGCCAGATGCATGCGCCGCCACGCGACGTCGTCGGTCAGCAGCGCGATCGCGGCGGCGGCGAAGGCGGCGTCGTCGGCGACGATCACGCCGGTCACGCCGTCGACCACGCGCTCGGGCAGCGAGCCGAGCGGCGTCACCACCGCCGGCACGCCGAGCGCCTGGGCCTCGGCGACCGCGGCGCAATAGGTCTCGTTGCGGTCGCCGCGATAGAGCATGAGGCGCACCTGCCGCAACGCCTCGATCAACGCCGCACGCGGCAACGGCGCGAGCCGCTTGACGCCACGGTCGGCGAGCGACGCGGCGCGATCGAGCACGCGGGTCATCGCCTCGGCATGGCGCGCGCCGGCGGCGCCATAGACCTCCGGACCGGCGTAGATGCGGAGCTCGGCCCGCGGCACCCGCGGATGGACGAGCTGCGTCCAGAGATCGAGCAGCCAGTCGAGGCCGCGCAGCGGATTGGAGGTGAAGGCCGCGACCGGCGGCGGCGGCGGCCGCTCGCCGGCGTGGCGGAAGGCCTCGTCGAGGCCGTAGGGAATGACGACGATACCGCGCGACGGCAGCCAGCGCGGCACGGTGCTCGCGGCGTAGTCGCCGATGGCGACGATGATCGGCCGCCAACGCCACAGCGCGCGGACGTAGCGCAGCTTCTTGAGATAGTGGCCGGGATTGTGCACCCAGAATATCCGCTCGCGGGCGCGCGGCACGCGGCCGATCAGGCGGTCGCCGCGATTGGCGATATAAAGGTCGGCCGCATCCGGCATTGCGCCGGTCACCGGCGCCCAGTCGACACCTTTGTGGGTCAGGGCCGCGGCGCCATTCGTGTAGGCGCGCACGCGATGGCCGCGCGCCGCCAGCGCCTCGGCCAGCGAGACGAAGGCGGCTTCGGCGCCACCCAGCGGCGCGGTCTCGCCGGTGCGGCCGTCGAAGGCGACGCCGTCGTCGGCCATCACGATTTCGGCCATGTCACGCCGCCTTGCCTTCGACCCGCTGCAACAACGCGTGCGCGCCGTCCTCCGCCATGTCGACCGACAGCGAATCCATCATGCTGTCGGGCGGGGTCAGATGCCAGCCGGGCTTGTAGAGCTCCCAATAGCCGAGCGCGGTCTGGACGTAGGCCGCGCGCGGACCCCATGGCGCGTATTGCTTGACGTTGCTCGGCCCGAACAGGCCGAGCGTCGGCGCCCCGGCGGCGGCGGCGAGGTGCATCAGGCCGGTGTCGTTGCCGACGAACAGCGCGGCGTCGCGCAGGATGGCGCCGGCGGTGAGCAGATCGACCTTGCCGACGAGATCGACGACGCGGTCGGCCGGCAGGGCGGCGATCACCGGCTCGGCCTGCCGGCGCTCGTGCGCCGCCGCCATCACGGCGACGCGCGCGCCGGGCAGCGGCCCTTGCGGCGCGGTGAGGCGCAGCGCGAGTTCGGCGAAACGCGCCGCCCGCCATTCCTTGCGCGGCCAGTTGGCCGCCGGCCCGATCGCCAGCAGCTTCGCGCCCGGCGACACGAGATGCGCCGCCGCTTCGCGATGCCGCGCGCCGAGCCACAGCGTCGGCGCGGGCGGCGGTTCGAGATCGAAGAGCCGCGCGAGCTGGCGTACGCGATGCTCCTGGGGGTCGCCCTTGGCCATGACACGGCGCTCGCGCGCCCGGAGAAGATAGGTCAGGGCCGAGCCGCGCAGATCGACCGCGAGGTCCCACCGCCCCGCCGCCACCTGGGCGTAGAGCCGCAGCCAGTGCAGGCCGCGCGGCTTCTTCTCGACGACGATCAGCCGCGCGAGACCCGGCACTTCGCTGAACAGCGGCGCCGCCAGCGGCCCGGCGGCGACCGTGAGCCGGGTGCCGGGATATCGCTCGATCAGGTAACGCAGCAATCCGGTCGACAGGACGGCGTCGCCGATTCGCGTCGCCGTGACGAACAGGATTTCCATGCCGGAAGCGCGCTCGCGGGCGGTTGAATCGCCGGTTTATAGGCCCGGCTCCGCGGCTTGCCAAGCCTCGGCCCGTCGCCTACCTCTTAGCAGGCCGAGGAGCGCACGATGACGACTCCCTCCTTCACGCCGCTCGCCGGGCGCGGCGCGCTCGAAATCGGCGGCGCCGACCGCGTCGCCTTCCTGCAAGGCCTGGTGTCGAACGACGTTGCCAAGGCGGCGGGCGGCACACCGGTCTACGCCGCGCTACTGACGGCGCAGGGCAGATATCTGCACGACTTCTTCGTCGTCGCGATCGGCGAGGCGCTCTATCTCGATTGCGAGCGTGGGCGGCTCGCCGATCTGCAGCGGCGGCTGTCGCTCTACCGGCTGCGCTCCAGGGTGACCCTGAGCGACGCCAGCGCACGATTCACGGTGGCGGCGGCGTGGGGCGACGGCGCGGCGGCGAAGCTTCGCCTGGCAGGCGGCGCGGCGATGGCGTTCGCCGGCGGTGTCGCCTATGGCGATCCGCGGCTGGCCGCGCTCGGGACCCGGTTCCTGATCGCGCCCGGATACGAGGACGAAATCGCCGCCGCCGGCTTCATGCGCGCCGATGCTGCCGCTTACGACCGGCACCGCCTCGCGCTCGGCGTGCCCGACGGCAGCCGCGATCTTGAAATCGAGAAATCGATCCTGCTCGAGAACGGCTTCGAGGAATTGCACGGCGTCGATTTCGACAAGGGCTGTTACATGGGCCAGGAGCTGACGGCGCGCACCAAATACCGCGCGCTGATCAGGAAGCGGCTCATGCCGGTGAAGGTCGAGGGACCGCTACCGCCGCCGGGCACCAAGGTCATGCGCGACGGCGAAGAAGTCGGCGAGCTACGCTCGGGCGCCGACGGCTTGGCGCTGGCGATGCTCAAGCTCGACGCGCTGGCGGGACCTTTATCCGCGGGCACGGCGAAACTCGCGCCACAACCCCCCACGTGGATGAGACTCGGATAGTCCCGTGCCATTGAAGGAGCCCGCGGGCCGACGCGGCAATCCAGAAACCCTAAACCGCCGCGGCCGGTGATCCGCATCGCGATGACGGATTGAATCTACGCCGTCGACGCCACCGATGCTTCGGCGCCTTCTTCGAGCGCGGCCTGCGCCGCAGCCAGGCGCGCGATCGGCACGCGATAGGGCGAGCACGAGACGTAGTCGAGCCCGATGCGGTGGCAGAAGCGCACCGAGGCGGGATCGCCCCCGTGCTCGCCGCAGATGCCGACCTTGAGCTTCTTGCGCGCGCGGCGGCCGCGTTCGATGCCGATCTTCATCAGCTCGCCGACGCCCTGCTGGTCGATCGAGACGAAGGGGTCGTGCGCGATCACGCCCTGGCGCAGATAGGCGTCGAGGAAGCTGCCGGCATCGTCGCGCGACAGGCCGAAGCAGGTCTGCGTCAAGTCGTTGGTGCCGAAGCTGAAGAACTCGGCGCCTTGCGCGATCTCCTCGGCGCGCAGCACCGCGCGCGGCAGCTCGATCATGGTGCCGGTGAGGTATTTGAGCGCGATGCCCGTCTCCTTCGACACCGCTTCGGCGACGCGGTCGGTCATCGCCTTGAGGAGATCGAACTCCGCCTTGGTGGCGATCAGCGGATGCATCACCTCGGGCTCGGGCAGCTTGCCGGTCTCCTTGAACACCTGCGCCGCCGCCTCGAAGATGGCGCGAAGCTGCATCTCGTAGATCTCGGGCGCGGTGATGGCGAGGCGGCAGCCGCGATGGCCGAGCATAGGGTTCGCCTCGTGCAGCATCTGGGCGCGATGGCGGATGGTGGCGAGATCCTTGCCGGTAGCCTTGGCGATCTCGTCCATCTCGGCGTCGGTCTTGGGCAGGAACTCGTGCAGCGGCGGATCGAGCAGCCGGATGGTCACCGGCAGGCCGTCCATGATGCCGAAGAGCTCGGCAAAATCGCTGCGCTGCATCGGCAAGAGCTTGGCGAGCGCCTTCTTCCGGCCCTCGGCATCGTCGGCCATGATCATCTCGCGCACGGCGACGATGCGCTGCGCTTCGAAGAACATGTGCTCGGTACGGCAGAGGCCGATCCCTTCGGCGCCGAAGCGCTTGGCCATGCGCGCATCCGCGGGCGTATCGGCATTCGCGCGCACGCCGATCCTGCGGAACTTGTCGGCCCATGCCATCAGCGTCGCGAAATCGCCCGAGAGTTCCGGCTGGATGGTCGGCACCTTGCCGAGCATGACTTCGCCGGTCGAGCCGTTGATGGTGATGATCTCGCCCGCCTTGACCACGGTGTCCCTGGCGGTGAGCGTCTTGGCGGCGTAGTCGACGCGCAGCTCGCCGGCGCCGGCGACGCAGGCGCGGCCCATGCCGCGCGCCACCACCGCGGCATGGCTGGTCATGCCGCCGCGCGTGGTGAGAATACCCCTGGCGGCGTGCATGCCGTGGATGTCCTCGGGGCTGGTCTCGATGCGCACCAGGATCACCGCCTCGCCCTTCTCCGCGCGCGCCTCGGCCTCGTCGGCCGAGAACACGATTGCGCCGGAGGCGGCGCCCGGGCTAGCCGGCAATCCCCGCGCCAGGATCACCTTCTTGGCGGCGGGATCGAGTGTCGGGTGCAGCAGCTGGTCGAGCGACTGCGGCTCGATGCGCCGCACCGCTTCCTCGCGCGTGATGGTGCCGGCGTTGGCGAGCTCGACCGCGATCTTGAGCGCCGCCGGCGCGGTGCGCTTGCCGGTGCGCGTCTGCAGCATGTAGAGCTTGCCGCGCTGCACGGTGAACTCGATGTCCTGCATGTCGCGGTAATGCGCCTCGAGCCGATCGCGCACCTTGAGCAGCTCGCCGAAGACCTGCGGCATCTGCTCTTCCATGGCTGGCAGTTTCGACTTGTTGGCGAGCTTGCCGGCAATCGTCAGGTGCTGCGGCGTGCGGATGCCGGCGACGACGTCCTCGCCCTGGGCGTTGGCGAGATACTCGCCGTAGAACTCGTTGGCGCCGGTCGACGGATTGCGGGTGAAGGCGACGCCCGTGGCGCAGTCGTCGCCCATGTTGCCGAACACCATCGCCTGGACATTGACCGCGGTGCCCCAGTCGGACGGAATACCGTGCAGCCGCCGGTAGGTGATGGCGCGCTGGTTCATCCACGAGCCGAAGACCGCGCCGATGGCGCCCCAGAGCTGCTCCTGCGGCTGCTGCGGGAAGGGCTTCTTGAGCTCGCGCTGGACCAGCGCCTTGTAGGCCTCGATCACCTCCTGCCACTGCGCCGCGGTGAGCTCGGTGTCGAGCGTCTTGCCCGCGTCGAGCTTGACGTTCTCGAGCACGTCCTCGAACAGCTGGTGATCGACGCCGAGCACGACCTGGCCGTACATCTGGATGAAACGGCGGTAGCTGTCGTAGGCGAAGCGCGGATCGCCGCTTTGCTTCGCGAGGCCCTCGACGGTGACGTCGTTGAGGCCGAGATTGAGCACGGTGTCCATCATGCCCGGCATCGAGGCGCGCGCGCCCGAACGCACCGACACCAGCAGCGGATTGTTCGCGTCGCCGAAGGCGGCGCCGATGCGCTGCTCGAGCCTCGCCAGCGCGGCGTCCACCTGCGCCCGCAAATCGGACGGATATTGCTTGTCGTTTTGGTAGAAGAACGTGCAGACCTCGGTGGTGATGGTGAAGCCGGGCGGCACCGGCAGGCCGAGATTGCTCATCTCGGCGAGGCCTGCGCCCTTGCCGCCGAGCAGATTCTTCATGTCGGCGCGGCCTTCGGCCTTGCCGTCACCGAACTCGTAAACCCATTTGGTCATCGCTCTATCCCTCGATCTGCGAAAAATCCGCCACGCGGTCGAGCGTGTCGCGGATCTGCGAAAGCAGTCTCAGGCGGTTCTCCCGCAATTCCTTGTCATCGGTATTGACCGTGACCTTGTCGAAAAAGCGGTCGACCGGGCCGCGCAGCGCCGCGAGCGCCCGCATGGCGGCGGCGAAATCCTCGGCCTTGAGCGCCGCATCGGCGCTCAACGCCGCATCGTGCAGGGCCTTGTCCAGCGTGCGCTCCTCGGCCGCCTGGAGCAGGTCGGGCCGCGGCACGCCGGAATAGCGGCGGCCGTCCTTCTTTTCCTCGATGCGCAGGATGTTGGCGGCGCGGCGATAGGCCACCAGCAGATTGGCGCCGTCGGGGCTGCCAAGGAATCCCCGCAAGGCCCGCACCCGTAGAACAATTCGGACAAAATCATCATCCCCGCCATGGCCAAAAACGGCGGAAATGAGATCATGGCGTATTCCTTGTTCCCGAAGATGTATCTTGAGGCGTTCCTCGAAGAATTGTGGAAGGCCACCAATTAGCACACCACTTTGGAGCGTAGGATCAATAACGACGCGCCCCGCTTTTCGCTGGGAATCATAGTCAACGAGGTTATTTTTGTAGCATTCGCGCAGCGACACACGCAGTCCGTTATCAAGAATTAGTCGGATAGCTCCGAGCGCGGCGCGGCGTAATGCAAACGGATCGGCCGAACCGGTGGGCTTCTCGTTGATCGCGAAAAACCCAACGAGTGTATCGAGTTTGTCAGCCAGAGCTATTGCAACGCTAATCGGCGCTGATGGACATTTATCGCTCGGGCCAACGGGCGAATAATGTTCGCCGACAGCATTTGCGACCTCTACCGCCTCTCCATCTGCGAGGGCATAGAAGCGCCCGATTGTTCCCTGTAGTTCAGGAAACTCTGCAACCATACTCGTTGAAAGATCCGCTTTCGATAGTTCCGCCGCGCGTTCAACTGCTGATTCGGTAGCACCCGGAATTTTGGGTACTAACGTTCTAGCCAATGACTTTATCCGCTCGGTTTTCTCGAACATCGTGCCGAGCCTGGCGTGGAAGACGCGCTCCTTGAGCTTGTCGACGCGCGACGCGAGTTTGACCCTGCGGTCCTGGTCCCAGAAGAAGCGCGCATCGGCCAGCCGCGCCTTCAAGACGCGCTCGTTGCCGGCGACGATCGCCTTGCCGCCGTCGGCCGCGGCCATGTTGGCGACCATCAGGAAGCGCGGCGCGAGCCCGCCGCTTTTGTCGACCGTGGCGAAATATTTCTGGTGCGCGCGCATCGCCGTGGTCAGAACCTCGGGCGGCAGATCCATGAAACCCGGGTCGATGGAGCCCATTAAGACCACCGGCCATTCGACCAGACCTGTGACTTCTTCGAGCAGTACCTCGTCGTGCTGGACCCGGAGGCCCGCCTTGGCCGCGACTTTTTCGAGACCGGCCTCGATCAGCGCGCGGCGCTCCTTGGGGTCGAGCACGACCTTGGCGCGCTTGAGCTTCGCGCGATAATCCCTGAAGTCGCGCACCGCGAAGGCGCCCTTCGACAGGAAGCGGTGGCCCTCGGTCTTGTTGCCGACCGGCACCGCGCCGAGATCGAGCTTCAGCACCTTGCCGTCGAACAGGCAGAGCGCCGAGGCAAGCGGCCGCACCCAACGGAACGGCGCCGCCGGAAAGCGCATCGATTTGGGCCATGGCAGCGTCGCGATCACGTCGAGCAGCAGCTTCGGCAGCACGTCCCTGGTCGCCTGTCCCGGCCGCTTGATGACGGCGAAATAGAACTCGCCGCGCTCGGTGACGCGCCTCTCGCACTGGTCGATCGAGACGAGCCCGACCGATTTGAGGAATCCCTGGATCGCCGGCTCGGGCGATCCCACGCGCGGCCCGCGCCGCTCGTCGGAGGCGGCGGGCTGGACCTTGGGCAGGCCCGCGACCGCCAGCGTCAGCCGCCGTGGCGTGACGAAGGTCTCGATCCGGCTCGCGCGCAGCGCCGCCTCCTGCAGTGCGATCTCGGTCAGGCGCTGCAGTTCGCGCGCGGCGATCGGCTGCATGCGCGCCGGAATCTCCTCGGTCAGGAGCTCGAGCAGCAGGTCGGGCATCAGGCCGCCTCGCCCGCGAGCCAGCTCTCGCAGCACGCCTTAGCCAGCGCGCGCACGCGGCCGATATAAGCGGCGCGCTCGGTCACCGAGATGGCGCCGCGCGCGTCCAGCAGATTGAAGCAGTGGCTCGCCTTGATGCATTGGTCGTAGGCCGGCAGCGGCAGCTTCTTCTCGAGCAGCGCGCGGCATTCGGTCTCGGCGTCGGCGAAATGGCGGAACAGCAGCGTGGTGTCGGCGACTTCGAAATTGAACGCCGAGTATTCGCGCTCGGCGCGCTTGAAGACGTCGCCGTAGCGGACACCGGCGCCGTTGAAGTCGAGGTCGTAGACGTTTTCGACGCCCTGCACGTACATCGCGAGGCGCTCAAGGCCATAGGTGATCTCGGTCGAGACCGGATCGCATTCGATGCCGCCGACCTGCTGGAAATAGGTGAACTGCGTCACTTCCATGCCGTCGAGCCAGACCTCCCAGCCGAGGCCCCAGGCGCCGAGCGTCGGGCTTTCCCAGTCGTCCTCGACGAAGCGGATGTCGTGGCGCCTGGCGTCGATGCCGAGCGCGGCGAGGCTTTTCAAATAGAGCGCCTGGCTCGCCGCCGGCGCCGGCTTCAGGATCACCTGATACTGGTAGTAATGCTGCAGCCGGTTCGGGTTCTCGCCGTAGCGGCCGTCGCTCGGCCGCCGCGACGGCTGGACATAGGCGGCGCGCCACGGCTTCGCGCCGAGCGCGCGCAAGGTGGTGGCGGGATGAAACGTGCCGGCTCCCATCTCGACGTCGTAGGGCTGCAGGATGATGCAGCCCTGCCGCGCCCAATAGTCCTGCAGCCGCAGGATGAGCGCCTGGAAGCTCGGGGCCTTGCTCGCGCGCGCCGCCATCGTTACCTCAGCGCGGCCAGGGGCAATCGGCGCGGCCGCAGGAATGCGCGCCGCGCGCCGGGACATAGGTGGCGCAGACCGCGCACTTTACCAGGTCCTCGGCCGGACGGCTCGGCGGCGTGCCGGTGCGGCGGCGCTCGATCTCGTCCCTGAGCGTGCGCCGCACCTGTTCGACCCGCTGAACGTATTTCCATCCGTACCAGACGACGGCCAGGATGATGGCAAGCACCAAGAGCTTGCCGAGGCTGAAATCAGGCATTGCGATGGTGTAGGGGAGCGGCCCGGAGGGGTCAACCGTCGCTGGGTGCGACGGTTGGGCGTGCGCTCGGTCCGCTCCGCCTTTCCGCCGTCATGGCCGGGCTTGATCCGGCCGTCCAGGACTTAGGGACATGGATGCCCGGCACTTCGGCCGGGCATGACGAAAACCGAAACGGCCGTTCGACGGCCACCGCCTCTGGGCCGAGTCTCGTATACTGCCGCCATGCCCGATCAGGCCGCCGTCCGCCGCTTCGAGATCGCCGTCGAGGACATCGCATACCGGCACGCCGGCGACGAGACACTGCTGGCGCGGCTTTACCGGCCGCTCGGAGCCGGCCCCTTCCCGGCCCTGGTCGATGTCCATGGCGGCGCCTGGGTCAACGGCACGCGGCTCAACAACGCCGTGATCGGTGAACATCTGGCGCGCGCCGGCATCGTGGTCGCAGCGCTCGATTTCCGGATGCCGCCCGAGCATCGCTATCCCGCGGCAGTGGCCGACGTGCATCGCGGGCTGCGCTGGCTCCAGGCGAATGCCGCACGCTTCGACAGCGCGCCCGAACGTGTCGGCGCGCTCGGCACCTCGAGCGGCGCACAAATCCTGTTCTGCGCCGCGCTCAAGCCCGATGATCCGCGCTATGCGGCATTGTCGGGCGATGAAGGCTTCGACGCGCGGCCGGCGTTCCTGATCTCGTGCTGGGGCGTGCTCGACCCCACCGCGCGCTACCGCATGGCGCAGGAAAAGAATATCCAGCGGTTCCTCGCCGCGCATCTTGCGTTCTTCGGCGACGAGGCGACGATGGACGACGGCAACCCGCAGCGCATCGTCGAATGCGGCGACGCGCGGCATCTGCCGCCGGCGCTCCTCATCCAGGGCACGGCCGACGACAATCTCGAGCACACGATCGCCGACCGCTTCGCCGCAAGCTATCGCCAGGCCGGCGGCGAGGCCGAACTCCACAAGTTCGAAGGCGAGCCGCACATGTTCATCACCAAGGCGCCGACCGCGCCCCATTCGCTCGCCGCGCTCGCCCGCATCGCCGATTTCGTCCGCCGCCATGGCGGGCTATAATTCGGCGAAACCGGGGGACATGGAGGAATCATGCCGCAGATCCGTCACATCGCCCTCGCCGCCAGCGATCCGGAGAAGACCGCCGAGTTCTACAAGCAGGCCTTCGGCTTCCACGAGGTCGCGCGCACCAAAAAAAGCGACGATCCGAAGCAGGTCGCCTACGGCGTCTATCTCAGCGACGGCACGCTCAACATGGCGATCCTCAAGTTCAAGAACGTCGACCAACTCGGCCGCGGCCTCGACTATGTCGGCCTGCATCACTTTGGCATCCAGGTCGCCGACAATCTCGAGGACTGGATCAGGAAGCTTGAAAGCCTCGGCGCCGAGTGCTTCATGCGCCGGCCCGAGAGCCTCAAGGACGTGTTCTTCGAGACCAAGTTCCGCGGCCCCGACGGCGTGGTGTTCGACGTGTCGGAGCATCCCTGGGGCGGCACCGAGCCGATCAAGGAGACGGCGGCGCAGCCCGCTCGCAAGCCGAAATTCGAAACCGCGGAGTAGCGATTCAACAGGGGCCGGCGGCACTCGACTCCGGGTTGGCCTCGCCACCGCGTAACGCGCAATGACAGGGTCCGCGCGTCGTGGCGAGCGAAGCGAAGCAATCCAGAGAGGCAGACGAGTTCGTCATGGCGGTCGCATCGCCTTGCATCGAGCGGACGGTTGGACGGGGCTTGGCCATCCCGGAATGAAGCCATGATTCTGGCGGCGGCGCCTTCGCATCGCCCGCCACGACCATCAAGAGAGATCGATCGATTCGCCGTGGCGCAGCACGGCGTCGGCTGCGGCGGTATAGCGGCCATCGGCTTCGTGCAGCACCAGCCCCGGCAACAGTCGCGTCGGCGCTGCCGAGTCCTTGCGCGCGTGCACGATGACGCGCTTGGCCGGCTTGGCTTCGCTGGGCCATAACGGCAGCACGACGATGCCGCCGGCGCGGCCTGCGAGGTGCGCCAAGAGATGCTCCAACCGGTCGGCGCGATGGATGAATGTGATGCTGCCGCGCGGCCGTGCCATGGTCAGCGCGAAGCGCACCCAGGCCGCGAGATCGGCGCCCCCTTCGACCGTCGCCGCCGCCTTGGCCGCAAGCGGCGACGGGTTGGCAGCCTCGGCCTGCATGTAGGGCGGATTGGCCATCACATGCGCGAAGCGGCCCGGCTCGAGCCGCGGCGGCGGATGGCGGATATCGCCGGCCATGACGGTGATGCGATCGGCGATGCCGTTGAGCGCTGCGTTCTCGCCGGCAAGCCGCACCAGGTCGCGCTGCAGCTCGATTCCGGTGACGCGGCATTGCGGAACGCGCATGGCAAGGCACAACGCGGCCGCGCCGACGCCGCAACCGAGATCGAGCACGGCGTCGCCCGCCCCGGCCGGCACCGCGGCGGCGAGCAGCACCGGATCGACGGCGACACGGTAGCCCTCGACCGGCTGCAGCAGCCTGACGCTGCCGCCGAGCAGCGTATCCTCGCTGACCGGCACCCGCGCGTTCGTCACATCGAACCTTCGGCTTCGGCCAGCAGGGCGCGGGCGCGGGCCAGATCCTCGTCGGCCACCAGGATGCGCCGCTGGATGGCGCCGATCGAGCCTTCGACGATGCTGGTATGCCGATCCGCAATCACGATTTCGATACCGGCGGCCGTCAAAAGCGCCTCGGCCCACGACAAACGCACGGCATCGTTGCTGCGCAGCAGTTCCTTCATGAACCCCGAACCGGATAGACTGCCGCCAGGCCGCGCGGCCGGGGGCGCTTGACCCGAGGGGCAAGCGTTCTATGCTCGCCGTGCCGAGGCGCGCGGTCAACCGCCAGGGAGAGACGTCGTGGCATTGCCTGTCAGTGCGAGCCAGGGTCCGAGCCGTCGAGCGTCTCTCGACCGATTGCATGCGCTGGTCGCGGCCGATCTGGCGCAGGTCAACACCCTGATCCTGGCGCGGATGCAGAGCCCGGTCGCTCTGATCCCGCAGCTCGCCGGCCACATCATCGCCGCCGGCGGCAAGCGCCTCCGTCCGATGCTGACGTTGGCGTGTTCGCGGCTGTGCGGCTATCGCGGCGAACGGCACGTCGCGCTTGCCGCTGCGGTGGAGTTCATCCACACCGCGACACTGCTGCACGACGACGTGGTCGACGCCAGTGGTCTCCGTCGCGGCCTTGCCACCGCCAACGCCGTCTGGGGCAACAAGCCGTCGGTGCTGGTCGGCGATTTCCTGTTCAGCCGCGCCTTCCAGCTCATGGTCGAGGACGGCTCGCTCAAGGTGCTCGACATCCTGTCGCGTGCCTCGGCGGTCATCGCCGAAGGCGAGGTGCTGCAGCTGGTCACCAGCAACGACACCGACACGACGGAAGCTCAGTATCTCGAGGTCATCAACGCCAAGACCGCGGCGCTGTTCGCCGCCGCCTCGCGCATCGGCGCGGTGCTCGGCGAGCGCAAGGAGACCGAGGAGAAGGCGCTCGAGGCCTACGGCCGCAATCTCGGCATCGCCTTCCAGCTGGTCGACGACATGCTCGACTACTCGGCGCGCCAGGCCGAGCTCGGCAAGACCGTGGGCGACGATTTCCGCGACGGCAAGATCACGCTGCCGGTGGTGCTGGCGCTCAAGGCGGCCGATGGGGACGAGCGCGCCTTCTGGCGCCGAACGCTCGAGACCGGCGAGCAGCGCGACGGCGACCTCGACCGCGCCATCGCCTTGATGCAGCGGCACGGCACCCTTTCGGCCACGCTGGAGCGTGCACGGCTCTACGCCGAAACCGCGCGCGGCGCGCTCGGCATTTTCCACGATTCGCCGGAACGCCGCGCCCTCGACGAGACCATCGATTTCTGTCTCGAACGGGGCTATTAGGCGACGGGATTTCCCAGCGGAAAAGACTATGGTATCAGGGCCCAAGCCTGCTATATCGCGCCGCGCCGGAGTGTAGCTCAGCCTGGTAGAGCACTAGCTTCGGGAGCTAGGGGCCGGAGGTTCGAATCCTCTCACTCCGACCATTCCCGCCCGCCGATCAGGCGCGCAAAAGTGACGAAAACGGCCGCTTTCAACCAGCGGCCGTTTCTGCTATTCGAAGGACGTGGCGGGAATGTCGGGTTACGGCCTGCGCCCAGCGCGGCCGAGAAGGCTTTACGACCATGGTCATGATGCGAGGCCGCGACAGCGAGCCGATCGAGCTTCGACCGGGCTCCGGCGTACGCGAGGCGGCCCATGCCGCCGAAATCGAGCAATGGGCGTGGCGGCGGGTGCGTGCGCTGCGGCTGTTCTACAGCCATCTCACCGTTTACGTCGTCGTTAACTTCGTCCTGTTTATGATCGATTCCACGTCGCCGGGACCGATGTGGTTCTATGCGCCGCTGGTGGGCTGGGGATTGCTGCTCTGCCTGCACGCACTCCACGCTTACGAGATGTTGCCGTGGACGACCCAGGATTGGGAGCATCGCAAGGTTCGCGAACTGATCGAGAAGCGGCGGCGCCATTGAAACGGCGTTGGTGTGTCAATTCATCCGCGTGAAGCCATGATGCGAATTTCCTTATTCAGCCATCTTTGCACGCTGGTCTGGGTCGGCACGCTGACCGTCGGCCTCGCGGCCTGCAGCCATGCGCCCGGCGACGGCGATGCTCCGGCGGACACGGCGGTGGTGTCCCACGACACCGACATGGCTCTCTACACCCGCGTGCTCGACCGTGTGCGCGCCAGCTACGTCAAGCCGGTGAGCGAGGACAAGCTCGTGACCAACTCGCTCAAGGGCATGCTGTCGTCGCTCGATCCGCATTCCGATTATCTCGATGAGAGCGAATACCAGGACCTGCTCGACGAAAGCGAAGGCGAGTTCGCCGGCATCGGCGCCGAGATCACGCGCGACGACAGCCACCCCAAGGTGATTTCGCCGATCGACGACACGCCGGCGGCGCGCGCCGGCCTCAAGCCGGGCGACATCATCCTCAAGATCGACGGCAAACTGACGGACGGCATGGACCTCAAGGAGGCGGTCGACCGGCTGCGCGGCCCGGTCGGCACGGCGGTGCGCGTCACCATCGGCCGCACCGGCATGCGCCCGTTCGACGTGACCCTGGTCCGAGCGGTGATCCACGTCGCCTCGGTCAAGGCTCAGCTCGAGCCCGACAAGATCGGCTATATCCGCATCTCGCTCTTCGCCGAAAAGACCAATGACGAGTTGATCAAGGCGATCGACGGGCTGAAGCAGAAGGCAGGCGGCAAGCTCAACGGCGTCGTGCTCGACCTGCGCAACGATCCGGGCGGCCTGCTCGACCAGGCGGTGGCGGTGGCGGGCGATTTCCTCGATGGCGGCGTGGTGGTCTCGACCCGCGGTCGCGATCCGGACGACAACCGAGTATTCACGGCCCCGGCCACGGGCGATCACCTCGCCGGTGTGCCGATCGTCGTACTGGTCAACGGCGCCTCCGCCTCGGCTTCGGAGATCGTCGCCGGTGCGCTCAAGGACCGGCACCGCGCCCAGGTGCTGGGCACGCGAAGCTTCGGCAAGGGTTCGGTCCAGACCATCATCCCGCTCGACGGCCGCGGCGCGATCCGGCTGACGACGGCGCTCTATTACACGCCCTCGGGCCAATCGATCCAGGATCGCGGCATCACGCCCGACTTCGTCGTCCTGCCGCCGCGCAACGAGCGCACGCCGCAGGTCGACATCGTGCATGAATCCGACCTCAAGGGCGCGATCGGCAATCCCGGCGGCGCGGTCAAGGAAGCGGCAAACGACAACGCCGCCGAAGCCAACATCGATCCGATGCTGATCGGCACGCCGAAGGACTACCAGCTCGCGACGGCGATCGCCCGCCTCAAGTCCGAGCAGCCGAGAACGGCGTCGACCGTCGCGCACTGAGCGGCCGCACGCAACCGTGAAAGCGCCGCCGGTGGGGCGCAAAGGCGGCGCGGCTATACTGCGGGGAATGGTCGCGCGGACGGAGGCGGCGATGCGCATGGCGCGATACCTGTTCTTGGCTGCGTGCCTCGTGCTACCGGGCTGCCTGAGGCAGAATCCCGACTTGCCGGTCTTCGCCGACGCCGAGCGCACCCTGCCGCCGCCGGCGCCCGGTACGGCGCGGCTCTTTTTCTATCGCCTGCTCGAGCCCAACGATCCGGCGCTCGGCACCACCGTCATGCTCAATGAGAAGCCGGTCGGTTTCTCGCGCAACGGCACGGTGCTCTACCGCGACGTCGCGCCGGGTTCGTATTTCGTCTCGGTGCTGAGCCGCGGCGCCTACCCCTATCAGTTCAAGACCGTGCAGGTGCAGGCGGGTCAGACCTGGTACTTCCGCATCGAATCCCTGTCGAGCTGGGCGGGCTGCTCGGGCAAGGGCGATTGCCGCGGCGATACCTTCGTCGTCTCGGTGGTCGCGCCGGCGCCGGCGCGCATTGAGATCGCGCCGCTCGGCTTGTCGAGCGGTTGACACCGGCGCCTATCTCCCGCTTTGCGGCGGCCGGGTCGGCACCGTCTGCCAGGCTTCGGGACAGGACGAGACGTACGGGTAATACGCCTTGCGCGAGGGGCAGTAGTACCAGACGTCGGGCGGCGGCGCGGTCGGCGCCGGCGGCGCCGGGCTGATCGACGGATAAGGATACGCGTAGCCGTACGGATAGGCGTAGGGATTGGGATAATAGGGGTACGGATAGGCGTAACCGTAGGGGTAGCCCCACCACCACGGCCCGACGCCGAGATAGGTGCCGCCGTACCAGCCACCGTGCCAGCCGTACCAGCCGCCGTGCCAGCCGCCATGCCCCCCATGGCCGTAATAGCGCGCCGATGCGGCACCGGCGCCGATGGCGAGCGACAGCACCGCGGCGACGGTGACGACGGTGAACTTCCTCACATCCGCCTCCGCAATTGGCCGCCAGCGCATTGGCTTCCGCGGCTTCGACCGCGGCAATGATCTGCGTCAAGGATCGGACGGCCCCGCGCCGGCGGCCTCGGCGCTTGCCGCGCGGCGGCGCCGGGACTAAGTCATTGGGCATGGACGTTCCCGACCCGTCGCGCGAAAGCGCCCGCCTGCACGTCAGCACGCTCCTGGTCGCGCCGGAGCGCGCGCTCAACAACGCCCTCGACCAGCTTGGATTCGCCGAGAACGACGACCGTGTGATCGAGCACGAGGGCAAGCTCGCCTTCATCACCTGCAGCCACGATCCCGACTGCGACGACATGTTCGCGCTGATCGCCGAGCTCGCGGCCCGCGGCGAAAGCTGGGAGCTGCAGTTCCGCATCGACACCGCCGAAGACCGCGCCATCTTCCAGCGCCTGTCGCGGCACCAGCGCGTCGAAGCCGTCGACTCGGCGGTGCCGATCCAGACCGGCGAGACCGACGCCGAGTTGCCGGCCCACGACCTCGATACCGAGGCGGGCCGGGCGGAGCTGGCGCACGCGGTCGACCGCATCGATCCTGCGGAGGTCTTCGTCACCATCGGGTCGCACCCCAAGGGCCGCGCCACCGCGGTCATCCTGCGCCGCAATCCGCGCCGTGCGCTGTTCGTCGCGTCGGGTTCGGACGAAGCCAGCCTGCGCGCCGCGATCCGCGAGAAGCTGCCGACCGTGATGTTCGCGGTGACGATGAAGCCGACCGATCCGGCATGAGCGCCGCGATCGCGGCTCCGCGCGACAACAATTTCGATGCGCTGCGGCTGCTGGCGGCGGTTTCCGTCATCTTCTCGCATTCGTTCCTGATCGCCGAAGGTACGCAGGAAGGCGAGCCGCTGATCTGGCTGACGGGGCGGCAATCCATTCTCGGGCTCTGCGGAGTCTTCGTATTCTTCGCCATCAGCGGGTTTCTGGTGACGCAGAGCTGGGAGGCGACGCAATCGGCGCCGCGCTATCTGGCCAAGCGGTGCCTGCGCATCTTTCCCGGGCTGATCGTCGCGCTCGTCGTCTCGGCCTTCGTGCTGGCGCCGATGGTGACGACGCTGCCGCTCGGCGCTTATCTCGCCCACCCCGAGCCCTACCGCTACGTCGCCGGCAATGCCGCCCTATCGGTCAAGATTCATGAGCTGCCGGGCGTGATGTTCGTCGACAATCCGGTCGGGCTCGAGATCAACGGCTCGCTGTGGACACTGCGCTACGAATTCCTGATGTATCTGATGGTGATGGCGCTCGGCCTTGCGCGCCTGCTCCGTCCCTGGACCTGCGCCGTGCTGCTTGCACTCGGCATGGCTTGTGTCGGTTTGCCGGCATTCGGCGCGCTCGGCGGCTCGGGCTGGCTGCTGTCGTTCTTCGCCGTCGGCATGCTGCTCTACCAGCTCCGGCACACGCGCATCTTCGATTTCCGCGTCGCGCTTGCGGCGCTGGCGCTGTTGGCGATCAGCGTTCCGCTGCGTCAGTTCATTCTGCTGTTCCCGCTCACCGGCTGCTATCTGGCGCTGTGGCTCGCGCGCCATCCGCGCCTGCCGAAGCTGCGCGCGGGGCGGTGGGGCGATCTGTCCTACGGACTCTACATCTACGGCTGGCCGTCGGAGCAGCTCGTCATCTGGCTCAAGGGCGGCCATGCGTCGTGGTGGCAGGTCTTCGCCGGCGGGCTGGCGGTCGCGACGGCTCTCGCCTTCGCCTCCTGGCACCTGATCGAGGCACCGGCGCTCCGGCTGAAGCCGCGGCCGGCCGCCGCCCCGGCGCTGGCGATCGGCGCCGATTGAGATGGTGACCGTGATCCCCTTCCGCCGCGATTTCGCCTTTCGCTACGGCGAGACCGAGACGCTGTCGCCGCTGATCCGGCGGGTGATTGCGCGCAATCCCAGCCCCTTCACCTTCAAGGGAACCGGAACCTATATCGTCGGCCGCGGCAGGGTTGCGATCATAGATCCGGGCCCGGCGATGGACGACCACGTGGAAGCCGTGCTCGCCGCGGTGGCGCATGAGACCGTGACGCATATCGTCGTGACGCACACCCATCTCGATCACTCGCCAGCTGCGGCCGCGGTGAAGCGCTTGACCGGCGCGCGCAGCTTCGGCTTCGGCCCGCATGGCACCGGCCGCGCCGGGGACCGCGCCGGCATCGAGCCCGGCGTGGTCGAGGAGGGCGGCGACCACGATTTTCGTCCCGATGTCGCGATGCGCGACGGCGATGCGATCGAAGGTCCCGGCTGGCGGCTGGTCGCCGTCGAGACGCCGGGCCACACCTCGAACCATCTCTGCTTCGCCCTGCCGGAAGAGAAGGTACTGTTCACCGGCGACCACGTTATGGGCTGGTCGACGAGCGTGATCGCGCCGCCCGACGGCGACATGGGCGCCTATATGCGTTCGCTCGACAAGCTGCTCCAGCGCGACGACGCGCGCTATTGGCCGACGCACGGGCCGGCGATCGACGAGCCCAGGCCTTACGTGCGCGCCTTCATCGACCATCGCCGCGAACGCGCCGACGCCATCCTGGCGCGGCTCAAGGCAGGCGATCGCACGATCCCGGAGATCGTCGGCAATGTCTATGTCGGCCTCGACCCGCGTCTGGTCGCGGCCGCCGGCCGCTCCGTCCTGGCCCATCTGGTCGAGCTGATCGAGCGCGGCGCGGTCGAGAGCGACGGCCCGCCGGGGCTGTTATCTAGGTTCCGGCTGCGGGCGTAGTGTTGTCCTTGGGCACGCCGTTGCGCCACATGCAGTCGCGCATGGAGGCGGGGCGTTGCGCCGCGGCAACCGACGCGGCCGCGGTCTCGCGCTCACACAGCGCCAGCTGAAAGCGGTACCGGTCGCCGTGCTCGTACCAGCCGCCGTAGCGGTTGCCGTAGGAGTCCTGGATCTGGAAAGCGCTGCAGCCGCCGAGCGCCAGCGCCGCCACCGCCCACAACTGGACCATTCGCCGTCTTGCGGACATGCGGCCATCGTAGCGCCACGGCCGTGCGCGGCCCAGGGGGTGCGCTTGACAAACCCGCCCGCGGGCCGAATATGAACGTGTTCGGGCAACGCGCGCGCGAGAACGCCGGCCCGCGCCATCAGGGAGGTCCGCATGACGCACAAGGTCATCGTCACCGTCGCGCCTACCGGCGGCATGGCGAGCAAGAAGCAGAACCCGAACCTGCCGACGCAGCCCGAGGAAATCGCCGAGTCCGTCTACCGCTCCTACAACGAAGGCGCCGCCATCGTCGCGGTGCATGCGCGGCGCAAGGACGACGAGGCGACTTGCGATCCGGCGGTCTACACGCGGATCAACACTCTGATCCGCGACAGATGCGACATCATCATCAACAACAGCACCGGCGGCGGCGTGAACGGCGATATGGTGCGCGCACTCAGGCCCGGGCTCGAGGAAATCCAGTTCGAGGAGCGGCTCAGGGGCGCCGACGGCAAGCATTGCGAGATGGTGACGTTCGACTGCCACACCATCCTGGCGCAGTTCCACGGCCGCAACCTGCTGATGGTGACCGAGTCCGAGCGCTGCACCCAGATGGCGCAGCTCTTCAAGGACAAAGGGGTCAAGCCCGAATGGGAGGTGTTCAGCCTGGCGCATCTGGTGCAGGACACGACGCGCCTCATCAACGCCGGCTTCGACAAGCCGCCCTATTACATCAACATGGTGCTGAACGCCGTCGGCTTTCAGGGCGGCTACCCCTACTCGCCGAAAATCCTGCAGATGATGGTCGACCATCTGCCGAAGGATTCGATCTTCTGCGTCAGCGCCATCGGCGCGGCGCAGCTGCCGGCGACGACCAACGCCATCCTGCTCGGCGGCCATATCCGCGTCGGGCTCGAGGACAACAACTACTACGCCCGCGGCCAGCTCGCCACCAACGAGCAGCTGGTGGCGCGCGCCGTGCGCATCATCCGCGAGCTCGGTGCCGAGCCCGCAACGCCGGCCGAGGCGCGCGAGATGCTCGGTCTCAAGCCGGTCAAGGCGCCGACGCGCATCGCCGCCGAGTAGACGCTTGCGCTACTGGGAGGATTACCGGCCGGGTCAGGTCTTCGACTGCGGCAGCCGGACGGTATCGAAGCCCGAGATCGTCGCCTTCGCGCGCGATTTCGATCCGCAGCCCTTCCATCTCGACGACGCGCACCCGGCCTCGGCCCGTTTCGGCGGGGTCATCGCCAGCGGCTGGCACACCTGCGGCATCGCCATGCGGCTCGCCGTCGACGCCGTGCTGCTCGATTCCGCCAATCTCGGCTCGCCCGGCGTCGAAAAGATCCGCTTCCTCAAACCGCTGCGGCCCGACGAGCGCGTGAGCCTCCGGCTCACCGTGCGCGACACCGCACCGTCGCGCTCGCGACCCGACCGCGGTCGGGTCGATTTCCTGTTCGAACTCTTCGACGCCAAGGGCGAAATGCTGATGGACTGCGCCGCCACCGTGTTCGTCAGCCGCCGCCCCGCTGCGCCGGCAAACGGCTGACCCCGTGCGTTTCTTCGTCGGCAGCGACGTCGGCGGCACCTTCACCGACCTCTGGGTCGCGACCGAAGTCGGCGACACCCGCGTATTCAAGACGCCGACCACGCCCGACGTGCTGAGCGGCGTGATCGAGGCGGTCGAGCTCGCCGCGCGCTCGTTCGATCTGAGCTTCGAGCGGTTCTGCGCAGGCATCGTGCGCTTCGGTCACGGCACCACCGTCGGCCTCAATGCGCTCCTGACCGGCAGCGCCGCCAGGACGGCGATCCTGACCACGCGCGGCTTCGGCGACACGCTCGAGATCGGTCGGCTGCGGCGGCAGACCTCGGGTCTCAACGAGGCCGAGTTCACCGATCCCTATCTGCGCAATCGCCACCCGCCGCTGGTGCCGCGACGGCTCGTGGTCGAGGTCGACGAGCGCATTGACGCCAACGGTCGGGTGGTCCTGCCGCTCGACGAGGCGCAGGCGCGCGCCGCATTGCGCGCGCTCGCAACCGAAGGCATCGAGGCGGTGGCGATCTGCACGCTGTGGGCGACGCGCAATCCGGTGCACGAGAATCGGCTGCGTGATCTCACGCGCGAGATCCTGCCCGACGCCTTCGTCTCGGTTTCGCACGAGGTTTCGCCGGCGGTCGGCGAATATGCGCGGATGTCGACCACCGCCGCCAACGCCGCGCTCGGTCCGCTCGCCGGCCGTTATCTCGCGCGCCTCGAGAAGCGGCTGCAGGACGCGGGCATGCGCGTGCCGGTGATGATGATGACCTGCGCCGGCGGCGTGCTGCCGACCTCGGTGCTAAGCGACCGACCCGCCTACGCGCTGTTCTCCGGGCCGGCCGGCGGCGTGATGGGCTCCCAGGCGACCGGCGCGCAGATCGGCCGCCGCAACATCCTCACCACCGACATCGGCGGCACCAGCTTCGACGTCGGCGTGATCGTCGCCGGCAGACCGATCATGCGCTCGGAGATCGCGATCGCCGGCGCCGATATCCGCGTGCTGTCGATCGATGTCGATTCGATCGGCGCCGGCGGCGGCAGCATCGCTTCGGCCGAATTCGGCGAGCTGCGCGTCGGGCCGAGAAGCGCCGGCGCCGATCCCGGCCCGGCCTGCTACGGCCGCGGCGGCGCCGAGCCGACGGCGACCGACGCCGACCTCGTGCTCGGCGTGCTCGATCCCGACAACTTCCTCGGCGGCCGCATGAAGCTCGACCTCGAGGCGGCGCGCCGCGCGATCGAGACGCGCATCGCCCGGCCGCTTGGCATGAGCGTGGTCGAGGCGGCCTGGGGAATCCGTCAGGTGCTCGACAGCCGCATGGCCGACCTGCTGCGCCGCATGACGATCGAGCGCGGCCACGATCCGCGCGAGTTCACGCTCCTCGCCAATGGCGGAGCGGGCCCATCACACGCCTGGGTGCTGAGCGCCGAGCTCGGCCTGTCGGGCTTCGTCGTGCCGGCCGCCGCCACCGCCGAATCCGCCTTCGGCACCGGCAACGCCGATCTGGGATTCACCGCCGACCGGCCGGCCTATGCGCGCATCGGTGCGGGAGCAACGCCGACGCCGGAGCAGCTCGCGCTCGTCGCCGCCGCGCTGGGCGAAGCCGAGCGCGAGGTCGTCGGCAATCTCGCCCGCGCGGCGCCGCACGCTGCGGCGACGATCGAGCGCTCGCTCGCGATCCGTTTCCGCGGCCAGGCGCATCATCTCGACGTGGCGCTCGATGCCGGCGCATTCGACCTCGCCGCTTTCCGCGCGACGACCGAACGCTTCGAGCGACAATACGAAACGTTGTTCGGCCGCGGCGCGGCCTTCGCCAAGGCCGGCTTCGAGATCATCTCGGTGCGCGCGGTCGGCACCGCCGCCCTGCCGCCGCCGGGCGCGGCCGCAGCCGGCATGCCGCTGGTCGCGGCGCGCACGCGCAAGGTGGTGTTCGACGATCCGCGGGAGCCGCTCGACACCGCCATCTATCTGACGACGAGGCCCAGGGCCGGCGCCACGGTCGCGGGCCCCGCGATCGTCGAATTCCCCGGCCAAAGCGTGGTCGTGCCGCCGGGCGCGCGTGCCACCGCCGACGAATTCGGCAACCTGCACGTCGAGCGCCGGCCATGAGCCGAGACCGCGCCCGCGATGCCGTCGTCTTCGAGGTCGTGCGCAACCGCATCGTCGCGATCGCCGAGGAGATGCGCATCGCGCTGCAGAGCGTCTCGGGCTCGCCCACCGTCACCGAGGCGTCCGATTTCTTCACCGGCCTGTTCCTGCCGGACGGATCCGTCGCCGGCATGGGCTTCCAGGTATCGTTCCAGGCGCCGGTCTGCGGCACGGTGATCCGCCACATCAATTCGAAGCCGGGCCTCGCTGTGCGCGAGGGCGACATGTTCGTCGGCAACGATCCCTATATCGGCGCGCTGCACCAGAACGACGTGCAGATGATCGGTCCGATCCACGCCGAGGGACATATCATCGCCTGGGCAGGCGTCCAGGCGCACCAGACCGATGTCGGCGGCATGGACTTCGCCAGCTGGTGCCCCAAGGCGCGCAACGTCTTCCAGGAAGGCATCCGCATTCCCTGCGTCAAGCTGGTCGACCGCGGCGAGCTGCACGAGGACGTGCTCGAGATGATCACCACCGCCTCGCGCCTGCCCGACGCCCTCGGCCTCGACATCCGCGCCTTCATCGCCACGGTCAACGTCGCCCGGCGGCGCATCGGCGATCTGGTGGCCCGCTACGGTGTCGCCACCGTTACCGGCGCCATGGCGCGCATGATTCGATCGTCCGAGATGCGGATGCGCGCGCGGCTGCGCGAGCTGCCCGACGGCGAAATCCACGCCGCCGACTTTCTCGAGCACGACGGCCATGCCAACCGGCTCTACAAGATCGACGTGCGACTGATGAAGCGCGGCGACAAAGCCATGCTCGACTTCAGCGGCTCGAGCCCGCAGGCGCCGGGATTCGTCAACTGCACGCGCGCCGGCCTGGCGGGGGCGGTCTGCGGCAGCGTTCTCACGACGCTCGCCCACGACATCCTGTGGAACCAGGGCGCGCTTGCGCCGTTCGAGATTGTCGCGCCCGACGGCCTGATCTGCACCGCCCGATTTCCGGCGCCGGTCGGCTCGGCGACGGTCGAGGCGGTGTGGGTGACGGCCAACGCGACGATGTCGGCGCTCAATCGCCTGCTCGCCGCTTCCGGGAAATACCGCCATCGCGCGCAAGGCATCTGCGACGGCTGCATGGCGACGTTCAACCTCGGCGGCGTCAACCAGTATGGCGAGCCGTTCGGCCTGCATCTGATGGACCCGCTCGCCGGCGGCGGCGGCGCCTTCGCCTCGAAGGACGGCAGCGACGCCGGCGGACCGATCACCTCGCCGGTCTCGGCGATCGCCGACGTGGAGCGCAACGAGCAGGCGGCGCCGCTGTTCTACCTCTATCGCCGCCTCGCGCGCGACACCGGCGGCGCCGGCAAATATCGCGGCGGCGTCAGCGGCGAGATCGCCCTGACGCTCGGCGGCGTCGCTCAGGCCGAGGCGCTGATCATGACGCACGGCGCCGAGGTGCCGAATTCGACCGGATTGTCGGGCGGCTGGCCGGGTGCGACGGTGCGCCAAGCCTTGGGCCGCGGCGCGGTCGAGAACGGAAGGCCGCGCGCCGGCCAGTGGGAAGCGTTCGGCCCCAAGCCGGGCCTGGTGACGATGACCGACCGCGACGTCTTCGCCGTCACCTGGCAGGGCGGCGGCGGCTGGGGCGATCCGCTCGAGCGCAATCCCGATGCGGTGGCACGCGACGTCGCCGCGGGGCTGGTGTCGCCGGAGGCGGCGCGCGCAATCTACGGCGTGGCGATTGCCGACGGCCGCGCCGATGTTGCCGCGACCGGAAGTCTGCGCCGCGCGCTGCTGCGCGCCCGCATCGTCGCGCCGGTGAGCGACCCGCAGCGCTTTTGCGGCGCCAAGCCCTTCGCCCGGCTCGGCGAGGCGCTGTTCGTGGCGCGCGACGCACGCGGTATCCACGTCGTGAGCCGGGCCGGCTGCATCCTCTCGACCGGCGACACGCGCTGGCGCCGAGGGGCGGTTGCCCACACCTTCGACCGGGCGCCGCCGGAATATCGCATCGCGCTTCACGCCGAATTGGCGCTGACGGCCTTCTATTGCCCGGCCTCGGGCACGCTGCTGGCGGTGGACGTGCATCGCCGCGGCGAGGCGCCGCAAGACGACCTGGTGCTCGACCTCGAAGCGCTCGCGGCGGCGGCCGGGGATGACAAGCGGGCGGCAGTCGCCTAGTATCGACCCGTCAACGACAAGCCGGCTCGACGGCAGCAACAGGGAGGGAGACAATGCGATTTCGGTGGAATTCCGGCGCGGCGGGGCGCGTCGCCGTCGCTCTGGCGGTCGCGGCCGCGCTCGCCGTCGGAGCGCCGCAGGCGCGGGCACAGAACAAGCAGCCGATCAAGATCGGCTTCAGCATGGCGTTGACGGGATCATTGGCCGGCGCCGGCAAGTCGGCATTGCTGACGATGCAGCTCTGGGCCAAGGACCAGAACGCCAAAGGTGGCTTGCTCGGCCGGCCGGTGCAGCTGGTCTATTATGACGACCAGACCAATCCCGCAACGGTGCCGGGCATCTACACCAAGCTGCTCGACGTCGACAAAGTCGATCTCGTGGTCGGCCCCTACGGCACGGTGCCGATCTCCGCCGCGATGCCGGTCATCATCGCGCACAAGATGGCGTTCCTCGGCCTTCTCGGCCTCGCGGTGAACAGCAATTTTCACTATCCGAACTACTTCGCGATGATCCCCTCGGGGCCAAGCCCGAAGGAATCGTTCACCAAGGGCTTCTTCGACGTCGCGATGGCGCAGAATCCGAAGCCCAAGACGATCGCGATTGTCGGCACCGACCAGGAGTTCGCCGTCCATCTGACCGACGGCGCGGCGAACAACGCCAAGGCGGCGGGACTCAAGATCGTCTACCATAAGAGTTTCCCGCCCGGCACGACGGATTGCTCGCCAATCATGCGGGCGATCAACGCGACGAACCCCGACATCATCGTTGTCGGCACCTATCCGGGTGATTCGGTCTGCATGGTGCACGCGCTGAAAGAAGTCGGCACCAAGGCGAAGATGTTCGGCGGCGGCATGGTCGGCCTGCAGTACACCGCCCTCAAGGAGCAACTCGGGCCGATGCTGAACGGCATCATCAACTATGACATCTGGGTGCCGGCGAAGACCATGATGTTCCCGGGCACCGAGAAGGTGCTGACGGAATACCAAGCGGCAGCGCCCGCGGCGGGGGTTGATCCGCTCGGCTATTACATGGCGCCCATCACTTACGCCTACATGGAGATCCTGGCCGATGCCGTCACCACGACCAAGGGCCTCGATCAGCAGAAACTGGCGGACTATATCCGCTCGCACACCTTCCGTACGGCGTTCGGCGACGTGAGGTTCGGCGAGGAAGGCGAGTGGGCGCAGTCGCGGATGCTGCAGATCCAGTTCCAGGGCGTGAAAGGCAACGGCGTCGAGCAGTTCAAGAACCCCAATACCGAAGTGGTCCTGACGCCGAAGGCCTTCGAGTCGGGCAAGGTGATCTATCCGATGCAGAAGGCCGAGGCGAAGTAGCGGCGACGCCGCGCAGGCGTAGCGACGGGGCGCCGGCCTGCGGGCCGGCGCCTTTTTCTTTGCTCTCGGAGTGCGATCGCCCCTCGCCCGGGTTCGAGCAAGGCTCGCCCGCGGCGCGCCAATGCCGAGCAACCCTCGGCTCGCGGCGAGCGAAAGGCGACGGGGCAACTCGGCGCCTCCGCCATGAACACGCCTACAGCAGCGCCCGCAGCGCTTTGGCCCGCTCGGCCGAGGCCTGCGCCAGGATGTTGGTGTCGTTGCCGGCGAGGACGAAGCGCATGCCGAGGCCGACGTATCGGCGGATCAGCTCGAGGTCGCCGACGCCGCCCATGCCCGGCCATTTCCTGTGCTTGGCGCAGGCGGCGACCACGGATTTGTAGGCCTCGGCGATGCGCTCGTGACCGAGCTCGCCGGGTATTCCCATCTCGAGCGCGAGATCGTTGGTGCCGATCAGCACCACGTCGATGCCGGGTATGGCGGCGATGGCCTCGGCATTGGCGATGGCTTTCGGCGTCTCGACCATGGCGACGATCAGCAACTCGGCGTTGATGGCTTTGGCCGCCTCGCTCGCCTTGACACTGGCGTAACCGTAGTGCGGCAGCCCGCCGACGATCGAGCGGTGGCCGAGCGGCGGATATTTGAGCGCGGCGACCAGCGCGCGCGCCTCGTCGGCGGTGTCGACGTGCGGCATGACGATGCCCCAGCCGCCGGCGTCCAGCGCGCGCGTCGCCATGTCGAATTGGCCGTGCGGCACGCGGACGAGCGGCGCGATGCCGGCGTCGAGGGCGGCGCTCGAAATCTGCGCCGTCGATTCCAGCGAGCCGGGGCCGTGCTCGAGGTCGATGAACAGCCAGTCGTAGCCGGCAGCGCACATCATGCGCGCGATCTCGGCGGTGCGCGCGAAGCGCACGCCCATGCCGAGCGCGAGGCTACCTTGCGCGAGGCGCGCACGCGCCGGATTGCGGGGTTGATCCATGGGAGCTCCTCGTGTGGGTTCTCTAACGCGGTACACTCCGCCCCACCCTCCCGCCGCGCGGGTCCCTCCCTCTCCGCCCCTCGGGGCGGAAAGGCTCGGGGCGAGGTGAGGGCGACGAGACCGCGCGCATCTCGTGTATTCCGGCATGCTACCGGATGGCGAGCGGATTGACCGGCGAGCCGACGGCGCCGGTCACCGGCAGCGCGGGCGCCACGAACAGGAAGTCGTAATGGCCGTCGGCGGCGCAGGCCTCGGCGAGCTCCTTGAGATAGAAGATCTCTCCCAACGTCAGGCCCATGATCGGGATCGCGATCCAGTGCAGCGGCATGTTGACCGCGTCGGTCTCGCACGGCCGCACCTCGACGCCCCAGGTGTCGGTGGCAACGGCGGCAATCTGCTTGTCCTGCATCCAGTCGAGCGTATCGAAGGCGAGGCCGGGCGCGTCACCGCCGGAATAGCCGTCCCAATTGCCGTCGGCGAGCTTGCGCTCCATGTGGCCGGTGCGGACCAGCAGGTAATCGCCGCGACCGACCTCGACGCCGAAATGCGCCTCGGCGCGGTCGAGCAGATCGCGGCCGACGGCGAAGCCGTCGGGCAGCGCATCGAGCCCGACCATACGCGCGATGTCGAACAGCACGCCGCGACCGACCATCTTCTCGCGCGTCTTCTCGATGCCGCATTTGGCGGCGCCGTTCGAGGTGACGTTGCGGCAGTCGTAGCCGTTCCACATCGAGTTCTCATAGAAGACATGCGCCAGCGAATCCCATTGCGTGCCGCATTGCATCGCCATGATGACGATGTCGTCCGAGGCGCGGATCTTGCGATGGTCGAGCGCCCCGGCATAGGCATCGGTACCGGTCCGCAGCATGACGTGGATCGGGTTGAAGCGGCCGAGCGCGGGATAGTTGCTTTTGCCGCCCTGCGGCCCCTGGCTGTCGTAGGGCAATGCGAGCGAATGAACGCGGCCGGTGCGCACGCAGCGCGTCGCCGCCAGCACGTCCTCCGGCCGGGTGTGATTCAGGGTGCCGAGCTCGTCCGTGGGACCCCAGCGCCCCCAGTTCCTGAGGCGCTCGGCCGCCGCCCGGATGTCGGCCATGGTGAGCTTCCGTCGGGCGTCGGCGGCCATCCTCCTCTCCGTTTTCCGCATGCCAAATGCGAGCACGAAGACGTTGCAGGCTCGGGCGCTTAGCGTCAAGCTGCGCCGCCATTCGGCGACCCCTCCGGGGACAAGACAGAGGAGCGGTGGATGAAATTCGTGACTTTCGGCACCCTGGCCGCACCGCGGCTGGGCGCGCTCGATGCGGAGCGCGGCGTGCTCGATCTCAAGAAGGCGAACGGCAGGCTGCCGGGCGACATGTACGCCCTGATCGAGGGCGGCGCCTCGGCGCTCCGGGCCGCCAAGGCGACGCTCGAGGCGGCGCGCAAGAAGAAGGGCGGACCGTGGACGCCCGTGAAGCGCGCCCGGTTGCTGGCGCCGTTTCCCTCGCCACGCAAGAACATTTTCTGCGTCGGCCGCAATTACAAGCTCCACATCGAGGAAGGCGCCCGCGCTCGCGGCGTCGAGCCGACCTATCCCAAGGTGCCGGAGTATTTCTCCAAGCCGCGCACGACCGTGATCGGCCCCGATGCCGGAATCCTGCGCCACGAGAAGGACACCCAGAACCTCGACTACGAGGTCGAGCTCGCCATCGTCATCGGCAAGCGCGTGCGCGACGTGACCGAGGACAAGGCGATGGCCGCGGTGTTCGGCTACACCATCGTCAACGACGTCACGGCGCGCGACCTGCAGCGCGCGCACGGCCAGTGGTTCAAGGGCAAGAGCCTCGACACGTTCTGCCCCATGGGCCCGTGCATCGTAACATCCGACGAGTTCGGCAACCCGAGCGGACACCGCATCTCGCTGAAGGTGAACGGAGAGATTCGCCAGGATTCGAACACGTCGGACCTGCTGTTCGGCGTGCCGGCGATGATCGCGCATCTCTGCGCCGGCCTGACGCTCGAGCCCGGCGACGTCATCTCGACCGGCACGCCATCCGGCGTCGCCATGGGCATGACGCCGCAGAAGTGGCTGCAGACCGGCGACGTGATCGAGGCCGAGGTCGAAGGCATCGGCATGCTGCGGAACCGCGTCGTCAAGGGGTGACGGGCGGGCCGCTCGACGGATCCGCGCCGGCTGCTTCCACCGGGACGGCGCGTTCGCCGCTGCGCGCCGTGGCGCCGTTCCTGGTGCAGCGTTTCGCCAGCGGCTTCGCCAACCAGGTTCAGGCCGTGGCGGTCGGCTGGTACGTCTACGCGCTCACCGGCAGCGCCCTCGATCTGGGCCTCGTCGGCCTCGCCCAGTTCGTGCCGACTCTCGGTCTCGCGCTGGTCGCCGGCCACGCCGTCGATCGCTATCCGCGCCGCAACATCATGCTAGCGTCGGTGGCGCTCGAATTCGCCTGCTACGCCGGCCTCGCGGCGCTGACGCTTTCGGGCAACCGCTCGGTCGTGCCGGTCTTCGTCGTCGTCGCCGGCCTCGGCGTGGTGCGTGCCTTCAACCATCCGGCGCAGTCGTCGCTGCTGCCGACGCTGGTGGCCCCGCCGGTCTTTCCGCGCGTCGTCGCCTGGAGCGCCGGCGCGCTGCAGAGCGCCGTGGTGATCGGCCCGACCGCCGGCGGCCTGCTCTATCTGTTCGGCGCGCCGGTGCCGTTTCTGGTCGCCGCTGCGCTGTCGGCCGCCAGTTTCGCGGCGATCGCCGCGCTGCCGGCGCACCGCGGCGCACCGGCGCCGGCGCCGCAGTCGTGGCAACGGGTGCTCTCGGGCATCCATTTCATCCGCAACCATCAGGCGGTTCTCGGCGCGATCACGCTCGATCTCTTCGGGGTGCTGTTCGGCGGCGCCACCGCGCTCCTGCCGATCTACGCCCGCGACATCCTGATGATCGGCGCGCCCGGCCTCGGCCTCTTGCGGAGCGCGCCGGCGGTTGGCGCGCTCGTGACGGCGGCGGCACTTACGCGCTGGCCGCTGACGCGTCACGTCGGGCCGCGCATCCTGGTCACCGTCGCGGCCTATGGCGCGGCGACGGTCGTCTTCGGCCTGTCGACCGTGCTGCCGCTGTCGTTCGTCGCGCTGATCGCGGTCGGCGCCGCCGACATGGTGAGCGTGGTGACGCGCAACACTCTGGTGCAGACCTCGACGCCAGATTCGATCCGCGGCCGCGTCAGCGCCGTCAATACCGTGTTCATCGGCACCTCGAACCAGTTGGGTGAATTCGAATCAGGCGCCGTCGCGGCGTGGCTGGGGCCGGTGGCGTCGGTCGTCCTTGGCGGCGCCGTGACCGTCGCCGTCGCCGCGCTGTGGGCCTGGCGCTTTCCGGCGCTGCGCATGATGGACCGCTTCGAGCGCATAGCCGAGTGAGTGGACAGCGCGCGGTGGGCGGTGCCATCTTCGCGGCTCCAACGGGAGGAAGGACGAATGCTGACGCTTTACTACTGTCCCGGCGCCTGCTCGATGGCGTCGCACATTGCGCTCGAGGAGGGCGGCGAGAAATACGAGGGCCGCAAGATCAACCTGGCTCAGGGCGAGCAGCGCACGCCCGAGTATCTCAAGATCAATCCGCACGGCAAGGTGCCGGCGCTCCGGCTCGACGACGGTGAGGTGCTGACCGAGAACACCGCCATCCTGCCCACGCTGGGCAAGCGCTTCCGGCTGTGGCCCGGCGATCCGCTGGCCGAGGCGCGGGCGCTCTCCTGGGTCGGCTACTTCGCCTCGCAGGTGCATCCGGCGCACGGCCATGTCGGCCGGCCGGAGCGCTATACCAACGATCCGGCGGCGCACGCCGGCATCAAGGAAGCGGGCCTCAAGGCGTTCCACGGCTATCTGCAGGAGATCGACGGTCTCTACGCCGGCAAGAACTGGTTGCTCGGCGACTATTCGGTGGTCGATGCCTATGCCTTTGTCTTCTACACCTGGGGCGTCCGGCGCGAGCTGCCGATGGCGGCCCTCAAGAACTACACCGCGTTCAAGGACCGCATGCTCAAGCGGCCGGCGGTGCAGCGCGTCGTCGAAGACGAGAAGGTGAAGGTTTAGGAGACATCCAGCGTCACCGCGAGGCCGCCAAGCGGCCGCGGCGATCTTGGAAAACAATGAACGCCTCGACTGCCGCGTCGGCCTTCGGCCTCCTGGCAATGACGAGGCCGCCTACGCGCTCGCCCCGCTTAGCTCTTCGCCCCCGCTCGCCGCACCCACAGCTCATAGGCGCGGCCCAGCACCTTGTCCTGCGTCTCGCGCGCGCGGCGCGCCTCGCCCGGCGTCAGATACTTCACCGGGCCGAGGCGCAGCGCCTCGCTCTGCAGCCGCGCGTTGATCTCGGCATAGACCGCGCGATACACCGCATGCCGCAGGCTCGGGCCGACCGCGACCGAGCCATGGCCGCGCATCAGCGCGACGATGTTGCTGCCGAGAGCGCGCGCCAAGTCGTCGCCCTGTGCGACGCTCACCACCAGCATGTCGGTATCGCCGGAGAAGTCATGGATGTCCCACACCGGAACCTCGTCGCCGAGGAATCCGCTCATGTGGAAGACCGGCCTGAGCTTCTGCGGCGTGATGCCGAAGGGAATGATGCTCGGGCTATGGCTGTGCACCACCGCCATCACGTCGGGCCGCGCCTTGTAGATGGAGCCGTGAATGAAGCGCTCGAGATAAGGCTGACGGCCGCGCGGGTCGATGGCGGCGCCGTCGAGATCGAACTGCATGATGTCCCTGGGCGCGACCAGCGCCGGCGCCATGCTGCGCGCCAGCAGGAACCGATCCGGCCGGCGCGCGTCGCGCACGCTCACATGGCCGAAGCCGTCGACCACGCCCTCGTTGTAGAGAATGCGATTGGCGATCGCGAGCTCGGCCGCCTGCTTGGCGTCGATCGCGACTCTGGTCTTGGCCATGCGTGTCCCCCTCGCCGATTTATTCGCCGCGGAATTGCGGCGGGCGCTTGTTGAGGAAGGCGTCCATACCTTCGCGGAAATCCTTGCTCATGTAGCACATGAGAATGAGGTCCTGGCCCTCGCCCGGCGGAATCCGCGCCATCAGCCGGCGCAGCGCCTCCTTGGTCGCGCGCAGCGTCAGCGGCGCGTGGGATGCGACGGTGCGCGCCACCTTTTCCGCGCGCTTCATCAGCTCCGACGGCTCGACCACCTCGGTCACGAGCCCGATCGCCTGCGCTTCGGGCGCGTCGACGAGCCGCGCGTTGAAGATCAGATCCTTGACGCGGCCATGGCTTCCGACCAGCGACAAGAGCCGCGCGTAGTTGCCCATCGACAGGCAGTTGCCGAGCGTGCGGGCCACAGGAAAGCCGAAGCGCGCGTTGGTGGCGGCAATACGCAGATCGCAGCAGGCGGCGATGCCGGCGCCGCCGCCCGTGCAGGCGCCCTGGATCGCGGCGATGGTCGGCTTGCCGCAGGTCTCGAGCGCGCCCAGCACGCGGTCGATGCGCGCCTCGTAGGCGAGCGCGTCCTCCGCCTTGTCGAAGGCCTTGAACTGCGAGATATCGGTGCCCGAGGCGAAGGCCTTGTCGCCGGCGCCGGTGAGCAGCAGGACGCGCACGGCGCGATTGCTGTCGGCCTCCTGACAGATCTGCGCCAGGCGGTCGTACATGGCGAAGGTCAGCGCGTTGCGCGCCTGCGGCCGGTTGAAGGTGATGCGGCCGATGCCGTCCTTGATCTCGTAAAGCAGGTCTTCGCTCACGTTCCGCTCCCTCATTGCGCCCGCTTTACTAGGCCATCGGCCGTGCCCGCTCAACCGCCAAGGGGGATGCAGCCGCCACGCCGGCGTGGCAAAATGCGGCGATCCGACAACGGGAGGATACGGTGCCGCTGAGCCATCTCGAGCATTTCCTGATCCAGTCGCCCGACATCGACGCGACGCGCGACTGGTATGTCAAGGTGCTGGGCATGCGCGACGGTCCGCATCCGGATTTCGGCTTTCCCGTTCATTGGCTCTATCTGGGCGACGTGCCGGTGCTGCACCTGACGCAGGGCGGTAAGGACGTGCCGAGGGACCGGTTGCGCTATCTCGGCCAGCAGTCGCAGGCCACCGAAGGCACGGGCGTCATCGACCACGTCGCCTTCCGCGCCACCGGCCTCGAGGACATGATCGCGCATCTCAAGCGGCTGGGAATTCCCTTCAAGGAGCGGCAGGTGGACGACCAGGCGCTTTACCAGCTCTTCCTGCTCGATCCGCAGGGCGTCAAGGTCGAGCTCAATTTCGACGCCGCCGAGGTCAAGGGCCGTCGCGCGGAAGTGATGGCGACGGATTACCGCTGATCCGGCGGATTCGTCCCGATCCGGCTAGGCAATCCGCGGGCCGCTCTCTATAGTCGGCGGCGCCGTCCGAGACCGAAGGGGTGGTCGCTCCGATGCGCGACAGCGCCGACAATCCGCGTGAGGATCGCATGACCGAAGCCAAGCCGTTGATGGCCGGAAAGCGCGGCCTGGTCATCGGCGTCGCCAACGAGCGCTCGATCGCCTGGGCGATCGCGCGCGCGGCGCACGCTCACGGCGCCGAACTCGCCTTCACCTATCAGGGCGACGCCCTCGGCAAACGCGTCAGGCCGCTGGCCGAGAGCATCAACGGCATCGTCGTCGGCGACTGCGATGTCACCGACGAGGCGAGCGTTGCGGCGGTCTTCGACGCCGTCGCAAAGCAGTGGGGCCGGCTCGACTTCCTGGTGCATGCCGTCGCCTATTCCGACCCCGACGAGCTCAAGGGACAATATATCGAGACGACACGGGTGAATTTCCTCAAGAGCATGGAGATCTCCTGCTACTCGTTCACCGATCTCTGCCGCCGCGCCGCGCGGCTGATGCCGCAGGGCGGCAGCCTGCTGACGCTGAGCTATATCGGCGCCGAGCGCGTCATGCCGCATTACAACGTCATGGGTGTCGCCAAGGCGGCGCTCGAGGCGTCGGTGCGCTATCTTGCGGTCGATCTCGGCGGCAAGAACATCCGCGTCAACGCCATCTCGGCGGGACCGATCAAGACGCTGGCGGCCTCGGGCATCGGCGACTTCCGCTACATCCTGAAATGGAACCAGCTCAATTCGCCGTTGAGGCGCAACGTCACGCTCGAGGAGGTCGCCGGTGCCGGCCTCTATCTGCTGAGCGACCTGTCGGCCGGCGTCACCGGCGAGGTGCACCACGTCGATTCCGGCTATCACGTCGTCGGCATGCTGGCGGTCGACGCGGCGGCCGAGGTCGCCGAGATGCTGGCGAATTTCAAGCCGAGCCGCTGACCGGCCGGTCGTGCGATGGCGGGTAACGGCTTCGGCACCCTCTTCCGCTTCACCACCTGGGGCGAAAGCCACGGTCCGGCGATCGGTTGCGTCGTCGAGGGCGTGCCGCCGCGCATTCCGCTCAGCGAAGCCGATATCCAGCCCTGGCTCGACAAGCGCAGGCCGGGATCGTCGCGCTTCACCACCCAGCGCAAGGAGAGCGACCGCGTCCAGATCCTCTCGGGTGTGTTCGAGGGCCGGACCACCGGCGCGCCGATCGCGCTGCTGATCGCCAACGAGGACCCGCGCAGCAAGGACTACGACGCGATCAAGGACCAGTTCCGTCCCGGCCACGCCGATTACACCTATTGGGTGAAATATGGCATTCGCGATTACCGCGGCGGCGGTCGCGCCTCGGCGCGCGAGACCGCTTCGCGCGTCGCCGCCGGCGCGATCGCACGCAAGGTGTTGGGCGACGGCGTGACCATCCGCGGCGCGCTCATCCAGATCGGCCCCCATCCGATCGACCGGGCGCGCTGGGACTGGCGGGCGGTGGACGCCAATCCCTTCTTCTGCCCCGATTCCGGGACCGCAAAAAAATGGGAGAGCTTCCTCGACGAGGTGCGCAAGGCGGGCTCGAGCGCCGGCGCGATCATCGAGGTCCACGCCTCCGGCGTTCCCGCGGGACTGGGCGAGCCGATCTACGACAAGCTCGATGCCGATCTCGCCAAGGCGATGATGAGCATCAACGCCGTCAAGGGCGTCGAGGTCGGCACGGGCATGGCTTCGGCTTCGCTGCCGGGCGAGAGGAACGCCGACGAGATGCGGATGAAGGACGGGAAGGTGACGTTCCTCTCCAACAATGCCGGTGGCATATTGGGCGGAATCTCGACCGGCCAGGACGTCGTGGTGCGCTTCGCGGTCAAGCCAACCAGCTCGATCCTGAAGCCGCTCCGGAGCGTCGACCGCTTCGGCAACGAGATCGAGGTCAGCACCAAAGGCCGCCACGACCCCTGCGTCGGCATCCGCGCCGTGCCGGTCGGCGAGGCGATGATGGCGGTGGTGCTCGCCGATCACCTGCTCCGCCATCGCGGCCAATGCGGCTGAGCGCCGGCCGCGTGCCGGCGACGCCACGATGATTGCGAATATCGGCGCCGCCGTCGACCATTTCGAGGCCGGCCGCCTCGCCGAAGCCGAGGCTCTCTGCCGCGCGATCCTGGCGACCGACGCAATGCAGCCCGACGCGCTGTTCCTTCTGGGCGCCATCGCGCACCGCCGCGGCCGCCACGAAGAGGCGGTCGCGCGCATCCGCACCGCGCTCCGGCGCAACCGCCGCAATCCGGTCTATTACAACGCGCTCGGTCTCGCCGAGGCCGGCCGCGGATGGATCGATCGAGCCGTTGCCGCCTACCGCGAGGCATTGAAGCTCGCGCCACGCTACGCCGACGCTCACGTCAATCTCGGCAATCTGCTGTTGAAGCGCGGCGACATCGCCGCCTCGGTCGAGTGCTTCCGCCGCGCGCTTGCCATCGAACCGGATCTGGCGGCGGCGCATTTCAATCTCGGCAACGCGTTGCTCGCGCTCGGCGATGCGGCGGCGATGGACGCCTATCGCCGTGCCATCGCATTGCAGCCGGACCATGCCGAGGCGCATATGAATCTCGGCGTCGTGCTCCGCCGCCAGGGTCAGCCGCAGGCCGCCGTCGCCTGCTTCCGCCGCGCCATCGAACTGCAGCCGGACAACGCCGCGGCCTACGACAATCTCGCCGGCACGCTCGCCGAAGTCGGACGGCTCGACGAAGCGGTGGCAGCCAACCGCCGCGCGCTCGAGCTTGGACCGGCGGGTGCCGTCGCCCATTCCAACCTGATCTTCAACCTCAATTTCGACGCGAGCCTGGGCGTCGCCGAGCATCAAGCGGAGCGTCGGCGCTGGGCGGCGCGCCACGCCGACGCGCTCGCGCCCGCCAATCCACCGCTTGCCGCCGATCGCGACCCCGAACGGCGGCTGCGCGTCGGCTACGTCAGCGCGCATTTTCGCGCCTATGCCGCGAGCTACGCCTTCGGCGGCGTGCTGACGCATCACGATCCCCGGAAGGTCGAGGTTTTCTGCTATTCGGACACGCGGCTGGAGGACGAGCTGACGGCGATCTTTCGCCGTTCGGCCGCGCGGTGGCGCGACACCGCGACGTTGAGCGACGCCGCCCTCGCCGCGCGCGTCGCCGACGACCGGATCGACATTCTCGTCGATCTCGTGGGGCACATGGGCGGCCATCGTCTGCTGGTTTTCGCTCGCAGGCCGGCGCCGATCCAGATCACCGCGTGGGGCGAGCCGACCGGCACCGGCCTCAGGACGATGGATTACCTGTTCGCCGACCCGGTGCTGATTCCGCCCGACGAACGACCGCTGTTCGCCGAGCGCATCGTCGACCTGCCCGGCGCCCTCGGTTGGTGGTCGCCTGAGCCGCTCCCGCCGCCGGGGCCGCTCCCGGCGCGCGTCCATGGCTTCGTCACCTTCGGCTCGTTCAACCGCCGCGCCAAGATCACGCCCGCCGTGCTGCGCGACTGGAGCGAAATCCTGCGCCAGGTTCCCGAGGCGCGACTCATCCTCAAGAACAAGCAATTCGGCGATCCGGCCGAGCAAACCGAGCTGTATGCCGCCTTCGCCGCCGCGGGCCTGCCGGCGGAGCGTGTGGCCTTCCTCGGCCAGACCGGCCGCGCCGAACATTTCGCCGCCTATCGCGACCTCGACATCGCGCTCGATCCGTTTCCGCACGGCGGCGGCATGACGACGCTCGACGCCCTCGCCATGGGTGTGCCCGTGATCACCCGCGCCGGCCGCACCATTCCCTCGCGGCTGGCGGCGAGCTGCTTGACCGCGCTGGGTCTGACACGGTTCGTCGCGCGTGACCAGGCCGGATACGTCGCCACCGCGGTCGCTGTCGCCCGCGATCTGGGCGCACTCGAAAGCTTGCGGGCCGAGCTGCCGCAGCTAATCGCGGGTTCGGCGATCGGTGACGCGCGTCGGTATGCCGCGGCGGTCGAGGACGCCTATCGCGCCGTTTGGCGGCGATATTGCGCGCAGGCCGACACCTCTCAGGAATGAGAGGTCGCGACTGAATCATGTCCCCTCACCCTTCGCTCTCCCCCAACTTAAGAGAGAGGGTTGCTTTGGGTTGGCGAGGCGCAGCCGGGCCTTGCCCAAGGCTGGATGAGGCGGAATCGGCCCGCTCTGATCTGTTTTGTTTCCCGCCGCCGATTGATGCCCGCGGACTTTCGGGGCAAAGTGGCGCCGTTCGCAGTCGTCGGGAGGTCGCGTGCGCCGTTTCGTCGTCGGATTGCTGGCCGTGATCGGCGCCGTCACGCTGCTCGGCGTTCTGGGTGTCGCCGGTTTGGTCACCTGGACGCGGATCAGCGGGCCGAGCGTGCCCGAGACGGCGGTGCTCACGCTCGCGGTCGACGGCAACCTGCCGGACGCGCCGCAGGGCGGCGGCCTTCTCGGGCTGCTGCAGCCGCGCGCGACCACGCTGCGCGATGTCGTCGACGCGCTCGACAAGGCCGGCCGCGACCCGCGCGTCAAGGGCTTGCTGCTGCGCATCGGCGGCGGCCTGGGCTTCGCCCAGGCGCAGGAGCTGCGCGACGCCATCGCCGCCTTCCGCGCCAAAGGCAAGGTCGCCTTCGCCTATTCCGACAGCTTCGGCGAGTTGGCCTCCGGCACCCGCGCCTATTACCTCGCCAGCGCCTGCGACGAAATCTGGCTGCAGCCGCTCGGCATGGTTGGGCTGGTGGGACTGCGCGCCGAGGAGCCGTTCTTCCGGGGCACGCTCGACAAGCTCGGCCTGGTGCCGCGCTTCGACCAGCGCGAACAGTACAAGACGGCGATGAACATCCTGACCCAGACCAAGATGACCGAGGCCGAGCGCGAGCAGATCACCTCGCTGCTCGGCTCGCTGCTCGACCAGATCGTCGCCGGCATCGGCGACGGGCGCCGGCTCGCGCCGGACCGCGTCCGGGACCTGATCACCGGCGGGCCCTATCTGGCGAAGGACGCGCTCGACGACCACCTGGTCGATCACCTCGGCTATGTCGACGACGCCCTCAAGGCGCTCGAGGCGCGCGCCGGCGCTGGCGCCAAGGCGATCCGCCTGTCGCGCTATCTCGCCGGTGTCGGCCGGCCGCACGTCAGCGGGCCGGTGGTGGCGCTGATCTATGCCGACGGCTTGATGACGCGCGGTCGCAGCGACGACAACGCGCTGTTCGGCGGCGGCATCATGGGCTCCGACAGCGTCGTGCATGCTTTCCGCGTGGCCGTCCGCGACAAGGCGGTGCGCGCGATCGTCTTCCGCGTCGACAGCCCCGGCGGCTCGGCGGTGGCGGCGGAGTCGATCTGGGAGGCGGTCAAAGAGGCGCGCGCCGCCGGCAAGAAGGTGATCGTCAGCATGGGCGGCGTCGCCGGTTCGGGCGGCTATTACATCGCCGCCGACGCCGACAAGATCGTCGCCGAGCCGGGCACGCTGACCGGCTCGATCGGCGTGGTGGCCGGCAAGGTTCTGATCGGCGGCCTGATGGACAAGATCGGTGCCGGCGCAGACGCGGTGCAGACCTCGGACAACGCCGCGCTCTACAGCGCACTCGAGGATTTCTCGCCCGAAGGCTACAGGCGCTTCGAGGCGGCGCTCGATGCCACTTACGCCGGCTTCAAGGCGCGGGTCGCCGAAGGCCGGCACATGAGCGAGGCGCAGGTCGAGGCGATCGCCAAGGGCCGCGTCTGGACCGGCGAACAGGCCAAGGAGACGAAGCTGGTGGACGCGCTCGGCGGCTACGATACGGCGATCGCGCTGGCCAAGGCGGAGATTGGCGTGCCGGCGAACCGCGACGTCACGCTCCGCACCTATCCGCGGCCGGAGAGCGGACTGACGCTGCTGCTCAACCGCCTGCTCGGCAGCGAGCGCGAAGACCCGCTGGCGCTACTGCCGTCGCTGCGCGGCTTGATGCGCGAGCTGGCGATGTTGTCGCTGCGCCCCGGCATGCTGGTGATGCCGCCGATCGAGATTCGCTAGCGCCGCTCGAAGCGCGCCACGAGTTCGAGATTGGCCGACCAGACGAAGGAATCGACGGGCGCGATATGCGTGAGCGCGTAGCCGCCGTCGGCGAGGATGCGGGCGTCGCGCGCGAAGGTCGCGGGATTGCACGACACCGCGACGATGCGCGGCACGGTCGACTCCGCCAGGGCGCGGCTTTGCGCCATGGCGCCGGCGCGCGGCGGATCGAAGACGACGGCGTCGAACGGCGCGAGCTCCCCGGCCGCAAGCGGACGCCGCGCCAGGTCGCGGCGTTCCACCGTGACGCGGTCGGCGATATGCGCGCGCGCCGCCGCCTGGCTCAGCGTTTTGGCGGCTTCCGCGTCGCCTTCGACGGCATGCACCGGCGCACGCGCCGCCAGCGCGAAGCTCAAGGTGCCGACGCCGGCATAGAGATCGGCGACACGGCGGGGCGTGCCGATTGCGTCGAGCACCAGAGCCGACAAGGCCGCATCGGCTTCGGCGCTCGCCTGCAGGAAAGCGTCCGGCGGCAGATCGACGGCGACGCCGGCGAACACCGCGCGCACCGGCCGGCGCTGCGCCACCGGCCCGAAGGCGTGGTCGGCGCGCCACGAAAGCCGCGCCAGATCTTGGGCGGCGGCGAAACGCGCCAACGCCTCGAGTTCGGCAAGGCCGGGAATTTTCGGCAACTCGAGCAGCAGGTCGACGCCGGTGTCGCCCCGCGTCAGGCCGGCCGATGCGGTGCCGCCGCGCGGCAGAATCTCCGCCGCCAGCCGCCGCAGCGGCTCGACCAGCGCGAACAGCGCCGGATGCAGGACATGGCATGCGCGCATATCGACGATGTCGTGGCTCATGCGGCCGTGAAAGCCGACGACCGCGTCGCAATCGCGCGCCAGCGCCAGCCGCGCACGCCGCCGCGTCGCCGGCGCGAGACGACGCAGCGTCGTGATCTCGATGTCGCTGAAGCCGTGCTGCGCGAGCGCGCCCCGGAGCCAGCCGAGCTTGGCCGCGGCGTAAGATTCGTCCGACAGGTGCTGCAAGGCGCAACCGCCGCACCGGCCGAAATGCGCGCAGACCGGCGCGACGCGCGAGCCGGCGGCCAGAATGTCGGCGATTTCGCCGCGCTGCTCGCCCTTCGCGTTCATCAGCCGCACGCGCACGCGGTCGCCCGGCGCAGCGAACGCGACGTAGACCGGCTTGCCCTCATGGTACGCGACGCCGTCGCCGCGCACGCCGACGCTTTCGATCGTGAGTTCCAAGTCTGTCATTTATGTTCGCTTCGCACGACGCCGCGCGGCCTTTGCGCGCCCTCCGCGCCACGCGGCTCGCGCGCGGCCGCGACGAGGAATTCGACGTTGCCTTCGGGACCCCGGATCGGACTTTCGACGACGCCCAGAACGCGCCAGCCCTGCGCCGCGAGCCAGGCGGCGATGCGCTCGCAGACTTCGCGGTGCAAGGCCGGATCGCGCACCACACCGCCCTTGCCGACACGTGCAGGGCCGACCTCGAATTGCGGCTTGATCAACGCCACCAGCCGCGCGCGCGGCTGCGCCAGGGCGAGCGGCGCCGGCAGCACGGTTTCGAGGCCGATGAAGCTTGCGTCGCAGACGACGAGGTCGACCGGCTCGGGCACCTGTTGGCGCGTCAGATACCGGGCATTGACGCGCTCAAAGAGCACGACGCGCGGATCGTTGCGCAGCGACCACGCGAGCTGGCCGAATCCGACATCGACGGCATAGACGCGGGCGGCGCCGCGCTGCAGCAACACGTCGGTGAAGCCGCCGGTCGAGGCGCCGATGTCGAGCGCGACGAGGCCGCTCGGATCGATCCGGAAGTGGTCGAGCGCGTGCGCCAGCTTGACGCCGCCGCGCGACACCCAGGGATGGTCGCGGCCGCGCACCTCGAGCGCGATATTGGCGGCGATCGCCGCACCCGGCTTGTCGAGACGACGGCCGCCGCTGAACACGGTGCCGGCGAGGATCAGCGCTTGGGCCTTGGCGCGGGTCGGAGCCAGACCGCGCTCGACCAGAAGCTGATCGAGGCGGCGCTTTCGGGTGGCGGGCATGTGTGCAATTCTAGCCGCGTGGGGGATGTGCGGCCATCGGCCGGGTCAAGGGGGACCCAGCATGCGGCTCGCTCCGGGCATTTTCGACATCCTTGCGATGCTGCTTGCGGCGTCGTCGCCGGCGCGCGCCGAGGGTTGCGTCGCCATCGGGGGCGCGCCGATCGATCTCGAATGCCGGGTCGACCAAACCGGCGCGGTGAAGGGTGCGGTGGCGCTGCGTTATCGGCTGCAATCCTACTATGACGGCGAGGCGCGGATCGGCGGCGGCGTTGCCGTGCTCGGAGCGGGGCCGGCGCCGGTCGCCGCGACCTACAACGACACCGCGCACTACGACCGACCGCAATCGATCGAAAGCCCCGTCGGGCGGCTGCTGCTGCTGCCCGGCCAGCTCGAAGGCAGCGGCGACTTCGACGCGTCGGCGCTGTTCGCCTTGGACGGCGACAAGCCGCGGCCGATCGATACGCAGGCTTGGCAGGATGAACTCGCCAAGCGCCTGCCGCAGGGGCTGGGCGCGCGCAAAGGCATCTATCCCGATTACCGGACGATGAAAGCGGAGACGCCGCTGTGGCGGAAGACCGACGACGAGGCCAATCCGACCGGCGGTCATGCGTCGATCACGCTCGCCATCGCCGGCGACAAGCTGGCGATCGCCCGACTCGCGGTGCGGCAGAGCCCGCCGCGGGCCGAGCCCAAAGCCGCGGCGTCAAGCGGCGGCGAGACGATCAAGCTCTGCGGCAAGGCGGTCGCGTTTCGTTTCGACGCCGCGAGCTTCGGCGGCCCGGCCGCCGACGACGCCGCGGCGCGCGCCACCGCCCAGGGCCGCGGTCCCGGTCTGATCGAAGACGCCTTCGCCGATCTTTGTGCGCGGCGTGCGCTGAGCGCCGACGAGGTGGCGCGCCGCGTGCGCGCGGTCACGCTCGGCTGGGCCGGCGGCGCCGACTCCTTCAACGCCTATTTTCCCGAAGGCCGTGACGGCGTGCTCGCGACCGAATGGGCTTGGCAGGATACGAGCGTGCCCGACGCCGCGGACTTGCGCGAAGGAATTCTCTGCGCCTTTACGCCGAAAACGAAGGGATGCGCCGACCGCGCGCCTTAGGCGCGCGCCGACCGCTCGAGCTCGGCGCGGCCGAGCGCCACCAGCGCCGTCTGCTTGATGTGGCGCGCGTTGAGGCCGGCCTCGTCGTACTGCTTCGCCGGCGTGTCGTGGTCGATGAAGCGGTCGGGCAGCACCATCGGCCGCACCTTGAGGCCCTGGTCGAGCAGGCCGACATGCGCCAGATGATGCAGCACATGGCTGCCGAAGCCGCCGATCGCGGCCTCCTCGACCGTGATCAGCACCTCGTGCTCGCGCGCCAAGCGCTCCACCAGATCGGTGTCGAGCGGCTTGGCGAAGCGCGCGTCGGCGACCGTGGTGGAAAGCCCGAGATGGCCGAGCTCCTCGGCCGCCTTGAGCGCCTCCTGCAGGCGCGTGCCGAGACTGAGGATGGCGATGGAGTTGCCCTCGCGCAGAATGCGGCCCTTGCCGATCGGCAGCACCTCGCCCCTCGTCGGCAGCGCCACGCCCACGCCCTCGCCGCGCGGATAGCGCAGCGCCGAGGGCGCGTCGTCAATCGCCGCCGCCGTCGCCACCATGTGCACGAGATCGGCTTCGTCGGCCGCCGCCATGATGATGAAATGCGGCAGGCAGCCGAGATAGGCCAGGTCGAACGAGCCGGCATGCGTCGCGCCGTCGGCGCCGACCAGGCCGGCGCGATCCATGGCGAAGCGCACCGGCAGCTTCTGGATGGCGACGTCGTGCACCACCTGATCGTAGGCGCGCTGCAGGAACGTCGAATAGATCGCGGCAAACGGCTTCAGCCCCTCGCAAGCCATGCCGGCGGCGAAGGTGACCGCATGCTGTTCGGCGATGCCGACGTCGAAGCAGCGCTTGGGGAAGCGCTCGGCAAATTTGTCGAGGCCGGTGCCCGACGGCATGGCCGCCGTGACGGCGACGATCCGGTCGTCGTGCTCGGCCTCGGCAATCAGCGCCTTGGCGAAGACCGCCGTATAGGACGGCGCCGCCGCCTTGCCCTTGACCTGGGCGCCGGTGGCGACGTCGAACTTGACCACGCCGTGATACTTGTCGGCGGCGGCCTCGGCCGGCGGATAGCCGTGACCCTTTTGCGTCACGACGTGGACGAGCACCGGCCCCTCGTTGTCCATGTCGCGCAGGTTCTTCAGCACCGGCAGCAGATGATCCAGGTTGTGGCCGTCGATCGGGCCGACATAGAAAAAGCCGAGCTCCTCGAACAGCGTGCCGCCGGTGACCATCCCGCGAGCGTATTCGTCGGCGCGCCGCGCCGCCTTGGCGAGGCCGCGCGGGAAGCGCTTGGCCATCGCGGCGCCGAGCTGGCGCAGGCTGCGATAGGGCTTCGACGACAGGAGGCGCGAGAGATAGGCGCTCATCGCGCCGACCGGCGGCGCGATCGACATGTCGTTGTCGTTGAGGATGACGATCAGGCGCGAGTTCATCGCGCCGGCGTTGTTCATCGCCTCATAGGCCATGCCGGCGCTCATCGCGCCGTCGCCGATCACGGCAATGACGTTGTTGGTGCGGCCCTGCAGATCGCGTCCCACCGCCATGCCGAGGCCGGCGGAGATCGAGGTCGAGCTGTGCGCCGCGCCGAACGGGTCGTATTCGCTCTCGCTGCGGCGCGTGAAGCCGGAGAGGCCGCCGCCCTGGCGGAGCGTGCGGATGCGGTCCCGCCGGCCGGTGATGATCTTGTGCGGATAGGCCTGGTGGCCGACGTCCCAGACCAGCCGATCGTTGGGCGTGTCGAAGACATAGTGCAGCGCCACGGTCAGCTCGACGACGCCGAGACCGGCGCCGAGATGGCCGCCGGTGACCGACACCGCGTCGACCAATTCGCGGCGCAGCTCATCGGCGAATTGCCGCAATTGGCTTTCGTCGAGTTTGCGCAGGTCGGCCGGCGTGTTGACTTGATCGAGAAGCGGCGTCAGGTCGTTGCGCAGCAGCGGCGTGTCCATGGCTTTCGCGGAGTCGTGGTCCCTCGGGCCGCGCTGGCGCGCGGTTCTCATGCGAAAAGACTAATCACAGAACGATCCAATAAGCAATTTCGTTGCGTGCCGGCGGAAAGTTTTGCCCCGATTTTGACAAGATCGCGGCCCCTGGTCGGGAGGCGAATTCCGCGTATAATGCGCCGCAACACGGCGAGCGGCGATGGGCCGGTTGCCGAGAGCGAGGTGTGCATGCGTGTCGTGTTGGCCCAGCCGCGAGGCTTCTGCGCCGGGGTGGAGCGCGCGATCGACATCGTCGAGCGTGCGCTCGAGAAATACGGACCGCCGATCTACGTGCGGCACGAGATCGTGCATAACCGCCATGTGGTCGAGCGCCTTCGCGCCAAGGGCGCGCATTTCGTCGACGAGCTCGACGAAATTCCGACCGGCAGCGTCACCATCTTCAGCGCCCACGGCGTCTCGAGCGCCGTCGAGGATGCGGCCGCCAACCGCAACCTGCCGGTGATCGACGCCACCTGCCCGCTGGTCTCGAAGGTGCACAGCGAGGGTCAGCGCTACGCCGCTCAGGGGCGCGAGATCGTGCTGGTCGGCCATGCCGGCCATCCGGAGATCGAGGGCACGATGGGCCGTATCAACGGCAAGGTGCATCTCATCTCGCGCGCCGAAGAGGTCGCCTCGCTGCGGGTGAGCGACCCACACAAGCTTGCCTTCATCACCCAGACGACCCTTTCGGTCGACGACACCAAGGCGGTGATCGACGCGCTGCGCAAGCGCTTCCCCGACATCGTCGGGCCCGACACCAAGGACATCTGCTATGCGACCCAGAATCGCCAGCGCGCGGTGCGGGAGTTGGCGCAGCAGGTCGACGTGGTGCTGGTGGTCGGCGCCGCCAACAGCTCGAATTCCAACCGTCTGCGCGAGATCGCCGCCGAGCAGGGCGTCAAAGCCTATCTGGTCGCCGATGCCGACGCGCTCGACCCCGAGTGGGTCAAGGGCGTCAAGGCCGTGGGCATCACCGCCGGCGCCTCGGCGCCGGAGGAGCTGGTGCAGAATCTGATTGCGCGGCTGCGGCAGCTGAGCGCGGTCGACTGTGAGAAGCTGCCGGGCATCACCGAGAACGTGCGCTTCCGCATGCCGCCGGAACTCGCCGAAACCGCCGGCTGAGAGCCCTGAACGAGAGAGGTCCAAACCCGTGGCCGTTCCGCTCCATCAGATGATCCGCGTCGGCGCCTACGTCATGAAACAGCGCGTCAAGGGTGTCGAGCGCTATCCGCTGGTGCTCATGCTCGAGCCGCTGTTCCGCTGCAACCTCGCCTGCGCCGGCTGCGGCAAGATCGACTATCCCGACAAGATCCTGAACCAGCGCCTGTCGGTCGCCGAATGCCTCGAGGCGGTCGACGAATGTGGTGCGCCGGTGGTGTCGGTCGCCGGCGGCGAGCCTTTGCTTCACCGCGAGATCGAGCAGATCGTCGAGGGCATCATCGCGCGCAAGAAGTTCGTCTATCTCTGCACCAACGCGCTGCTGCTCGAGAAAAAGATCGATCGCTTCAAGCCCAACCCGTATTTCGTCTGGTCGGTCCATCTCGACGGCGATCGCGAGATGCACGACCGTTCGGTGTGCGAGGCCGGCGTCTACGAGCGCGCGGCGGCGGCAATCCGGCTCGCCAAGTCGAAGGGCTTCCGCGTCAACATCAACTGCACGCTGTTCGACGGCGCCGAGCCCGAGCGCGTCGCGCGCTTCTTCGACACTGTGATGCAGATGGGCCTCGACGGCATCACGGTGTCGCCGGGCTATGCCTACGAGCGCGCACCGGACCAGGCGCACTTCCTCAACCGGCGCAAGACCAAGGAGCTGTTCCGCGGCATCTTCCGCGCCAGGAACGGCGTCAAGTGGTCGTTCAGCCAGTCCGACCTGTTCCTCGACTTCCTCGCCGGCAACCAGTCGTACCACTGCACCCCCTGGGGCAATCCGACCCGCAACGTCTTCGGCTGGCAGCGGCCGTGTTATCTGCTCGGCGAAGGCTATGCCAAGACGTTTAAGGAGCTGATGGAGTCCACCGACTGGGATTCGTACGGCACCGGCAATTACGAGAAATGCGCCGACTGCATGGTGCATTCGGGCTACGAGGCGACCGCGGTGGTCGACGCCGTCAAGCATCCGCTCAAAGCGCTCGGCGTCGCCCTCAGGGGCGTCAAGACCGAGGGCGAGATGGCGCCGGAGATCGCGCTCGACGGGCAGCGGCCGGCGCAATACGTCTTCTCGCGGCACGTCGAGGAGGCGATGGAGCGGCTCGAGGCCGCGGCCGAATAGGCGCGGCTGCCGCCGTCCGAATCGGCGTGCGGCCGGCGGCGTGGGGTACCGCCGGCCGCGTCGCGACCTCCCTCAGAATGCGAATTGCGTCCGGAGCGCAACGGCATCCATGGTCGCGCCAACCGGCGTGCTGCTCGTTGCGCTCGCCTGCTTGTCGACGTTGGCGTGGATGTAATCGAGCATGAAGCGCAGGCTCGAACTCGGATACCAGTTGAGGCCGACGGAATAGGTCTGCTGCTTGCCGCCGGCGACGCCGGTGGCGGAGCCCAGATCCTCGTTCAAGTCGATGACGCTGTAACGAGCTGCCACTTCCCAAGCGCCCCAGTAGCCGCTGGAGGGCGCGAAGGGATGGAACGGAACGATGCCGGAATAGGCGCCGGCAGTCGGCTTATAATGCCGCTGCTCGCCCGTCAGCACGTAGCTGGCCTCGACATAGCCGCCGTTGAAGTTCAGGTCCGATAGGCCCTGACGCTCGACGGTGTAGTGGAAATACTCGGCTTGGCCGTAGAGCGGACCGATATTGCCGGCGAGCTCGGGGCCGAACACGTGACCGCCGGTCACGGGATGGTCCGCGCTGCCGATGGTTCCGGTGTTCAGGATCGTCTGGTTGTCGATCCGAAGCTCGGGCGAATCGCTGAGCGTGAGGCCGCGGAATCCGTTGGCGGCGACCACCGGCGGCTTCAGCAGCGCATCCGCATCGACGCCGACATGGAAGGTGGCGTTCGGGGTCTGGATCAGCTGATATGCCAAACGGCCGGTCAAGGCGAGCTGCGACGCGACGCCCTTGCCGGATGCGCCGCCGTTGTCGGAGTTGCCCGAGGCATTGCCGGTGCCGAAGACGCCGGCCCAGGCGCGGTCGTTGTTCCACCACGCGCCCACCGCCGAGCGGTTGTCGCCGGAGCCGAATTCGGTCGCAACCACCTGCGACGACGAGCGCTCGAGGAACAGGATGTCGTTCGAGCTCGTCGCCTCGTCGAGCGTATACGGCGTGTCCTGGTAACCGACGATGAAGTGCACCGGCAGGCCGTTATAGGTCACATAGGCGTTTTCGATTGTCGAACCGTTGTCGGTCGACGAGCCGCCAAAATCCATGATGAAGGCGTAGCCGAAATCGTTGTCGAGCTTGCCGTCGATGCCGAGCCGCGCACGGCGCGCCTTGACGCCGCTCTGGAGATCGTTCGGCGTCGTGCTGGGCGATTTCTTGCTGTAATTGAGGTAGTCGCCCATGTCGAAGTGCAGGCGGCCGGTGAGCGACAGCGTGTAGGCGCCGTCGGCGCTCGAGAAGGTCGGCGCAAGGCCGTTCATCCTGAAGGTCGGCATGCCGCTCGACGCCTCGGTCGTAGCCGGCGCCGTCTTCATCTGATCAACGGCGGCGTCGGTCTGCGCCTGCTTCTGCTGCGTCTGCTGCACTTGGCCCTGCAGGTTCTGCAGCTGCTGATTGAGTTGCTGGATCTGCTGCCGCAAGGTCTGAATCTGGCTGTTGAGCGATTCGGCCTTCGCCGGCACCGTGGTCATCAACGCCGCGCCCACCGCGACGCTGCCGAGGAAATACTTGCCAAACGACATTTTCATCCTTTCGCCTGGTCTCTGTTGTCCCCCAACCGAATGGCCGCGCGTTGAGCGCGGCGATAGGCGCGCACCTTACGGATCGTTAGCTACAGATGATTTTCAGTTTTGTTGCCGTCGCGAGACACGGCGGGCGGTTCGGCGATCACGCTAACGTGTGGCGTCGACGGCGGCGGTGCAGACGTATAATCGCGCCGATAATCGGGCAGGCATCCGGGAGCGATCCCACTTGCGCCGTATCGTTGCCGCATCGATCGTGTTGGCTGTCGTCGTGCCGGTGTTGAGCGCTTGCGGACCGGCGCCGACGCGTGAATGGCCGATCTGGACCGGCGGGGGCATCTACGACAGCCCGGATTCCTACCGCGGGCCGGTCAATTAGGCAGGAGCTGCCATGTCGAGAATGCGCTTGGCGCTCGCCGCTGTCGCTCTAGGCATCACGCTGGCCGCCTGCCGCGGCGCCGAGACGCCACAGATGATGCACTGGTACGGCGGCAGCGCCGTCACCACCGGCGTCTACGACACGCCGGAATCGTATCAAGGTCCCTACAACTAGACAGGATGCTGCGATGTCGAGACTTCGCTTCGCCCTCGCCGCCGCGCTGGGATTGCTGCTCGTCGCCTGCCGCGGCACCGAGACGCCGCAGATCACGCACTGGTACGGGACCGGCGGCTCCTATACCACCGGCGTCTACGACGATCCGTCGTGGTATCAGGGGCCCGGCGGCCGGATGTGACGGCCGGATTCAGGCGTTGTACGTGACCGTGCCGATGGCGCCCAGGTCGTAGCCGCCGAGCGCATCCGCCTTTTCGACAAAGGCGGTGGTGCGCGCGAAGGCGAGCAGCCGCTGGATCGGCGGCTCGAAATAGTCGCGCCGCCGCATCGCCAAGTCGAAGCGCTCCCAGCGCAGCGGCACGAAGCCGAGGCGGTGGCGCTGTGCGACCGCGCGCACGGCGATGCCGGCATCCGCCTTGCCGTCGAGAATGGCGGCGGCGATGTCGGTTTCGGTCAGTGCCGGCTGCGCCGGACCCGGCAGATCCTCGAGCTTCAGCCCGGCCTCGGCGAGCAGGTGACGCAACAGCACCTGCGCTCCGGCGCCCTCCTGCCGGCGCAGCACCCGCACGCCATTGCGGCCGAGATCGCCCGGCGAGCGGATGCCGCGCGGATTGTCGCGCGCCACGACCAGACCCTGCTCGCGCTTCGCCCATTCGATCAATACGACGTCGGCGAGTCCGCTGAGCTCTCGGATCGCCGGCCGGTTGTAATCGCCGCTCGCCGGATCGAGCAGATGGAGGCCGGCGACCACGGCCTTGTTGGCGACAAGGCGCTTGAGACCGTCCTCGCTGCCGCTGGCCAGCAGCGCGAGCTCGGAACCGGACTCCCGCAGAGCCCATTCGAGCAGCGGGTCGTGACTGCCCGCCGCGACCGGCGGCGCGACGCGCAGATCGGGACCGGCGAATTCGGTCTGTCGCGTCACCCACAGATCGATCAGTTGACGGGGAAACAGCAGCTTGCCGGTGACCCGTGAACACGGGATTTGCTTGGTCCGCACCAGCTCGTAGATGGTGCGCTCCTTGATGCGCAGGTAACTCGCAACCTCGGCGGTGTTGAAAAACTCGCGCATCCCCTGTGCTCCGCGTCGATATGCATATTCCGGTATCAATTACCAATCTTGCCAACTGCCGTCTCTCAAGCAGATTAATGCGCAAGTATGCGTGGTACACCAGAGTAAAAAATTTGTTAGCCGCACACCACGATTGACGCTAGCCAGAGGGGCCGGACGACAGCGAACGACCGGCACGTAACAAGGCAGAAACACACCTCGGAGGGGACCCAATGTCTTTTTTCGATAAGAGCCGGACGGTGGCACCGCCGGGCTACAGCCGGTGGCTGATTCCGCCGGCAGCGCTCTGCGTCGATCTCTGCATCGGCCAAGCCTACGCGTTCAGCGTCTTCAATCTGCCGATGACGAAGCTGATCGGCATCACCAAATCGGCGTCGGGCGACTGGCTGCTCACCGATCTCGGCTGGATCTTCAGCCTGGCGATCTTCTTTCTCGGCGTCTCGTCGGCGATCTTCGGCCGCTGGGTCGAGGAAAACGGTCCGCGTAAGGCGATGTTCACCGCCGCCTGTCTGTGGGGCGGCGGCTTCATCATCTCGGCGATCGGCGTCTACATCCACAACATCTGGGTGATCTACATCGGATACGGCGTCATCGGCGGCTTCGCCCTCGGCATCGGCTACATCTCGCCGGTGTCGACGCTGATCAAATGGTTCCCCGACCGGCCCGGCATGGCTACCGGCATGGCCATCATGGGATTCGGCGGTGGCGCCTTCATCGCCTCGCCGCTGTCGGTGTGGCTGATGGCCCGCTTCTCGACGCCGACCCATGTCGGCGTCGCCGAGACGTTCATTGCCCTGGGCGTGATCTATTTCTGCTTCATGTCGGTTGGCGCGATCATCGTGCGCATCCCGCAGCCGGGATGGAAGCCGGCGGGCTGGACAGCGCCGGCGCAGCCCAAGAAGCTCGTCACCACCAACAACGTCTACGTCTATCAGGCGTTGAAGACGCCGCAGTTCTGGCTGATCTGGTGGGTGCTGTGCCTGAACGTGACCGCCGGCATCGGCGTGCTCGGCCAGGCCTCGGCGATGATCCAGGAGATGTTCCCCGGCAAAGTGACGGTGATCGCCGCCTCTGGCTTCGTCGGCCTGATGAGCCTATTCAACATGGGCGGCCGTTACTGCTGGGCGACGTTGTCCGACTACATCGGCCGCAAGAACACCTATTACGTGTTCTTCCTGCTCGGCATCGTCCTCTACATCCTGGTGCCGCAAACCGGGGCCGCCGGCAGTGTTGCCGGGTTCGTGCTTTGCTTCCTGATCATCATCAGCATGTATGGCGGCGGGTTCTCGACCGTGCCGGCCTATCTGCGCGACATGTTCGGGACGCGCTATGTCGGCGCGATTCACGGCTTGTTGCTGACGGCGTGGTCGATGGCCGGCATCTTCGGCCCGGTGCTGGTGAACTACATTCGCCAGTACAACGTCACCCACGGCGTCGCCAAGGCGCAGGCCTACAACACCACGATGTACGTGATGGCGGTGCTGTTGGTGGTCGGCTTCTTCTGCAACCTGCTGGTGCGTGCGGTGGACAAGCGCCACCACATGTCGGCGGAGCAGGAAGCCCGCGCCATGGCCTGAACCGGAGAGAGGAGACATCGACATGGCAGACACACAAGCAACCGGCAACGGCGTGAAGCTCGTGCTGGCCTGGCTCTTCGTCGGCATTCCGCTGGCCTGGGGCGTAATCGAGACGCTGCTTCACTCGCTGAAGCTGTTCGAATAAGCCTTCTTGCAGTGAGCGACGGGCCGCCTTCCGGCGGCCCGTTTGCTTTTGGGGCTAGAGTTGACCGCGGAGCGCCGTGAGTGCGGCGCGCAGCGATGCGAGTGCACGCCGCGTGTCGCGCGCCGTCTCGATCAGCGCGGGAAACTGCCCGGGCTCGCGCAGCAGCGCCGCGAGCACGCGGCCGGGCGCGGCGCGGCCCGAGGGATGCAGGCCGATCAGCGCAGCCGCCGGCAGGCTGCGCGTGGCCGGATCGGCGACCGCGCGCAGTGCGAGAAACGGCTTGCCGGCGGCTTCCGCCGCGCGCGCCACGTGAATCGATTCGAGATCGACGGCGAGCGCGGCATGACGCGCGTAGTGCGCCGCCTTCGCCTGCGGCGTTGCCAACACAGTCTCGAGACCGAGCAGCTCGCCGCCCTCGGCGGCGAGGCCGGCCGCCGCCAGGGCCGCGGCGCAGCGGCGGTGCAACGCATCGTCGGCCGCGAAGCGCTCGCCGCGCTCGCTCACCACCGCCCGCGGCAGGAGCAACGTGCCCGGCGCCAGACTGGGCGCCAAGCCGCCAGCGACACCGAAGCTGAGCAGGCCTTCGGCCGACGCCGCGATGCGGCGCGCGAAGGTGCGGCCGCGCGCCGCGTCGCCGCCTGTCGCCTGTGCCGCGATGCCGAAGCGACGCGCCAGCCGCGCTTCGGCGGCGAGGCCGCAGAGCGCCGCCAGGCGCATCACATGCCGTAGGTCGTGCGCCGCGCGCCAATGCGCCGCAGCGCGCGATAGCGCGCCAGCGCCCAGAGCGGGAAATAGGCGCGGTAGCCGTGATAACGGAGGTAGAAAACACGCGGAAAGCCGACAGCGGTATACCACTCCTCGTCCCACAGGCCGTGCGGTTGCTGCGTCTTCATCAAATATTCGACACCCTGTGTCACGGCGGGGTTGTCGATCTCGCCCGCTGCCATCAGCCCCAGCAGCGCCCAGGCGGTCTGCGACGCGGTGCTCGCCTTGCCTTCGCCATGCGGCCGGTCGGGCCAATAGGAGGCGCCGTCCTCGCCCCAGCCGCCGTCGGCCCGTTGCCTGGTCGCGAGCCACGCGACCGCGCGGCGGATCATCGGATCGCCCGGTTCGACGCCCGCCGCGTTGAGGGCACACAGCACCGACCATGTGCCGTAGATGTAATTTGTGCCCCAGCGGCCGAACCACGAACCGTCCGGGCGCTGCGTCCGCCGCAGGTAGTCGAGCCCGCGCTCGAAGGCCGCGCCGCGGTCCCCGCGCTGCGCCAGCAGCGAGATGCAGCGGGCGCTGACGTCCTCGGTCGGCGGATCGAGCAACGCGCCGTGATCGGCGAAGGGAATGTAGTTGAGATAATAGTATTCGTTGTCGGCGTCGAAGGCGGCCCATCCGCCGGTCCTGCTCTGCATGCCGATGAGCCATTCGCCGGCGCGCGCGATCGCCTCGCGCCATTTGAGCCGGTCGGCCCGGTCGAGCGCCATGGCGACGACGGCGGTATCGTCGAGGTCGGGATAATGCGGATTGGCGTACTGGAACGCCCACCCGCCGGGCCGAACCCTGGGCCGCCATACCGCCCAGTCGCCCGGCAGATCGAGCACCTGTCGATCCGCGAGCCAGGCGAGCGCGCGTCGCGCGGCGGCGTCGGCCGCTTCGCCGCCGGTCTCGAGCAGCGCATGGGCTGCGAGCGCCGTATCCCAGATCGGCGACAGGCACGGCTGGCAATAGGAGCGCTCCGGCGTACGCACGACGAGCTTGCGCAGCGCCGCCTTAGCGATCTTGAGCGCCGGATCGTCCTTGGGATAGCCGAGACACTCGAACATCATCACCGAATTGGCGATCGCCGGATAGATTCCGCCGAGACCGTCGTCGCCGTTGAGACGGTCAGTGACGAAGCCGACCGCCGCCTCGATCGCGCGCCGGCGCGGCCCCGACGGCATCCACGGTTCGGCCAGCCGCAGCGCGTCGTCGATGCGGTTGAACACCCAGGCCCAGGGCGAACCGGTAGCGCGCGGCGGCCGCGCCTGGGTGCCGGGCGCAAACAGCTCGCGCACGGTGACGCCGCGCGGATTCCTCGCGCGCGGCTTCAACGCCATCAGCACAAGCAGCGGCACGATCACCGTGCGCGACCAATACGACACCTTGTTGAGATGGAACGGAAACCAGCGCGGCAGCAGCATGATCTCCACCGGCATCTCCGGCACCGCGGTCCACGGCAACTCGCCGAACAGCGCGAGCTGGATGCGGGTGAAGACATTGCAGTGGGCGGCGCCGCCGCGCGCCAGCACCGCTGCGCGCGCCCGCGCCATGTGCGGGGCCTCGGGCGGATCGCCGGCCGCCTTGAGGGCGAAATAAGCCTTCACCGTCGCCGATAGATCGAGGTCGCCGCCGTAGAACAGCGGCCAGCCGCCCTGCTCGCCCTGGGTCGCGCGAAGATAGACGGCGAAATCGCGCTGCAGGTCGTCGTCGATCTCGTCGAGATAATGCTGCAGCAGCATATACTCGGCCGGGATGGTGGCGTCGGCCTCGAGCTCGTAGCACCAATGCCCGTCGGCGCGCTGCTGGGCGATCAGCGCGGCGCAGGCGCGTTCGATCGCCTGATCGAGCGCCGAGGCCGGAGCGGCGCGCGCGCGGGTATCGGTCGTGGCGGCGTCGGTCATCGGCGACTGGGATGCGGTTCGGCGGTCTGCGGAGGCGGCGCTACCTTGGACCGGCCGCGTGCGGCGCTCAAGGCCTTTTCCGCCGCATTGGCGCGATCCGGTTCGAGCAGCCATTGGGCGGCGGCGAAGCCGGAGCGGATGGCGCCTTCGAGCGTCGCCGGCAGGCCGGTATCGGTCCAGTCGCCGGCCAGCGCCAGGTTGCGCCAGCGCGTGCGCACCCCGGGCCGGCGCGCCGCCTGCTCCGGCGTCGCGGCGAAGGTGGCGCGGCGCTCGCGCACGATGCGCACCGGCGGAGGCGGATCGCTCGGCATCTCGTAGGCGGCGGCGACATCGAGCCAGAGCATCGCAGCGAGTTCATCCTCCGGCACGTCGAGCAGCCGGTCGGCGGCGCTCACCGTCACCGACAGCACACCCGGCTTGCGGAATACCCATTCCGCCGTGCCGCCGATAACGCCGACGAAGAACGGCGAATCGTCGGGCGCGGCGATGCGGAAGTGGGCGTTGACGATGGCGCAGTATTCGTCCGGCGCGACCAGCTCGGGCACGAGCCGCGACGCCACCGCCGCAGTCACCGCAAGAACCACCGTGTCTTCCGTCGCCAAGACTTCGCGGCCGTCGTCGAACGCGAGCGCAGCCGCGCGGCCGTCGGCGAACTCGATGCCGCGCAGCCGCACGCCGAGGCGGACGGTCGCACCCTGCCGGCGGAGCCGCGCCAGCGCCGGATCGACCAGCGTCTCCGACAGGCCCTGGCGCGGCACCAGTGGCGCGCAGGCGGCACCGCCGGCGCCGACGCTCTCGCGGAGCACGCGTGCCAGCAGCACGGCGGATGCGCGTTCGAGCGGCGTGTTGAGCGCGGCGACCGCCAGCGGCTGCCACAGCCTGCGGAAGACCGTCGTGCCGCGATCGAGCACATCGACGACCCGGTCCTCCGGCCGTGCGCGCCGCAGCTTGAGAGCCTTCAGATAGTCGCCGAGCGTCGTGCCGGGAACGCGCCGCGCCGGCGAGGCCATCCACCACGGCAGGCGACCCGAGTTGAGGCGCAGCACCCAGCGCTCGCCGGTCGTGCGGTCGACGAACGGGTAAACCGGCATGCCGGGGCCGGTCAGCGTGCCGCGTGCGCCGATTGCGTCGAGATAGCGCAGCGCCGAGCGGTTGCCGGCAATCAGCAGATGGTTGCCGTTGTCGATGCGGCAGCCGAGCGTCTGGTCGAAATAGGAGCGCGCACGGCCGCCGGCGTGCGGCGCCGCCTCGTACAGCGTCACCGCGCAGCCGGCCTCGGCGAGGCGCACGGCGGCGGCAAGCCCCGCGACGCCGGCGCCGACGACATGGACCCGGCTCATAGCAGACCGTAGCGCAGCGCGTACCATAATTTGAGCGGCGCCGGAACGCGCACGCGTCCGTCGATCCGCCGCCACCCGCGCCGCTCGAGCCGCCGGAGGATCGCGCCATACACCGCCGCCATCACCTTGGCCGGCCGCATCGTTCCCGGCGGGCATTCGGCCATCGCCCGGTCTGCCTCGGCGAAGCGCCGATGCGCCATGGCGGCGACCGCTTCGCACACCGCCGGCAAATTCGGATGCGCCAGCACGGCCGCCGGTTCCCGCGCGGCGATGCCGTGCTTCTCCAGCAGCTCGCGCGGCAGATAGAGCCGGCCCAGCGCACCGTCCTCGGCGAGATCGCGCAGAATATTGGTGAGCTGCAGCGCGCGACCGAGGGCGTTGGCGACGCGGTCCGCCTGGTCGCCGGGCGCACCGAAGACGCGCGCCGAGAGGCGTCCGACGGCGGCGGCGACGCGGTCGCAATAGAGGTCGAACTCGGCGAGCGACGGAGCCCGGATGTCGGCGCGCGCGTCCATTTCCATGCCCTCGATCACGCCCAGGAAATCCTCGCGGCGCAGAGCGTACGTCGCCGCCGCGTCGGCAAGGGCCCGCGTCAACGCGTCGGCCGGCCTGCCGGCGTAGAGTGCGTCGACCGTCCGCCGCCACTCCGCGAGCGCCGCCAGCTTGACCGCCGGCGCATCGTCGCTGTCGACGATGTCGTCGACGGCGCGGCAGAACGCGTAGATCGCGAACATCGCCTCGCGCCGCGGCTTCGGCAGGAAGCGCATCGCCCAGTAGAACGAGGTGCGCGCGGCGACGACCTGGGCCTTGATGCCGGCACGCTCGCCCCCGGCCGGCTGCGCCAGCGCGCTCACGACCGGCCGCCGCGCACGACGCCGATCAGCGTCGCGAGTACGAAATCAAGCGGGCCGAGCTTGACCCGCATCGCCAGGGGATCGCCCCGCCGCAGCCGCGCCGAGAGCCGCGCCGCGAGCGCCACGATGGCGGCGCATTCACGGCTGAGGCCGGGGCTCCTGACGACGCCGGGCAAGGCGCGCGCCGTGGCAATGAGCGCGTCGGTGCCGTCGAGCAGCCGGTCGATGACCCGCCGCAAGCCGGGGCTCGAAACCGGCGCGCGGAGATCCTCGACCCCGGCGCCTTCGGCTTTGAGCCACGGCTCGGGCAGGTAGACGCGATCGAGACGCCGGTAGTCGGATGCGCAATCCTGCAGATGGTTCAGAACCTGCAGAGCGCTGCACAGCGCGTCGCTCGGCTTCCAGGTGGCGCGGCTTTCGCCGTGCAGATCGAGCAGCTGGCGGCCGACCGGCGAGGCCGAATACCGGCAGTAATCCATCAGATCGTTCCAGTCGCGGTAGCGCAGCTGGGTGGCGTCGCGCTTGAACGCGGTCAGCACGTCGTGGCAGTGCTGCGTGGTGACGCCGGTGGCGAGCAGGCTCGCGCGCATCGCCGTCGCCGAGGGGGCGTCGTCGCCGGGCGCGCCGTCGAGCACCGCACCCATGCGCTGGAGCCGCCGGACCTTCTCCGCCGCCGGCAGCTCGCCGTTGTCGGCGACGTCGTCGGCCTCGCGTGCGAAGCGATAGAAGGCGTGGACATGCGGACGCAGGTCGCGCCGGATCAGCCACGAGCCGACCGGAAAATTCTCGTCGTGCCGGCCCTTTCCCGAGGGCGTCTCGATCACGCCGCTTACGGCCGGCTCTGCCATGCTACTCGTCCCTTCCACTCGCCGCCGCGGCCGCGCCAATGGCGCCAGGCCGAGGCGACCGTCGCCGCCAGATAAACCGCCGCCACGGCCGGAAGCAAGGGCGCGTAAATCAGGCTCACACCGTAGAACCGCAGCATCGGCGCGTAGGTCACGGCCATCATCAGCCACGCCGCCAGCGCCAGCACGCTCGCCAGGCCGCCGACCGGCAGCACGAAGATCGGCGCCAGGAAGGTGACGCCGAGCGCCGCCACGGTCGCCGCCAGGAGCAACGGCGAATAGTTCAGCTGCGCATAGGCGGTGCGCGCGATCATGTTCCAGATCGCCGCGAGCCGCGGATAGGCCCGCAGGCTGCGTGTTTCGCGCGTCACGCCGAGCCAGATGCGGCCGCCGCGCTTCACCGCGCGCGCCAGCGCGCAATCGTCGATCAACTCGCCGCGCACGGATTCGAGGCCGCCGATGCGCTCGAAGGCGGTGCGGCGTATCAGCATGCAGCCGCCGGCGGCAGCCGCCAGACGCCTGCGCGGATCGCTCGCCCAGGCGAAGGGATAGAGCATGGCGAAGAAATAGACGAAAGCCGGTATCATGAAACGCTCCGCGAGCGAGCGGCAATGGAGCTTGACCATCAGCGAGACCAGGTCGAAGCCGGCGTCGATGCGGGCCGTCAGCTCTGCGAGGTTGCGCGGATGATGGGCGATGTCGGCGTCGGTGAAGAGGTAAAGGTCGGGCGCTTCGCCCTCGCCCGCCGCGCGCACACCTTCCGCCATCGCCCACAGCTTGCCGCTCCAACCTTCGGGCAAGGGCCGCGCCGCGACGATCTTCAACCGGTCCGCCATGCCGAGCGTCTGCGCCGCGTCGCGCGCAATCGCGGCCGTGCCGTCGCTGCTGCAATCGTCGACCAGCACGACCGAGAGCGGGCCGGGATAGTCCTGTTGCAGCAGCGAGGTCACCGCCGCATCCACGGTCAGCGCCTCGTCGCGCGCCGGCACGATCGCGACGACGCGCGGCCAGGCCTTGGGCGCCGGCGCCGGCTTCGCCGCGCGCGGCCACCAGAACAGGCCGCGGCCGAGCAGCAGATAGCTCCAGACCAGCAGCGCCAGGAGCGCGAAGAAGCGTCCCGCGCTCATCGCAGCATCCCCGCGTGGCGGAACCACGCCACGGCATCGGCCAGCGCCTCGCGCGCCGGCCGCGCACGGTAGCCGAGCTCGCGCTCGGCCTTGGCCGAGGAAAAGAACATCTTGTGCCGCGCCATGCGCAGGCCGTCGCGGGTGGCGAAGGGCTCGCGGCCGAAGAGCCAGCCGAGCGCCTCCTCGACGAGTGCGACCGGCCAGACCAGCGGCACCGGAACTTGCAGCGTCGGCGGCTTGCGGCCGACGACCTCGGCCACGCCGCGCAACAGCACGCCGAGAGTCAGGTTCTCGCCGCCGAGGATGTAGCGCTCGCCGATGCGGCCCTTCGCCTCGGCGAGAAGATGACCGCGCGCAACATCGTCGACATGCACGACGTTGAGGCCGGTATCGACATAGGCCGGCATGCGGCCGGCGGCGGCCTCGAGGATCATGCGTCCGGTCGGCGTCGGCTTGATGTCGCGCGACCCGACCGGCGTCGACGGATTGACGATCACCGCCGGCAGCCTGCGGGTCTTGATCAGATCGCGCACCGCCTCCTCGGCGAGGAACTTCGAGCGCTTGTAATGACCGATCATGTCGGCGAGCGTGCTCGGCGTGGTCTCGTCGGCGACGCCGCCCTCGGGGAGCCATCCCAGCACGGCGACGCTGCTGGTATAGACGATGCGCTCGACGCCCGCCGCCAGCGCCGCCTCCATCAGCGCACGCGTGCCGTCGACGTTGGCGGCGTACATCGGTTTGGAATTGCGCACCCACAGCCGGTAATCGGCGGCGACATGATAGAGCGCGCCGCAGCCGTCGAGCGCCGCGGCGAGCGAGCGCGGCTCGGTCAGCGAGCCGAGGCGCAGCTCGACGTCGAGGCCTTCGATGTTGCGGCGGTCGCTCGACGGCCGTAGCAGCACGCGCACCTTGCGGCGCTCCGCCAGCAATGCCCTGACCACGGCCGCGCCGACGAAGCCCGACGCGCCGGTGACGAGCACGGGCTTGCCGTTTTGAACCATGGCTTCGACCGGATGTTGCTCCTAGACCACCGCCGCTCGCGGCGCGTTCGGCATCGCGCGGCTAGCGACGAAGCCCGCCGCGGCCGCCCGCGCCTCACGGTCGAGCGCGTCGATGTCGTCGAGACCGCCGATCCGCCGGTCGGGCAAGAGGCCCAGCGTGCGCTCGACGATCTCCGCGATCTCAAGGAAGCCGATGCGACGATCGAGGAAGGCCGCGACGGCGATCTCGTTGGCGGCGTTCAACACGCAGGGCGCGCCGCCGCCCGCCTCCATCGCTGCGCGCGCCAGGCGCAGCGCCGGAAAGCGCGCCGGATCCGGCGCCTCGAAGGTGAGCCGCGCGAGCCGGGCGAGATCGAGCCGCGGGCTCGGCGCCGGGATGCGCCGCGGCCAGCCGAGCGCGTTGGCGATCGGCGTGCGCATGTCGGGCGAACCCAGCTGCGCCAACACCGAACCGTCGCTGTAATAGACCAGGCCGTGCACCACCGATTGCGCGTGCACCACCACCTCGATCTGGTCCGAACGCAGACCGAACAGATGATGGGCCTCGATGACCTCGAGGCCCTTGTTCATCATGGTGGCGGAATCGACCGAGATCTTGGCGCCCATGCGCCAATTGGGATGGGCCACCGCCTGCTCCGGCGTGACGTCGCGCATCGCCTCGCGCGGCCGCTCGCGGAACGGGCCGCCGCTGGCGGTCAACACGATGCGCTCGATCGCCTTGGCCTGCTCGAACGCGAAGACCTGGAAAATGGCGTTGTGCTCGCTGTCGACCGGCAGCAGCCGCGCGCCGTGCTTCGCCGCCTCGGCGGTCACCAGCGCGCCGGCGCAGACCAGCACTTCCTTGTTGGCGAGCGCCACCAGCGCGCCGCGGCGCACGGCCGCGAGCGTCGGCGCCAGACCGGCGGCGCCGACAATCGCCGCCATCACCCAGTCGGCGGGACGCGAAGCGGCCTCGACCACCGCCGCCGCTCCGGCGCCGACCGCTATCCCGCTGCCGGCGAGCGCCTGCCTGAGCGCGCCGTAATGACGCTCGTCGGCGACGACGGCGAATTTGGCGCGGAGCCGGCGTGCCTGCTCGGCGAGCCGCGCGACGTTGCTGCGCGCTACCAGCGCCTCGACGGCATAGGCGTCGCGATCGGCCGCCACCAGTTCCACGGTGTTGCAGCCGACCGAGCCCGTCGAGCCCAGGATCGTCACCCGCCGCTTCTGCGCCGCCATGTTCAATGCGCTCCCAACCGGGCTTCGCTCGTCGTCTACCGCGCCATTTTATTGATAATGCGGCGGCGATGCCCGCGTAAAGCTTATTCGCGGCTTTTGTTTTTATCTTCAAGCACTTGCGCGACCCGGTCGCGCAGATGGAAGAGGTGGCGGTCGCGGATGCCGAGAGCCTCGAGGTGCTGCGCCGTGTTGAAGAGATAGGCGGCGCAGGGGCCGAGCGCGCCGCGCGCGCGGGCGATCGATTCGACGATGCGCTCCTCGGGCACGAGGCCGGCGTAGCGGGGATGCGCGCGGTTGATGACGAATGCGATCGCCCAGCCGCGCCGGCGGCTTTCGGTCGTCATGCGGACCCAGCGCGGACAGTAGGAGGCCGTGACCATCTCGCGCCGCCACAGTAGCTCGAGTTCGGTTTGAGCGATGGCGGCAGCGATGCGGTAAGCGAGGCCGCGGCACGCGCCGCCGCGATCGAGGCCGAGGATGAGGCCCGGCGCTTCGGCGCTGCCGCGCCCGAGATGCGTCCACAGGCAGAAGCGCCGATGGTAGCCGTGCACCGTCGCGATCCGCTTGTCGACGAAATGGATCATCGGGTTCCAGATCAGCGAGCCGTAGGCGAACAGCCAGACGTCGCCGCCGCCTTCGGGATGGCGCGCCAGGATGGCCGCGACCGCCGCACGATGGGCCTCGTCGGGCACGATCGGGATGGTCGGATCGAGCTTCTGCAGCAGCCGGCGCATCTCGCCGCTCAGCACCGCCTCGCGCGTGAGCTTGTGCGAAGAGTCCTTGTCGTCCGGCGGCGGATCGTCAGGCATGGCGAACGATAGCAAAGGCCGGCGAAGGTCGAAACGGCGGCCGGCGCAGACCTGACCGGCGTCCGAGTCGGCCGTGCTTGACACGGCGCCGGGGCGCACCCGAGGCTCGCTGCCGGGAGGCGGCGGGGAGAACCATGGCGGAGGTGAGGCTCGAGCGCGCGGCAGAGATCGCGGTCATCGAGATCGACAATCCGCCGGTCAACGCATTGAGCCATGCGGTACGCGCGGCGCTGGCCGCGCGCATCGCCGAGGCGATGGCCGACGGTGCGGTCAGAGCGGCGGTAATCGCCTGCGCCGGCCGTACCTTCGTCGCCGGCGCCGACATCAACGAGCTCGGCAAGCCGCGCTCGCCGCCGCTGACGGTCGACATTGCGGCACAACTCGACGACTGCGCGAAGCCGGTGATCGCCGCGATCCACGGCACCGCACTGGGCGGCGGGCTCGAGCTGGCGCTCGCCTGCCATTGGCGCGTCGCCGCGCCGGATGCGCGGCTGGGCCTGCCCGAGGTCAAGCTCGGAATCATCCCCGGCGGCGGCGGAACCCAGCGGCTGCCGCGCGCGATCGGCGTCAAGCCGGCACTCGACATGATCGCCGGCGGCCAGGCGATCGACGCCAGAGCGGCGCTCGAAGCCGGCCTCGTCGACGAGCTGGCGACGCGCGGCCCGGTGCGCGACGCCGCCGTGGCGCTGGCGCGGCGGGTCGTCGCCGAAAGGCGGCCGATCCGGCGGCTGCGCGATCGCACCGTCGAGATGGTGCCGTCGGAGATTTTCGTCCGCGCCCGCGGCGAGATCGAGCGCCGCCAGCGCGGCTTCGCGGCCCCGCTCAAGGCGGTCGATGCCGTGGCCGCCGCGGCGCTGCGCTTCGACGACGGGCTGAAGCGCGAGCAGGCGCTGTTCGCCGAGCTACAGAGCGGACCGCAGTTCGGCGCGCTACGCCACGTCTTCTTCGCCGAGCGCGAGGCGGCGAAGGTCCCCGGCCTTCCGGCCGGGCCGCCGCGCGCGATCGTGCAGGTCGCGGTGGTCGGCGCCGGCACGATGGGCGGTGGCATCGCGCTGTGCCTCGCCGACGCCGGCGTCCCGGTGACCCTGATCGACAACGAGCGCACGGCGCTCGAGCGCGGCCTGGCCGCGTTGCGGCGCAATTTCGAATCGAGCGCGCGGCGGCGCAACCTGCCGGCGGTCGAGCTCGACCGGCGGCTCGCCCTGATCAAGCCATCGCTGCGGCTGGCCGACGCCGCCGGCGCCGACCTCGTCGTCGAGGCGGTGTTCGAGGAGCTCGACCTCAAGAAGAGCGTCTTCGCCAGGCTCGACGGTATCGCCAAGCCGGGGGCGATCCTCGCCACCAACACTTCGTACCAAGACGTCGACGCGATCGCCGCGGCGACGGCGCGGCCGCAGGACGTGCTCGGCCTGCATTTCTTCAGCCCGGCGCATGTCATGCGGCTGGTCGAGGTGGTGCGCGCCAAGGCGACGGCGCCTCAGGTTCTAGCGGCGTCGATCGCGCTGATGCGCCGGCTGCGCAAGCTGCCGGTGGTGGTCGGCGCGGCGCCGGGCTTCGTCGGCAACCGCATGCTGTTCGAGCGCTCGCGCGAGGCCGACCGGCTGCTGCTGCGCGACGGCGCGACGGCGCGCGAAGTCGACCAGGCAATGGTCGCGTTCGGCTTTGCGATGGGGCCGTTCGCCGCGGCCGATCTCGCCGGCCTCGACGTCTCGTGGCGCATGCGCAAGGCGCACCGGATTTCCTTTCCGGTGGCCGATGCATTGTGCGAGGCCGGTCGCTTCGGCCAGAAATCCGGCAAGGGCTATTACCGCTACGAGGACGGCGGTCGCGGCGGCCTCGACGACCCCGAGACCGACGAGATCATCGCCGCCGTGCGCGCGCGCCGCAACATCGCGCCGCGGCCGATCGATGCCGGCGCCATTGTCGAGCGGCTGATCTATCCGATGGTGAACCAGGCGGCGCGATTGCTCGAAGCGGGCGTGGCGCTGCGGCCGGGCGACGTCGACCTGATCTGGATCAACGGCTACGGCTTTCCCGCCTGGCGCGGCGGCCCCATGTATTATGCCGACCAAGTCGGGCTCGAAACCGTGCGCAACCGGCTCGACCGGATGGCGCGCGAGCTCAACGAGAAGGCGCTGCTGCCGGCGCCGCTGATCGAACGGCGGGTGAAAGAGGGACGCGGGTTCTACGGCTAGCGCGCGCCCGTATAGGCCACGCGCCAGAGCGTGCCGGAGCCGTCGTCGCTGAAGAGAAGCGAGCCGTCCTTGGCGACGGTGACGCCGACCGGCCGGCCCCAGACCGCGCCGCTGGGCAGCAGGAAGCCGGTGACGAAATCCTCGTATTCGCCGGTCGGCGCCCCGTTCTTCATGCGCACGCGAATGATCTTGTAGCCGGTGCGCTGCGCGCGATTCCACGAGCCGTGCAGCGCGACGAAGACATCGCCCTTGTATTCCGGCGGAAACTGGCTGCCGGCGTAGATCGCGAGGCCGAGCGGCGCGGAATGCGCCTGGATCAGAAGGTCGGGCGCGAGGACGGCGCGCGCGAGCTCGGGATGCGCGCCCGGATGGCGCGGATCGGCATGGTCGCCGATGTAGTACCACGGCCAGCCGTAGAAACCGCCGGGCTTGACGCGCGTCAGGTAATCGGGCGGCAGGTTGTCGCCGAGGCCGTCGCGCTCGTTGACCACCGCAAGCAGCGTATCGCCGTCGAAGCGGATGTCGACGGCGTTGCGCAGACCCGAGGCATAAACCGATTTGCGGCCGCCGTCCGGATCGAATTCGAGGATGTCGGCGCGGTCGGCCTCCGCCGCCATGCCGCCCTCGGCATCGTTGCTGGCCGAGCCGACGCTGACCAGGAGATGCCTGCCGTCCGGCGTGACGGCGAGGCTGCGCGTCCAGTGGCCGCCGGACGGGAGGTCGTGCACCACGATCTCGGCCTTTCCGCGCGCCTGCAAATCGCCGCTGCGGTAGGGAATACGCACGACCGAATCGGTGTTGGCGATATAGACCCAACGCGGATCGGGACCGGGCGGGTAGAAGGCGATGCCGAACGGCCGGTCGAGGCCGTCGGCGAAGGTGCTGCGCTTGCCGTCGCGCACGGCGCTGACGCGGTCGGCGGCGCTTTCGGCCACGAAGATGTCGCCGTTGGGCGCCGTGCGTATAAGCCGCGGCCGCTTGAGGCCGCCGAGATATTCGGTGACGGCGAAGCCGGGCGGCGCGGCGAGGCGCGCCTCGCTCGGGCGCACGACGACGCGCGGCGGATTGGCAACCGGCTCGGTCGCATAAGGCGCCGGCAGATCGTCGGAAATGCGATGCACCGTGCCGGGCCGATCGGCCTGCGCCCAGGCCGCGGGCGCGCTGACTGCCATCGCGGTCATTGCGAGGAGGCCCAAGGCCGACGCGGCAATCCAGGAAACGCCTGGATTGCTTCGCGCTTGACGGCGCTCGCAAGGACGACCGTGGGACGGCACGCGCATCACGACCGAATCAAATCTTGAACGCCTCGAAGGTTTCGGGCGCAAACAGCTCCTCGGGCGCAAGGCGCCGCTGCGACAGGCCTTGCTCGTGGTGGTAGCGCAGAAAGGTGTCGAGCGCATGACGGTTGGCGGCGAGCCCGTAGGGCCACCATTCCTTGCCCATAATACGCTTGGTTTCCTCGAGATGCGCGCTTTGCCACGGCAGCATGGTCTTCTGCGACGCGATCATGTCGAGATCGGCGTAGCAGCGCCGCTGCGCATCGACGAAAGCCTTCATCAGCGACTGCGCGATCCAGCGGTTGGTCTCGTAGAGGTCGCGGCGCAGCGCGACCACGTGCATGATCGGGAAGATGCCGGTCTTGCGGAAATAGGCCTGTTCGACCTCGACGTAGTTGGGGAAGAGCCGCTTCACTCTGTCGGGCTCGGAATAGAAGGTCGAGGGCAGGCGCGGCGCGTAGATGGCGTCGATATCGCCGTCGGCAATCATGCGCGACAGCGTCTGGGCCGGGCCGATCGGCTGAACCTTGAACTTCGGCGGCAGGTCGAGCTTCAGCTTTTCCTCGCGCCCGGGCTCCTCCTCGCCGCCGGTGAAATAGGTCGGGCTGGCGCAGTCGACGCCGTATTCGTCCTGCAGGATGCCCTTCATCCAGACGATGGCGGTGAGCTGATACTCGGGATTGCCGACGCGCCTGCCGGCGAGGTCCCGGGGCTCGCGGATGCCGCTCTTGGCCGAGATCACGAAGCAGGAATGGCGGAACATGCGCGACGGGAAGACCGGGATGGCGACGAAGTCCCTGCGCTCCTTCATCAGCGAGACGCAATACGACGAGAGCGACATCTCGGCGGCGTCGAACTCGCGATGGCGCAGCATGCGCCAAAAGGTCTCCTCCACCACCAGCGGCAGCACGTTCAATTCGATGCCGTCGGGCCGAACCGTGCCGTCGGCCAGTGCCTTGACCCGGTCGTAGTCCCAGCAGGCCAGCGTCATCCGCAACTTCGGCATGCGTTTTCTTGCCCCCGAAAGAAAAGCGGCGCGTTCCGTTCGCCGCGCCCAGCCCCTATCATAGCGGCCCTCGGCTCGGAAACGGGAGGGAGATTCATGAGCAACGTCACGCTGGCCCAGGCCGCGATCATCGTCGACAAGTCGCTGGAGCACGGCCGCGCGCAGAAGTTCAAGCCGCTCGCCGTCGCGGTGCTGGACTCCGGCGGCCATCTCGTCGCCTTCAAGCGCGAGGACAAGACCTCGATCATGCGGTTCGAGATCGCCTTCGGAAAGGCCTATGGCTGCCTCGGCATGGGCTTCGGCGGACGCGAATTCGCGCGCCGCGTGCCGATCGCGCCGCATTTCATCCAGGCGCTTTCGGCGGCGTTCGACGGACGCCTTGTTCCGGTTCCGGGCGGCGTGCTGATCCGCGACGGCGGCAACGAGATCATCGGCGCGGTCGGCATCAGCGGCGACACCTCGGAGAACGACGAGGCCTGCGCCGTCGCCGGCATCAAGGCGGCCGGACTCAACGCCGACACCGGCCAGGCGTGAGGCGCCGCCCATGCCCGCATGAACGAGGTCCTGCCCTTTCCCCTGCCGCCGCGCGTGCCGCCGGTCGAGCCGGAATTGCTGGCGACCGCGGTGTTCGTCTTCGGCGAGTATCTCGACCGGCTCCGGGCCGACATGCCGCCGCCAGACGACGACGAGGACGACGGCGGCGCGACAGGACCGGAGATCGATACCAAGGCGGTGCTCGATCTTTTCGCCGAGGAGCTCGGCACCAGCGTACCGGTAACCCTGGCGCTGTTCCTGCGCGTCACCGCGCTCTTCCGTCTTCTGGCGCAGAGCCCGTCGCTGGCGCGCTTCGCGCTCGCCGAAGGAGCCGATCGGCTTTCGGAGGACGCGCTGTTGGCGGCGGCGCGGCTCGACCTGCCGGTGAAGCGATCGGGCAAGGACCGCAGCGCCGACTTCGATCCGCGCGCTTTCCGCCAGGCGCTGACGCGGGAATGAGCTGGTCGCCGCCGGAACGTGGTTCACGGCAAATCGGCTTAGAGCCACCGCGGGGTTCGATCCGGCGATGCTTGGCTTAAAGACATCGCTGCCCGGCACATGACCGGTCCTCGGACCTTGGATCGGACCTCGGGCCGGGCGCGACGAATTCAGGGGCCGAGCCTCGGCGAACGCCGGCTGACAAGACCCTGCACCCCGCGCGACCGCGAACTACTCCACGGCCGGCGCGGCGCCGGGCTGCGCCTTGACCTCGCGCAACAGGAACAGGAGCGGCAGCGAGGCGATGGCGATCGCCATGATCAGCATGAAGTCGTTGATATAGGCCTGCATCACCGCCTGGCGCGTGACCTCTTGGTTGAGCGCGGCCAGGCCCGCGGTCGTATGGATGTTCCAGTAGCTCTGCACATGCGGGCTCATCAGCGCGCGGTTGAACGGCGTCATCAGCCCGGCGAAGGAATCGTGGCTGACCTGGATGCCGCGCGCGAGCTCGGTCTCGCAGAACGAGATGCCGATCGATGCGCCGACGTTGCGGATCAGGCTATAGATGCCGGCGGCCTCGGTCCTCAGCCGCGCGTCGAGCGTGGCGAAGGCGATGGTGGTCAGCGGCACGAACAGGAACCCGAGGCCGAAGCCCTGCACCAGGCCAGTCACGACCACCGGCCACCAGTCCATCTGCAGGTCGAAATGCGCCATCTGCCACAGCGAATAGGAGGTCACGGCGAGGCCGAAGAGCAGCATGAGCCGCGTGTCGACCTTGCCGGAGAGTCGGCCGACGATCAGCATCGCGATCATGGTGGCGATGCCGCGCGGCGCCAGCAGCGCGCCGGTGGTCACCACCGGATAATCCATCAGCGTCTGCAGGAACGGCGGCATCAGCGCCAGCGTGCCGTAGAGCACGACGCCGATCACGGCGATGAAGATGCAGCCGGCGACGAAATTGCGATCCTTCAACAGCGCGCGGTTGAAGAACGGATGGTCGGCCATGATCGTCCACATCACGAAGACCCAGAACGCCGCGACGATGAGCGCGAAGTAGACGCGGATCTCGGTCGCGCCGAACCAGTCCTTGAGCTCGCCGCGGTCGAGCATCATCTGGGCCGCGCCCACGGCGATGCTGAGCATGACGAAGCCGAAGAAGTCGAACGGCCGGCGGCGGCTGGTCGGCGTCTCGTGCAGGAAAGCGAGCAGCCCCAAGAAACAGAGAATTCCGACCGGAAGGTTGATGTAGAAAACCCAGCGCCAGTTGTAGTTGTCGGTGAGCCAGCCGCCGAGCGTCGGCCCGAGGATCGGCCCGAGCATGATGCCGGCGCCCCAGATCGCCATCGCCGAGCCGTGCTTCTCGCGCGGATTGATGTCGAGCAGCACCGCCTGCGACAGCGGCACCAGCGCCGCGCCGAACAGGCCCTGCATCAGCCGGTCGAACACCATCTGCGTCAGGTTGAGAGCGAGGCCGCACATCACCGACGACACCGTGAATCCGGCGACCGAGACCAGGAACAGCCGCTTGCGGCCGAAGCGCATCGCGAGCCAGCCGCACAGCGGCGTGGCGATGGCGGCGGCGACGATGTAGGAAGTCAGCACCCAGGCGACCTGATCCTGCGCGACGGCGAAGCTGCCCTGCATGTCGGGCAGCGCGACGTTGGCGATGGTGGTGTCGAGCGCCTGCATCAGCGTCGCCAGCATGATCGACACCGTGATCAGGCCGCGATTGGCGACCTCGCCTTCGGCTGCGGGCGCCATCAGAAGACGGCCTCCAAGGTTCCATCACCGCCGCGAACGCGGCGGACCGGGATGCGCCAGACTCCCGCCGCCGCGGGAATAGGGACCGAAACGCCCCGCCCTGCTCTTGTCGCTCTTGTCGCCCGCATGCTACGGCTGCGCCGCGTCTTTGGGCGGCGTCGGCTTGGTCCAGCCGAAGAGACGCGACCAGCCGGTTTCGATCTCGACCTCGGCGCTCATGCCGGCGCGCAACGGATGGTCGACGTCGGCGTTGTCGATGACGATGCGCAGCGGAATCCGCTGCACCACCTTGACCCAGTTGCCGGTGGCGTTCTGCGCCGGCAGCACCGAGAACTCCGAGCCGGTGCCGGGGCCGATGCTCTCGACGTGGCCGGTGAAGGTCTTGTCCGGATAGGTGTCGACACTGACGGTCGCCTTGTCGCCGGGCAGCACGTGGGTCAGATCGGTTTCCTTGAAGTTGGCTTCGATCCAGACCTTGCGACTGGCGATCAACGCGAAGGCGGGTTCGGCGGTGTTGAGGTATTGGCCGATCGGCAGGTTGGCGACGCGGGTCACGATGCCGTCGAGCGGCGCCTTGACCACGGTGCGCTCGAGATCGAGCTCGGCCTGGTCGAGCTGCGCGTTCGCCTGCAGCACCAGCGGATGCTGCTCGATCTCGGCGTCGACCGCCCGAACGTCGTCGCCGGGCGTCGGCGGCGCGAGGCCCGCCGCCTGCTGTCGCGCGACATCGAGCGCGTTGCGCGCCTCGTCGAGCTTGGCCTGCGAGGTGACGTGGTTGGCGAAGAGCTTTTCCTGACGATCGTATTCGCGCTGGCGGTAGGCGAGATTGTCGAGCGCCTCCCGCACCTTGAGGCGCGCGGCGGCGAGAGCCGCCCGGGCGCGCTCGACGGCGATGCGATATTGCCGGTCGTCGATCCGGAACAGCACCTGGCCGGCATGGACGGCCTGATTGTCGCGGACCTCGACCGCGACGACGCGGCCCGGCACGTCGGCGCTCACCGTCACCTTGTCGGCCTGAACGTAAGCGTCGTCGGTCGAGACCGCCGCGCCGGCGGTCAGATAGAGCCAGCCGGCGACCAGCAGCACAAGGATCGGTCCGGCGAGCAGCAGCGGCAGCCGCCATTGCGGCGCGTGGCGACGCAGCCACAGGCGCAGCTGTGCCGCCGCAGGCTCGCGCGTGATCGGCACGGGCGCACGGCTGTCCGGGCTCACGGGCGGCCTCCGGCTTCGCGGCGCGGCGCCTCGGCGGCTGCGTGCTCCGAGAGGTTGCGGCGCACCCGGGTCAGCAGCTCGATCAGCCGGTCGCGATCGGCCTGGGCGATGCCGGCGAGCGCCTCGCCGCGGGTCTCGACGCCGAGCGCGACGATGCGATCGAAGATCGGCTTGGCCTTGGGCGTGAGATAGAGCAGCCGCGCGCGGCGATCGGCCGGATCGGCACGGCGCTCGACCCAGCCGGCCTGCTCCATGCGGTCGATCATGCGCGCGAGCGAAATCGGCTCGAGCTCGAGAAGTTCCGCAAGCCGCGCCTGGTTGGTGCCCTCGTGGACCGCAAGGCGGAAGAGCACATGGCATTGCGCGCGCGACAGGCCGAGGCTGCGCGCCTTCTGGTCGAAGCGCTTGCCCAGCAGCCGCGCCGCCTCGTAGAGCACGAAGCCGAAGGCACGCTCGAAATCGTGGGTTTTCGCCATATGCACATTATAATAAGCAAGCTTATGAATCCGCAAGACGCGGCGCCTTGCGGCGGCCGCAACCCAGCGTCCCAGATTTTCTAGGGCATCAGCCCGCCACCGTTGACGTGGAGCACCTGGCCGTTGACCCAGCCTGCGGCGGATCCGAGCAGGAACAGGATCGGACCGACCATGTCGGCGGGCTCGGCGACGCGGCCCAGCGGCACGAGACGCGCGTAACCCTCGAAGTCGACGCGCGGATTGGCGTTGGGCGCATCCGCGGGTCGGCCGGTGCCGCCGGTGTGAAAGGCGGTGCGCACCACGCCCGGTGCCAGCGTGTTGGCGCGGATCTGCGGCGCCAATTCGTGCACCAGCGTCTTGGTGAAGTTGGCGACGGCGGCCTTCGACGCGGCGTAGGCCGACAGCCCGGGCAGCGGCCGCGCCGCGAGGCCCGACGCGGTGTTGACGATCGCCGGCGCGCCGCCGGCCTCCGCCGAAGCCCTGAGCAGCGGCCGCGCCGCACGGCAGCAGAGATAGGTGCTGCGCAAGCTGCCGGCGATCGTCTCCTCCCACTCGCCGAGCGCGAGTTCGTGGAACGGTACGTGACGGTTGGGAAAGCCGGGAAGATTGACCAGGCCGTCGAGCCTGCCGCCGAAGGCGCGGCCGACGCGCGCGAAGGCGGCCTCGACCTGGGCCTCGTCGGTGGCGTCGAGCGCGGTCGCGAGCTTGACGCCGTCGGGCGGCGGAAACTCGCCGAGCGAGCGCGGCAGGTCGAGCGCCGCGACCGCGAGGCCGATATCGACCGCGGCCTGCGTCAGCGCGCGACCGATGCCGCCGCAGGCGCCGACGACGGCGATGCGCGCGCCTTTGGGCGGCGCCAGGCGCGCAAAATCGATCGCAGCCATCTCTGTTTCCTCCCGGAAGAATAAGGTCCGGCGAAGATCGCCGGACCTTACGAGGGCGTCAATCCGGCGGCTCCGTCATCGCGAGGACCGCAACGACGAAGCGATCCGTATGTTCCGGCCGACGGGCCGGATTGCTTCGGCGGCATGCGATGACGAACCGGCTACTCCGCCGCCTCCGCGGCCTCGAGCACCTCGCGCTGACCCAAACCCAGGCCCTTGAAGCGGCTCTGATAGAGCAGCGTCAGAGCCAAAGAGGCGAGGAAGCCGATGATCGCCGGGATCGTCCACAGTAGGAAGAGCTGGGCGAGCGGCAGGTGCTGCGCCACGAAGTAGCCGCCGAGGATCGGGCCGACGATCGAGCCGAAGCGGCCGATGCCGAAGGCCCAGCCCGAGCCGTTGGAGCGCACCGCGGTCGGATAGATCATGCCCGAGGCGGCGTTGATGCCGAACTGCAGCCCGAGCACGGCGAAGCCGGCGATGAAGGCGCACAGCATGACCATCGATTTCGACGTCTGCGCGAAGAAGCCGATGCCGGCGATTGCCGGCACTGCCACCGCGAACAGAACCGTCACCGGCAGGAAGCCCTTTTTGTCCATCGGCCGCGCCAGCAGCAGGCCGCCGACGGTGCCGCCAATCTGGATCAGCACCGCGGCGAACTGGGCATCGGCCGGCGTCAGCACGTGGGTGTTGCGCAGGATGGTCGGCATCCAGGCGATCATGAAATAGAACGCCATCAGGTTCATGCAGAAGCACAGCCACAGGAGCGGCGTGATGTAGGCGAGGCCGCCCTTGAACAGCTTGACCGGCGACAGGCTTTTGTTGGTGCGGCCCTCGTCGGCGATGACGAACTGCGTCGACGGCGAGACCGAAACCGAGGGCGAAAGCCGCTTGACGAGGCGCTCGGCCGCCGCGCGCTTCTCGTGCACCACGAGATACTTGAGCGATTCCGGCAGCACGAACGGCGCGACGACGCCGAGAACGATCGGCAGTATGCCGCCGATGATGTAGATCACCTGCCAGCCGTAGGCGGGCGCGAGATAGACCACCGCGAAGCCCGGGAACGCGCCGCCGAGCGTGACGCCGCAGAACATGACGATGATCAGCGTCGCGCGGACGCGGCGCGGTGCGTATTCGGCGTTGAGTGCGATCAGGTTCGGCATCATGCCGCCGATGCCGAGGCCGGCGAAGAAACGCAGCGTGCGCAGCGTCTCGAGGTCACTCGCCCAGGCGCAGGCCAGCGTGAAGACGCCGAAGATCACGCTCGACACGATGGTGGCGGTGCGACGGCCCATGCCGTCGCCGAGATAGCCCAGGACCGGCGCGCCGAACAGCATGCCGAAGAGGCTCGCCGAGATCACCGTGCCCATGAAGACGCCGGGATTGGTGACGTGCCATTCCTTCAGCAGCAGCGGCGCCGACGCCGAGATCGCCGAGATGTCGTAGCCGTCGAAGATGATGATGATGAACGACCAGACGATGACGGACCAGTTGAAGCCGTCGAGCCTGCGTTCGTCGATGATGCGCGCGACGTCGATCGTCGGTGCCGAAGCCATGCGGTGTCTCCTCCCCGGGGTGTGGCCGCCTTGCGCTGGCGGTTTTCACGCTTTGCAGCGATTATCGGAGGCGTCCGCGCCTGCGTCAAATTGGGATCACGCCCACTCTGCGCGCTGGCCGCGGCGGCGGCGGCTGTATATATTGCGGCGATGCACATCATCCTGCCGATTCTGGTCGTGATCGCCATGCTGGCGACGCTGGGGACGTTGCTCTTCGGCGTGTTCTGGATGGCGCGCGGCGGCGACCCGAGACGCGCCAACGAGATCATGCGCTACCGCGTCTGGTTCCAGGGCACGGCGCTGCTGTTGTTCTTCATCTTCATGATGCTCTATCGGCGTTGAGCCGCTGGGGCGTCGATGGTCCGCCTCAACCGCATCTACACCCGCGCCGGCGACAAGGGCGAGACCTCGCTGGTCGACGGCAGGCGCGTGCCGAAGCACGCGCCGCGCGTCGCCGCTTATGGCGCAGTCGACGAAGCCAACGCCGTGGTCGGACTGGCGCGCCTGCACGCCGCCGACGCCACCGGCGCGCTGCTCGGCCGCATCCAGAACGATCTCTTCGATCTCGGCGCCGACCTCGCGACGCCCCACGCCGGCCGCAAGGCCAAAGGCGCGCTGCGCATCGTCGCGGCACAGGTCGAACGGCTCGAGCGCGAGATCGACGCCATCAACGCCGAGCTCTCGCCGCTGACCTCGTTCGTGCTGCCCGGTGGCACGCCCTTCGCCGCGGCGCTGCATCTCGCGCGCACCGTGGTGCGCCGAGCCGAGCGCGCGGTCGGCGCGCTCGCCGCCAAGGAACGCATCAATCCCGAGGCGCTCAAGTATCTCAACCGGCTTTCCGACCTGCTCTTCGTGTTGGCGCGTCACGCCAACGGCAAGGGACAGGGCGACGTGCTGTGGCAGCCGGGCGCCAACCGCTGATCCGTCGCGGGTGGTCTGGTTAAAATTTCCGTCACGAACTCCTTGCCTTCATTTTGTGCACGTGCACAAATCAATCCCGCATCGCAGCAAGAGAGCCCGAGCGTTCGCGCATGAAGGTTCTGGTTGCCGTCAAGCGGGTGATCGACTTCAACGTCAAGATTCGCGTCAGGGCGGATGGCGGCGGCGTTGAGACCGCCAACGTCAAGATGTCGATGAATCCCTTCGACGAGATCGCCGTCGAGGAGGCGGTGCGGCTCAAGGAAGCCGGCATCGCCAAGGAGATCGTCGCGGTGTCGATGGGCGCGCCGCAATGCCAGGAGACCATCCGCACAGCGCTCGCCATGGGCGCCGACCGCGGCATCCACGTCCTGACCGACGCCGAGCTGCAACCGCTGGCGGTCGCCAAGCTTCTGAAAGCGATCGTCGCCAAGGAGCAGCCGCAGCTTGCCATCCTCGGCAAACAGGCGATCGACGACGACAGCAACCAGACCGGCCAGATACTGGCGGCGCTGCTCGGCTGGGGCCAGGCGACCTTCGCCTCGAGACTCAAGATCGAGGCCGAGACCGCGACGGTGACGCGCGAGGTTGACGGCGGGCTCGAGACCGTGGCGATCAAGCTGCCGGCGGTGGTCACCGCCGACCTGCGCCTCAACGAGCCGCGCTACGCCTCGCTGCCGAACATCATGAAGGCGAAGAAGAAGCCGATCGAGCAGCTGACTCCTGCGGCGCTCGGCGTCGACCCGAGACCGCGGCTCCAGACGCTCAAGGTCGGCGAGCCGCCCAAGCGACAGGCCGGCCGCAAGCTCGCCTCGGTCGAGGAGCTGGTCGACAAGCTCAGGAACGAGGCGCGGGTGATCTGATGGCGGTCCTGGTTCTCGCCGAGCACGATCACAGGAGCCTCAAGCCGGCGACGCTCAACTGCGTCGGCGCGGCGGCGAAGCTCGGCGAAGTGCACGTGCTGGTGGCGGGCGCCGATTGCGCGCCGGTCGCGCGCGATGCCGGCCGGATCGCCGGCGTCGCCAAGGTGCTGGTCGCCGACGACCCGCTCTACGCGCATCCGCTGGCCGAAGACCTGGCGCTGCTGCTGATCGGCGTGGCGAAGAATTACTCGCACCTGGTGGCGCCGGCGACCACCTTCGGCAAGAACGTCATGCCGCGCGTCGGCGCGCTCCTGGACGTGGCGCCGATCTCCGACATCTCGGCGGTCATTTCATCCGACACCTTCGAGCGGCCGATCTATGCCGGCAACGCGATCGCCACGGTGCGATCCGTCGACCCGATCAAGGTGATCACCGTACGCGCCACCGCGTTCCCGCCCGCCCCCGCAACCGGCGGCGACGGCGCAATCGAAACCATTCCCGCCGCCGGCAGCGCGGGGCTTTCGCGCTATCTCGGGGCCGAGGTCGCGAAGAGCGAGCGGCCGGAACTGACCGCCGCGCGCGTCGTCGTCTCCGGCGGCCGTGGCATGCAATCGGGCGAGAATTTCAAGCTGCTGGAGCGACTCGCCGACAAGCTCGGCGCCGCGGTCGGCGCGTCGCGCGCCGCGGTCGACGCGGGATTCGTGCCCAACGACTACCAGGTCGGCCAGACCGGCAAGATCGTCGCGCCCGAGCTCTACATCGCCGTCGGCATCTCGGGCGCGATCCAGCACCTCGCCGGCATGAAGGATTCGAAGGTCATCGTCGCGATCAACAAGGACGAGGAGGCGCCGATTTTCCAGGTGGCGGATTACGGCCTGGTCGGCGACCTGTTCGAAATCGTGCCGGCTCTCGACAAGGCGCTCGAAAAGGCGCTGACGAAATCGAGCGCGGCATAAACAGGGAGATCCGGGAGACTCGCATGGCGGATGAAGCGACCACGATCAAGACCATCGGCATCGTCGGTGCCGGCCAAATGGGAAGCGGCATTGCCCATGTTTCGGCGCTGGCCGGCTACGATGTTTATCTCGCCGATCTCGAGCAATCGGCGCTCGATCGGGCGCTCGGCGTCATCGACCGGAATCTGTCGCGCCAGGTCAAGAGCGGCAAGGTCAAGGACGCCGACAAGGCCGCGACGCAGAAGCGGATCAGGACCGGCACGTCGTTCGATCCTTTCAAGGACTGCGACGTGGTCATCGAGGCGGCGACCGAGAACGAGGCGATCAAGCGCGAGATCTACAAAAAGCTGGTGCCGAACCTGAAGCCGTCGGCGATTCTCGCCACCAACACCTCGTCGATCTCGATCACCCGGCTCGCCGCCGCCACGGACCGGCCGGCCAAGTTCATCGGCATGCATTTCATGAACCCGGTGCCGGTCATGACGCTGGTCGAGCTGATCCGCGGCATCGCCACCGACGAATCGACCTTTAGCGCGGTCCGCGGCCTGGCGGTCAGGCTCGGCAAGACGCCGGTCGCGGCCGAGGATTTCCCGGCCTTCATCGTCAACCGCATCCTGCTGCCGATGATCAACGAAGCGGTCTACACCCTCTACGAGGGTGTCGGCTCGGTCGAGGCGATCGACACGGCGATGAAGCTCGGCGCCAACCATCCGATGGGGCCGCTCGAGCTCGCCGATTTCATCGGACTCGATACCTGTCTCGCCGTCATGCAGGTGCTGTATGAGGGGCTTGCCGATTCGAAGTATCGGCCGTGCCCGCTGTTGGTCAAATACGTCGAGGCCGGCTGGCTCGGCCGCAAGGCCGGCCGCGGATTCTACGACTATCGCGGCGACAAGCCGGTGCCGACACGGTGAGCCGCGGATGACATTGCAGCGTCATCGCTTTTTGGCTTTAATGCCCGGCAAGGGCGGGTTCGGATCCGCCCGGATCTGGAGGCTGGTTGTCCGTCGCGCTCGATAGTTGTCCGGCGCTGGTGCTCAATGCGGATTTCCGTCCGCTGAGCTACTTCCCCCTTTCGCTCTGGTCGTGGCAGGAGACCGTCAAGGCCGTCTGTCTCGAGCGCGTCAATATCGTTTCGCAATACGACCGCATCGTGCGCAGCCCGTCCTTCGAGATGAAGCTGCCGAGCGTGATCTCACTCAAGGAATACGTGCCGATGGCGCGGCGACCCGCGTTCACGCGGTTCAACGTGTTCCTGCGCGACCGGTTCATCTGCCAATACTGCGGCGGAGCGTTCCCGTCGCACGACCTGACCTTCGATCACGTCGTGCCGCGCTCGCGCGGCGGCCATACGACCTGGGAAAACGTGGTCACCGCCTGCTCCGGCTGCAACCTGCGCAAGGGCAACCGGATCCCCGCCGAGAGCGGCCTCTATCCGCGGCATCGGCCGGTGCAACCGACGACGCGGATGCTGCGCGAGAACGGCCGCGCCTTCCCGCCCAACTTCCTGCACCGCTCCTGGCGCGACTTCCTCTACTGGGACAGCGAACTCGAACCGAGCTGACCGGCGGACGGCGCCGCCGCATCGAAGCCGGATCAATAGGCGTTGTTCATCGGGATGGTGATCATCGGCGCGACCGAGCCGGAGCGCGGCTCGATGACGTCGGGCACCACCGAGGCCTGCCCGAGCTGCGACGCGGTCGGGCCGCTGGCGTGGGCGGCAGCGATGTCGCTGTCGATCGCACGCGCGGTCGAATCCGGCGGCTCGCCGAGCGACGCGCAGCCCGCTAGCGCCGCCGCGGCGACGAAGCATAAACCGGCGATCCCAAGTCGCATGGTTACCTCCATCCCAATGGCCCGATGCGTCGCATACACGATGCAGGTGGGCAGCGATTGTGGCGCTGACATGAATCAAGGTGTCGAAATTGCGGAAGCGCGGCGCGATGCCGCGGCGACGCGGATTTGTCACGAATCCGGCCCATGCGTGTGATGATATGCGGCCATGAGCCTGCTGCATCACATCCGCGCGTGTAACGCCTGGGAAGCGGCCGATTTCCTGCCGCTGCGGCATCGGGGCGTGCGGCTGGGATGGGTGCGGCGCGACAACGCCGAGCGGCTGCGCCGCTTTCCGGCGGCATTCGCGGTCGGCGCGACGGCCGTGGATATCGTGGCGCCGGGCGACCGCAACGAGCTCACGGCGCGGATCGACGACGTCGTCCATCGCCTCGCGGCCGAAGGCGCGGTCGCCGCCTACCGCCGCGAGTTCTTCGCCGTCGCCGAGCGCCGGGATGCGCCGCCGCGCTTCGATCTCGACCGCGGCGCGGTGCCGTTCTTCGGCGCGCGCGCCTACGGCGTGCACCTCAACGGCTGGCGGCGCGAAGGCGAAACCCTGAAACTGTGGATCGGCCGCCGCGCGCCCGGCAAGCTGGTGGCGCCCGACAAGCTCGACAACCTGGTCGCCGGCGGCATCGGCCGCGATCACGGCCTGTTCGAGACGCTGCTCAAGGAAGGCGAGGAAGAAGCGGCGATGCCGCGCGATCTCACCTCACGCGCCGTGCCGGCAGGCGCCATTTCCTATCGCATGGCGACGCCCGATGGCATGCGCGACGACGTCCTGTTCGTCTACGACCTCGAGATTCCAGCCGAGTTCACGCCGCGCAACACCGACGGCGAGATCGTGTCGTTCACGCTGATGGACGCGATGGACGTGGTGGCACGGGTGCGCGACAGCGACGACTTCAAGTTCAACGTCAACCTGGTGGTCATCGATTTCGCTCTGCGCCATGGCCTGGTCCGCCCCGACGATCCCGACTATCTCGATCTCGTCATCGGCCTGCACCGGCCGATCGATTAGCGCTTATTGTCTGAGACCGGATCGCGCCCCCTCACCCTTCCCTCTCCCGTCATTAGGGGGAGAGGCTCGCTTGGCGTTGGCGAGCCGAGCGAGCTTGACCCAGAGCTGGGTGAGGGATCAGTCCTCGAAGCCAGCCATGGCGCACACCTCGTCCGGCGTCTTGCCGATGGCGCGCAGGCCCCTGAGGGTCACCGCACGGTCGCGTTTGGCGAAGCGCCTGCCCGATGCGTCGGTGAGCAGCCTGTGGTGGCGGTAGCGCGGTGTCGGATAGCCCAACAGCGCCTGCAAGAGCCGGTGAATGTCGGTCGCAGCGAACAGGTCCTCGCCGCGCGTCACCAGCGTCACACCCTGCAGCGCGTCGTCGACCGTGACCGCAAGATGGTACGAGCTCGGCGTGTCCTTGCGCGCGAGCACCACGTCGCCGTGCCGTGTCGGCGCCGCCTCGATCACGCCCTTGATTTCGTCCTCCCAGAACAGCGGCCCGGCCAGTCGTTGCGCCTTGGCGACGTCGAGTCGCAGCGCGTAAGACAGGCCTTGACGGATGCGCGCCCGGCGCTCGTGCGCCGAGAGGTTTCGGCAGGTGCCGGGATAGATCGGGCCGGAAGGGCCGTGCGGCGCCGCAGCCGAGGCCTCGAGCTCGGCCTTGATGTCGCTGCGGGTGCAGAAGCAGGGATAGATCAGTCCCAGGTCCTCGAGGCGAGCGAGCGCCGCGCGATAGTCGTCGAAATGCTGCGATTGCCGGCGGACGCCGCCGTCCCAGGCGATGCCGAGCCAGGACAGATCGTCCTCGATGGCGTCGGCGTATTCGCTCTGGCAGCGGGCGGTATCGATGTCCTCCATCCGCAGCAGAAACCGCCCGCCGCGCTCGCGCGCGATGCGGAAGGCGATCAGCGCCGCATAGGCGTGGCCCAGATGCAGATAGCCGGTTGGGCTCGGCGCGAAGCGGGTAACGACGGGCATCGGCGCAATTTAGAGCATGCATCGCCCCTCTCCCATTCCCTCCCCGTTGAGGGGGGCGGGTGCGGGTGGTACGCCGCACAAGCGTGACAGCCGAGGGCGCTTCGTCTATCGCTGTCGCGCAGACGAGGACACCATGGCCGATCATCCGCATTCACACGCGCATCCGCCGCATCTTCAGGGCCTGGCGATGCCGCCGGCTTCCGGCCAGAAGCCCAAGAGCGTCGTCGTCCTGCTGCACGGCGTCGGCGCCGACGGCAACGACCTGCTCGGCCTCGCGCCTTACTGGGCGCCGGCGCTGCCCGATACCGAGTTCGTCTCGCCGCACGCGCCCTTCCCTTACGACATGGCGCCGTTCGGCCGGCAATGGTTCAGCCTGCAGGACCGCTCGTCGGCGGCGATCCTCGCCGGCATCCAACAGGCGGCACCGATCCTCGACCATTTCCTCGACCAGCTTCTGGCGTCGCGCGGCCTCGACAATTCGCGCCTGGCGCTGGTGGGATTCTCGCAGGGCACGATGATGTCGCTTTACACCGGCTTGCGCCGCGCCGAGCCGGCCGCCTGCATCGTCGGTTATTCCGGCGCGCTTGCCGGTGCGGCGCTGCTGGCGCAGGAGATCCGCTGCCGGCCACCGGTGCTGCTGGTGCACGGCGAGGACGATCCGGTGGTGCCGTTCGCCGCGCTCGACGCGGCGGCGAAGACGCTGGCGTCGGTCGGCGTCCGGGTCGAAACCCTGGCGCGGCCCAGCCTCGGCCATTCGATCGACGAGGAAGGCTTGAGGCGCGGCGGCGAATTCCTGACCGCGGCGCTCGCCGGACACTGAAGCAATCGTTCGCCATCGCGAGGCGACGAAGCGGCCGTGGCGACCCGAAATCCGGATGGCCGCGTCGGCCTTCGGTCTCCCTGCAATGACGGCCCTGAACGCGCGCTATGGCGTTGCCGAGGTACGCTGCAGCTCGGGCTGCGGCGCAAGATAGGGCGCGATTTCGCCGAGGGCGCCGGCGCTGAGCCAGTCGACCGCGCCCTCGACGGTCCAGACCATACGGCCGTCGCGGTCGATCAGGACGCTGGTCGGCAGGCCCTCGAGGCCGAAGGCCTGCAACGCCGCATTCCTGGAATCGAGATAGACCGCGAGCGACTTGAGCCCGAGCCGCGCGAGGAACGGATCGACCGCCGCGACGCCGCGGCGGTCCTCCGAAATCGCCAGCACGGTGAGCCGCGATCCGAGCTTCGCCTGAAGCCGGTCGAGCGATGGCATCTCCTCGATACAGGGGCCGCACCACGTCGCCCAGAAGTTGACCAGCACGACGCGGCCGCGGAAATCGGCCAACGTCTTGGGCGTACCGTCGCGGGCCGCAAAGGCCAGGTCGGGCGCTGGCCGCGGCGGATCGAGCCGGTTAAACTTTACCGCGGCCTCCGGCGGCGGCGCGCCGGCGATGCTCGGCGCGGATGTGGCGGGCGGCTGCTGGGCGCGGTAATAGATCAGCAGGCCAAGCGCCGCCACGCACAGGACGAGCAACACCGAAAGCGCCTTCATGATCCTCGTCATCGCTTTTACCCGGGCCGTCGCGCCATGAGCCGCGCGCGTTCCCGCAACGGCGCGAAGCCGCGCAACCCCGCGCGCGGCGGAAGGCTCGCCGGCCATCCGGCCGAGATCATGCAGCGCATCAACGTCTCGATCGATTTCGACAAGCGGCTCTATGCCCAGGACATCGCCGGCTCGCTCGCCCACTGCGCTATGCTGGTGGCGCGGCGGATCATCACGCCCGAGGATGGCGAGGCGATCGCGGCCGGTCTAGAGAAAATTCGTCGCGAGATCGAGGCCGGTAAATTCCCCTTCCGCAGCGAGCACGAGGACATCCACCTCAACGTCGAGGCCCGCCTCCAGGAGCTGATCGGGCCTGCCGCCGGTCGGCTGCACACCGCCCGCTCGCGCAACGACCAGGTGGCGACCGATTTCCGCCTCTGGGTGCGTAACGCCATCGACCACCTCGACCGGCAGATGGCGGCCCTGCAGGCGGCGCTCATCGACCAAGCGGAGGCGCACGCCGCCACCGTCATGCCCGGCTTCACCCATCTGCAGACGGCGCAGCCGGTGACCTTCGGCCACCATCTGCTCGCCTATGTCGAGATGCTGGGCCGCGACCGCGGGCGACTGCACGACTGTCGCAGGCGGCTCAACGAGTGTCCCTTGGGCGCCGGCGCGCTCGCCGGCACCTCGTTCCCGATCGACCGCGAGCGCACTGCCAAGGCGCTTGCCTTCGAGCGGCCGATGGCCAATTCGCTCGATGCCGTCTCCGACCGCGATTTCGCACTCGAGTTCCTCGCCTGTTGCGCCGTCTGCGGCGCCCATCTCTCGCGCTTCGCCGAGGAGATCGTGCTCTGGCTGTCGGCGCCGTTCGGCTTCATCAGGCTGTCCGATGCCTTCACCACCGGCAGCTCGATGATGCCGCAGAAGCGCAATCCCGACGCCGCCGAGCTGGTGCGCGCCAAGACCGGCCGCTTCCTCGGCGCCTTCGCGTCGCTCCTCACCGTGATGAAGGGTCTGCCGCTCGCCTATTCCAAGGACATGCAGGAGGACAAGATGCCCGTGTTCGAGGCGGCCGACACGCTCGAGCTCTGCCTCGCCGCGACTGCCGGCATGGTCCAAGATATCGCGGTCGACAAGGCGGCGATGCGCCGCGCCGCCGAGACCGGCTACAGCACCGCCACCGATCTCGCCGATTGGCTGACGCGCAACCTCGGGCTGCCGTTCCGCGAGGCGCATCGCATCACCGGCGCGCTTGTGCAGCGGGCGGAGGAGCTCGGCACGAGCCTCGCCGAGCTACCGCTCAAGGAGATGCAGAAGATCGAGCCCCGGATCACCGCCGCGGCGCACGAAGTGCTGACGGTCGAGAAGTCGGTGGCGAGCCGAACCAGCTTCGGCGGCACCGCGCCGACGCTGGTCACGGCCGCCGCCAAGGCGGCGCGCGCACGCTTTCTCGGCGGCAAGGACACAAGGAAGGAGGCGGCGCGGAAATGAAGGCGAGACGGGTCCTGGCGCTGGTTGTGGCGGCGACGCTGCTGGCGCTGCCGCTGTCGGCCTGCGGCAAGCGCAACGCACCGACGCCGCCATCCGATCAGCCGCAGACCTATCCGGGGAAATACCCCAGTGAATGAGAATCCCCCGTGAGCGCGCCGACCGTCCAGCCGGACGCGCCCGAGATCGCCTATCGCGGCGGCGAGCTGCTCGTCGAGGACGTGGCGCTCTCGCGCATCGCAGCCGCCGTCGGTACGCCGTTCTACGCCTATTCCTCGGCTGCCATCGAGCGACAATACCGCCGGTTTGCCGCCGCGTTCGCGGACCGCAAGGCGCGGCTGTGCTATTCGGTCAAGGCGAACTCGAACCTGTCGGTGATCGCGATCTTGGCGCGGCTCGGCGCCGGCGCCGACGTGGTCTCCGAGGGCGAATTCCGCCGCGCGCTCGCCGCCGGCGTCCCGGCGGAGCGCATCGTCTTTTCCGGCGTGGGCAAGACCGAGGCCGAGCTCGGCTTCGCGCTCGACAACGACGTTTATCAGATCAACGTCGAATCCCGCGGCGAGCTCGAGGCTCTGAGCGAGATCGCCCGTCGCAGTGGCCGCACCGCTCCGGTCGCGATCCGCGTCAATCCCGACGTCGACGCGCGCACCCATCACAAGATCGCCACCGGAAAGAAAGAGAACAAATTCGGCATCGACCTCGCGCATGCGCCGGACGTCTTCGTCGAAGCGGCGGCGCTCCCCGGCATCGCGCTCAAGGGCCTCGCGGTCCATATCGGCTCGCAGCTGACAGCGCTCGGCCCTTTCGAGATCGCGTTCTCGCGCGTCGTCCAGCTTTTCCGCGCGCTCGCCGAAAACGGCGTCCACCTCCAGCGTCTCGATTTCGGCGGCGGCATCGGCATCCGCTATCGCGACGAGACACCACCCACGATCGAGGCCTATGCCGGCCTGGTTGCCCATCTGACGCACGGCCTCGACGTCGAGCTCGCTTTCGAGCCCGGCCGTTTCATCGTCGGCAATGCCGGCGTGCTGGCGACGCGCGTTCTTTACGTCAAGGACGGCGTGACCAGGCGCTTCGTCGTCGTCGACGCGGCGATGAACGACCTGTTACGGCCGTCGCTCTACGACGCCTGGCACGACATCGTGCCGGTCCGCCCGCCCGACAGACATGCCTCCCCGATCGTGCAAAGCGTGGTCGGGCCGGTCTGCGAGACCGGCGACGCCTTCGCGCTCGACCGGCCGTTGCCGCCGCTGCGGCCGGGCGAGCTGATGGCCATCCTCTCCGCGGGAGCCTATGGCGCGGTGATGAGTTCGAGCTACAATACCCGTCCGCCAGCCGCGGAAGTGCTCGTGCGCGGCGGCGAATTCGCGGTCATCCGCGAGCGCCCGAGCTATGACAATCTGCTCGCGCTCGACCGCATGGCGCCCTGGCTCGGCGGGCGCTGACGACGGAACGAGGGATTTGGGCGACAACGAACGGTTCGATCCGATGAAGGAGCCCGCGCGGCCGCGCTTCGGCGCGCGCTTGGCACTGGCGCGCCTGGCGCTGGCGTGGGAGCGGCTGTGGCCGACGCTGTGGCCGGCGGCGTTCGTCGTCGGCCTCTATCTCGTCCTGGCGCTGTTCGACGTCCCCGCGTATCTGCCCGGCTGGGCGGCCGCGGCGCTGCTCGGCATCTTCGTCGCCGCGCTGATCGCGACTCTGGCGCTGGCGGCACGGCACTGGCGGTTGCCGCCGCGCGGCGCGGCGCAGCGCCGGCTCGAGACTGCGAGCGGTCTCGCACACCGGCCGCTGGCGGCGCTCGAGGACACGCTCGCAAGCGCCGACGATCCCGCGACTGCGGCGCTGTGGCGCGAGCATCAGGCGCGCATGGCGGCGGCGGCCCGCAGGCTGCATATCGGCGTGCCACGCGCCGGCCTGTTGCGGCGCGATCCGTATGCGCTGCGCGTCGCGCTCAGCCTGCTGCTGCTGCTGGCGGCGATCGACGCAGGTAGCGACGCGCCAGCGCGCATCGTCCGCGCGCTCGATCCCGAAATGGCGCTCGCCGGCATCGGCGCCGAGCCCGCGGCGACGCTCGACATCTGGATCAGCCCGCCGCAATACACCGGCCTTCCGCCGCAATTCCTGTCGACGTCGGATGTCGCGGCGCCCATCGCGGTGCCGGTCGGCAGCACCGTTCTGGCGCGCGTGCATGGCGGCGACGCGCTTCCGGCGATCGCGATCGACGGTCACGCCGCCAAGATGACGCGCATCGACGACGGCGATTACAAGGGCGAGGTCGCGGTCAGGAGCGGCAAGCGCCTCGCCGTCGAGCAGGGTTGGCGCACGCTGGGATCGTGGCCGATCCGCGTCGTGCCCGACCGGCCGCCGACCATCGCCTTCGCCAAGCCGCCGCAGCGCACCGCGCTCGGCGTGCTGCATCTCGCTTACGAGGCCAAGGACGATTACGGGGTCGAGAAAGTTACGGCGCTGATCACGCGACCCGACGACCCCAGCGGCCGGACTCTGACGCTCGATCTGCCGCTGCCCGACCGCCATCTCAAGGACGCCCACGGCGCCGGCTTCAGCGACCTGACGGCGAGCCCGTGGGCCGGGCTGCGCGTGCGCATCCAGCTCGAGGCCGCGGACGCGCTCGGCCAGACCGGCCGGAGCGAGATCGTCGAGTTCGTCCTGCCCGAGCGCGTCTTCCGCAACCCGATCGCCCGCGCCGTCATCGACGAGCGCAAGGAGCTGACGAAGCATCCTGAAGACCGCGAGCCGGTGGCCGACGCGCTCGAGGACCTCTCGGCGCGTCCGGCGCTCTATCACGACGACATCGTCGCCTTTCTCGGCATGCGCATGGCGGCCGACCGCCTGCTGCTCGACCGCGACGCCGGCGCAATCGCCTCGGTCCAGCAGCTGATGTGGAACACCGCGGTGCGCATCGAGGACGGCGGCACGCGGCTGGACCAGGAGTCGCTGCGTCAGGCGATGCAGTCGCTGCAGGATGCGCTGGCGCGCAACGCGCCCCAATCCGAGATCGACCGGCTGATGCAGCAGCTGCAGCAGCAGATCGACCGCTATCTCCAGGCATTGGCACGGCGGACGATGCGCAATGCGCCGGCGCCGCAGACGCCGATCGATCCTTCGCAGACGCTCACCAGCCGCGACCTGCAGCAGATGCTCGACCGCGCACGCGAACTGGCGCGCACCGGCGCGCGCCAGCAAGCGCGTGACCTGCTGGCCCAACTGCAGGCGCTGCTCGAAAATCTGCGCAGTGCGCGGCCGACGGCGATGCAGGGCCCGCCCGGCTCGCTCAACGCGATGCAGGATCTGATGCGCCGGCAGGAGCGGTTGCTCGACCAGAGCCTGCGTCAGTCGCAGAGCCGCGGCGGCCGGCCGCCGAACGCCGCCGACGGCGCCGCGGCGCAAGAGGCGCTGCGCCAGACGCTCGAGCAGATGATGCGCGATTTCGGCCAGAACGGCGGCCAGGTTCCGCAGGCGATGCAGCGGGCCGATCGCGCCATGGGCCAGGCCGCCGATGCGCTGCGGCGCGGAAGTCCCGGCAACGCCGTCGGGCCGCAGACCGACGCGGTCGACGCGCTGCAGCAGGCGACGCGCTCCATCGCCCGGATGATGCAGGGCCGCGAGCCCGGTGCGAGCGGCCTGTCGGACCGTGCCGACGAGATGCCGCAGGTGCAGCGCGATCCCTTCGGCCGGCTGATGCCGGACACCGGCAACGGCGGCGCCGACGTGGGCGGCCTGCTGCGCATGGGCAAGGCCCAGAACGATTACGTGGTCGAGAAGGCGAAGCAGATTCTCGACGAGCTGCGCCGTCGCTCCGGCGAGCCGCAGCGCCCGGTGATCGAGCGCGACTATATCGACCGGCTGCTGCAGCAGTTCTAGGCGACGTCGCGGCGGCCGCGCGGCCCCGGCCCTACGGATTCTCCAGCGTGACGACCACGCCGGTGGCTTCGGGCATCGGCTGTGCGTAGGTGGTGTGGAACGGCACCGAGGCGCCGGGGGCGATCTCGCTGGCGCCGGCCGAGAAAGTCCACGAGGCGAGCGGCTTGTCGTTGGCGTCGCGCAGCGTCGCCTTGAGCGTCGGCAGGCGCCGCGTCAGCGACGACAGGTTGACGATGGTGCCGTCGATCACCAGCAACGGCTGGTCGTTCACCGTCGTGCGCCGCGGCACGATATCGCGCAGCACGAGACCGGCGCCGGATTCGGATCGGCCAGCGGCAAGGCCGAGCCGGCTGTAGATCTTCGCGGTCTGCGGAAAGGCCGCCATCACCTGGTCGCGCAGGAAGATCGCGCCCCAGCCCGCCACCGCCAGGATCAGCAGCAGCACCAGAAGCGCCACCACCGCGCCCCTACGCCGGCGCTTCGGCGGAATCGCCGGCAGGCCGCCGCGCTCGATCGTTCCGGAGCGCTTTTCCGGCTCCGGCCCGGTGAGCTCGACATGCGGCGGCTGGTCCTCGGGCGGCGCCTGGTACCAAGTGTGATGGCAGGTGCCGCAGCGCACCATGCGGCCCTGCGCGCCGAGCTTCTGCGTGTCGACGAGATAGCGCGTCGCGCACGCGGGACAGGTGACGATCATCGCCGCTCCGCTGCCGGCCTGCCCCCTCGCAGGCGGCGGTTTCTTATACTCCGCCCGCGCCGCCCACCGGAAGCGCGCCCGCGGCGGCCTTCACCGCGGAGACACGGCGATACCGTCGTCGCGAGGCGCGCACGTGACGCAGCGATCCAGGGGACCGCCCGGATTGGTTCGCGCCCGGCGGCGCCGGCAATGGCGGCGGGAAATCTCGGTGTCCTGCGGGCCGCCGCGGTGCGGACGAAAGCCGACGGATGCAGCTCGGTCGCGGCGCGCCACCTTTACCGCCGCCGCCAGCGCGTGCCATCTTGCGGCGATGGTGCGATTCGAGAACGTCGGCATGCGGTACGGCACCGGGCCCGAGGTGCTGCACGACATCACCCTGCGACTCGAAGCCGGCTCATTCCATTTCCTCACCGGCGCGTCGGGCGCCGGCAAGACCAGCCTGCTGCGCCTGATCTCGCTCGCCGAGCGGCCGTCGCGCGGCTTGGCGTCGCTGTTCGGCGAGGACCTGTCGCGGCTGACGCGTGCCGCGCTGGCCGCGCTGCGGCGCCGGATCGGCGTCGTTTTCCAGGATTTCCGTCTGATCCCGCATCTCTCGGCCTTCGACAACGTGGCGCTGCCGCTGCGCATCGCCGGCGTCGCCGAATCGAAGCTGCGCGACGACGTGCGCGAGATGCTGGCGTGGGTCGGGCTCGCCGACAGGCTCGACGCCAGGCCGCCGACGCTGTCGGGCGGCCAGCAGCAGCGCGTCGCCATTGCCCGCGCGGTAGTGACGCGGCCGAAGCTGTTGGTTGCCGACGAGCCGACCGGCAACGTCGACGACGCCATGGCGCAGCGACTGATGCGGCTGTTCGAGGAGCTCAACAAGCTCGGCACGACGCTGATCGTCGCCACCCATAACGCGGCGCTGGCGCGGCAGTCCGGCCGGCCGCTGCTGCATCTCGAGAACGGCGAGCTCGCCGCGCCGGCGGCGGCGCGGGTTGCGTCGTGAGGCGCGGCAGCCCCGCCATCCCCTTCGGCCGCGACGGCAGCAGCCGCTTCCTGCCGGCGCTCAGCCTGTTGATGGTGTTCCTCGCCGGCCTCGCGCTCGCGGCGGTCATGGGCCTCGAGCGCGGCCTCGCGCGCTGGGACGAGAGTCTCACCGGCACGCTCACCGTCGAGCTGCCGCCGGCGGGCGGCCCCGGCGATCGCAGCCTCGAGCGGGCGCTCGCCGCGCTGCGCCAGGCGCCCGGCGTCAAAAGCGCGACGCCGATCGGCCGCGATGCGGTGGCCAAGCTGGTCGCGCCCTGGCTGGGCACGGCGCTGTCGCCCGACGAGCTCGAACTGCCGCAGCTGATCGACCTGCGGCTCGAGCCGACGGCGCGGCCCGATCTTGCCGGGCTGCGCGCGCGCCTCGCCCAGGCGGCGCCCGGCGCGACGCTCGACGACCATCGCCTGTGGCTCGACGGCTTGGCGCGCGTCGCGCGCTCGGCCGAGCTCACCGCCCTCGCCGTTCTGGCGTTGATCGGCGGCGTCGCGGTGATCAGCGTCGCCTTCGCCACGCGCAGCGGGCTCGCCGTGCATCGCGAGGTGATCGAGCTGCTGCATCTGATGGGCGCGCGCGACGGCTATGTCGCACGCCAGTTCGAGCGCCAGGCGCTGCGCCTGGCCTTTCTCGGCGGCGTCGGCGGATTCGCGCTGGCGGCTGCGGCGCTGCTGGCGCTGACGCATGCGAGCGAGGCGGCGGCGATGCTCGGCGACCGCGTGACGCTGCTGCCGGCGCTGCATCTTCGCGGCTGGAACTGGGCGGTACTGTCGGCGCTGCCCTTCGTCGCCGGCCTGGTCGCCATGGCGACGGCAAGGCTCACGGTTCTGGCGACGCTGCGGCGCCTGCCGTGAGGACGCTCTACCGCATCATTCTCGCCCTCGGCGCCCTGTCGGCGATCTGGCTCGCCGGCCTGGTGTGGTTCGCCGATCAGATTCCCGATTCGGTCGCCGACAGCACGACCAGGACCGACGCCATCGTCGTGCTGACCGGCGGCAGCCAGCGCATCGAGGGCGGGCTCGAGCTGCTCGCCGCCGGCATGGGCAAGACGCTGTTCGTCACCGGCGTATTCCCCGGCGTGCAGGTTCCGGCGCTGCTGCGCCAGGCGAATGCGCCGGAGGGACTCGCCTGCTGCATCGTGCTCGGCCATTCCGCCGACAACACCGCCGGCAACGCCATCGAGACCGCCGCCTTCATGCGCCAGCAGAACTACCATTCGCTGCGGCTGGTGACCTCGGCCTATCACATGCCGCGAAGCCTGCTCGAGTTCACGCGTGCCATGCCCGACGTGGCCATCGTCCCCAACCCGGTCTTCGCCGGCAACGTCAAACGCAACCGCTGGTGGGAATGGCCGGGCACTTTCAGCCTGATTGTCACCGAGTACGTCAAATTCCTCGTCGCCGAGCTGCGGCCGTGGCTGATCCGCGAAGCGCAGGGCGGGCCGGCGTGAGCGGCAAAGTCCCGACGCCTTGCGCCGTCATCGCCGCGAAAGCGGCGATCGAGGGTCGGCGGCGGCGTACGGGTCGCGGATCCCCGCTTCGGCGGGCGTGACGACCCATGACGGCCGCGCCATCGTGATCTTCCTCCGCTCGCTCGCCTACCAGCTGGCGTTCTGGTGCTGGACCGCATTGATGGCGTTCGCCGGCCTGCCGTTCCTGCTCGGTACGCGGCGCGGCATGCTGGCATTCGGTGTGTTCTGGGCGCGTGGCGTGTTCGCGCTGCTGCGCCGGATCGTCGGGCTCGACTACGACGTTCGCGGCCGCGCCCATCTGCCGGCCGGTCCCTGCATCGTCGCGATGAAGCATCAATCGGCGTGGGACACGCTCGCGGCGACGCTGCTGTTTCCCGATTGCGCCGTCGTCATCAAGCGCGAGCTCGGGTGGCTTCCATTCTACGGCTGGTACGTCGTCAAGGCCGGCTCGATCACCGTCAATCGCGGCGCCGGCGCACGCGCGCTCAGGCGCATGGTGACGCGCGCCCGGCGCGTCGCCGCCGAAGGCCGCCCCATCGTCATCTTTCCGCAGGGGACGCGCACCGCGGTCGGCGCCAAAAAGCCCTATCTCCCCGGCGTCGCTGCGCTCTATCAGCAGCTCGATCTGCCGGTCGTGCCGGTGGCAGTGAATTCCGGCCTGTTCTGGGGCCGGCGCGCCTTCCTGCGACGGCCCGGCATGGTGCTGGTCGAGATCCTGCCGGCCATACCGGCCGGGCTGAAGCGCCCGGCGTTCCTTGCCGAGCTCGAGCGACGCATCGAAAGCGCCACCGACCGGCTGGTGGCGGAGGCCGAAGCCGCCCGCGCGACCTGAGGATAAGTCTGTGGATAAATCTCTAACAGCTTATCAACCGCGGTTAATCCCGTGGATAACGCTTCGTATTCGGCCGGCAAACAAGGCGGCCGCGCCGCGAAACAGGTGAGCGACCTTGCCGCCCTTCGTCGCTGCGGACTGGGGAAAAAGGGCGATTATATACTTGACGTAGGTAAGACCAAGGGGTAGACTTGGCTCAACATTGAGGATCGAGCCATGACCGCCAAGAAAGACATCACAACCGACGAAAACGCCGCCCGCGCTTACTTCGAGGGCATCCGCTGGCCCAATGGCCCGTTCTGCCCGCATTGTGGCTCAACCGATAAGGTCTATCGGCTCGAAGGCAAGTCGCACCGTCCAGGGCTGTTTCACTGCAACGCCTGTGCGGGTCAGTTCACCGTCACGACTGGCAGCGTGATGGAGTCGAGCCATATCCCGCTCAACAAGTGGGCGTTTGGCTTCCGGCTCTATGCGGCGTCCAAGAAAGGCTTTAGCGCCCATCAGCTACACCGGATGATTGGTATTACCTACAAGTCCGCTTGGTTCATGGCGCACCGCATCCGTGAGGCTATGGACGAACCGAAAACAGAACTGATGGGCGGGAGCGGTAAGACGGTCGAAACCGACGAAACCTTTATCGGCGGCCTCGAAAAGAACCGTCACAACATCAAGCGCAAGCGGATGGGTACGGGCCAGTCGGGCAAGGAAACCGTCGCGGCTCTGGTGGAACGCGGCGGGAAGGTCCGGTCATTCCATATCGGAGAGGTGACTCAGAAAAACCTCCGCACCGCACTCAAGGGCCATATCCACAAGGATAGCCGCATCGTGAGTGACAACGCGGTTACGTCACTGTGGGTTGAGCGGGAATTTGGCAACCATCACACGGTGTCGCACAAACACAAGGAATACGTGCGCGGCGACATTCATACGAACACGATCGAGGGATATTTCAGCATCCTCAAACGCGGCATCCTCGGCACATATCACCACGTCAGCCCGCAGCACCTTCATCGGTATTTGAGCGAGTTCGATTTCCGGTATTCAAACCGCGCATCTATAGGCGTGGAAGATTCAGAGCGCATGACGCGCGTCGTCAAAGGCGCAGAAGGGAAGCGGCTCTATTACCGACAAGATGACAAGGCGCAGGTCTAGCCGCGATTTCGAGACGGGCCGCGCGAAACTCAGGCTTTTGCTTTTACTTTTCGATGGTAGTGATTAGTTGTTTACGCGCTCGTATCCCTGACGTTGGAAGTCACTAATGCAGCGTTCCTCGCGTTGCTCGGCGACCATTTGCGAAAGACCTGGATCGCGGGTGCCAGACGGGAACGGGCCGCAAGTGGCCGTAGCGCCAGTCATAGGATTCCGCATGTGAACGCCTGATGCACAGCCCGCGAGCGCGACACATAAACACAACATGAAAACACGCATCGCCCCCTCCGTATTTTAGGTGCTCTTTTTGACTCGACTCTTTCCAGTCTGACTTACACGCTTGCCCTTGCCGACCATTTCACTATGCGGCTTGGGCGGGGTGTTGAGCGCCCGACGTATTGCCCTTTCCATGCGCCGCTGCGTTTCTTCGGCGCTGTAATGGCCATCTTGGTTGGAGATCATCGGGGCATCTTATGTCTGATCAACCGCGCGTGAAAAGAGAGCAAAAGCCTCCCATCCAGCAGAGGCCCAAAGGCTACGCATTTACTCCTCGCGTCACGTTACAGCATGAACGTCTTATTGGACGGGTAGTGATCGCCTGGGCGAAGCTAGAGAGCGCCATGCAAGACACATTATGGAACCTGCTTGGCCTCAAAATTGAGGATGGCAGGATTTTAACTGCCCGTATGGATGCACTCTATTTGATTGATGCACTAAGGAAACTCGCTCCGCGCCAAATAGACGATCAACAGCGTCTCGGAGAATTTCTGGACACTCTTACCAAAATGGATGATCGACGTGAGGACCGAAACTTCATCGTACATGGCAGTTGGGGAATGTTTGGAAATCCGCAACATCCACAGTTGGGACTAGAACCAATTGCTATGTCACTTCGCCAGAAAGTCCCTGACCCGACAGAGCTTCTTTCCGAAACCTTTCCGGCAGATCGCATGTACTCAATTATCCGGGATATTGTGCTCGCGACTAAGTTTTTTACTAAGTTTCTGAGCGAGCGCGATCCATCTTTCGATAAATCTCGGCTAGGACATCTGGAAATCTAGCATAGCCCTCAACAAGGTTGAGGCAGGTATCCAAATCCAAAATCTGAGCGCCAGCCTCAATCATCTCCGGCGTGATCTCGATCTCATCTAGCTTTTCACCTGACACCTCATCTCAAACCTTCCTTGTCCCCTGAGGGCTTACTGGACGTTCGCAATGTCCTGTCCAGACTATACGTTGCGTGAACCTACGCAAAGTATATAATCGCCGGAAAAAGCTGCGTTGGGGTTGGCGCGCGGAGATCGCATCAGCGCGTGGCGACGATGAACAGGCGCGGGAATGGCAGCAGCACCGTCCCGTCGGGCTGGACGCGGTAGGCGGCGGCAAGCAGCGCGCGGTATTGCGCCAGGAACTCGGCCTGCTCGGCGGCAGCGAGCGACGCCAGGAACGGCCGCAGCGCCGAACCCTTGAACCATTCGACGACGCCATCGATGCCGGCGAGCGGATGGTGATAGGTCGTGCGCCAGATGTCGACGCGGCTGGACAACGGCCGCAGCAGCGCGTGATACCAGTCCGCCGGTCGGATTGGCGTGCGCGTATCGGCGGCCGCGAGCTTCGTCCGCCACCGCCCTTCCCGCGCGACGCGGCCGATGGCGATGTGGCAAGGCTCGGCGAGATTGTCCGGCATCTGGATCGCGAGGCTGCCGCCCGGCGCAAGCGCCCGCGCCAGCCGCGGCAGCAGCGTCGCGTGATCCGGCACCCACTGCAGCACGGCATTCGCCAGCATCACGTCCCATTCCACCTTGGACTCCCAGGCCGCGATGTCGGCGAGCTCGACTGCCGCGCCCGGCACGCGCTGGCGCGCCGCGCGCACCATGTCGTCGGAGGAATCGATCGCCAGCACCGCGGCACCGGGATAGCGCGCCATCAGCAGCTCGGTCGAATTGCCGGGGCCACAGCCGAGATCGACCGCGTGGCGCGCCGCAGGCGTCGGCACCGCCGCCAGCAGGTCGCGCACCGGCCGCGTGCGCTCGTCCTCGAACTTGAGATACTGGTCGGCCGACCACGCAGCCGCCGGTTGGGTCGGCGTCACCGAGTCCTCTCCCGGGTCAGGGCGGCATCATTCTCCGCCGTGCGGGTTCCCGCAATCGCCGGCATTTCGCCGCCAGCCGGCGGTGGATACAAAACGGGAACCGACCTATATTAAGACCTCCGTGATGGCCGCGCCGGATACTGGCTGCGGCCGTTGCACTCTTTCGAGGAAGCAGACCGCCCATGCCGACCGTCGCCTCGATCTCGCAGCAGATCTGGGACATGAAGTACCGCCTCAAGACCGCCGAAGGCGGCGCGGTCGACCGCACCATCGAGGACACCTGGCGGCGGGTCGCGACCGCCCTGGCCGCGCCCGAGCGCGACCCCGTGCATTGGGCCGAGCGGTTCTACGACGCGCTCGCCGATTTCAAGTTCCTGCCCGCGGGCCGCGTGGTCGCCGGCGCCGGCAGCGGCCGCAACGTCACGCTGTTCAACTGCTTCGTCATGGGCGCGATCGACGACGACATGGGCAGCATCTTCACGCATCTGCGCGAAGCGGCGCTGACCATGCAGCAGGGCGGCGGCATCGGCTACGACTTCTCGACGCTCCGGCCCAAGGGCGCGCCGGTCAAGGGCGTCGGCGCCGACGCCTCGGGCCCGCTGTCGTTCATGGACGTGTGGGACGCGATGTGCCGCACCATCATGAGCGCCGGCTATCGCCGCGGCGCGATGATGGCGACCATGCGCTGCGACCATCCCGACATCGAGGCCTTCATCGAGGCGAAGCGCGAGCCCGGCCGGCTGCGCATGTTCAACCTCTCGGTTCTCGTTACCGACGCCTTCATGCAGGCGGTGAAAGAGGACGCGCCGTGGGAGCTGAGCTTCGCCGGCACGACCTACAAGGTGCTGCCGGCGCGCGAGCTGTGGGACAAGATCATGCGCGCGACCTACGCCTATGCCGAGCCGGGCGTGATCTTCATCGACCGCATCAACCGGCTCAACAATCTCTATTACGCCGAAAAGATCAGCGCCACGAACCCGTGCGTCACCGGCGAGACCTGGGTGCAGACGGCGGAGGGCCCGCGCCAGGTCAGCGATCTCGTCGGCAAGCGGTTCGCCGCAATGGTCAACGGCATGACGCATGAGTCTGGCGCGCAGGGCTTTTTCGCCACCGGCCGCAAGCCGGTTCTGAAGCTGCGCACGCGCGAGGGCCATGCGCTGCGCCTGACCGCGGATCACCCCGTGCTGGCGGTGTCGGGCATGAGCAGCACCCGCCTGACGACGGAATGGTGCGAGGCCGGCGCGCTCGCGCCCGGCGACCGCATCGTGCTGCACGATCATCGCCGCGCCGCCGCGTGGTCGGGCGGCTATGGGGAGGCCGAAGGCTATCTGCTCGGCCTGCTGGTGGGCGATGGCAGGCTCGAGGAGGACCACGCGGTGTTGAGCGTCTGGCGCAAGCGCGACGCCGTCAACGCCGGTCCGCAAGGCCAAGGCGCCGATGCGATCATGGCGGCTGCGCTCGCCGCGGCGCGGACGCTGCCGTATCGCGCGGATTTTGCCGGCTGGATGGCGGTTCCGGGACGCGACGAGCATCGGCTGGCGCTCGGCGCGCTACGGCAGCTCGCGCTCGAACTCGGCATGACGCCGGGCAGCAAGGCGATCACGCCCAAAATCGAGCGGCAATCGAGCGCCTTCTATCGCGGCTTCCTGCGCGGCCTGTTCGACGCCGACGGCACCGTCGTCGGATCGCAGGCGAAAGGCGCCAGCATCCGCCTGGCGCAAAGCGACCTCACGCGCCTCGAAGCGGTGCAGCGCATGCTGCTGCGGCTCGGCATCGCATCGACCGTCTATCGCGAGCGGCGGCCCGCCGGGCCGCGCCTGCTGCCCGACGGCAGGGGCGGTGCGCGTCTCTACGACCGCGACGCCGACCACGAGCTGGTCATCGCCAACGACAACGTCGGCGTCTTCGCCGAACGCATCGGCTTCGCCGACGTCGAGAAACAGGCGCAGCTCGAAGCCATCGCCACGGCCTACCGGCGCACGCCCAATCGCGAGCGCTTCGTCGCCGAGATCGCCGCGGTCGAGCCCGACGGCGAGGCCGAGGTCTTCGACGCGCAGGTGCCGGGCGTCAACGCCTTCGACGCCAACGGCCTCTATGTCCACAATTGCGGCGAGCAGCCGCTGCCGCCTTACGGTGCGTGCCTCCTGGGCTCGATCAATCTGGCGGCGCTGGTCAAGGAGCCGTTCACGGACAGGGCGCGGCTCGACCTCGACGAGCTCGAGCGCCTGGTGCCGCTCGCCGTGCGGATGATGGACAACGTGGTCGACGTCTCGCGCTTCCCGCTCGAGCAGCAGACCCGGGAAGCCAAGGCCAAGCGGCGGATCGGCCTCGGCGTCACGGGCCTCGCCGACGCCCTCATCCTGTGCGGGCTGCGCTATGGCTCGGCCAAGGCGGTGGAGGCGACCGAGACCTGGATGAAGGCGATCGAGCGCTCGGCCTATCTCGCCTCGACCGAGCTGGCGCGCGAGAAAGGCGCCTTCCCGCTCTTCGACCGGGAGAAGTATCTCGCCGGCGAGAAGATCAAGGGCCTCGACGCCGACGTGCGCGCCGCCATCGCCGCGCACGGCATCCGCAATGCGCTGCTTACCTCGGTCGCGCCCACCGGCACGATCTCGATCTTCGCCGACAATGTCTCGTCCGGGCTCGAGCCGGTGTTCAGCTTCCGCTACACGCGCAACGTGCTGATGCCGGACGGCACGCGCCGCGAGGAGGAGGTCTCGGACTACGCCTATCGCCTGTTCCGCCGCCTGAGGGGCGAGAGCGCGCCGCTGCCGGATTATTTCGTCGACGCACAGGCGCTGGCACCGTCCGATCACGTGGTGATGCAGGCGGCGGTGCAGAAATACGTCGACAGCTCGATCTCGAAGACCATCAACGTTCCGGCGGATTTCCCATTCGAGCAGTTCAAGGACGTCTATCTCCAGGCCTACGAGCTCGGCTGCAAGGGCTGCACCACCTATCGGCCGAACGAGGTGACGGGCGCGGTGCTCGAGGCCAAGCCCGAGGCCAAGCCGGCGAGGCAGGCGGAGCTGCCGCTGCCGACGCCGCAGGCCAAGCCCGCCGACGTGTTCGAGGCGGGCGGCGTGGTCTACATGACACAGCCGCTGTCGCGCCCCGAGGCGCTGCCCGGCCGCACCTACAAGGTGGCGTGGCCGCTGAGCGAGCACGCGCTCTACGTCACCATCAACGACATCGTGCAGGACGGGCGGCTCCGGCCGTTCGAGATCTTCGTCAACTCCAAGAACATGGAGCACTACGCCTGGACGGTGGCGCTGACGCGCATGATCAGCGCGGTGTTCCGCCGCGGTGGCGACGTCTCGTTCGTGGTCGAGGAGCTGAAGGCGGTGTTCGATCCGCGCGGCGGCGCCTGGATGGAAGGCCACTACGTGCCGTCGATCCTGGCGGCGCTCGGCGAGATCATCGAGCAGCACATGATCGAGATCGGGTTCATCCAGCCGAAGCCGGCGCCCGCCTCGGTCGAGGCCACGCGCCGGGTGGTGAACCTGCCGGGGCAGAACCCCGGCCTGCGCCAGTGCCCGAAATGCGGCCAGGCATCGCTGATCCGCATCGAGAACTGCGACCAGTGCACCAACTGCGACTATTCGAAGTGCGGGTGAGGTCTATTCCGCTCCCGAGCAAATAGCGCCAGTACGTTCGAGTCAGGACCGACGGAACCCACCATTCATCGCTTGTTGTAGGTCCCAGAAGCTTGGACCGATCCGCTGGGATTGCTGTCGCACATCTTTCCGCCACCGCTGCCTGGGCGTCCACTCATAGACGGCGTCTTCGAGACTAAGGATCGGAAGCAAGAAGGCACGTATATACGGCGACTTCGAGAGGGCAGCCGATGTCGCAACCGTCAGCGCATCCGCCGTCAACGAGGGCGTCATCACGAAGGTCGAGACAACGCTGCCAAGGTCAGGAACACCGCATACAGCAAGCAGCCAAACTTCGTCGAAGCCCGCGACCCTGGTTGCCGATTTATTGGTGATGGCCGCCACAATGCGGTCCATGGGATTGAGCTGACCCCATCCACCGTACACACCGCCATGACTCGCCATTGCCTTCTTCGCCTGTGCCTTTTCTGCGGCGATGGCCTCGCCCGGGACAGTTCCCATATCCAAGATCGTAACCTGTACGCCGACGCGCTTGGTGCCACAAAGGAGTGTCACGTCGACGCCTGTTTCAATCCCACCAGAGTTCGGGTCTTCGTAACTCTCAACATCGAGTCCGAAGCGCCCGACCAGCCGCTCGACCAAATCCTTTTCGCGCATAAATTTCTGCGTCATGCGACCTATCGTTACTTCGAATCCACATCCTCCAATCGAACACCGCGGCCGGCGCGGATGCTGGCACGAGCCTTCTCGATCCGCCGCAGAAAGCGCGGATCGTTTTCGAGGCGGTACTCGAACCAATCGTCCTCGGATTCGAACCCGATCAGCACGCCGGCCGGCTTGCCGTGACGCGTGATGACGATCTCCTGCTTCTCGGCTTCGCGCAGAAAGTGCGAGAGATCGTCTTTAACCTCCGAGAGCGGAACTTCCCTCATTCCGGACTTCCGAACCGTGCCAACCATGAATCCGCCTCCGATTTCGCCACGATCGCCAATACTTCGACGACGCCTTCCGATATGTCATAAAAGACCCTGATCTCGCCCACCCGAAGCCGGAACTGCGGCTTGGTAACGCTGCGAAGACGCTTGATCCGGCTTCGGCTCGTCTTTCGGGGCTCATGTCGCAGGTGCGTTTCGATCGCCTCCCGCACCTCGGCTCGGCGATTGGCCTTGAGCCCCCTTAGATCTTCGACCGCTTGCGGGGCCAGGACAATCACAAATCGCATTCTGGCTATATTATAGCCAGAATTATGCAACCGTCAAATCCAGATGCCTCCCGAGCGCGGCTGGCGAATTAACGCATATTCATGGACGAAATTTGGCGCGCGCAAGGCGCGGACACGGTTCCGACTCACGCCCGCCATATTGCCGGCAGATTCCACAACCTGATCACCGCTTTCATCGATTTGTTGCTTCGCGGAAGCGGCATGACGCTGCCACGGTTGCGCGACGATGACCGCGTTCGCGGCGCGAGGGTCGCGAACCGCGCGTGCCAACCTATCGAGTGGGAGGGTATCGTGAACAGCCAGGACGTCGTGCGGCTCAAGACCTGCTCGGAGAATGAGTTCGCGTATTGGGGCCTGAAGGACTTCGCGTATATCCGGCCTGTCCTGATCGATGGGCAGCCAAAGATGGCGGTCCACGCCGCGAACGGCACGCAGGTCGCCGTGCTGGAGACGCTGGCGGCGGCTCAGCTCGCGATTCTTCAGAACGACATGGAGCCGCTCAGCGTTCACTGAGCGGGCGCACGCGGCACCTTTTTCACGCGCCGCTACAGCGCCACCCGCGTCTCCCATTCGACCGGCTCGAACAGCGCGATGTCGGAGACGAAGCGCTGGCCGCCGGCGTCGGCGAAGATGTGGCAGCGGAAGTTGTAGCGCACCTCCATCAGCGTGAAGGTGCCTTCGAAGGTGAGGCTCCGGCCGCCGTCGGAATCGGCCAGCATGCGCGTGCAGCGACAGACGAGCGCCGCCTCGCCGGCGAACATCGCCGGCAGGCGCCCGGCAAGGCACCCCTCGCACAGGAGGTCCTCGAGCCCGACCTGATAGCGGCCGGTCAAAAGCCGGTCGACGGCCGTGAAAGCATCCATTTCCGCCCCTTCCCAGCAGCCTCCAAGCCTGCCAGATTAGTCGGAACATTTCAAGAACATGGTCAAGCCATGCGGACCGTCCCGGGACCGATCGAGCGTCTGTCGGATGCTTGCACCCAGCACGCCATGCTGTGGGTGCTGTGCGTCGCCTGCGGCCATGCGGTGCGGCTCGACCCGCGCAAGCTGATGGCGTTCAACGGCGACGTGACGCTGCGCGACCTGGGGCAGCGGCTGCGCTGCGATCGCTGCAAGAGCCGCGCGCGGCCGGCGATCGTGCCGAGCCCGCACGGCTGGCGCACGCGATAGCCGGGAGCGCGGCTACGGCACCGCGGTGAAATCCGCCAGCGCCGCGGCCAGCGGATCCGGCGTGACATGGACCTCGCCGGCGAAGGGATGGTCGATGGCGATGACCACGACCAGCACGGCGAAGATCATCGCGGCGAGGATGCCGGTCATCAGACTCTGCGCCCGCAGATTCTCGGTGCCGAAGAAGAAGGTGAAGCAGACCGTCACCAGCGAGCCGCCGAACAGCACGAACCAGATGACGCCGGGCGCAGTGCCCTCGGCCATGTCGAGTCGATCGCGCCGCGCCCGGGTCAGGGTGTCGAGCTGGCGCAGGATTTCGCCCTGAATGCCGGCGTCGCGCAGATCGGCCGGATGGAATGTCAGCGCCGCGGCGTAGACCGCGTTGAGCGCGCGATTGGCCACTGGGCTGGCGCCGCCTTCGGCCATCGCCGGCCAGTCGTCGGCAATGGCGCTCTTGAGATAGGCCGACAGCGTATCGTGGATGGATTTGCCCGGCGCGCCGCCGATGCCGTCCGCCAGGCGATAGACCGACACCGCGGCGCCCGCCTCGTCGACCACCGCCTTGGCGGCGTCGTTGTATTCCTCCCAGACGAGGATCACCGCGAAGGCGAGCAACACGGCGTAGAGCACGCCGACATTGGCGAACTTGAAGCCGGCGACCTCGTTGTTGGCGCCGAGCCGCTCGAGCCCGATGAAGCGGCGGACCACCACCGGGCCGGCCGCGGCGAGCAGCGTCGCGACCACGGCGATGCCGGCGAGAAGCCACAACGGCTGCGTGGTGAGAGCGATCGTCGCGACCCCCCGTCGAACCCCGACCGCAAGACTAGGCGGGATGCGCTGGAAACGCACCGTAAATCGGCCGTCGGCCGGCGCACCCGGCCGGCTCAACGCCGTGTTGCCATCCGACGCCTTCGCGGCGACGAGCGCCGATCGGCGCGAATCAATCGCAAGCGTGCTGAGTCGCGGCGGCCGCTCGACCGCGCGGCGGATCGGCCGTATAATTCATCGATGCGCCGGGTCTTGTGGGTTGTCGGAGGGCTGGCGGTCGCGACGGCCGCGGCTTACACGGGTTATTGGTTTTACCTGACCGGCGTCATCCGCGATCAGATGAACCCGTGGGTCGAGGCGCGCCGCGCTCAAGGTGTCGACATCAGGTGGAGCGCGGTCCGTATCGGCGGCTTTCCGCTGGCGGTTCGCCTGAGCTTCGATCATTTCGACGCCGCCGCCGCCAAGCCGCTGCCCTACGAGATGAGCGCCCGCGACATCGCCTTCTGGTCGGCGCCCTGGGATCTGCGGCACTGGCACTTCAGCGCGCCCGACGGCGCGCGCGTCGACGCCCTGCTGGCCGCGGCCGGCTTCGACGCGCAGACTCTTTCCGGCACGGTGACCGTGCCGCTGCTGCCGGGCGGCACCGCCGATATCGACGCGCGCGGCCTCGCCGGCCGCGGCGCGGCGCAGGGCCTCGGCCTCGAATCCGTCCACGTCGCGCTGCAGCAGCCCGACAATCCGCCGCAGTCCGACCACGACCCGGCGCTGCTGGTGAGCTTCGACATCGAGGGCGCGCGGCTACCGGCCGCGCCGGCGCCGTTCGGCACCGTCATCCAGGACTTCTCGGCGACTGCGACCATCGACGGCCGGATCGCGCCGGCGCCGTTGCCGCAGATGCTCGACGCCTGGCGCAAGGCGGGCGGGGCGGTCGAGATCGAGCGCGCACATCTCGCCTGGGACAAGCTCGAGATCGACGCCAACGGCACGCTCGCGCTCGACCAGGACCTGCAGCCGCTGGCGGCGTTCACCGCCATGGTCAAGGGCCAGAACGAGATCGTCGACGCCGCGGTCCACGCCGGCGCCCTGCCCGAAGGCGATGCCGGCATGGCGCGTATCGTGCTCAACATGATCGCGCAGCAGGGCGACGACGGCCGCAAGCAGATCCGGCTGCCGATCAGCGCGCAGAACCGACGGCTCTATCTCGGTCCGGCGGCGGTCGCGCGCATTCCCATGATCGAGTGGCGATAGCCGAGCGGGGCTAGGTCCCGGTCCCGCGGGCGGCGGCGTCGGGCGCCGGGTCGCGCTGGTAATAGGTCGCCCACCAATTGTTGACGGTGAAGACGATCGGCTTGCCGAGCACGCGCTCGGTCCACAGCGGCATGAAGAAGCGCCGGTCCGGGCGGAAGTAGCGGTAGTAAATGTGATCGTCCTGGGTCTCGGTGCTGCGCGCATGGCGCGCGGCGAAGTCGCCGCAGAACGCCGCCCACGGCAGGCCGACGCAGCCGAGCACGAACTGCACCCACGGCGCCTTCGGATCGCGCAGCACGGTCGGGAACAGATCGCGCGTCATGTCGATCAGGCCCGGCCAGTACTGCATGAACTCGACCTGCGCCAGCGCCGGGAACTTCCTGCGGAACTTGGCGACGATGCGCTCGGCCACGTGCGGCGAGGTCACCGCATGCCGGACATAGGTCGAAAGCAGGCTGCCGCCGCCGAGCAGCAGGCGCTGATCGCCGGTAAGCCGCCAGTAGCTATAGACCAGGTCGCTGTCCCAGCATTGCAGCGGACCGTCGGGGAACAGGCCGTAGACCTCGCGGTCGGTGAGCGGTGCGCTGACGGTGAGAAAGGTCTCGGCGTGGAAGACGTTGTCCGCATAGGGCGAGAACGACCGCGACAGCTTGTCGGCGCAGACCACGATGCGGTCGGCGGTGACGCTGCCGCCGTGGGTGCGCACGGTATGGCCGTCGATCGCCTGCGCCTCGGTGCTTTCGAAGATGCGCACGCCGCGCTCGAGCAGCACGCGCTTGACGCCCTGGCTGTAGCGCAGCGCGTCGATGCCGTAGGTGCCGCCGTAGCGGAGCGCGCGCCGATAGGCATCGGAGCCGATCGCCCGCCCGACCTCGGCGGCGCCGTATTCGACCGAGGGATAGCCGAGCTGCCGCCGGGCTTCGGCCTCCTCACGCACCTCGTCGGCGCCGGCGCGATCATTGGCCAGGAACAGGCTGTCCTCGGTGATGAAATCGCATTCGATGTCGTAGGTGCGGACCGTGTCGCGGACGAGCGCGACGCCTTTTTCCGGAACCTGCCACAGGTGCCGGGCGCCTTCGCGGCCGAAGCGGCGCAGGATCTGCGACAGGTCGAGCTCGCTGTCGGGCGTGAGGAAGCCGGCGCTCTTGCCCGTGCTGCTGCCGCCGCAGATATTGCGGTCGAGCAGCACGAGGCGGCTGCCGAGATCGGCAAGGCGCAGCGCGGCCGAGAGGCCGGCCATGCCGGCGCCGACGACGACGATGTCGGCCTTGATGTCCGCGGCGAGCGGCGGCTGCAGCGGATCGGGCGTCGCCAGGAGAGTCGTGTACCACCAGTTCTGCAGCAGCATGACGGGTATCCGCTCCCCGGTCGGTCGATGGATCGTGTCCTACGCGTTGGCTGGAGGAATTCTTTCGCCGATTCCGTTGCGGCAACCTAGAGCGCGGCGACGGCGCGAACAACGACCGCAGTGATGAAAAAATTTTCATACGAAACGGCTCATCCCGCGTCGTCGCAGGCGCGGCAAGGTGTGCCGCCGCCGACACGCGAGCCGGATCGCTTCCGCCGCGCGGCGCGCGGCGTCGCATGAACGAGTTCGGCGTCAGGCCTTGGCGGTCTCGGGCGCGGCCTGCGGCGCCTGCTCGCGCGTGAACATGCCGTATTGCCGCTCGACCGCGGCGACGCTGATGCGGTAGTCGGCGAAGATATCGGTGCGGCCTTTGGCCTGGGCGCGGCGATGCTGTACCTGCTCGCGCCAGCGTTTCACCGCCTCGGCATCGCGCCAGAACGACACCGACAGCACCTTGCCTTCCTTGGTGAGGCTGCGGAAGCGCTCGACCGAGAGGAAGCCGTCGATCCTCTCGAGCTCGCTCTTCAGCGCCGCGGCCATGTCGAGATAGTCGCGCTCGCGCCCCGGCTTGGGTTCCACCTCGAAGATGACGACGTGCATCGAAGCCTCCGCGAAAATACCACGCCGTCACACCCGCGTTTGCGACGATCCACGAGCAACCGCCCGCTCGGTCGCGCTGGTTCCCGCCTGCGCGAGGACGACGGGGGAATGATAGGCGCTACGCCTGCTTGGCGTCGACGATCGACTTGCGGATGGCGCGGGTGCGGGTGAAAGCGGCCTGCAGCTTGTCGCCCTCGCCGTAGCGGATCGCGCGCTGCATCGCCGTCAAATCCTCGGTGAAGCGCTGCAGCATGGCGAGCACCGCCTCGCGGTTGGCGAGGAACACGTCGCGCCAGAAGATGGGGTCCGAAGCGGCAATCCGCGTGAAGTCGCGGAAGCCGCCGGCCGAGAACTTGATGACCTCGGATTTGAGCGTGTCTTCGAGATCGGTGGCGGTGCCGACGATGGTGTAGGCGATCAAATGCGGCAGGTGCGAGGTGATCGCCAGCACCAGGTCGTGATGCGCCGGGTCCATGGTCGCGACCTTCATGCCGGCGCTTTCCCACATCGCCTTGACGCGCGCGACCGCCTTGGCGTCGGTGCCGGCGATCGGTGTCAGAATGCACCATCGGTCGCGGAACATCTCGGCGAAGCCGTGCTCGGGACCGGAGAACTCGGTGCCGGCGACCGGATGGCCGGGCACCAGATGGACGCCCGAAGGCAGCAGCGGCTTCAGGTCGCGGATCACCGCCTGCTTGACCGAGCCGACGTCGGTGACGACGGCGCCGCGCCTCAAGTGATCGGCGATGCGCCCGCCGATCTCGGCATAGGCCGAGAGATGGGTGGCGATGACGACGAGATCGGCGCCCTTCGCCGCCTCGGCCGGATCGCGCGTGACGCGGCCGGCGAGCTTGAGGTCTTTCACCTTGTCGAGCGTCGCTTGCGTCCGGGCGCAGGCGACGATCTCGCCCGCGAGCCCGTCGCGGATCATGACTCGCGCCAGCGACGAGCCGATGAGACCGATGCCGATGAAGGCGACGCGCTCGAACAGGCGGCTCATGACCTTCCCAGGAACTTGGCGAGAGTGGACGCCACCGCGCGCATCTCGGTCTCGGTGCCGATGGTGATGCGCAGATATTCGGGCAGGTGGTAGACGCCGACCTTGCGCACCAATATGCCGTTCCGCCGCAGAAACTCCCAGGCCGCGGCGGCGTCCTTGGGCGGATCGGCAAACCGCACCAGCACGAAATTGGCGGCGCCGGGCACGACCTCGAGGCCCAGCTCCCTCAGGGCGCGCTCGAGCCACGGCCGCCAGACGTCGTTGTGCGCGCGGGCGCGGTCGACCGAGGCCACGTCGTCGAGCGCGGCGACGCCGGCGGCGATCGCGGCGCTGCTGACGTTGAACGGGTTGCGCACGCGGTTGAGGACGTCGATGACGTCCGGGCTTGCCGTGCACCAGCCGAGGCGCAGGCCGCCGAGCGCGTAGATCTTCGAGAAGGTGCGCGTCATCACCACGTTGGGGGCCTCGGTCGCGAGAGCGAGGCCGGGGTCGTAGTCGTTGCGGACGACGTATTCGGCGTAGGCCGAATCCACCACCAGCAGCACCGATTTGGGCAGGCCGGCATGCAGCCGCTTCAGGTCGTCGCGCGGGATGAAGGTGCCGGTCGGGTTGTTCGGGTTGGCGATGAAGACGATCTTGGTCTTCGCCGTGACGCGCGCGAGCGTCGCGTCGACGTCGAAGGTGAGATTCTTCTCCGGCACGGCGACCGGCGTCGCGCCCGCGGTCTGCGCCGCGATCGGATAGATCGCGAAGCCGTGGCGGCCGTAGAGCACCTCGTCGCCGGGGCCGCTGTAGGCGGCGGCGAGCAGGTGGATGATGTCATCCGAGCCGGCGCCGCAGACGATGCGCGCCGGATCGAGGCCGTGGTGCCGCGCCAGCGCCTCGCGCATGGCGGTGGCGTGGCCGTCGGGATAGCGGAAGATCTCCTCGGCCGCCGCCTTATAGGCGTCGACCGCCTTGGGGCTGGGGCCGAGCGCACTCTCGTTCGAGGCGAGGCGGATCGGCTTGGCCATTCCCGGAATGCGCCCCTCGCCGCCCTGATAGGCGCGGATGTCGAGGATGCCGGGACGCGGCGCAGGAGCGGCGGACACGGCGCTCACCGCGCGGCCGCGCGCGCCGCTTCGGCGGCGGCGAGCGGCCTGGCGTAGGAGCCGAGCGGCGCGACGTAGATGAGCTGCTTGCCGAGACCGGACGTGAGCTGCTTGAGGCGCGGGTCATCCGGCGTGAGCGGCGCGTCGACATCGATCAGCGCCACCGAGGACTCGCGACCGCGATGCTGCGCCACCACGGCGAAGCCGACGCCGCCGCGCGACAGCGCGTCGACCAGGCTGGCGCGACTCAGCTCCTCGCGCGTCTCGACCACGAACAGCGTGCGGTCGCCGACGCCGTTGGCGGCGCGGCCGATGACATAGGCGTCGTGCCTGCCGCGGGCGTTGCCGCGGCCGGCGAAGGGCAGCCGGGCGTTGACGCGCGGGCCGTCGGCGGCGCCGGCAAGCGCGCGCCACCACGGCTCCTCGCCCTCGGCCGGCACGGCGATGACGCCCGAATCGTGGCGCAGCTCGGCGAGGGCACGCAGCACCTCGGTCGGCGAGCGGTAGGGCACCATCGGCACCTGACTGCCATAGTGGTCGCGCGCCAGGTCCCAGACGCCGGGATCGCCGTCGGGCACCGCCACCGCCACCGAGAAATCCGCCTGCATGACGAGCGCCGCGCCCACCAGCTCGCGCCAAAGCCGCACCAGCGCGGCGACCGGCAGGTTGCCGCGGTGGCGCCCGGCGAGACGGCGCAGGATTTCGGCCTCGCGCAGCGGCACCTCGATCGGGCCGCGGATCTCCTGCTTGATGACGCCGATCTCGGCCACCAGCGCCGCCCGCTGCATCAGCAGGTCGTGCAGCTTGTCGTCGGTCTGGTCGATCTGCCGACGCAGGGTCTGGAGCGTGCGCGCGGGCTTGGTCATAGGCGAAAATCGCGGGTGCGGGGCCCTTTGATAATTGGTGGAACCGACGAAAGCAAAGAAAACATTGACATAACGGCGGTGCGTTACCTAGCTAACGCCCAGGATTATTTGGCTTTTCAGGCTTTGACGATATGACCGAGCCGGTCGCCGCCCCGCCCCGCCGATCCCGCGCCCAGCGGCCGGGCCACGTGCTGCAGGTGAAGGAGAAGCTGGCGCTCGACTCGGGCGTCGAGCTCGGCCCCTATGCCGTCGCCTACCAGACCTACGGACGGCTCAACGCCGACAAGTCGAACGCCATTCTGGTCTGCCACGCGCTCACCGGCGACCAGTATGTCGCCGAGCCGCATCCGGTGACCGGCAAGCCCGGCTGGTGGGACACCCTCGCCGGCCCCGGCAAGGTGCTCGACACCAACCGCTACTTCCTGATCTGCGCCAACGTCCTGGGCGGCTGCATGGGCTCGACCGGACCGTCCGAGATCGATCCCGCGACCGGCCAGCCCTGGGGCCTGTCGTTCCCGGTGATCACCATCGGCGACATGGTGCGGGCGCAGAAGCGCCTGATCGACCATCTCGGCATCGACCAGCTGTTCTGCGTCACCGGCGGCTCGATGGGCGGCATGCAGGTGCTACAATGGGCGGCGTCGTATCCCGAGCGCGTGTTCGCGGCGGTGCCTATTGCAACAGCGGCAAGACATTCGGCGCAGAACATCGCCTTCCACGAGGTCGGCCGCCAGGCGATCATGGCCGATCCCGAGTGGTGCGGCGGCGGCTATCAGCAGCAGAACCGCAATCCGTCGCGCGGCCTCGCGGTCGCGCGCATGGCGGCGCACATCACCTATCTGTCGGAGGCGGCGCTGCACCGCAAGTTCGGCCGCAACCTGCAGAACCGCGAGGCGCTGACCTTCGGCTTCGACGCCGACTTCCAGGTGGAGAACTACCTGCGCCACCAGGGCATCACCTTCGTCGAGCGCTTCGACGCCAACTCCTATCTCTATATCACCCGCGCCTGCGACTACTTCGACCTGGCGGCGGAGCACGGCGGCGTGCTCGCCAACGCCTTCCGCAATTCGAAGACGCGGTTCTGCGTCATCTCGTTCACCAGCGACTGGCTCTATCCGACGCGCGAGAGCCGCGAGATCGTGCACGCCTTGAACGCGGCGGCGGCGAATGTCAGCTTCGTCGAGGTGGCGACCGACAAGGGCCACGATGCCTTCCTGCTCGACGAGCCCGAATTCTTCGCCACGCTGCGCGGCTTTCTCGACGGCTGCGCCCAGCATCGCGGCCTGCCCGCCTCGGCCGAAGCGGAACCTCGGGTCCGCGCCGGCGGTTCGGGAGCATGACCGTGGACGCACGCAGCTTCAATCCGCCATCCGAGCTGCGCGGCGATCTGCGCCTCGTGGGATCGATGATCGAGCCGGGGACGCGGGTGCTCGACATCGGCTGCGGCGACGGCGAGCTGCTCTATTACCTGGTGCACAGCAAGGGCGTCGACGGCCGCGGCATGGAGCTGTCGCAGTCGGGCGTGAACTCGTGCGTGCGCCACGGCCTGTCGGTCATCCAGGGCGACGCCGACAACGATCTCGAGGATTATCCCTCGGATGCGTTCGACTATGTGGTGCTGAGCCAAACGCTGCAGGCGACGCGCAAGCCGCGCGAGGTACTGCTCAACCTGGTGCGCATCGGCCGCCACGCCATCGTGTCGTTCCCCAATTTCGGGCATTGGCGCATCCGGCTGGGACTGCTGATCGCGGGAAGGCTGCCGAAGACCGAGCTTCTGCCCTATCCGTGGTACGAGACGCCCAACATCCATCTCTGCACGATCCGCGACTTCGCGCTCCTGTGCCGCGACGAAGGCATCCGCGTCGAGCGCAGCGTCTCCCTGGATCGCTACGGCCGACCCTACACCCGCGCGCTCGCCAACCTCATGGCCGAGCAGGGTTTGTTCCTGCTGTCGCGGGCGCGGTAGAGGCTTCGAACGAATCCGATTACAGCCGGTCGCCGCGCGAACGGGATCGCGTCGCGGGCTGCCGGATCATATTTGCGCCCAGTGCGAGAGAACACTTGCATAAGTAACATATATGTGACTATATGACGGGTGAGCCAACGGTTGTTGAATATGTCCGGGCGGATGGATCGAACCCCTATCGGACTTGATTCGACAATCTGCACGCCCAGGCCGCGGCGAAGGTCGCAACCGCCGTGGTGCGGCTCGAATTGGGCAACGTGTCGCGGGTGAAGTGGATCGGCACGATCGGCGAGTATCGGATCGATTGGGGGCCGGGCTAGCGAATCTATCTCGCGAAGGACGGCGAGCGGCTCATCATCCTGCTTGGCGGCGGCATGAAGCAGCGCCAACAGGCAGACATCGAGCGGGCGAAGGCGATGTGGGCGGAATATAAAGCGTGGAAGGCGGCAGCCACCAGGCCACAAGGGAGGAGATGAATGACATGGCGCTGACCCGGGATTTCAAACGGACGATCGTGGAACGTGTTCGACGCGATCCCAAATTCGCCAAGGCACTGCTCGACGAGGCGGCGACGCTGTTCCTCAACGGGGAGGCCGACGCCGCTCGGCTCGTCCTGCGCGACCTCGTCAACGCGACGGTTGGCTTTGAGGCACTCGCGGCCGACACCGGAATGCCCGCCAAGAGCCTGCACCGCATGCTGTCGAAGAACGGCAATCCGACCATGGACAATCTCGCCGCCATTCTCCGCGTCGTCCGCAAAAGGCTTGGCGTGGAAATCCAGGCGCGTACCGTCGCAGCCGCCTAGGATCCTTACGCGGCGACGGATAGCCGCAACCCAAGCGCCTTGAGCACGCGGGCGACGATCGCGAACTCCGGATTTCCGTCCGGGGAAAGCGCCTTGTAGAGATTGGCGCGGCCGAGGCCAGCGGCCTGCGCATTTTCGGTCATGCCCTCGGAGCGGGCGACGTATCCGAGCGCCGCCTTCAACAGATCGGGATCGCCATCCTCGAGCACGGCATCGAGATGGGCGGCGATGCCTCGCCTGGCTTTCAGTGTGTCGGCCGCATCCCAGCGGCGTGTCCTGCGAGCCATGTCAGTTTGTCCAAATCTCGTGCGCCTTCTGTCTCTTATAGAGAACAGTTTGTCAGAAGGCCGCGCCGGCCTCTTTCAAAAACACCGGCAGATCCGTCGTCGGCGGTTTGCGCGGTACCCGATGGAACATCTCGGCGATCCAGCCGCGGTGATAGCTGCCGTGGTTGACGACGTGCAGCAGGATCGCGCCGCGCGTCATGGTTCCGTCGCCGCCGTCGATGAAGCGGAAGCGCACCGGCGTCTCCAAACTCTTGTCGGTCTGCGCCGCGCACCAGTCGATCCACCACCGGTTCATCGCCTGCTGCGCCGTCCAGAGTGCCGGCAGTTCGGCATGGATCACCACGTTGCGCGCCTTGAAGCCATGGTCGCGGCCTTCGATATGCGCCTGCCACACGCGGTCGATCAGCAGGTTGTGGTTGAGTGTGCCGATGATGGTCTTGAACAGGGTCTGGCGCGGCTTGTCGGCCTCGCCCGGCGGCAGCGCCGCGACGGAATCATAGGTGAGCTTGTCGGACCAGGCGCGATAGCGCGCGAACATCAATGCCGTGGCGACGTCCATGGAGTCCTCCCGAGGGTGTGGCGGCATTATCGCCGGATTCCCGCTCGCGCGGGAATGACGGAATGAACCCTGCCATCGCGAGCCGAACGCGAAGCAATCCGGCGGTTGGATGCGACGCGATCGCTTCGGCGCACCGCGCCTCGCGATGGCGGTGATGATCCTCCCCCTTTTCGACCTGAACCATCCGACCCCTTCCGCTCGCGGCGGCGGGCGACATGGGCGCTCAGAACGGCTCGAACCCGCGCAGTTCCGGGATGACCTGCTCGCCGAAGAGGCGGATCGAGCGCATGAGATCGTCTTCCGGCAGGTCGGCGAAGTTGAACTCGCCCATGAAGACGTTGAACAGTCCCTCGGCCGCCGCCTTGCGCAGCTTGGCGGCAACGGTCCGGGGCGAGCCGATGAAGACAAGCTCGTTCTCGATGAGATAATCGGCATCGAACAGGCTGGCCATGATCCTCGCCGCCCGGTCCTCGCCTCGGCCGACGAATTTCTCGGCGTAGCGCGCGGCGCGGATCTCGAAGGTCTCGCCAGGAAGTGGCGGCGGCAGGAAACCCTCATAGGCGCGGCTGGCGCGGAAGAGGCCGCGCTCGATCGCCCGGTCGTCGGTCTCGTCGACATAGACCACGGTGCTGTAGGCGATGCGCGGCTTGCGCGGCCAGCCGGCGGCCTGCCAGTCGGCGAGATACGTGCGATAGCGCCGCGCCGCCTCGTCGCGCGGGAATACCAGGAAGAAGCCGGTGTCGATGCCGTTGGCGGCGCAGAATTCGAGCGTCTGCGGATCGCGGCTCATCATCCACAGGGGCGGATGCGGCTTCTGCGCCGGCAGCACCGCGAGCCGGGCGCCGTCGGTGCGGTGATTGTCGCCGTGGAACGAGAACGGCTGCTTCTCGCCGTACGCGGCGCGCAGATACGGCACGAACTCGAGTGTCGGCGACTTGCGATAGGCATAATCGAGACCGAAGGGCTTGAAGTAATCGGCATTGATGCCCGGCACCAGGCCCAATTCCATGCGGCCGCCGAGCATCTGGTCGACGATCGCGATTTCCTCGGCAAGACGCAGCGGATGGTAGAGCGGCACGATGTAGCCCATCGGGCCGATGCGCATGCGTTTCGTGCGCGCGCCGGCGCCCACGGCGTAGAGGCTCGGCGACGACATCCAGCTTTCGTCGGGGCGGAAATGATGCTCGACGCAGAAGCCGTAATCGAAGCCGAGATCGTCGCAGAGCGCGAGCTCGCGCCAGAGCTGCTCGTAGCGCCGATGCGGCGTCATGCCGGGCTTGCGCCAGATATGGGCGAAATGGGCGAACTGCATGCGATGTCCCGTGCGGTAGGGCAATACCCGTCGCGGTGTCGCGCGGTCGTGCTCCTCTTCTCTCGGGGCTGCGCGCAAGCAAAGGCGATCACCGCACGAAACCGAGGTTCGGGGCAACATAGAAGCCGCGACCCGCCGCTCGCCTCCTCGGGGTGTATGAGCCTAGAATGTCACGCGACCGCCAAGGATCGAAGGGGGGCCGTGTCGCTGCAGCCTGACGCCCATGCTCCTGCCGTCGGCGCGAAGAGTTTCATCGCGAGGTTCCGGTCGCCGCGGTTGGCGCTGACCCTTGCCGCGCTGTTCTGGTCCGGCAATTTCGTCGCGGGGCGCGCCCTGCGCGGCCAGATCGATCCGGTGACGCTGAATTTCACGCGATGGCTGATCGCGATTCTGGTGTTTGCGCCGTTCGTGTGGCGCGGCGTGCGGGCCAAACGGGCGATTTTGCGCCGTGAGTGGCGCCTCGTCGCCGCTCTCGGCGCGACCGGCATCGCCGCTTTCCACACGCTGAACTATTTCGCGTTGCACACGACCAGCGCGACCAACGCACTGCTCGTGCTGTCGGTTGCGCCGATCGCCATACTTGGGGGTGCCGCGCTCGTCGGCTTCGAGCGGCCCAACGGCCGTCAGGCCCTCGGCATGGCGGTTTCGGTTGCCGGCGCCGCCATTTTGATCAGCCGCGGCGACATCGAGACGATATACAGCGGCGGATTCAACTCGGGCGATCTGTGGATGCTGGTGAGCGTCGCCATCTGGACGGCGTATTCGCTGCTGCTGCGCCGCCGCCCCGCGGACCTGCCGCAGGACGTCACGCTCGCCGCGAGCATCGTGGTGGCGCTGGTGCTGCTGACGCCGGTCGTGGCCCTGGCTCATGCCACCGACCCCGCCGTGTTCGGGTCGCCGCCGGTGCTGCTCGGTATCGGCTACCTTGCGGTCTTCGCATCGGTGCTCGCGTTCCTCTTCTGGTCGTTCGGCGTGTCGCAACTCGGCGCGAGCCGCGCCGGTCAATTCATCAATCTGATGCCGATCTTCGGCGCCGCGCTCGCGTTTCCGGTGCTCGGCGAGATTCCCGGCCCGCCGCAGATCGTCGGCGCCGCGCTCGTCCTGTGCGGCATCGGCATCGTCGAGCGGTGGCGGTTGACGCCGTGGCGGTGAAACGCACGTAGGGCCGACGCGAGCCCGCCGCCGGCTGACGGGCCGGCTCGCCGCCTACGGCCCCGCCGGGCTCGGCGCGCCGGGCACCGGCAGCAGCACGTGGCGGCGGCGCTTCAGACGCTCGCCCGCCGGCTTGGTGGCATAGATCTGCTTGGTCGCCTCGACGACGACCACGCCGGCGAAGGTTCCGAACCACATCTCGCCGAGCCGCTCCCAGACGCCGGCCGAGCGCAGCATGAAGCGGCTCGCCGTCGGCGGCACGAACAGCGCGCCGGCGCTGCGCTCGGGCGTGAAGCCCTCGTCGCGCAGCAAGTGGCTCAGCTGCCCGGTGGTATAGGGATTGCCCTGGCCGAACGGCGTGTGGTCGAAGCGCGCCCAGATGCCGCGGCGGTTGGGCACGACGACGACGAGCCGGCCGCCGCCGGCGAGCACGCGCCAGATCTCGCGCAGCATCGGCCTCACCTGCTCGCTGAACTCGAGGCCGTGGATCAAAAGCACGCGGTCGACGGAGAAGTTGGGCAGCGGCAGCTCGCTCTCCTCCGCGAGCGCGGCGCGGTTCGGACCCTGACGCGGCCACGGCAGCACGCCCTGCGGCGCCGGCATCAGCGCGATGACGCGCTCGGCCTCGTTGAGGAACGGACGAAGGTAGGGCGTGGCGTAGCCGAGGCCCAGCAGCCGCAGGCCCTTCGCATCGGGCCACAGCCGCCGGATGCGTCGGCCGATCATCTGTCGCGCGGTCCCGCCCAGCCGGCGTTCGTAGAAATCCCGTAAATCAACGACATCAATGAACATGGCCGCGAGTGTACCATGGGCGGCCGATTCCGTTAGTCTTCGGCCATGATCCTGATCGGCCAGTACGACTCCCCGTTCGTGCGGCGCGTCGCCATCGCGCTCGTCCTCTACGGCTTCCCCTACGAGCATCGGCCATGGTCCACCTTCGGCGACGCCGACAGGATCGCGCCGTACAATCCGCTCCGCCGCGTCCCGACGCTGATCCTCGACGATGGCGAGACGCTGATCGAGAGCGCGACCATCCTCGACTACCTCGACGAGCGGGCGGGGCCGGCGGCGGCGCTGATCCCCCCGAGCGGCCCGCTGCGCCGCCGGGCGCTCAAGATCTGCGCCCTTGCAACCGGCCTCGCGGACAAGGCGGTGATTCTGGTCTACGAGCGGGTGCTGCACCGCGAAGTTTCGCCGGCGTGGGTCGAGCGCTGCGAGAGGCAGATGCGCGACGCGCTCGACGTGCTCGAGACGGATCGCGCCGCGCGCGTGACGGCCTATTGGCTCGGCGACGCGATCGGCCATTCCGATATCGCCGTCGCCTGCGCCCTGCGTTTTCTCCACGAGGCGCATCCGGGTTTTTTCGACGCGCGACGGTGGCCGGCGCTGGCGGCGCACGCCGCGCGCTGCGAAGAGCTGGCACCGTTCCGCGCGATCCGGCAGCCCTTTCTGCCGCCGCGTTGACCCGCGTCCCGCCCGATCGCGGTAACCGTTGCGCACGGCTGCAATGCGATCAGCCGGCTTACCGGCGGCCAGCCATCTGCGTTAGTCTGCCGCCATGACGCTCGAAATCCAGCAGATCCCGGTGCTGCGCGACAACTACGTTTACCTCTTGCGCGAGCCCGGGAGCGGCGCGGTCGGCGTGGTCGACCCGTCGGTCGCCGGGCCGGTGCTCGACGCGCTGCGGGCGCGCAACTGGAAGCTGACGCACATCATCAACACCCACCACCATGCCGATCATACCGGCGGCAACCTCGAGCTGAAGGCAGCGACCGAGGCGATCGTGGTCGGGCCGCTGGCCGATCGCGCCCGCATTCCCGGCATCGACGTCGCGCTCGGCGACGGCGACACCTTCGGCTTCGGCGCCGAGACCGCGACAGTGTACGACGTGCCCGGCCATACGAGGGGCCACATCGCCTATTGGTTCAGGGACTCGCAGGCGCTGTTCTGCGGCGACACGCTGTTCATCATGGGCTGCGGCCGGCTGTTCGAGGGCACGCCGCAGCAGATGTGGAATTCGCTGGGCAAGCTCAAGAGGCTGCCGCCGGAGACACGTATCTACTGCGCGCACGAATATACCCAAGCGAACGCGCGCTTCGCCCTCACCGTCGAGCCCAAGAACGGCGCCCTCGTCGAGCGCGCCAAGCGCGTCGATCGGATGCGCGCCGCGGGCGAGCCGACGGTGCCGGGCACGCTCGCCGAGGAACTCGCCACCAACCCCTTCCTGCGCGCCGATCTGCCGGCGCTGCAGCAGGCGATGGGCGCGCCCGGCGATCCGGTCGCGACCTTCGCCGCCATTCGCCGGGCCAAGGACGATTTTTGAACCCATCATCACGGCGGCATGGAGGCTGCGAAGACATCGTCATTCGTCGTTGCGCCCGCGGATCGCCGCTCGCATGGGCGGACATCCGGTCTCCGAGCGCTCCGCGTTTCCGTGGTATGAGGTCGTTTTTCAACAGGCATCGTGGCCGGCCTTGACCGGGCCATGACGACAGCTGGAGGGAAGCCGAAATGAAGCTGCGGTACTCGCCGACCTCGCCGTTCGTGCGCAAGGTCATGGTTCTGGCGATCGAGACCGGACTCGACGGCCGCATCGAGAAGATTCCGACCACGGTCGTGCCGGTCAATCCGAACAAGGACCTGGCGCGCCAAAATCCGCTGATGAAACTGCCGACGCTGCTGACCGACGACGGCGAGGTGCTGTTCGACTCGCGCGTCATCTGCGAGTACCTCGACGGGCTGCACGGCGGGCCGAAGGTGTTTCCGCCGACCGGCATGGCGCGCTGGCGTGCGCTGCGGCAGCAGGCGCTCGCCGACGGCATCCTCGATGCCGGCGTGAACAACCGCTACGAGACCGCGGTGCGTCCCAAGGACAGGCAGTGGCCGGAGTGGAGCGCCGGGCAGATGCGCAAGATCCGCAACGGCCTCGCCGCGCTCGACGGCAAGGCCGGCGAAGGCGCGCTGGCGGGGCCGCTCCATATCGGCCAGATCGCCATCGGCTGCGCGTTGGGGTATCTCGATTTCCGCTATCCCAACGAAGGCTGGCGCGAGCGCCACGCCCACCTCGCCAAGTGGTACGCCGAATTCTCCAAGCGTAAATCGATGCAGGCGACGGTGCCGCCGCCGGCGTGAGCCCGTTCGGCGCGCGCGATTGCCGCCCGTCGGCCCGATCGCGCGCGCCACGTCGGAGCGCATCTCGCATGCCTGACGCCGACGAGATCATCCGCGCGCTCGGGCTCGAGCGCCATCCGGAAGGCGGCTGGTTCCGCGAGACCTTCCGCGATCCGGCCTCGACCGCGATCTATTATCTGCTGCGCCAAGGCGAGGCGTCGCACTGGCACCGCATCGCGCAGACCGAGACCTGGCATTTCTACGCCGGCGCGCCGCTCGAGCTGCGGCTGTCGGCCGACGGCCAAAATGTCGAGCGTCGGGTGCTGGGATCCGATCTCGCGCGCGGCGAGCGGCCGCAGCTCGTGGTGCCGGCGCGCTGCTGGCAGACGGCCCGGAGCCTCGGCGGCTGGAGCCTGACGGGCTGCACGGTAGCGCCGCCTTTCGCCTTCGCCGGGTTCGAGCTTGCGCCCAAGGGTTGGGAGCCGGGCTGAGCCGCGACGCTCGACGGCGCTTGCGTGCGGTGGAATGATCGGCACGCCGGATTCGGACCGGCGCATCGCATTCAATCGGGGGTTGGAATGAAGCGCCTTGGCTCAACCGTGATCCTCGCCGTCGTCGTGACGGCGGTGCTGGTGGCCGCCAGCGGCACCCGGGCGGATCCGCCCGGCGGCTTCAAAAACGGCCAGGGCGTCGAAGCGGCTCCCGGCCGGCACGGCAAGCCGCATGGGGAACCGGCCCAGGCCGGGCACTTCCGGGACACGGACCGGACTGCGGTGCGCAATTACTATGCCGAACTCGGCCGCAGCGGCCGGTGTCCGCCCGGCCTGGCGAAAAAGCACGATGGCTGCCTGCCGCCGGGACAGGCGAAGAAGCGGTGGCGGATCGGCGCGCCGCTTCCGGCGGGCGTGGTCTATTACAATCTGCCGCCAGCCCTCGTCGTGCAGCTCACGCCGCCGCCGACAGGCTACCGCTACGTGCGCGTGGCGTCGGACATCCTGATGATCGCGGCCGGCACCGGCATGGTCGCGGCCGCGATCGAGGATCTCGGGCGGTAGCGCCGCCGCAGTGCCGGGAGCCCGGCCGGCTAGATCGCGAAGTGCAGCGCCCAGACCACCACGCCGGCGACGAAGACGTTGCCGCCCCAGCGCTCAAGCAGCGGCTTCCGCATGGCCAGAAACCGGCCGGCGAGAACCAGCGCAACGCCCAACACCATGACGGCGATTCCGACGAATGCGAGCACGTCGACCCCTCGGCCCGCCGACGGCCACCCTTTCCCTTGAACCGGACGGCGCGCGCTGGGTCGCTCTTAAGCCGAGTGCGCCGGCATGTCAACGACGCCGACGGCGAGTCGCGACTCAGCGACCGGCCCGGTCGCTCGCCTCGCCCAGGGTCACGACCTCGATGCGGACGCGCGCGACTCCGCCCTCGGCGATGCCGAGCTCGCGCGCCGCCCGTGCCGACAGGTCGATGATGCGGTCGCTGACATAGGGGCCGCGGTCGTTGATGCGCACGACCACCGAGCGCCAGGTGGCGAGATCGGTGACACGAACGTAGGTATCGAGCGGCAGGGTCCGATGCGCCGCGGTCAGGGCGTTGCGGTTGAAGTGCTCGCCGCTGGCGGTGCGCCGGCCGTCGAAATGCGGCCCGTACCACGAGGCGAGGCCGACCTGGCTGAATCCGGGTCGACGGTCGGAGGGCGACCAAGCGGTCGGGGCCGACGGGGCCGGGAGGCTGTGACAGGCGGCCAGGAGAACCAGGCTCGCGACCGCGGCGATGGCCCTCCTTGGGATCGGCATTGGCGTCGTCTCCCGGTTCGGCCGGCGCCCTTCGCGGGGGCAAGCCCTGTCGTTGGCCGAAGGTGGTAGCCAAAAGTTGCGCCGCCGGCGCGTGTTTTTTCCGGGGCGATCGCAAGCGATCCCCGGCGATCGGCGACCGCCGTTCCGCGCGATGAGCGGCGCGCGTGCCCGACCACGGACGGCGGGTTCGCGATGGTTAGTCGAGGCCAACGCACGCAACGTGCGCGCGCGTGCGTGCGATCGTGCATCTCTTCGGCGGAAGAGGCGGCGATCTTCCGAACGCCGCGCCGCGCCGCACGCGCCGCTCACAGAAATGTCATTGCCGCTTCCGATCGCACCGTTGCTAACGTCGGATCCGGGCCCGCGGCAGGTTCCGGCCGCCGGCCGAGTCAACCCAAGGGGTTACACATGGTGAGCAAGTTCGGTCTTCTCGCTGTTGCGGCGGCGGCGATGGCGTTTTCGTCGACTGCGGCAACCGCTAACTGCGGCGCCGACCACTCCGCACAGTTGAGCGGCGCTCAAGTGGCTCAAGCTCAGTATCAAAGCCCGACGCCGCAGATGGATACCCAGGGCTCGTCGACGCAGCAGCAATCCCCGGCGACGCAGTCCGACGACGACAAGTAAGCCGGGCTTCGAGCCCGAACCACTAAGGTGAGACACGGTCGAACGGCGGCCGGGGCGCGCAGCCCCGGCCGTCGACGCTTGTCACGACGGACCGTGTAAAGAATCTGGGGCCGAAACGGATTTTACCGAAAATTGCCGCATTGTTGTGCTAACGGTTCCACCGAGTGGCCTCGCAGGGAGGAATTCGATGGACGCTCCGTTTCGCCGTTCGCGCCTCCGCTTGCGCGTCGTTCCCGACAAGCCGCCGACCCCCGCGCCGTTGCCCGACGAGCTCAAGGTCGCGCGGCAGCGCATGCGGCACCTGGCGCCGTGGAATGTGAGGCCGGTGCCGACGACGCATTCGGCTCACGGCAAGCCGGACGCACCGGCCGCGCGGGACCCGTCGGCGCGGAGCCGGCAGATGGCGCTCACGCTGCTCGCGATTCACATGGCTCAAGCTGCGACCAAGGGTCGTCTGCGCTGACCGCGGTTCCGGCGCCGTCGATCCGGCATCGACTGGGCTTCGGCTAACGCCGATCGGTCGCCCGTGCCTGCGGAGCGAGGCCGGTCGCCCGACGGGACCGAAGGCGGGTCTCGCTCGAACTCCGGACAGGCTTCTTTCGACGTCAATCGCCGCCGTGTCTGAGCAGCGGCTCGTGCTTCGAAGTCGCGCGATTGTCGTGACTTCCCGCGTCCTCGCGATCCGACGGCAGCGTAAGCCACGTGAGCATCGCCGCGACCAGCACGAGCAGCACGATCAGCCCCAGCGATTCGCTGACGGCGTTCAATGTACCGCCGTAGCCGGCCCATCCAAACATTCCGCTCGTCCACATGGTCGATCCCTTTCCGGCCGAAGAAGCCGATTTCCGATGCCCGAGTTGAACCGGGGGTTTCCTCCCGCCGCCGGAAGATGGGGGCGCGACCGCGCGGCAATGTTGCCCGAGAGCAATTACGCGACATCGCGCGCTGCACGGCTGCCATGCGATCGCGGGCGCCCCGGGACTTTCTGCCTCCGCGCCAACGCGCAGCGTTATTGTGGCCGTTCCACCGAGCGGACGGCTTCGGCGCTTGCCGGCGCGGCGGGCGCGTGGGCCGGAAAGCGTATCCGCAGGTCCGCCAGTTCCTGCAGCGCGGCGCGGGTGGCTCCGGTCGTCAGGCGGAGGACGTGGCCGCATCGCTTTCCATCGGCGGCGATGAAGTGGAAATGCCAGCCGGCGACATTGACCGAGCTGGCCGTGGCCGGAAAGCGGAAGCCGACCAGCGTGCCGGAGACCGCGCCCAGATCGTGAACCACCTGCTGCGTCTTGATGACCTCGGCGAGCGGCCGATACGGCGGTTGCTGTTTGGGCTCGCTGCGGACCTGCATCGACCGGAACCGGCCGACGACACGCACCGCGAGGATGCGCGAGGCGCTCAGCGGCAATGCGTCGAGCGCGAATTCGAGCTGGTCGAGCGACTGGCCGGCGGCAACCGCCGCCGTGGTTTGCGGATGGAAGTCGGCGACGACCGCGAAGGGCGTGCGCATCGCCGCCGGCACCGGATGGGCGACGGCATCGACCGAGCAGCGATAGGCGCGGCCGCCGAGCACCACCATCTCGCCGTCGACCCCGTTATAGGTGCCGAGGCCGAAATTGCCGCGACGCAGCAGCGCGCCGACGGTGACCGTGCCGTCGTAGCCGCCGGCGAGCAGGCTGGCGATGGTCGAAACCTGATAGACCTCGGCCGCCTGCACCGGCACCGCGGCCACCACGAGCGCGAACGCGACGGCCAAGGTGCGAGAGTTCATGTTCCTCATACCTTTCGCAATAACGGCTCCAATCGATTGCAGGAAAAGGCGATTACACCGATAGCCCGCCGGCTTGTCGAGGAATGATCCGGCGGCGGGCCGGTAGGGCTGCAGTTGGGACCCGCGTTTTCGGCGGTCAACGTCGGGTCGCAGCAACAACGGCTATGGCGGAAAAACGTATGCCCGCCAAGCGGCGGGCATACTGAAAGGTGGGCGGTTTCTGCGTCTTGGGGGCGCCCAGCCCGCGCAGAGTGACGCTTAAGCTTTGCTTGCGATAAGCAACCACTCCTCGGTTCGATACGATTCGACTTATACTTGCATTCATAAAAATCTGCAACGGGAGGATGTATGCGCATTTGGGGCTTAGATCTCGGCACGACCTCGATCGGCTTCGCGGTCATCGAGCACGATTCGGCGCGCGCAGTAGGAAGAATCGAGCGTCTCGGAGTACGGATTTTCCCCGAGGGCGTCACAGAGGATAAAAAGGAGCCGCGCAACAAGACCCGCCGCGCCAAGCGCCTCATGCGGCGCGGCCTGCGGCGACGCAAGCTCCGCCGCCGGCTTCTGAACGAGGCATTGGCCGCGGCCGGATTCCTTCCCCCTTACAAGGACGCGGCCGCGTGGAATGTGGCAATGTCGCTGGACCCGTACTCGTTGCGCGTAAAGGGGCTGACCGAGGCGCTGAAGCCCTATGAGCTTGGTCGCGCGTTCTATCATCTGGCGAAGCGGCGCGGATTCGCCGGGCGCGGCGGCGACGACGACAAGCGCGATCCCGACGAAGCCAAGGCACGCGAAGATGCTGCGAAACTACAGCAGGAGGTCGGCGGCAAAACTTTGGGCGAATATCTCGCCCAACAGGACAAGAAGCGGGGGCGCCATCACACACGCTCAATGATCGAATCCGAATTCAACCGGCTGTGGGACAAACAGAAAGCCTTCCACCCGGCACTGAACGATCCGCAGTTTGCCGAACGGATACGCAACCTAATTTTCTTCCAACGTCCGACCTTTTGGCGGCTGGCGACGCTCGGCCGGTGTCCGTTCGTGCCATGCGCGCCGCTGGCGCCAAAGGCCTCATGGGTGGCGCAGCGCTATCTTGTGCTCGAGCAGCTAACGAAACTCCGAATCGCCGGCGCAAACCAACGTCCGTTGCTCGATGACGAACGAGCCATTCTGCTCGACCTGGCGCATCGGCAGAAAAGCATTTCGTGGAACGGTGTCCGCAAGGCGCTCCGCAGCCTGTGGCGCGACGGCGGAGAGCCCGAAGACCAGGCCTTCAACCTCGAAGTCTCCAAAGCCGAAACCGGCATCAAAGGCAACGTCGTCGAATACGAACTGAGGCAAATTTTCGGCAGCGCCTGGGACGATCATCCGAAGCGCGACGAAATCCGCCGCGATCTCCATCGCCGGCTGTGGACGGCCGATTACGTTCAGGTCGGCAACGCCCGCGTTGAAATTCGCCGCCCGGATCAGGCGGCGCAGGAGCGGCGCAATGCCGCCGCCGCGATGGTGCGCGACTGGGGCGTGACGGAAACACAGGCAGACGCGCTGTCGCGACTCGAGCTTCCATCTGGTTGGCTGCGGCTTTCGGACGCAGCAGTGGAGGCCATGCTACCGGAACTGGAGCGGGGGAACGGCGTCGGCAAATTGCTCGAATCGCCCGAGTTCGCCGGATGGCGTGAGCGCACGTTCCCAAATCGTGAACAGCCGACCGGTGAGGTGTGCGACCGGCTACCTTCACACCCGCGTGCGATGCCCGCAGTTCGTAATCCGACGGTGCACCGCACGCTCAACGAGCTACGCAAGGTCGTCAACAACCTCATTCGCGCGCACGGGCGGCCCGATAGCATCCGGATCGAACTGACCCGCGATCTGCGGGAAAGCAAAAACCGACGCTCCGAGCGACTGTCGCGCAACAAGAAGCAGGAAGCGGATCGGAAGAAAGCCGTCGCAGACCTCCAGGCTCACGGTATCGCAAACCCCGGCCGGGACGACATCGAGAAGTGGTTGTTGTGGAAGGAGTCGAACGAGCGCTGTCCCTATACCGGCGATCATATCGGCTTCGACGCCCTGTTTCGTGAAGGCAAGTATCAGGTCGAACATATCTGGCCGCGCTCCCGCTCGCTCGACAACGGCTTCGGTAACAAGACGCTGTGCCGCACGGATGTGAACATCGCGAAGGGCAACCGAACGCCTTTCGAGATGTATGCCCATGACGCCGAGGCGTGGAACGCTCTCAAGCTTCGCCTCGCGGATTGCAAGCTACCCGAATATAAGGTCCGGCGCTTCGTCAAGGACATGATCAGCGACGCCGGCTCCGAAGAATTCGCGGAACGCCAACTGGCGGATACCGGCTGGGCAGCGCGCGAAGCGCGCGACTTCCTCAAACGTCTATGGCCCGACGAAGGCAAGGCGAAATCGGCGCCCGTCGAAACCGTCAACGGCCGCATCACGGCGCAACTACGCCATCAATGGGGACTGAACGCCATCCTCAATCCCGAGGGGCAAGGCAAGAATCGCGCGGACCATCGGCATCACGCCGTGGATGCGCTGGTTGCCGCCCTAACGACGCGGGGTTTTGTCAAACGTTTGGCGGATTGGCACAAGATTCGCGAAACCGGCGTCCGGCCGCCGCAACTCGACTTGCCCTGGAACGGATTGCTCAAAGAAGCCGAGGCTAAGATATCGGAGGTCGTCGTATCGCACAAAACACGCCGAAAGGTCTCAGGCGCGTTACATGCCGAAACCATCATGGGCGATACCCGCGAGACCGAACGGACGAAGACCGGTACCTATCGGTTGTTTGTTACCAGCAAACCGGTCGAGCGCTTGTCGAAATCGGAGATCGCAGATATCCGCGATCCGAAAGTCCGAGAGATCGTGGCTCGCCATGTCGCTGGACGCGGTGGCGACCCGAAAAAAGCGTTCCCGCCCTATCCGCACCTACCGATGAAAGATGGCCAGCCGGGACCTGAAATCCGCCGCGTGCGGCTCAGAATCAAACAGCAAATCGGCTTGATGGTTAAGGCGGGGACCGGCTTCGCGGATCCAGCGGCAAATCATCACATCGCCGTATATCGGACGCCGGATGGCGAGATTAAGTTTAAGCCGATATCACTCCATGAGGCCGCACAGCGAGTGGCCCGCCGCGAACCGGTCGTTGCGCGGACCTTGGATGGTGCAAAGCTGATCTTCTCCATCGCCCCGGGCGACACCATCGAATTTCCTCGCGGGCACAAATATGCCGGCTTGCGATCGGTCACGAGCGTCTGGTCTTCAGGAGTAGTCGTAACGGAAGCCTGCAACGACGCGCAGGGCGAGCCATGGCGCCCAACAATCGGTTCGCTCATCAGCGCTGGAGCGCGCAAGGTTTCTGTCGACCCAATCGGCCGCGTGAGACCGGCCCGTGATTAGAAAAACGGTGGAGATCGAGACGCCAGGCACTCGCCTCTCGATCGCCCATCGCCAGCTCGTAATCGAGCGCCCGGATGAAGGCAAGCGCACGCTGCCCTGCGAGGATATCGGTGTCCTTGTCGTCGACAATCCGCAAATTTCTTACACACATTCCGTATTCACAACGCTGATGGAAGAAGGCGCCGCCATCGTCTTGTGTGGACAGAATCATCTCCCCGCCGGTTTGTTACTGCCGTTCGACGCACACGCGACGCAGACCGAACGGCATCGCGCTCAGGCGGCTGCCGGCGATGGCGTCAAGAATCGCGCTTGGCAACTCCTCGTCGCGGCCAAATTACGACAGCAGGCCATTGTGCTCGCGCACTATACGGGCTCGGATGCGGGCCTCGCGGCAATGGCGGGCCGTGTGCGCCCCGGCGACCCAGCCAATCTTGAAGGCATGGCAGCGCAGCGCTATTGGTCGCGCCTCTTCGGCACGAACTTTCGTCGCCATCGCGGCGGGCCACCGCCGAACGATTTGCTCAATTATGGTTATGCCGTGATGCGGGCCGCCGTCGCGCGGGCGCTGGCCGCCGCCGGGCTTATCCCCTCGCTCGGTGTCCACCACCGCAATCGGAGCAATCCCTTCTGTCTTGCAGACGATTTGTTGGAGCCATATCGCGCCTATGTCGATTGGCGCGTCAAAAGTCTGGTTACCGACCATGAACCCGCGCCCCTCAACCGCGAAGCCAAAGCCGCGTTGCTTTCGCTATTTAACGAAACGGTCCTTGTGGACGAGCGGCGGTCGCCGCTTCTGCTCGCGATTCATGCCAGCGCCGCTTCGCTCTGCCGAATGATCACCGAGGGCGGCAAGGCCCTGGCTCTGCCGGCTGGACTGCCAGTGAGTCCCGAGGAATCCGACCACCCCGAGCCGGACGATGGCTGAGCGGTCTTATCCGGTCCAGCCATGGGGGCTTCGGTCTATGTGGGTAATGTCGCTCTTCGACTTGCCGGTTCAAACACCGAAGCAGCGGCACGACTACGCGCGTTTCCGCAAAGACCTCCTGGAGGACGGTTTCACGATGATGCAGTTTTCCGTCTATGCGCGGCATTGCGCCTCGTTCGAAAATGCCGAGGTGCATATCCAGCGGATGGGCCGCCGGTTGCCCCCAGAGGGCGAGGTTCGCTTCCTCACCATCACGGACAAGCAATACGCGCGGATCCGCACATATTGGGGACGTAAACGACAGCCGACCAAACCGACGCCCTCCCAGCTCGAACTCTTTTGACAACCTGGGAGGGCATATTTCGACGTTATTCCAGGGCCTTAACAGCTACCCTAGTGTATCGAACCGAGGAGCGGCCGCAAACCGCAGCCACGATCGGAACTGAGCCAAGGGAGAATGCAGTGTATCGAACCGAGGAGCGGCCGCAAACCGCAGCGCGGCCAGAATTGGGGCCGCGCCGATGCGAAGTGTATCGAACCGAGGAGCGGCCGCAAACCGCAGCTTGCCCGACGGCGCCGTGATCGCGCGCTTCAGTGTATCGAACCGAGGAGCGGCCGCAAACCGCAGCTTAACGCGGGCGCTGATCCAAATGACTTAAAGTGTATCGAACCGAGGAGCGGCCGCAAACCGCAGCAAACTCAGATGTGGGCCAACACGCGACGAAAGTGTATCGAACCGAGGAGCGGCCGCAAACCGCAGCGACTCGATCAAATCCCGGATGCCCGCGGGTAGTGTATCGAACCGAGGAGCGGCCGCAAACCGCAGCGCATCTCATGTGGCACCGCTGACACAGCCAAGTGTATCGAACCGAGGAGCGGCCGCAAACCGCAGCCCGCACTCCACACAGCGCAGCTTGCGCTTTAGTGTATCGAACCGAGGAGCGGCCGCAAACCGCAGCTAGCGCACGCCGCTTCCCGGCTTTCGGCCTAGTGTATCGAACCGAGGAGCGGCCGCAAACCGCAGCACTTGCATCGTCTCACTCTCCCTTGGCTAGAGTGTATCGAACCGAGGAGCGGCCGCAAACCGCAGCGCGGTCAGGCCGCACCATGCCGGCCCGCAGAGTGTATCGAACCGAGGAGCGGCCGCAAACCGCAGCGGCAACAATGGACAGCGGCGCTGCGCGCTGAGTGTATCGAACCGAGGAGCGGCCGCAAACCGCAGCCCGCGGTCGGTGGCACCCAATTAGCCAAGGAGTGTATCGAACCGAGGAGCGGCCGCAAACCGCAGCGCGGAAGGCTTGGCGCAGTTTGTCGCAGAAAGTGTATCGAACCGAGGAGCGGCCGCAAACCGCAGCATAGGGCCCCCGAATTCCCTGCTGTTTGGAAGTGTATCGAACCGAGGAGCGGCCGCAAACCGCAGCAACGCCCTTGGTGGCGACGATAGTGACGCCAGTGTATCGAACCGAGGAGCGGCCGCAAACCGCAGCTCAACGGCGCAGTTGGCGTTACCGCTATCAAGTGTATCGAACCGAGGAGCGGCCGCAAACCGCAGCACAGATATGCCGATCCGGTGACGCCTTGGCAGTGTATCGAACCGAGGAGCGGCCGCAAACCGCAGCTTCATCTTGTCCATCTTCCTACCCTTTCCTAGTGTATCGAACCGAGGAGCGGCCGCAAACCGCAGCGCGAAAAAACTGCGTTATAGGTTTGTCGCAGTGTATCGAACCGAGGAGCGGCCGCAAACCGCAGCGCAGGGTGCGCCGAAGGCCCGACGCCGGTTAGTGTATCGAACCGAGGAGCGGCCGCAAACCGCAGCTACATAGCGTCAAAGCCGACGATGCCGTTAAGTGTATCGAACCGAGGAGCGGCCGCAAACCGCAGCTTGGCTAGCCGACCAATCAATCGGATCGGTAGTGTATCGAACCGAGGAGCGGCCGCAAACCGCAGCCATGGACAAGCGAGTAAATGGCACTATCTTAGTGTATCGAACCGAGGAGCGGCCGCAAACCGCAGCCACCGATCGCGGCGCAAATCGCTGGCTGTGAGTGTATCGAACCGAGGAGCGGCCGCAAACCGCAGCGGACCGCACGAGACGATAATCAGTCGTCTCGTGCGGTCCGCTGGATGCATTCAAGGCGATTCGATTGATCGGCGGGCGGCGTTAATGTGCCCTGACCCTTCTGGCGCAGCGTGCCCAAGCCTGCCTATTTCGCTGCCTTATCCAACGATAAATAAACGCGTCAGTGATCGCTACCCCTGCCGTGCGGCCTTTGCGATCTTCTCGTCGACCTCGATCTGGTAGCCGTTGGCGAGGCGGTTGGTCTCGTTCGCCATGCCGACGACGGCCAAGAGCTCGGCCAGCATGGCATCGCTCATCCCGGCCTTGCGCGCGGCGGCGGTGTGGCTGTTGATGCAGTATTCGCAGTTGTTGGTGACGCTGACCGCGACGTAGATCATCTCCTTGGTCAGCGGATCGAGCGCGCCCGGCGCCATCACCTGTTTGAGGCTTTCCCAGGTACGCTTCAGGGTCGGCGGGTCGCTCGCCAGTGCCTTCCAGAAATTGTTGATCCAATCGACCTTGCGCGTCGCCATGATGTCGTCGTAGACCGCCCGCACCTCGGCACTCGCCTCCGCATACTCGACGAATTTCACCAGGGCCATTGCCCGCTCCTTCGATTGGCTTCGCGAGACGGCCGCGCGGCCATTGCCGGGCGCCACGCGGACCGAGGACGATACCCCGCACCTGCCCTCTTTTCCGTAAGAACCGGGCGAGGGAAGGAATGAGGAGATGGTGGCCAGCCGCCGACGGGCCTTTCATACCGGCTGGCCGCCGTCGATACGGCTCGCGCCGCCAATAGTTAGCCGCGACGAATGATCTGCGTCAAAGCTTCGGCGGTGCGACCCCCCTATACGCGTCGCACCGGACGTAGGCCATTCGGTCACGCGGGCTAACCCAAGGGAGTTCCAATGACAAAGCTCGGTCTGCTCACAGCCGCAGCGGCTCTGATTGCCCTGTCGCCACTTGCGATGGCGCAATCGAGCAACTCGGCAGTCACGAAGAGCGGCGACTTCATCGTGGCCCAGGCGCAGGGCGAATCGCAGGCGCAGCTGGTATCGCCGATGCAGGAGGAGTCGGCATCGGAAGCGCTGAAGTGGGACGAAAGAGAAAAGGGGACGTGGCAAGAAGAGAATAATCAGGTGCCGAAGGAAGAGTAGGGCAGCGGTCGGCTTCGTCACGCGGTGAGCGGAGGTCGCGCGATCGCACGACCGACATGATGGGATCGGAACGGCCGGCGCATTTTGCCGGCCGTTTTCTTGTCAGCGCGGCACCGGCGCCCTTTCCCACCGAGCCTTCTTCGCGCCCGGCACCGTCGAGGGGGTTCAGCGGTGGGGATGATCGCTTGCGCTTCGCAAGATGCCCGCACGCTCGTGATCGAGCTTCGCAGGTCGCGTGCGGCGTTAATACATGTGCTGGCCGCCGTTGATCGAGATGGTCGAGCCGGTGATGAAGGTGGCCTCGTCGGCGACCAGGAACAGCACGCCGCGCGCGATCTCGTCGGCGTGGCCCAATCGTCCGATCGGAATCCGCGCCACGATCTTCTTCAGCACGTCCTCGGGCACGGCGCGCACCATCTCGGTGTCGATGTAGCCGGGCGCGATGGCGTTGACGGTGATGCCCTTGGCGGCGCTCTCCTGCGCCAGCGCCTTGGTGAAGCCGTGGATGCCCGACTTGGCGGCGGCGTAGTTGACCTGGCCGTACTGCCCGGCCTGGCCGTTGATCGAGCCGATGTTGACGATGCGGCCGAAGCCGCGAGCGCGCATGCCCTCGATGACGAGGCGGCACATGTTGAAGCACGAGGTCAGGTTGCAGGCGATCACCGCGCTCCACTGCTCCGGCGTCATGCGGTGGAGCACGGCGTCGCGGGTGATGCCGGCATTGTTGACCAGGATGTCGATCGCGCCGAGCTCGGCTTCGATCCGCTGCACGCCGGCCTCGCACGCCTTGAAGTCGGAGACGTCGAACTTGAAGGTATGGATGCCGGTCTCGGTGGCCAAGGCGCGCGCCGCCTCGTCGTTGCCGATATAGGTGGCGGCGACCGTGTAGCCCGCGCTCTTGAGCGCCTCGGAGATGGCGCGGCCGATACCCCGCGTCCCGCCTGTCACAACTGCGACTCTCGGCATTAGAGCATCCCCTGTTCTGGCGTGTTGCTTCGTACGACGCCGCCGCGCTCAATTCGCGCGCCGGCTGTGCTACGCGCGCCCTCTTTCCTTACGCTTCGCACGACGCCGCCGCGCTCAATTCGCGCGCCGGCTGTGCTACGCGCGCCCTCTTTCCTTACGCTTCGCACGACGCCGCCGCGCTCAATTCGCGCGCCGGCTGTGCTACGCGCGCCGCGCGTGCCTCCCGTTACCACCGCACCCCGAGACATGCCCGATACTCCCCTCGTCTTCTTCTATCGCCTCATCCATTATGGCCGCGGGAAGACCCCGCCATCCACGTCCCGAAGCCGTGGATGCCCGGCCTGCGCCCCCTCACCTGCCCTCTCACCCTGACGGGGGCGAGGGTCAATAGAAAAAAGCGCACCACCGAGACACGGAGTGCAGGGGGAGCCGTCATCGCGAGGAGCGATGCGACGCAGCGATCCAGCGTCCCTGCTGGATTGCTTCGCGCCCGGCGGCGCCCGCCATGACGTCCAAGGAATTCGCCGTGCCGCCGTGGCGCCTCGACTTCAGTCCCGCTCGACGCACAGGGCGATGCCCATGCCGCCGCCGATGCACAGCGTGGCAAGGCCCTTCCGGACGTTGCGCTTCGCCATCTCGTAGAGCAGCGTGACGAGAATGCGCGTGCCCGAGGCGCCGATGGGATGTCCGAGCGCGATCGCGCCGCCGTTGACGTTGACCCTCTCCGGATCGAGGCCCAGCTCCTTGTTGACGGCGCAGGCCTGCGCGGCGAAGGCCTCGTTGGCCTCGACCAGGTCGAGATCGCCGATCTTCCAGCCCGCCTTCTCGAGCGCCCTGCGCGAGGCCGGGATCGGCCCCGACCCCATCAGCGCCGGATCGACGCCGCACGACGCCCACGAGACGATGCGCGCCAGCGGCTTGACGCCGTGCTTCTCGGCGTCGGCGCGGCTCATCAGCACCACCGCGGCGGCGCCGTCGTTGATGCCCGAGGCGTTGCCGGCGGTGACCGTGCCGTCCTTGGCGAAGGCGGGCTTGAGCTTGGTGAGCGCCTCGAGCGTGGTGCCGTGGCGCGGGTGCTCGTCGCTGTCCACCACCACGTCGCCCTTCCGGGTCTTGACCGTCACCGGCACGATCTCGTCCTTGAAGCGGCCCGACTTCTGCGCCGCCTCGGCGCGCTGCTGCGAGGTGAGCGCGAACCGGTCCTGCTGCTCGCGCGTGATCTGCCATTTCTGGGCGACGTTTTCGGCGGTGTTGCCCATGTGGTAGCCGTTGAACACGTCCCAGAGGCCGTCCTTGATCATGGTGTCGACGAGCTCGGTGTCGCCCATGCGATGGCCGTTCCTGAGATGGATGCAGTGGCGCGACTGGCTCATGCTTTCCTGGCCGCCGGCGACGAAGACGCGGGCGTCGCCGTTCTTGAGCGCCTGATAGCCCATGACGACCGAGCGCAGGCCCGAGCCGCACACCTGGTTGACGCCGTAGGCCGGCACCTCCTTCGGCACGCCGGCCGCCATCGCCGCCTGACGCGCCGGGTTCATGCCCTCGCCCGCCGCCAGGATCTGGCCCATCACCACCTCGCCGACCTCGGCGGGCTCGACCCGCGCGCGCTTCAAGGCTTCGGCGATCGCCACCTTGCCGAGGTCGTGCGCCGGCAGGCTCGAGAGCCCGCCGTTGAAGGCGCCGATCGGCGTGCGGACGGCGGCAGCGATGACGATGTCGGTGGATGCGGTCATGGGGTGTCTCTCGAACCTGTCACAGGAGTGAGTCACCGGCCCGTTCGGGTCAGCCCGGCCGCGCGCCGGGCCGCCTCTATAGATAGTCCGCGCGGCGCGGTTTGGGAACCCGACAGGGGCGGCGCATGCCCGCCGCAACCGGCGATGGTGCAGGAGACGCGAACGATGCGTGCTTGCCGGAGCGCCACCGGCCCCTTATAGGAGGACGCGGAGCAACGCCTCCCGCAGCGCGGGAGCAACGAGGGGGGTACCCAGCATGGATTGGCGCATGAGACGGGCGCTTCGGCGCCCGACGGCGGGACTTCTGTCCTTGGCGGCAGCGGCCGCGCTGGCGGCAACGCCGGCGCTGGCGGCGGGCAAGGCCCAGACCTACGACGGCAAGAGCGTGCGCGTCGGCCACGGCACCGCGCACACCGTCGTTCGCACCGACGACAGCGGCAAGGTCGTCGCCATCGGCATCGTTTTGAGCGAGACGGCGCTCGACGGCCTGCCCAAGGCGACCAAGACCAAGGACGATTTCCCCTATCTGCTGCTGATGCCGACGAAGGGGCCGCGCACGGTGGTCGATCACGCGGTGCTCAACTGGGAATCGCAAGGCCATCCCCCGCCGCATGTCTACGACGTGCCGCATTTCGATTTCCATTTCTACATGGTGAGCCGCGCCCAGCAGATGGCGGTCAAGTTCAAGAGCGAAGCCGATTCCGGCAGCCCGGCGCAGCAGCCGCCGGCCAACCTGGTGCCGGCGGGCTACATCATGCCGCCGGGCACGGCGGTGCCGCAGATGGGCGCGCACGCGGTCAATCCCGCGGGCGGCGAGTTCCACGGCCAGCCCTTCACCGCGACCTTCATCTACGGCTACTACGACAAGAAGCTGACCTTCGTCGAGCCGATGGCGTCGCTCGCCTATCTCAAGACCAAGCCCGATTTCGCCGCGCCGGTCGTGCGGCCCGCGTCCTACAGCAAGCCGGGCGCCTATCCCTCGGCCTACAGCGTCAAGTACGACGCCAAGCACAAGACCTATTCCGTCACGCTCGAAGCGCTCGAGTAGCCGCGGAGCGTTGCCTATCGAGCCGTCTCCCTGCCGCCGGGGAGGGGGCTTGCTTTTGCGCAGTCGCCCGCGGCGACCCGTGATGGTCGGCGCCGAAGGCGCGAAGCAGCCTCGCCGGTCGCCCGCATTCGATCGCTTCCGGGCGGGTTCGGCCGAGCGGTCGCGCGGCGCGCATGCCCGGACACCAAAGAGCGGGACTATTCCTTCTTTTCGCGGCCCTCGAATTCGTCGAGCTCGGCCTGCAGCCGGTTGAGTTCGCGCAGATAGACCACGGCGCGGTCGCCCTCGATGCCCTGGGCGAGATACTGGCGATAAAGCCCGATTTTCTGGCGGAGCTCGGCGGCGCGATCCATGCCTTGGGATAGCGGCGGGCCGGCGCCGGGCTCAATAGGTGTTTTTCCTGACGCAATCCTAACGCGGCTTTCATCTTTGCGTCCGGCCGCAGCCGGTGCGGCGCGGTTTAGCGCCATCCCGCAAGTCGCGCATCGGTATAACGCGCAAAAGGCGAAAGAGGCCGCCGGCCCGCGCTTCCCGCACCGGACTCCGGATCGCCGTCACCCGAAAGAGTTCCGACCGGGCGCTGTTTCCGACGCAGGCGAGCGCGCATGGTAAACGCCGGCGCCGCGGCGGCGTCCAAGGGGGGCTTCCATGAAATCCATACGCACCGTCGGCATGGCCGTGCTGGTCGCCGCCGCCGTCTCCGGCTGCGTGCCGGTGATCGGTGCCATGACCCTCAGCGACCTCATGACCGGCGCGTCGCTGGTATCGACCGGATTGACCGGCAAGTCGCTCGGCGAACATGCGCTCAGCGCGGCAACCGGCGAGGATTGCAGCCTGATGGAGGCGGCGCTGCAGAAGGACCGGCATGTCTGCGAGGTCGCCGACTCGAAGGCGACGCGAAACGACTTCAAGGGCCTGATCGGTATGGCCCAGGCGACGCCGACGTCGCCGCAGCCCGCCGCCAACGTCGCGGCCGCCGCCAATACGGGCGCGCCGCAAACCGCGGCCGATCCGCCGCGCGGCCCGCCGGCGGCCGAGCCGCGCACCACCGCCGACCTGCGGCCCGGCGAGGGCGCCGCTGCGTGGTGGAAATAGTCGCGCAGCGGGCGCGGATAGTGACCGCCGCCTGATCCCGGCCCACGGCACCGCCGGCTTGCGGCGTTCCGCACATCCGCTCGCCCGCGCCGTTCCCGCCGCCGGCATCGCGAGCGGTCAGACACGTGCGCACCCGGCCCGCATCAAAGCTTCGTGAGCGGCGAGCGTCCGCCCTTCCGCCATTCCCGGCGCCGGTTCTCAATGCTCGGATCGCGCTCGACGGAAAGGCCCATGCGGATGATGCGGCGGCTCGCGGTGATCGTCGTCCTGGCGCTCGCGGCGTGCACCGCGCAGAACCCGGATCTGCCGAGTTTCGCCGCCAGCGAAGCGGCGCTGCCGCCGCCCGCGCCGGGCACGGCGCGGCTCTATTTCTATCGCCTGCTCGAGCCCTACGAGATCCGCACCGGCACGACCCTGTTCCTCAACGGCGCGGCGGTCGGCTATCTGCGCAACGGCGCCGTGACCTATCGCGACGTGCCGCCGGGAACCTACGCCGTCGCGGTCGACAGCCCCGGCGCCTTTCCCAACCAGTTCAAGACCGTCGCCGTCCGGCAGGGACAGACCTGGTACTTCCAGGTGCAATCGCTCTTGAGCCTGTCATGCACCAGCCGGCACGACTGCCGCGGGCCGATCTTCGTCGTCGCGATCGTCGATCCCGCGCGTGCCCGCGCGGAGATCGCGCCCCTGGGCCTGTCGCGCTGAGCGACGCCTTAGCCCGATGCGGGTCGCGGATGGCCTCACGGGGGCACGGCCACCGCGAAAACGCGTTTCATTGCGCAGCGCGCAGCGTCATGAAAATCAATCGGGCGCGCGGAAGCCGTTGCGCCTCGTGTCCTGCGGCGCCGCCTCGACGGCGCGACTTTCCCCCAACCCCCACATTTCCCTGGCAGGCGCGCGCCGGCCGACCCCGACATCCGCGCTTCGCAGCGGCAAGTCAAGCGCGAGCGGCCCCGCGGGCGACCGATGCTCTTCGCGTTGTGGCGGATGGGACCGTCGCTCGAGCAGGCATCGCCCTTCGAGGCGAAACGCAGCCGCTGCGAATGCTATTCGCACTGGTCGCCGGACCCTTCGATCCGGGCGAGTTCGGCTTCCAGCTGCTTGATTTCACGCAGCCTCATGACGGCGTGCGCGCCTTCCATCCCTTCGGCCAGCTGCGCACGGTACTCCGCTCTTTTGCGCCGAATCTGGCGGCGCAATTCATCCGCGCGGCTCATGTCGAAAGCGGACATAAAGCGGAACCCGCATACGATCGCAATACGAAACACAGAATTTTACATTAAAATTTTTTCATGGGCGTCCAGTCGCGCCATTTCGCGCGGCGGATCGCGACGCTCTCGAAAAAACAGTTGTCATTCGCGAACGCGCCGACGTCACGTCGGCGCCTTCGCCCACTCCCCGAGCTTCGGCCAGACGAGCTTCGGCGCATCGCGCGCCACCACCATGCCGATATGGCCCAAGGGCGGCGTCATCACCGAGGCCTCGGGCAGCGCTTCGCCGAGCGCCCTGGCCGAGAGTGGCGGCACGATGCGGTCGGTCGCCGGCAGGATCACCAGCGCCGGCACCGCGATCTCCTCCGGCACGACGGCCTTGTCGCCGACGCGCCATTCGCCCCTGCCGGGCCGATCCTCGCCATACCAGTCGCGCAGGCATTCGAGCGCCGAGGGCAGCGCCAGCGGCACGCCGTCGTTGAGCCAGTCCTCGAGCGCGACGAAGCCCAACGCGGCGGGGCTGTCGGGCGCCATCTCGGCGAAGCGGGTGAACTTGCGCAGCGCCAGCAGCGGGTCGAGCGAGGCAAACAGCGCCTGCAGCACGTCGACCGGCACCTCGCCAAGGACGCGGAAGGCGCGGGCGAAGGGCTCGGCGAGCGCGCCCAGAAGCTTTGCGTAATCCGGTCGCTCGGCATGGAAGGCCCAGGGCGTCGCCAAGAGCGCGAGCGAGGCGACGAGATCGGGCCGCCGCGCCGCCAGCGCCAGCGCCAGCAAACCGCCCATGCAATAGCCCAGGACGCAGAGCTTCCGGCCGCCCGAGGCTTCGACCGCGGCTTCCGCGGCGCGCTCCAGCCGCGCGATGTAATCAGCGAGATTGTATGTACGCTCGGCCATGGGCGCATCCCAATCGACCGCGAACGCGCGCACGCCGGCTTTGGCCAGATGGCGCAGCAGGCTGTTCTCCGCCGCGAGATCGAGGATGTAATAGCGGTTGATGAGCGACGGCACCGCCAGGAGCGGTACGCCGCCCGCCGGGGCGTAGTCGAGCAGCCGCGTCGTGCCTTCCTGCCAGAGAATCGGCATCTCGGGCACGGTGCGGCGATAGGGATGATGGCGATAGCGCTCGATGCCGACGAGGAACAGGTCGGCGCGGCGCCGCAGCTCGCGCTCGAGCGCGGCGGGAAATTCAGCCGCGGCGCCGTCGAGGCTTTGCAGGCTTGCCAGCAGCTCCTTCGCGCCGGCGACGAGCGCCGGACTCCAGGGCATCGAGCCGGTCTTCCAGAGCGGCAAGGCGGCCTGCGAGCTCAGCCAGGTCAGGCTGGCGTTGGCGAGATGCAGCGCCAGCGGACGCGGACCCTGGCGCGGCGGCGGGCGGGCTGGTGCGGCGGTCATGCGGCGATCCTGGTTGCTGCGGCGCTTCCGGCGGCGGCGCTCCCGGCGTCGGCGGCCAGGCACCGCCCTGCGGCCAGAGCGGCGCAAGGCCGGCCCAGAGCGCCGCCATGGTCTGGGAGAAGGCGGGATCCGCCGCCATGGCCGTCAGCTGATCCTGCCACAGCTCGACATAGCGGCGAGCGAGCGCGGCGAGATCGGGCGGTTCCCCCATGGGGACGGATTATAGGGCGGGGCGCCGGACGCGTGAAGCGACGGACCCGGCCCGGCCCCGCGGCCGCCCGTGGCCGGGCCGCGAGACCGCGCGCAAGAGGGTCTTCGCCCGGTCATCGACGAGACAGAGCCGGATGGCGCCCGCCGCACGCGCACACGCGGGGGCTTTCCTTTTGCCCGAGATCGCCGGATGATAAATGCGAGGGTATGCGCTTTGGCCCATAGGGGTGGGCGATGCGCGAAGTGTGGGCAATTTTTGCGGATGATCTGGCGAGCGCCGCGCCGTTGGAGATCATTGGCAACGGCCGCGCCGAGCTCGATCGTCTCGACGTGATCTGGGCCGCGCGAAAATGGGGCGGTCGGCTCCTGCATGCGCTGTGGCTGATCGATGCCGATAGCCAACGCGGCGACGTGATCCGCATCTACGGATCCGTTCCCGCCGAAATCGCGCGGCGCTACGAGGCCTTTCTGGAGCGAACGGGCGATACCGGCCTCTGAGGCGAAGGGTGCGGAACGCGCGGGTTTCGCCGGAGCGAAATGCGGTTTGTTGCGGCGCGGCAAGGGCGCGGCTACACTGCGGCCTATGGCAGCGGATACCGCCCATGCGGCCGGACCCGCCGGCGCCCAAGGCGGCGGCGAGGCGGCGGCGCCGGTCGTCATCAAGAAATACGCCAACCGGCGGCTCTACAACACGGCGACCTCGAGCTATGTCACGCTCGACGATCTCTCCAAGATGGTGAAGGAGGGCGGCGAGTTCGTGGTCTACGACGCCAAGACCGGCGAGGACATCACGCGCTCGGTCCTGACCCAGATCATCGTCGAGGAGGAGCAGAAGAGCGGCCAGAACCTGCTGCCGACCAGCTTCCTCCGGCAGCTCATCGGCCTCTATGGCGACAGCATGCAGTGGCTGGTGCCGCGCTATCTCGAGCACGTGATGGCGAGCTTCGCCCGCAACCAGGAGCAGATGCGCAAATCGCTGCAGGACGCATTCGGCGGCATGTTCCCGTTCGGCCAGCTCGAGGAAATGGGCAAGCAGAACCTCGCGATCTTCGAACAGACAATGAAGATGTTCACCCCGCCCTTCGCCGGACAGGGCACGGGCGGCGGCGACAAGCCGAGCGAGAAGGACAAGGACGCGGCGCTCGCCGAGCTCAAGGAGCGCATCAACGCGCTCCAAAAGCAGATCGAAGATATCAGCAAGCCCAAGCCGTAGGGCGCTCGCCTGCGGCAAACGCCGCGTGCCATCCGGAACCGGCTCCGCGCAGCCGCGTCGCGCGACCCCAAACGGTGCGTATCGCCGGATTTTCCTCGGGCCGCGACGGAAACGGACTCGCCGCCGCTGCGCGGGGAGTACGCCGTCGCATCGCCGTCGCACGGACATGCGGCGCCGAAACGGTCCGGCTCGCGTCACGGCGAAAAGCCTCGGCGACGCGGTTACTCGGTATTTTCCGGCTCTGCGCGGCGACCATCGCTCGCCGACATCCGGCACCGGCGATCCGTCCGCATCTCGGCCGCTCAGCCCCGGCGCGCGAAGCGGGAGCGTGAGGACCGGCGCGATTCTAAGAGGCGATGTTGGAAGCGGCGGCGTAGTCGCCGGTGCGCAGCCACGGCTTCTCGAGCGTCGGCGGGCCGAAGTAATGGCCCTGCAGGAAGCCGACCCCCTCGCGGCGGAGGAACTCGGCCTCCTCGGCCTTCTCCACCCACTCGGCGACGATCGTCAGGTTGAGACCCTTGGCGATGCCGACGAGATGGCGCAGGAATACCTGATTCTCGACATTGGCTGCGAGATTGCGCACGAACGAGCCGTCGATCTTGACGGTATCGACCGCAAGCTGCTGCAAGTGGCGCAGCGACGTGAATCCGGCGCCGAAATCGTCGAGCGCGACGCGGCAGCCGAGCTCCCGCAGCGTGCGCACGAAACGCGCGCTCTCGGCAATGTCGTGGAGGGCCGCGGTCTCGGTGATCTCGACCACCAGCCGTCGCGCCACATGCGGCCGGTCCTTGAGCACCGACGAGATCGCGCGCAGCCACGAGCGATCGGTCGCCGTGAGGCCGGAGATGTTGAAGCCCAGCGTCACCTCGGGATGCTCGGAGACGTCCTGTACCGCCTTCTCGAGCACGTAGCGGTCGATCAAACGGATGAATCCGAGCTGCTCGATCGCGGCGACGAAATCGCCGGCGGGCATGACCTTGCCGTCCTCGCCGATCATGCGCAGCAGGCATTCGTTGAAATCGACGGTGCCGGTGTCGGCGGCGACGACCGGCTGGTAGGCGAAGACCAGGCGGTTCTCCTTGAGAGCGCGCTGCACCCGCTCGCCCAACGCGAGGCCGTGGCGGTGGCGGCGGCGCTGCTCTTCCGAGAGGCGGTAGGGAACGAAGCAGTCGCGGCCGGCGCGCTTGGCCTCGGCGAGCGCGGTCTCGGCCAGCGCCATGACGTCGTGCGAGGTCTTGGCCTGCCCGGGAAAGGCGGCGGAGCCGATCGACACTGTGGCGTAGACCGGGCCCGCGGCGGTGACGATCGGCACCTGGCTGACCGCCGAAAGGATCTTCTCGGCGGCGACGGCGATGTTCTGCTCGGCGCAGTCGCCGAGCACGATGCCGAAACGGTCGCCGCCGACGCGGCCGATCACGTCGCTGACGCGCAGGCAGCGATCGAGGCGCTGGCCGATTTCGATGATGACGGCGTCGGCCGCCTTGTAGCCGTAGGCGTCGTTGATGGTGCCGAGCTTGTCGATGCCGACCGCGAGATAGGCGCCGGGCGAGCCCGAGCGCAGGCTGCCGGCGATGATCTGGTCGAGCGCCTCGCGCAGACGCTTCTTGTTGAAATGGCCGGTGAGCTCGTCGTAATGCGCGAGCTGCTCGAGTCGGAGCTCGGCCGCCTTGCGCGAAGTGACGAGGCGGAGCACGCCCTTGACGCGGGCGAGCCTGCCGCGCGCGACCTCGGCCGAGCCGCGATCGTGCACCCAGGCGTATTCCCCGTTGTCGAGGCGCAGACGGTACTCGACGTCGAATTCGCCGCCGCGCTGGACATGGGCGGCAAGGCGCTGTTCCCGCAGCGGCAGATCGTCGCGGTGGATACGCGCGGCGAAATCCAGGCCGCTCGACACCCGGTCGAGACTAAGGCCGTCGATGCCGCCGTGCCATTCGAGACCGTCGCCAGCGGCGTCCCATATATAGGCAACGTCGCCTGCCGCCGCGAGCGCAGCGAGCACCGGCTGTTCGTGGTCCGCTTTGCGCGTTTTTCCCTTCATACGAACGACACGCACTCTGCGCGCGGGCGCACCGTGCTCGCGCGGTCGTATCATCGGGCCGAATGCTGAAAGAACCATTTAAATCCCGCATTTGTCGCAAGTTTTAACGATCGGCGAACACGGCGGCTTTGGCGGCGCGTTTTCCATTTCGCCGGACCGTCGCCGGACACGGCCCCCGCTCCCGTTGCAGACCTCATACAGCCCGAGTCGGGCCCGCCTCGCCGTTCCGCCAAAGCGTGCTGTCGCCCGCAGTAGCGGCCAAATCGCCAAAGCGGCGCGCCCGCCCACCCCGCTCCGGTCGAGCCTCCGTCCTTACGCCGAGCGGCGCGCTTCGACCGGCGTGTGCGCGGCCAGAAACGGCAGTACGGCGTGATTGAACTCACGCGCCATGGTGTGCGGGAAGGAGTGTCCGCCCTGCGGCAGAAACTTGGCCTCGGCGCCGGGGATGGCGCGCGCGAGCTGCTCCGAGAAATAGGCCGGCGTGACCGCGTCATCCTGGGCGGCGACCACCAGCGTCGGCGTGCGGATGCGGCCGAGCTCGGCGCTGCGATCGAAGGCCAGAATCGCGTCGATGCGCGACAGCGTGATCTCCGGCGGCGAGAAGGTCGCCAGATTCTGCGCCTCGTGCTGGCGCAGCTTCTCGTTGTTCTCGGCGATGTAATAGCTGGGATAGAGGAACAGCGAATTGGCCTGGACATAGCTCGCGGGTCCGAGCTTGGCGAGGATTTCCTTGCGCAGGGCGAAGAGACGGCGGAAATAGGCATCCGGTTTCGGCCAGCTGGCGCAAATGACGAGGCTGGCGAGCCGCTGCGGATGCTCGATGCCGAGAATCTGGGCAATGGCGCCGCCCGTCGAATGGCCGACAACATGCGCCTTGTCGATCCCGAGCGCGTCCATCAGGTCGACCGTGTCCTGCGCCAGACGCTCGACTGTGTAGGAGATCCGGCTGTGATCGCTCTGGCCGACTCCGCGGTGATCGAAGGTCACGACCTCGAACGATTTGGCGAAAACCGGCACCTGCTCGCGCCAATAGCGGGCCTGGCCGCTCAAGCCGCTGACGAAGACGACGGGATAGCCGTCGCCGACGCGCTCGTAATGAATCTGGCAATCGCCGACCGAAATTCGCGGCATGAACTCCGAGACACCTTAGCCTGGGCGGCCACGATGGCGGACCGCTCCCAGGCGCTGGTAACACCCGCGCCTGCCGCTGTCAAACGCGCGAGTCGATAGCCCGGGTGCAGCCATCGCATGGATCGTTCGCGCGCCGCGACACAGCATGATCACGACGCCGCTCGCGCGCCGTGCGTATGATCGCCGACAGCATTTCCGACAACTTATCCACCGCAGCGGCACAAGGCCTATCGTACAGTTTGCCAAAGGTCGTCGGCGTGCTATGAGAGACTGCCTGCCTGGACAGCGGGCCCATTGCGGCGCCGCCCGTCCTGCTCATTCGTCGAAAGCCGCCGTCACGCGGCGGCCGTTCCAGTTCCGGGGTGAGAACAGGGGACCACGATGTCTTCTGCAACGGCGAATACTGCCCGCATGATTGCCAAACTCCTTGCCGAGCGGGAGACCGCGCAGCAGGAGATTCCCGAGTTGATCGACGCCGTGCACCGCACTCTCGCGACCCTCGGGCAACCGCGGCCCGCGGCGGACGCCGCCCGTCATGGGACGGCCGCAGCGGCGGGTGCGCCGGAACCCAAGCGCCGGGGTCGCCGGCCGCGCATGGCCGAGCCGGTCGCCGTGGCTCCTGCGACCGAGCGTTCGGCGCCGACGCCGACTCTCGTCCGCCGCTCCGAAGTCAAGGAGCCGGTCGAGGTCGCGCCGTTCCAGCCGCCGCAGCGCGACCGCACGACGCGCGGCGTCGTCCGCTGGTTCGACCCACAAAGCCGGCGCGGCGCGCTGCGACTCCAGGGCGTCAGCGGCGACCTCCCGTTCGAGCCGGCCCTGCTCGAGCGCAGCAACATCACCCGCCTCTTCAAGGGCCAGGAAGTCGAGGCCGAGCTCGGCGGGCCGCCCGAGGCGCCGCAGCTGCTGGCCTTCCGGCTGCTGGCCGCCGGGCCGGCGGCGCATGTCAATCCGGGGCTGGTGCGGGCACGCCAACAGAAGCCGGTGATGGTCGAGCTCAAGCGCGAAGCGCTGAAGCGCGCCGCAGCGCGCGACGCCGCCGAAGCCCTGCTGCCCGATCGCCGGGACTGAGCGGCTGCCGCGCGGGCCGGACGTGCCGGAGAACGCGCTCATCGTCGGCGCCGGCAGCGGCTTGAGCGCCGCGCTGGCGCGACTCTTCACCAAGGAAGGCATGCGCGTCGCGCTCATGGCGCGCGAGGCCGGCAAGCTTGCGTCCTTGTGCCGCGAGACCGGCGCCCGCGCCTATGCCGGCGACGCCACCAGGCCGGACGACGTCGCCGCGCTGTTCGGCGCGATCGAAGCAGAGATCGGTGCGGCCGACCTCGTCGTCTACAACGCCGGACAGCGGGTGCGCGGCGGCATCATCGAGCTCGATGCGTCGGCCGTGCAGCAGTCGCTGATGAGCAACGCCTACGGCGCATTCCTGGTGGCGCAGCGCGCGGCGCGCGCGATGCTCGCGAAAGGCCGCGGCACGCTGCTTTTCACCGGCGCCTCGGCCAGCGTGAAGGGCTACCCGCGCTCGGCGCCCTTCGCCATGGGCAAATTCGCGCTCAGAGGGCTCGCCCAGGCGCTCGCCCGGGAGCTGCAGCCGCAGAACATCCATGTCTGCCATGTCGTGATCGACGGAGGCATCCGCCCTGCCGGTGATCCGCGCGCCGCCGCGCGCGGCGATGACGGCCTGCTCGAGCCCGACGCCATCGCACAGACCTATCTCCATCTCCATCGCCAGCATCGCAGCGCCTGGGCCTGGGAGATCGAGCTCAGGCCCTGGCGCGAGACATTCTGACTCTGGTCGCCCGCCCCTGCCGGCGATAACGTGCCGCCGGGAGGAACCGTCATGCGCGGACTGTCCGAAGAGCAGAGACTGATGCGCGAAAGCTGCCGGGCTTTCGTCGACGACCACGTCATTCCCTTCATCCGCAGCGAGTGGCAGCGCGAATGGCTGATGGACCCGGACCGCCGCCTGCCGCGCGATATCCTCGTCGCCGCCGACCAAGTCGGAATCCGCACCCTCGGCGTGCCCGAGGAATACGGCGGCATCCAGCTCGACCCGGCGAGCGAAGTGCAGACCTTCGCAATCATCGCCGAGGAGATCGCGCGCGGCGATTCCGGGCTTGCCGACAAGCTGGTGCAGAACTGGAAGGTCTCGGTTCTGCTGCGCAACCTCGCGCCCAAGCCGATCCAGGCGTACTGGTTCAAGCGCCTGGTCGCCGAGCCCGACCTGCTGTTCGCCCATTGCCTCACCGAGCCACGCGGCGCGTCCGACCGCTGGCTGCCCTATAACGTGCCCGAGGCGGCGATGCAGACGCGGGCCGTTCTCGACGGCGATCACTGGGTGATCAACGGCCGCAAGCAATTCATCAGCAACGGCTACGACGCCGGCCTGTTCGTCGTCTACGCCAACACCAATCCCAAGGCCGGCATGATGCAGGGCACGTCGAGCTTCGTCGTGCCGCGCGGCGCCAAGGGGATGACCGTCGCGCGCTGCAACGAGACCATCGGCTGCCGCTTCATGAACAACGGCGAGATCGTGTTCGAGGACTGTCGCGTGCCGCGCGATCATCTGCTGGTCGAAGGCGATGCGCTCGGCAAGGCCGGCGTCTATTTCCGGCCGGGCAAGATCATCCAGGCGGCGAAGAATCTCGGCGTCGGCATGGCGGCCTACGAGCGCACCGCCGAGTACGTGCAGAACTACGTCCAAGGCGGCCGCATCCTGATCAAGCACCAGGCCGTGGCGCTGCGCCTCGCCGACATGGCGACGCGGCTCGAGGCGGTGCGCGCTCTGTTGCGCGAGGCAGCGGGCGCGGTCGACCAAGGCGCGCCCGACGCCGACGTGCTGTGCAACATGGTCAAGGTCTTCGCTTCGGAGGAGATCCTCAAGGTCGCGCAGCACGCGATGGAGCTGCACGGCGGCAACGGCGCGATGCTCGATTTCGGCATCGAAAAGCTCTATCGCGACGCCTCGATCTTCCTGCACATGGATGCCACTGCCGACATTTCGCGCTTCAAGATCGTCAAGGCGATGTATCCGCAGACCGCGGGGAAATACGCGGGGCCGGAGGCGTGAGGCGGAGCGAACGATCGTGTAGGATAGCGCCATGCTCAAGCCCGAACAGAACGAACTCCTGACCCGGACCGGCGCCGGCACCGCGATGGGCCGGATGTTCCGCAGCTACTGGATTCCGGCGCTGCTGACCGAGGAATTGCCCGAGAACGATTGTCCTCCGGTGCGCGTCGAGCTGCTCGGCGAAAAGCTGCTGGCGCTGCGCGACACCGCCGGCCGCATGGGACTGATCGACGAATTCTGCGCCCACCGTCGCGCCTCGTTGTGGTTCGGTCGCAACGAGGACGGCGGCATCCGCTGCGCCTATCACGGCTGGAAATACGACGTCACGGGACAATGCACGGACGTGCCGTCCGAGGGGCCCGAAACCGGCTTCTGCCGGCGCATCAGGTTGACCTCTTATCCGCTGGTCGCGCGCGGCGGCATCCTCTGGACCTACATGGGTCCGCCCGACAAACAGCCGCCATTGCCCGAGTACGAATTCGCGCTGGTCGCGGCGGAGCAACGCTATGTCTCGAAGCGCCTGCAGGAGTGCAATTGGCTGCAGGCTCTTGAAGGCGGCATCGATTCGAGCCACGTCTCGTTCCTGCATCGCGCGGCATTGCAGACCGATCCTCTCTTCAAGGGGTCCAAAGGCAACCAATACAACCTCGACGACGCGAAGCCGTATTTCGAGGTCGCCGACGCTCCCGGCGGGCTTTTCGTCGGCGCGCGCCGCCGAGCCGAGAATGGCCAATGGTATTGGCGCATCACGCCGTGGGTCATGCCCTGCTATACGATCGTGCCGCCGCGCGCCGACCATCCGGTGCACGGACATTTCTGGATTCCGATCGACGACTGCAGCTGCTGGGCCTGGAGCTTCGATTTCCACCCGACGCGCGCTCTCAGCGCCGCCGAGCTTCAGGCGATGCGCGACGGACGGGGCGTACACGTCGCTTATGTGCCGGGCACCTACCGGCCGCGCGCGAACAAGGACAACGACTATCTGATGGACCGCGCGGCGCAGAAGGCCGGGCGGAGTTTCAGCGGCGTCGAAGGCATCGCCATGCAGGACGCGAGCCTGCAGGAAAGCATGGGCCCGATCGTCGATCGCTCGCGCGAAAATCTGGTGTCGACCGACAACGGCATCATCATGGCACGCAACCGGCTGCTCAAGGCGGCGGCGGCGCTGGCGGAGCGCGGAACCGCGCCGCCGGGCGTGGACCCGGCGCACCACCACGTGCGCTCGGCGGCGTTGGTTTTGCCGGACGAGAAGGCGTTCCTGCCCGCCGCCGCCGACGCATTACGGATGCGCCTCGGCGTGCCGCACGCCTCGGTCTGACCCGCGCCGCGCGGACTAGGCGTTGACGCGCTCGAGTTCGAGCATCACGGTCGAGGTCAGCACCCGCCCCTGCGGTCCCGGTTCGGGGAGCGCCAGGTTGAGATAGCGGACGTTCCGATCGTCGATGGTGCCGACGAGTTCGTTGTAGTTCGGCCCGTCGCGCCGGGTGCGAAGAATCCGCGCGTGCACCATCGTCGCGTAGTCGGTATCGGCGCGCGCGAGGACATTCATGCCCACCAGCATCGAGATGTCGAAACCGAACCCCGTCGCGACGTGGTGAGAAACGACCTCGTCGCGATTGACACCAAAGAGATTGCTGGTCGTGAACGCGCCAAGCTTGGCCGCGGCATGGATGAGCTGATGAGGCGCCTCGTTGTAGATGCGCATAAGCTGGCTCAGCAGCGGATCCGCAATCGCATCGAGCGGAAGCGGCTTCACCACCCACGGCCGACGCGGAATCCGAAGAATGAAAGCGATGCGGGCGATCGCCGCCGCCGCCTCGGCAGGGCTGTGATAGGCCTCGATCCACTGCTGATCCATGTGGACAAGGCGGCGCACCCGCCGGACGCGATCGCCACACACTTCCAGCCACTCATGAACGCGCTCCGCCGCAAGCGGCGCGACACGGCGGCCGTCGTGGCGCAGTACGACCGTACAATCCGCTCGTTCCGTGACCGCGATCCAGCCCAGCACGCGCATGGCATAGGCGGCAAGATCACCGAGGCTCTGGGACAAGCCCAACGTCCGACGCACATAATCGGCATGCCCGTGGGGAGCGATCGCCATTTCTCCTTCGGCGGTGATCCAGCTGTGGCGATCACCCCCTGCGTCCGCGGGATCTGCGCGATGCGCCAGCGCACGGATCAGCGACAGGATGCGCTCCTCATCATCGAGACGCGATTCGGCGCGCGAAAACACGCGCCCGAAGATCTCGTTCAAGAACCCGTTGTCGCCGCGGTCGGCGAAGAATTGAGCGATTCGGCAGAGATCCTCGCCGGCGATGCGGGTCTCGCCGCGCCACCAGCGCGTGACCGTGTTTTCCGACCGCCCGATCGCTCCGGCGATCTGTTTCAGATGCACGGGCGTATTCGGAAACAGGCGCCGGCGCAGCGCCTCCTGAAAATCCGACTGAAAATCCCCCATCTGAGCGCGGTCCAAAGTTGTCAAGCGGGACACCAGACCTGGGGCCGATATTAAGCGTTTTTATCGTCCATGCATACCCTGGCACGACCGCCCCATCACCGTTGCCAATCCGTTAAACGCCGGTTTGCCGCGGATTGCGGGTCCTGCCCGCTGCGGTACGGCGCCGCACGGGTGACACGTTGCGGGGGGCGTACGCGCCGCCAAGGGGTTTCACCGCCCTGCTCAAGAGCACCGTCATGAGCGTGACGTCGAAACAGACCGCCATGAATACCGTCAGCCCCGCATCGCTCGTGATCGTCGATCCGTTGTTGCGGCGTCTCTACCAATATTGGGAGCGCGAGCGCGGCGGCTGGCCGTTGCCCGCGCGAGACAGCATCGACCCGATCAAGATGCGGTACATCCTCGGCCACGTCGCGCTGATCGACGTCAAGCCGGGCCCGCAGCAGTTCCGCATTCGGCTCCACGGCACCGAGCTGGTTTCGCACCTCGGCGCCGATTTCACGGGCAAGGCGGTGGCCGAGATACCGCTTGCCGATGCGCGAAAGATGGCCTTGGCGTGGTTCACCGCCGTCGCCGAGCACGGATGCGCCCATCACCAACAGGTCGATCAAGTCGTCGATGGCTTCAACCGCCGCTTCGAGGCGCTTGTCCTGCCCTATTCCGCGTCGCGGGGTTCCGGCGTCGATCTCCTGCTGCTCGCCATTCGCTGCCGCACGCCGGCATCGGCCGGCCTCATGTCGCGCGATTGAGCCATGTCGGCAATGTCCAGGCGACCGATCAAACGCCCTGTGTTGCCGGCCCGATTTATGCCGACACTGGACAGCGCACGAAACGTTCGGGCGCGGCACCCCGTCATCCAACCGTGATGGGGCGCCGGGAGAGAATCGAGATTCGGAGGCGATCAGGTCATGCACGACGGTCACGTACTTTCGAGCAACTCGCGGCCGTTCGGCAACGAGTTCCGGGATTTCATCGACGAGTTCACGCCGGACGAACGGCTTGCGTTCGACAGGGCGCAATTGGTCGGGCAAGTGTTGATTCCCAGACTGTTGCACTCGCTCGATAAACAGGGACTCCGGTTGGTCGTCAGTCGCGACCTTCTCAGCGCGGAGAAACTGTATCGCGCGAGCGCCGGACGCATGAAACGTCTGATTCAGACCAACGATCCGCGGTTTCATCCCAACGCGAGCCCTGCCGACACGGTCGTCATGGCCTTGATGCGGGACAACCGGCCGCAGGGTTGCATCGCGTCGCGGCTTATCTGGTGCGAGCAGACCTTGGCGGAGGAGATGGAAAGCGGCCGATTCTGGGTATGGCATCCGCCGAGCATGTGGCGAAGCCCCAATAAATGCATTGTGCGCGCCACGATCGCCAAAACCATCAGGGCGTGCTACGTCGTTTGCACCGGCTCGGTTTATCTCGCGCAGGAAGTCACCGGCGGGCACACGCTGGCGGCGATGCTCCGGTTGCACCACCTTTGGGTTCTCTGCCACTGGCGCTGGTCGTGGCTCGTCGCCATCATCGAAGGGTCGCTGGCGCGCCGCCACGCGTTCGATGTCTACGGGATGACGGGCATCGACCTCGGCATTTGGCGCACGCGCCCGGACGAGGACGCCGAACTCCATCGCTACGATCTGGTCACCTGCCCGCGCGAAGCCGCAATGGATTCGTGGCTGCGGCTCGAGACCGCCGATCTTTCACGGCCGATGGGCCTGCCGCCTGTTGCGGTCCTGCCGACGACGGCGCGGCACCATGTCGCCGGGGACGCCTGATTCGGGACTCTCTCCGGCGAGACGTCGCGGCATGGCGGCAATCGACGCCAGGCTGAGGAGCAGCCCCGCCGCGACGTAATACGCCGGCGCAATCGGGTCTCCGGTGGCGGCGATCAGCCAGGTGACGATAAGCGGCGCGCCGCCGCCGAAAAGAGCAACGCCGACGTTGTAGGCGGCGGCCATCGCCGTTGCGCGCGCGCGAACCGGAAACAATTCGGCGATCGCCGCGCTGAACGGCGCCGCGTAGGCCGCGAACAGGATGCCGAAGCCGCCCTCGATGATCGCCAGGACCGTCACGCCCGGCGCATGCCGGAGCCAGAGGAATGCCGGATAGACGGCCACGAGGAAGGCGACGATCGCCACGCCCATCATGCGCCAGCGCCCGACGCGATCGGAAAGGTAGCCCATCGGCGGACAGAGGACCGTTATGACGCTGCCCGCGACGACCGGTGCGACGAGCGACGCGCCGACGCCCAGATCGAGGATCTTCACCGCATAGGTCGGCAGGAAGACAAAGAGGACGTAAAACGCGGCCGTACCGCCGAGCACGAGACCGAGCGCCACCCAGATGCATCGCTGGAGGGCTGCCAGCGCTCGGAAGCCCGACACTTCCTCGTCGGTCTTCTCGGCCTGGGCTCGCAGAAACGCCGGCGTTTCCGAGAGCCTCAGTCGGATGTAGAAGCCGACGGGGCCGACGACGGCGCCGAGCGCGAACGGCACCCGCCAGCCCCAGGCCTGCAGCTGATCGCCGCTCAAGCTTCGCGTGACGAGCAGGCCGACGATGCCCGACAGCAGAACGGCCGCGCCCTGGCCCGAGAACTGCCACGCGCCGTAGAAACCGCGCAGGCGCGGCGGCGCGTGCTCGACCAGGAAAGCGGTGGCGCTGCTGAATTCGCCGCCGGCCGAGATGCCTTGCAGCAATCTGGCCGCCAGGATGACGATCGGCGCCGCCGCGCCGATCGTCCGGTAGGTCGGCGCGAGCGCGATCAAGGCGCTGCCGACCGCCATCAACGCCATGATGAAAGGCAGCACGGCCTTGCGTCCGAACCGGTCAGCGTAATGGCCGAGAACAATTCCCGCGACCGGCCTCACGACGTATGCGACGGCGAAAAGCCCGAACGTCGCCAGCAAGGCCGTCCATTCCCTCTCCGGCGGGAAGAACAGCGTCGAGATGGTGACTGCGAAGTAGCCGTAGACCGCGAAGTCGTACCATTCGAGCGCATTGCCGACGGCGGCCGCGACGATCTGGCGGAGCGCATCGCCTGCCGCCGCGATTGGCACGCGATCATCGCGGCGCGCCCGGCCGCCTGGAGTCATGCCGTCCCCCCTGCGCGTCGAGGCAACGCAACCGGCACGGTTCCGTGGCTTTCCAAGCTCGCTCGGGAGCGGCGCGGTCGCGCGACGCTGCGTGACGGCACGACCGACGAGGCGTCGCTCGGCTCGCCGCAGCATGCATGCCGCGCGGGCCCGGGGCGCCGCGCCGGCGGATATGCGGCCGACGGCATCGGCGAAGCCGCTCGCATTGAAGATGCCGAGCGCCGCCGCACGCTATCCGCCGATCGGCGCGCCCGCGGCGGCGACCAAGACCGCAGCCGTCACGCCGATACCGCGCCTCCGCACGACCGGTGCGACCGGCAGACCCACGACCGATGGCTCATACGACGGCAACCGCATCCCCCGTGCATCGCACTGCGGCTTAACCTCCGGAACCGTGGTGCCCCTGGCCGGAGTCGAACCAGCACGCCCTTGCGGGCAACAGATTTTGAGTCTGCCGCGTCTACCAATTCCGCCACAGGGGCAGCGGCGGCCACTATAGCGGGGGGTCTCGCGCGGTCAATGCGGCTTCGCGCTTGCGGCGACGCCGAGGATACGGCTAGATCGCGACGCATATCGCGCCTCCCGGGACCGCTACGCCGCCATGCTCGAGAAGATCGTTCCGTCGCTGGCCGGGTTGATTGTCGCGACAATCTCGACCCTGGGCTATGGCGGCATCGTTCTCCTCATGGCGATCGAATCGGCCTGCATCCCGCTGCCGTCGGAAATCATCATGCCGTTTTCGGGTTATCTCGTCTCGACCGGCCGGTTCGACTTGATCCTGGTGGCGACGGCGGGCGCGATCGGCTGCAACATCGGCTCGAGCGTGGCCTATGCCGTCGGACATTACGGCGGCCGGCCGTTCATCGAGAAATGGGGCGGATATGTGCTGATCAGCCGGCGCGATCTCGATTGGGCGCACAATTTCTTCGAGCGGTACGGCAGCATCACGGTCCTGATCGGGCGCCTGCTGCCCGTCATCCGCACGTTCATCGCGCTGCCCGCCGGCATCGCCGGAATGTCCCAGGTCAAATTCCAGGTTTACACCTTCGTCGGCTCGTGGCCGTGGTGCCTTGCGCTCGCCTATGTCGGCGACAGGCTCGGCGAGCAATGGGATCGTGATCCCGCTTTGCGCGCGTTCATGGAGCGCCTCGATGTCGCAGTCCTCGCGCTCATCGTTCTTGGCGTGGGCTGGTATATCTGGTGGCATTTGAAGCACCGTCTGCGTCCCAACCCATAGGCGGCCGAAGGCCCGAACTCGATGAAAACCGCGCGTCAGCCCCTGTTGATCGTCCTCGTCGCCGCCGTTGCCGTCGTCGGTGCGGCGCTGGTGTCACAGTATTGGGGCGGTCTCCAGCCCTGCGAGCTGTGCCTGATGGAGCGCTGGCCGTATTACGCGGCGGCGGCGATCGCCGCGCTCGCCCTGCTCCTGCCGGCAACGGGCTGGTCGCGGGCGGCGCTGCTGGTGCTGGCGCTGTTGTTCGTCGCCAGCGCCGCCCTGGGCTTTTATCACGTGGGCGTCGAGCAGCACTGGTTCCGCGGCCCGACGGCATGCACCAACAGCGGTGGCGGCCCACAGACCCTGGAAGAGCTCCGGCAGATGCTGGCGCGCACCCAGGTGGTGATGTGCGACCGGGTCCAGTGGTCGCTGGCCGGAGTTTCGTTGGCGGGATGGAATTTCATCGCCTCGCTGCTGATTGCGGCGTTTGCGTTGTTCGCATGGAGGCGCTGCCCATGAATCGCCAGCGGCGGACGAGAAGGTTTTCCGGCACCCGGACGATGCGCCTGCCCGGCGACCGTGCGGATGCCGTCGCGCGCATGATCCGGGTCGATCACGCCGGCGAATACGGCGCCGTGCGCATCTATGCCGGGCAGCTCGCCGTTCTGCGGGACCCGGCGGCGACGGCCGCGGTGCGGCACATGGCGGCCCAGGAGCAGCGCCATCTCGACCGCTTCGATGCGCTCATCGCCGAGCGCCGGGTGCGGCCGACGGCCTTGTCGCCGTTGTGGCACGCTGCGGGCTACGCGCTCGGCGCCGCGACCGCCATGCTCGGCGAGCGCGCGGCGATGGCCTGCACCGTTGCCGTCGAAGAGGTGATCGACGAGCATTACGGCCGACAGCTCGACCGGCTCGGCGACGACGATCCCACCCTCGGAGCGACGATCGCCGAATTCCGCGCCGATGAGCGGAAGCACCGGGATACCGCCCTGGCTCACGGCGCCGCCGAGGCGCCGGCCTATCCGCTGCTGTCGGCCGCGATCAAGGCCGGCTCGCGTCTCGCCATCTGGCTGTCGACGCGGGTCTAGGCGAAACGAGGGGGAGGACGACATGATGCGCGCGAAAACCGAGCATCGGGTCAAGCGCTGGAACGACCAGCGCTGGGTGATCGATTCGGTGATCCAGGCGGTCGGCATGGAGTGGGACCAGCCGCGCCTCGCCTATACGCTCTATCCCTGCGGCCCGGACGGCACCGGCGACTTCCGCACCGTCGGCATGCGGGTCCGGAAATTCGCCGACATGCACCGCGAATTCGCCGCCGCGGCCGCGCGCCGCGAGGCGAAGGCGACCGCTTTCGAAAAGGACGGCCGGCTGGTCTCGGCACGCGAGAGTTATTTCATCGCCGCGCTGCTGTGGTCGGCCGCGCGCTGGCCGATCTTCGAAAACAACGAGAAGTCGATCGCCTACAACGCGCGCATGGTGGCCTGCTACGACAAGTTCGCGAAATATGCGCCGCGGCCGGTCGAGCGCATCGAGATTCCGTTCGGCAGGGGCAAGGTGCTGCCGGGCTATCTTCACCTGCCGCGGACGCCGCGGCCCGGCGAGAAATTCCCCTGCGCCATCGGCATCGACGGCATGGACGGCTCGAAGGAGATCATGTGCTCGATGTACGGCGACAAGTTCATCGAGCGCGGCATGGCACATTTCGTCTATGACGGGCCCGGCCAGGGCGAATGCACCTATTCGAACATCCATGTCACCGCCACCAATCACATGGACGCCGCCAAGGCGGTTCACGCGCGGCTGATCCAGCATCCGCATATCGACAAGGACCGCCTCGTCGTCTGGGGCGTGAGCTTCGGGACCTATTTCGGCCTGCAGGCCGCCGCCGCCCTCGGCACGAAGATCAAGGGCGCGGCGGTCAGCTTCGTCTGCCACGAGCCGGGCATGAACGCGATCATGGATATGGCGTCGCCTTCGTTCAAAATGCGCTTCATGTACATGGCCGGTTTCGAGGACGAGGCGAAATTCGACAAGTTCAAGCAGGGATTCGACCTGACGCCGATCGCCGGCAAGATCGCCTGCCCGGTCCTGGTCCAGGCCGGCGAGGACGACGAGTTGTCGCCGATCGAGTGCACCGACGCGCTCGTCCGGAGGATCAAGGGTCCGAAGAAATACGTGATCTACGAGGGCGAGCGGCACGCAATCGGCGGCGGCAGCGCCGCCTATCTCGGCGAAAACTGGTTCGCCATGCTTGCCGACTGGTGCCTCGACCGCATCGAAGGCAAGCCGGCGCCGAACGAGCGCGTGCACATCAATTCGCTGGGCCAGCAGACGGTCAGCCGCTTCGGCTGAGGCGGCGTCGCGCCTGGTTCCGGCGTGCAACAAGGGAGGGTGGCGTGGCGGATTACCGGCTTTTGACGTATCGCGACGGGGGCAAGGCGGTCGCAGGCGTTCTCGTCGGCGACCGGGTTTACTCCGCGGCGGCGCTGTTGCGCGGCACCGGCCTCGACGCCTCGTCGGTCAAGGCGCTGCTCGCGAGCTGGACGAGGGCGCACCGGGCGCTCGCCAAGGCGGCCGGGAAGGCCAGGCCGGCGAACGGCAAGCCGCTCAAGCGGGTCAAGCTGCTGGCCCCCGTGCTCTATCCCGACGGCCTGTTCTGCGCCGGCGCCAATTACTGGGACCACAAGGAGGAGATGGCGCGCGCCGAGGGCCGCACCGTCGACCGCAGCCAGCGCCCGGCCGAGCCGTGGTTCTTCCTCAAGACCTCGGCGCATTCGATCGTCGGCCCCGACGTGCCGGTCCGCCTGCCGGCGTGCTCGCAGCAGGTCGACTGGGAGGCCGAGCTCGGCGTCGTCGTCGGCAAGGGCGGACGCGACATTCCGGTCGAGCGCGCGCTCGACGCTGTGGCCGGCTACACCATCGTCAACGATCTGTCGGCCCGCGATCTGATGGTGCGCAAGGATTTCGGCGGGCCGATGACCTACGATTGGGTCGGCCAGAAATGCTTTACCGATGCGGCGCCGATCGGACCGTGGATCACGCCCGCCGCCTACCTCGACCCCGCCAACCTGTCCGTCAGGCTCTGGGTCAACGGCGTCCTCAAGCAGAACTCCAACACCAATCAGCTGATCCACAACGTGCCCGAGCAGATCGCCTATCTCAGCCGTCACGTCACGCTGATGCCGGGCGACATCGTCGCCACCGGCACGCCGGCGGGAGTGGGCAAGCCGCGCGGCGAATTTCTCAGAAAAGGCGACGTGGTGAAGATCGAGATCGAAGGCTGCGGCACGCTCACCAATCGCATGGCGTGAGCCGGACGGCCGGGTGGCCGATCAGAGGGCGCGACGCTTCGCGGTGACGCCCGAAAGCGCGATCACTTCGGGGATGTCCGACGGATTAAGCGGCGCCATGACGTGCGCGCCGGCGATGCCCGGCACCTCGGCAAGCTGCTGCAGCAACTCGACGCAGATGCGCTTGCCCTCGGCGCGCGCATCGGCCGCTTTCTCGATACGCGCGACCAGCGCGTCGGGAACGATGGTGCCGAAGAGCTTTTCCTTCATCCAGCGCGCCGAGCGCACCGACGGGATCGGCGCGATGCCGATCAGGATCTTGAGACGGGGCGCGAGGCCAAGCTCGACCAGGCGCGCGGCGTAGCGCCTGACCACGCCGATATCCATGCAGAACTGCGTCTGGATGAAATCGGCGCCGGCTTCGGCCTTGGCCCTGAGTCCCTTCGCGTCCCAACCAGCCGGCGGGTCGACCGGCAGATCGGCCGCGCCGAGATACAGCTCGAACCCGCCCCTGATCTCGGTCCCGGGCAGCAACTTGTGCTCGCGGCGCATCTTCTGCGCCGTCGCCAGCAGGTGGCGGCTGTCGAGATCGAAGACCGCCTTCGCTTCGGGCTGGTCGCCGGCCTTCGGATCGTCGCCGCCCAGGATCAGGACGTTGCGAACGCCGAGCGCGACCGCACCGAGCAAATCGCTCTGCAATGCGATCCGGTTGCGATCGCGGCAGGTCATCTGCAGGATCGGCTCGATGCCGCTCTGAACCAGGAAATGCGCGGCGGCCATGCTCGCCAGATGCGATTTGGCGCCGGCGCCGTCGGTGACGTTGACCGCCGCGGCGACGCTCTTGAGCGGCAGAGCGCGCGCGACGAAGTCGGCCGGATCGGCCGTCACCGGCGGCGTGATCTCCGCGGTGACGCAGAACCGGCCTTCATCGAGGCGGCGTTGCAGCGTGCTGGCCGTGGGCGTGGCCGAAGCGAGGGTTTCGTTGAGGGGAGTCATGCGGAACGCCGCCGAGTATAGTCGGGCGGAAGCGTGCCTCCAGCGGAATCTTCGACGTCCGGGCGAGATTCACTGCGCGGCTGCGCGCGCGCGGCGGTCCTCGCGGATCATGTCGGCCGCCTTTTCGGCGATCATGATGGTCGGCGAATTGGTGTTGCCCGAGGTGATGGTCGGCATGATCGAGGCATCGACGACGCGCAGCCCGCCGACGCCGCGAACGCGGAGGCGCGGGTCGACGACGGCCGCCGCATCCGTGCCCATCTTGCAGGTTCCGACCGGGTGGAAGATCGTCGTGCCGATGTCGCCCGCGGCGCGGGCCAGTTCGTCGTCGCTCTGGAGCCGCGGACCGGGGCGGTACTCCTCCGGAGCGAAGCGCGCCATCGCCTTGGCGGCGACGATGCGCCGCGTCAGGCGTATGGCGGCGGCGGCGACGCGACGATCCAGATCGCTCGACAGATAGTTCGGCCGGATTGCGGGATGGGCGGCGGGGTCCGGACTCGTGATCCGCACCGTGCCGCGGCTGTCCGGGCGCAGATTGCAGACCGATGCGGTGAAGGCCGGAAACGGATGGCACGGATCGCCGAACTTGTCGAGGCTGAGCGGCTGCACGTGGTATTGGAGATTGGGCGTCTCGCGCGAGGAGTCGCTTTTGGCGAAGCAGCCGAGCTGCGACGGAGCCATGGTCAGCGGCCCGCGCTTGAAGAGGAAATACTCGAGGCCCATGCCGATTCGCCCGAAGAGGCTGTTGGCGCGCTCGTTGAGGGTGCGCGTGTTGCGCACCTTGAAGACGGTGCGGATCTGCAGATGGTCCTGAAGGTTCTCGCCGACGCCGGGAAGATGGTGCGCGACCGCGATGCCATGCTGCTGCAGCAGCGCGCCCGGCCCGATTCCCGACAGCTGCAACAACTGCGGCGAGCCGATCGCGCCCGACGCCAGAATCACCTCGCCGCGCGCCTCGGCGTAGCGCGGCGCGCCGTCCTTGACGAAGTCGACGCCGACCGCGCGCCGGCCGGCAAGGCGGATGCGACTGGCCTGCGCGCCCGTGACGACGACGAGATTGCGTCGGTTCATCGCGGGTCGAAGAAAGGCGCGGGCGGTATTCCAGCGCACGCCCCGGCGCTGGTTGACGCGAAAATAGCCGCAGCCTTCGTTGTTCCCGCGGTTGAAATCGTCGACCCTGGGAATGCCGATCTCGGCGGCGGCATCACGGAAGGCCTCGAGAATCTCCCACCTCAGCCGCATCGGCTCGACGCGCCATTCGCCGCCTTGGCCGTGAAATTCGTCGGCACCCGTCACGTTGTCCTCGGAACGCTTGAAATACGGCAGCACGTCGTCCCACGACCATCCGGGATTGCCGAGCTGACGCCAGCCGTCGTAATCGCGCGCCTGGCCGCGCATGTAGATCATGCCGTTGATCGACGAGCAGCCGCCGAGGACGCGCCCGCGCGGATAGTTGAGCGCGCGGCCGTTGAGTCCCGCTTCGCTCTCGGTCTTGAAGCACCAATCCGTCCGAGGATTGTTCTGAGTGTAGAGGTAGCCGATCGGAATCCAGATCCAGATGTAATTGTCGCGACCGCCGGCCTCGAGCAGCAGCACCGAGACATCGGGATCGGCGGAAAGGCGGTTGGCGAGCACGCAGCCGGCGCTGCCGCCGCCGACAATGACGTAATCGAAGCTGGCGGACGTTTCGTTCATGGTGTCCCTGCGCGGCCATTTTGCCACAGCGCCGCGGCGATCGCGACCGCCGGCGCCGCGCCGCGCCGCCCCGATCCAGCCGGAAAGCGGGCGGTTTGCCGACGCCGTTGGCGATTGCAGCAAATCCGCGCAATCCCGGCTTGAAAAGAGGGGGGCGATCCCCTAGCTTCGTTCCCATCGCTTCGCTGGGTTCCGGCCTGCGCTCGTACGCTCCACTGTGAGCCCGACCCTGCAATCCGTGCCTTTCGACAGCCGATCCGCCGCGCAATCGTGCGCGACGGTCAATGACTTGGAGACCTGAATGGCAATTGGCACGGTCAAATGGTTCAACCCCCAGAAGGGCTATGGCTTCATCGCTCCTGAGGCCGGCGGCAAGGACGTCTTCGTCCATATCTCCGCCGTCGAGCGCGCCGGAATCGGCACGCTGAACGAGGGGCAGAAGGTCAGCTTCGATCTGGAGCAGAGCCAGCAGGGCCGCGTATCGGCCACGAACCTGAAGCTCGTCTAAGGACGAACCGGATTCGATCGAGCGCCGCGGCGGCAACGCCGCGGCGTTTTTTTTGCGCCTAAAGCCCGAGAATGCGTTCCGCGTTCTTGTGGAAGATTTTCTCCATCACCGCGTCGGCGTAACCGAGCTCGCGCCATTCCTGGAACAGTCGCGGATACGGGATGCTCGGATAATCGCTGCCGAACATGATCTTGTCCTGCAGCCGCGCGCGGATATCGGCCTTGAGCTGGGCCGGGAAATATTTCGGCGCCCATCCCGACAGCTCCCAGTACACATTGCCCTTGTGCAGCGCCACCGCGGTCATTTCGTCGACCCACGGCCATCCGGGATGAGCGGCGACGATGGTGAGGTCGGGAAAGTCCGCGGCGAGCTCGTCGATGTGCGAGGGATGGGCGTGCCGGATCTTGGCGCCGAGACCGCCGGGCATGCCGGCACCCATGCCGGTCGTTCCGACATCGATCATCACCGGCGCCCTCAGCGCGTTGATCGCCTCCCATAGCGGATAGAAACGCCGCTCGCTGACCGCGAAATGGCCCATGATCGGATGGAAGTGGATGCCGAGCATCTTGAGGTCACGGATCGCGTGCTGCGCCTCGACGATCGCCGCCTCGCCCTTGAGCGGATCCACCGCCGCCCAGGCCTGGATGATGCGGTCCTTGTGGCGCTGCTGCATGCCGTGGACGTAATCATTCGAGCAGGGCGGCGTCTTGGCGGTGGTCTCGAGATCGAGCGCGACCAGCACGGCCTCGACGCCGGCGTCGGCGAATTCCTTGACCACCTCGGCTTCCTGCTTCCACGTCCACTGCCGCTTCCAGTACTTGGCGAGCGCGTCGACATAGGGACCCTGGCAGCGGATCCAGGGCTCGGTATTGGGATAGCAATGCAGGTCGATGATGCGCACGGGGCTACCCTGCATCGGCGAATTGCTTCGACACCATCTCGACCAGCGCCTTCTTCGACACCTTGCCGAAGGTCGAAAGCGGAAATTCGCTCATCACCGCGAGCCGCTCCGGCAGCTTGAACTTCGCGATCTCCTTGGTCGCCAGGAACTCGACCAGCTCGTCGAGCGTCAAGCTCCTGCCCCGGTGAAGAATGACGCAGGCGCACATGCGCTCGCCGAGCGCGGGGTCCGGCACGGCGACGCAGGCGACATTCTCGACCGCTGGATGCTGCAGGATCAGATTCTCGATCTCCTCTGCGCTGATCTTCTCGCCGCCACGGTTGATCAGGTCCTTCTTGCGACCCTCGACCATGTAATTGCCCGAGGGATGCCGCCGCATCAGGTCGCCGGAGCGGTAGAAGCCGTCCGAAGTGAACGCTTTTTTGTTGTGGTCCTCGGCGCCGTAATAGCCGCGCAGCGTATAGGGTCCGCGCGCGCAGAGCTCGCCGACTTCGCCGAATGGCACCTCGTTGTCATCGTCGTCGAGCAGACGCACCTCGTCGTCGGGCGAGATCGGCCTTCCGACGGTCTCGAGCCGGACATCCTCGGGATCGTCGCGGCGGACGAAGAACAGCATGCCTTCCGACATGCCGAAATTCTCCTGAACGAAGGCGGTCGGGATGAGCTCGCGCGTCTTGAGTCGAACCTCGGGCTGCAGCCGCTGACCGCCGCTCTGAATCAGGCGCACTGACGACGTGTCGTAGCGGGTCACCTCGGGGCTGTTGATGAGGCGGATCAGCAGCGCCGGCACGACCTTGATATGCGTGGCCCGGTGCCTTTCCACCAGCGGCAGCATATCCTCCGGCCGCGCCGCGGGGCTCAGTACCACGGTGCCGCCATTGAAGAAGAACCCTTGGATGCCGGGACAGGCGAGCGGCAGGTTGTGCGCGATCGGCAATGCCAGCAGCAGCACAGAATCGGCGCCGACCTCGCAGACCTGCGCCGCCGTCTTCGAATTGTAGGCGTAATCGTTGTGGGTGCGCGGAATCAGCTTCGGGATGCCGGTGGTGCCGCCGGACAGCTGGAAGACGCAGGGATCGGTCGGATCGATCTCGATCTCCGCGAGCCGGCTTTTCGGCAGGGTTGCGGGTTTTTCGATCAGCTCGGTCAGGGACAGCTCGCCCGGCCCGGGCCGTCCGAGCGCCAGGCGCAGCCTAAGGCAGCGATTCTCGTCGGCGATGCGCCGGATCACCGGACCGAAGGCGAAATTGCCCTGCCGTTCCGGATAGACGCAGGCGGTCGCCTGGGCGATCTTCACGAACTGGCTGATCTCGCTGTAGCGATGCGTCACCAGCGCCGCGATCGGAATGGCGCCGATCTTTTGCAGCGCGAAATAGAGCAGCACGAACTCGGCGACATTGGGCAGGGTCGGCACGACGCGGTCGAGCGGCTTGAGGCCCAGCTCGAGCAGATTCAACGCGAGATTGTCGGTGATGCGGTCGATGTCGCGATAGGTATAGCGCCGCGCGCCGTCGATCAGTGCGACGCGGTCGGCAAATCTCGTCCACACCTCGGCGAACTCGTCGCGCAACGAGCGGTCGCGCCAATAGCCTTTCGCGCGGTATCGCGCCGCGAACTCGGGCGGAAACGGAACGACGCCGGGCAGCATCAGGTGGAGCTCGAAAAGCCGCCGTCGACGACCACGATCTCGCCGGTGACGAAGCGATTGCCCTCGATCAGCGACAGCATGGTCTCGGCGACGTCTTCGGCGGTCACCACGCGTTTCAGCGGCGTGAGCTTGGCGCGGCGGCCCATCAGCTCGTCGTATCTGTCCTTGAGCATGCGTTTCATCCAGTCGCCCTCCATCCAGCCCGGCGCCACGGCGTTGACGCGGATCTCGGGGCCGAGATTGAAGGCGAGCGTCTTGGTGAGATTGACCACCGCCGCCTTGCTTGCCGCGTAGGGCAAGGGCTGCGGGCCGGGGCGCAGGCCGACGATGCTGGCGGTGTTGACGATCGCCGGATGCGGCGCCTTGCGCAGCAGCGGCAGCGCGGCCCGCGTCACCGAAAAAATTCCGCGCACGTTGACGGCGAAGACACGGTCCCACTCCTCGACCGTCATCGCCTCGAAATCCTTCGACTTCACCTCGGTGGTGGTGCCGGCGTTGTTGACCAGCGCGTCGAGGCGACCGAACCTGGCGCCAATATCCGCGAGCATCGCGCGCACGCCGGGATCGTCGGCGACGTCGCATCTGCAGAGCAGCGTCTGTGCGCCGAACTTCTGCGCCTGGGTCGCGACCTCGCGCGCGGCGCCGTCGCTGCGGCTGTAGTTGATGGCCACGTCGTAGCCCGACCGCGCCAGCGCCAGGGCCGCCGCGGCACCGATGCCGCTCGCGGCGCCGGTCACCAAAGCCGTCTTGCGCTGAGCCGCCATCCGCACTCCCCTTGCGCCGGCTATCGTCGCCGGCTTATTTTGAACGCGTTCACTTTTGGACCGGCCGTCCGCGAGTGTCAAGCGCGCGGCGCCGGCCGAGGCGAGGAGAGGCCGCCCGTGCCCGAAGTCAATGCGCGAACCGGCGACGCCACGGCCGAAGGCGGGCTGCGCGCACGCAGCAAGGCGCGCAAGCTGGCGAGCATCCGACGCGCCGCACGCGAACTCTTCGTCGAGAAGGGCTACGACGCCACCACCACGCGGGCCATTGCCAAGCGCGCGGGCGTCGGTCTCGGAACGCTGTTCACCTATGCAACGGACAAGCGCGATCTGCTGTTCCTGATCTTCAACGACGAGCTGATCGAACTCGCGTCGCAGGCGTTCGCGAAAAAACCCGACGCAGCCGCTTTCGTCGATCGCCTGCTTGCGGTATTTCGCGATTTCTACGCCTATTTCGCCCGTCAGCCGCATCTCGCCCGATTCCTGCTGCGCGAGCTCACGTTCTACACGCATGGTCTCGAGGCGCGGCGCTTTCAGGAGCATCGCGATCAAATCGTCGCCGGCGTCGCCGCCTTGGTGAAACGCGCGCGCGCCGAGGGAATCCTGGTCTCGGCCGAAGATGACGCTTTGGTCGCGCGCGCGATTTTCGACATCTATACGGCGGAGGTACGGCGATGGCTCGCCGACGAAACCCGTACGCCGAACGTGGCGCAGGGACTGGCGACCTTGCGCCGCGTGCTGCACATCCTGGTCGTCGGTCTGCAGCCGCGCGGCTAGCCCCGCCGGCTTGACAAAGCGGGTACCGGGTCCAATAGTGAACGCGTTCAAAATGCCTGCCGAGACGCGGTGCAACGCACGCATCGCCGGTGAAAATTGCGGCGGGCGATCTCAGGGGAGGACTCATGCGCTTGTTTCGCTCCGCGCTCGCCGCGTGCATCGCGGTCGCGTTCGGCTGCGCCGCGCTGTCGGCGCAGGCCGCCGAGCCGGTGAAAATCCGGCTCAGCTACGTCGTGCCGGTCGCCAACTGGTCGTCGCTGCTGATGACCAAGCCCGAGCTGATGACGCATCTCAACAAGAGCTACACGCTCGAGGTGACGCGCTTCCAGGGCACGCCGCCGATGATCACGGCGTTGGCGAGCAACCAGCTCGACATCGGCGATCTGGCGTATTCGTCTCTCGCCCTCGCCATCCAGAACGCCGGCCTCGACGATCTGCGCATCATCAGCGACGATTTCCAGGACGGCGTGCCGGGCTACTACACCGACGCCTGGTTCGTCCGCAACGATAGCGGCATCAAGCGGATCGAGGACCTCAAGGGCAAGGTACTGGCGACCAACGTCGCCGGCAGCGCGGTCGACATTGCGATGCGCGCGATGCTGCGCAAGCACCATATCGACGACAAGAAGGACGTCACGATCGTCGAGGCGGCCTTTCCCAACATGCGCAACATGCTCGAGGAGAAGAAGGTCGCGATGATCCCGGGCGTGCTGCCGTTCTCGACCAATCCCGAGCTGCTCAAGATCGCGCACCCCCTCTTCACGCAGAAGGAGGCGGTCGGCCGCACGCAGATGATCGTCTGGGTGGCGCGCGAGGGTTGGCTCAAGCAGAACCGCGCCGCGATGGTCGATTTCATGGAAGACACCATCCGCGTCGTCCGCTGGTTCCAGGATCCCAAGAACCACGAGGCGGCGGTGAAGATCGCCGTCGAGCTGACCAAGATTCCCGCGCAGGTTTGGGATTCCTGGCTCTTCGTCAAGGGCAAGGACTATTACCGCAGCCCCGACGCCTTGCCCGACCTCAAGGCACTGCAGGCCAATATCGAAACGCAACGCGAGCTCGGCTTCCTCACCAAGGACATCAGGATCGCCAAATACGCCGATCTCAGCATCGTCAAGGAAGCGGCGGCGCGGCTCAGGAAATAGCCGCGGACGACGGCCATCCGGTCAGCCAGGCGGGCGCGAAGGCCCGCCTGTTTTTTTGATCTTCCGGCGCCGGTCCCCGTGCAACGCGAAAGAAAGGCCACACGTGACGCCCCGCCGCCGCGCGCGGGGAACCTAGTCCCGCAGCACCGGCAGCACCAGCGCCGAGGGATGCGCCGCGTCGTGGCGGATGGTGTCCCTGCCGATCTTGTCGGGGCGGTAGATGTGCGCGAACAGGCCGTCGGTGAGCGGCGAATCGCCGGGCGCGATCTCGAGCCGGATGCGCGAGCCCGCCTTGAAGATATGAGCGATCGGCTCGAGCGGCACTTCGATCGCATAGACCTTGCCGGGCGCGAGCCTGGTCTCGCTTTCGTGCGTGTACCAGGGGCACAGTTCGTTGCCGCGGGCCGGGTCGCGCTCGGTGTGCGAGGCGCGGAGCCAGCCCTTGGTGACGATGGCGGAGCGAGGCTGCGCGCCCCGGGCGCGCTCCTCCGCGCTCTGCGCGAACTGCTCCGAGACCTTGACGCAGAAATCCATGTCGTCGCGCGTCGTTGAGGCGTGCAGCACGACCTTGCCGCTGCCGGCGATCTCGAGCTCGGCCGCGAGCGGCTCGCTGGTGAAGGTCAGCACGCCACGCGCCGGATCGGGTCCGTTCGGGCCGAAGAACACCGTGCCGACCACCCATCTCGGATTGGGATAGGAATAGCTCGTGGCGCCGCCGTCCTTGGCCGGCGCGTCTTTGAGCGCGCCGTCGTTGAGCGAGGCGACGCTGCCCGACGGGCCGGGCGCGAGGTAGAAGCTCCGCGGCCGGACAGCCGGCGGCGGCCAAGTCTCGAAGCGACGCGTCACGTCGGTGTTCCTGATCACGTATTCGACGTTGGGCCGTGTCGCGTGGGCGGTCTTCGCGCCCTTCAGGTACATGTCGTAGAACGGCAGCAGGTATTTCTTGTGGAAAGCGACATCGGCGAAATCGATCGCCGAGGAGAACGCGGTCGGCGTCGGCGTGATGGCGAGCTTCTTCGGCCCCTTGGCGGCGAGATAGCCGCGGATATTGCCGTCGAGATGAAGGTCCTGCTTGGCCCAGACGCCGATCGAGAACAGCGGCACCTTGATCCGGTCGAGGCGCTCGACCGCCGCGCGCTCCTTCCAGTAGTCGTCGTAGAGCGGATGCTTCTGCACGTCCAAAAGCATGTCGTAGGTCATCTGCCGCGGATGCTGCCTGTTCGCCGGATAGAGATTGGCGACGCGCACACTGGCGTTGAACCAGTAAGGCAGGAAATTGCCCTCGATGCCGCCGGGATAGCCCATGTAGCGATAGGGATCGTTGAGGCCGTCGTAGACGCCGAGGCAGGCCAAATGCGGCGGGTTCTCGATGCCCATGAACCATTGCAGCATCGCGTAATAGGACTGGCCGATGCCGCCGACCTTGCCGTTGCACCAGCTCTGCGTGCCGATCCACTCGATCAGCTCGTAGAGGTCCTGCTGCTCGTCGCGGTCGAGGAAGCGATAGACGCCGTCGGAAAAGCCCGAGCCGCGCACGTCGGCGTGGACATAGGCGTAACCCTGGTTGACGTACCACTCGATCGGCCCCGTCTCGCGCCACAGGAACATCGGCTGCGCCGGGAGCTCGTTGTTGTCGTAGCGGTACGGCGAGCAGGCGAACAGCGCCGGGAACGGGCCGCTGCCTTCGGGCCGGTAGACCCGCAGCGCGATCTTGACGCCGTCGCGCATGGCGACGCGGATATCCTTTTCCTCGACCATGGCTCCTCCGCAACGCCGCCGGTTTCGCCGGCGCGATTTTCGAACGCGTTCGGCAAACCGTAAATGCCGCCCCGGGGCGGCGCAACGGCGATCACAAATCGCAACAAAATTGCCGGCGATTTCATGATTCGGCGGTTGACGATCGCCAGCGGAGGATTACGCTTCATCGTGGCGCAATCATGATGGAGGGTGCCTAAACCGCATGACTCCACCGGATCAGTTCGATCAGCGCTCGGATGAAGGCCCGGCCTTGTGGTCGGGCGGTGAGCTTCAAGCCACCCATTGAACCCCGCCATCGCCCCTGCCGACTGCAGGCTCCCTGGCGGGGTTCGCGAGCAACGCGCTCCGGTTTCGTTCCCGCTGCGAATCGCCGACCCGGTCGGGATTCCCCCGATTCGAGGCGTGATTTTGCAGCGACGTCGGTGATTCCCGCGCGCGAAGGCGGTACAATTCCTGGCGAAAGCCTGCTGCAATTCGCGGCCGTTTATCCGGCCGTTACATAATTGGGCAGGTTGACGATCGCGCGGTCGTAGCTGCAATTCGCGGCCGTTTATCCGGCCGTTACATATTCAGATTCAGAAAGGCGCATATGATGACCCTGAAACATCGCTTCTTCCTTCTCGCGGCCTGTGTCGCCGTCGCCGCTGCCGTGCCGGTGAGCCGTCCGGTTTTGGCGCAGCAGATGCGAAACAACTGCGCGCCCGAGGACAAGATCGATCGGTCGACGTTGCCGCAGGCGCGGCAGAAGATCGAGGCCGCCGGTTATACCCAGGTGAAGAACCTGCTGAAGGGGTGCGACAACTATTGGCACGGTGTCGCCATGAAGGGCGGCCAGGAAGTCCATGTCGTGCTCTCGCCGCAAGGCCAGGTGATGCAGGAAGGCGACTGAGCCTTTTGCGGGCGGTATCGCGGGTTTCTCGCCATCGCCGGGGACGACAAGCGAACGCCGGCCAGCCCGCGAGACGGCGACCGGAGGCCGCGCGCCGATTGGGTTTCGCTGCGGCCGTCGTCAGGTGAGCCGCAGCAGGCGTCGCGCGTTGCCCTCGTACATCTTCGCGCGATCCTCCGGCGATAAATCCATCGCATCGATCGCCTTCACGATCTCGCGGATGAAAAGCGGGCCGCCTTCGGGATCGAACGGGCAGTCGGTGCCGAAGAGGCAGTGGTCGATGCCGAAGAAACTCAAGCCGCATTCCATGCCGGCGCGCGAGCCGTTAATCGAGGTGTCGGCATAGAACTGCCGAAAGTAGTCGACCGGCCGCTTTCCCCTGGCCTTCATCTCGGCGATGATCTTGCGGTAGCTCTCCTCGGCGCCCTCGCGCGAGCCGAGCTGATCCAGGCCGAGACCGACGCGCGCCTCGAGAAATGGCAGCATCGCGCCCATGTGGTGGGTGATGATCTTGAGCTTGGGCCAGCGGTCGAAGAATCCCGAAAACACCATCCGCGCCATCGCCGCCGAGGTCTCGTAGGGCCAGCCGAAAACCCACCAGATGTCGAAGCGCGAGCCTTGCTCGGTCGGATAATCGGCGAATTTCTGGCTGCGCGTCGGATGCAGCCAGATCGGCAGGTCGTAGGAATGCATCTTTTCGAAGATCGGCGCGAATTCGGCCTCGTCGAGCGGCCGGCCGTTGACGTTGGTGAAGATCTGGATTCCCCTGGCGCCGAGTTTCTCGACGGCACGGCCGATTTCGTCGAGCGCCGCCCTGACGTTGTTCATCGGTACGGATGCGACCCAGGCGGGGAAGCGGTCGGGATATTTCGCGCAGATGTCGTGCATACCGTCGTTCGCGAGGCGCGCCAGGGCCGGCGAATGGTCGGGCGGCGCGACGAATTCGATGGCCGGCATCGACAGCGTCAACACCTGCTGATATTGCTCGAACTCGTCCATCATCTTGAGGCGCCGCTCGAGATCGTAGAGCACGGGAATATTGGTCCAACGGCGGATCGCCGCCTTGTTGGGAACGATTTCGACCATCCGGTCGAAATAGGCTTTGGGAAAAATGTGCGGAAAGATATCGAGCTTCTTCATTGCGGGCGGCGACCTCCGTTTGCGCGCTACTATTCCGGCGCCGATACGAACTTGTCCATAGTCAATCGGCTCGGGGTCGGCGCGAATTGACTTCGCGCCCGCTTCGCCCATGATGGGCGGCTCATCGGTGGGGAAGAATGTGGGCGCGCTGGACGACGTGATCGAGGACCTGGTCGCCGCCAATCGCATCCTGGCGTCCCAAGGCGTGGTCGACGGGTTCGGCCATGTAAGCGCGCGGCACCCCGAAAATCCGCGGCACTATCTTTTGTCGCGCGCGCGACCGCCGGGTTGCATCGAGGCCGCCGATATCATGGAATTCACGCTCGAGGGCGAGGCCGTCGACCCGCGCGGTCGTCGCCCGTACAACGAGCGTTTCATCCACGGCGCGCTCTACGAAATGCGGCCCGACATCGACGCCGTGGTGCACAGCCACAGTCCGTCGGTCATTCCGTTCGGCGTGGTCGGCGAGACGCTGCGCCCCGTGCTTCACATGGCCGCGACGATCGGCAGCCGCGTGCCGGTCTGGGAGCCGCGCGACAGATTCGGCGATACCGACATGCTGGTCAGCGACATGGCGCAGGGTCGCGACCTGGCACGGGCGGTAGGCGCCGGTACGAGCGCACTGATGCGCGGCCATGGCTCGGTGGTCGCCGGCCGCAGTTTGCGCGAGGCCGTCTATATCGCCGTCTATCTCGAGATCAACGCCCATCTGCAGCTGGACGCCCTGCGGTTCGGCAAGCCGATCAATTTTCTGTCGCCGGGCGAGATCGAGAAAATTCTCGCGCGCCAGGCCAAAGGCAGGCCGGCGGAAGGATTCGACCGCGCCTGGGAAGGCTGGTGCAACCGCGCCGGCGTCGCCTTCAGGCGACGCGGCTAGCCGCGCTTACGCCGCCGGCGGCGTCTTGACGCCCGGGCGCGCGAAGCTCTTGTCCTGGTGGCCTTTGCCTTCGAGATCGCCGAGGCCGAACAGCCAGGAATACCCGCCCTTCGGATTGGTCAGGATCTCCCAGCAGTTGTCGTCGCAGTCCCAGAAATAGAAGCTGTAGGTGCCGTGCTGCAGCAGCGGCTTGGAAATCTTCTTGAGTTTCCATTTCTCGGCCTGCTCGCACACCGTCTTGTACGCGGCGTCGACCTCCTCCTGGGTTTCGACGTCGAGGCCGTTATGCGCCAGTAGACTCATCGGCTGCTTGGTTTTGCATTTGACGACCGCGATGGTGTTGTCGCCGCCGAGCCGGATCATCAGCGAGATCGGACTGGTGCGGACGACGTCGAGGCCGAGAAATTCCTCGTAGAACCTGCGCGAGAAATCGAGGTCCGTCGATTCGAGCGTACCGTGCGACAGAAACTTGAGCTTGAGCGCCGGCTCGACCTTGCGGCGGGCGGCGGGCGCCGCGGGTGCGTCATCAGGCATCGATTCCTCCGTTCGATTATCTCCGGCGTTTGCGGCGTGTTTTGGCCGAATTGTAAATCGCTCTCCCCGACCGGACAACCCTCAGCGCAGCAGCAGAAATCGCGTCGCGGCAGTCGCCGGCGGCAGCACGACGCGTCCGATCGCCGGCGCCAGCCCGAGCGGCTTGAGGAACATCTTGAGGGCCATGCCGCAGGGGAAATGCTCGCGGCTCATACGACGCACGCCGCCGCGGAACGCGTCGTAATCGGCGGGCCGGAATTCGGCGTCCGGCTTGCTGGCGAGAAAGACGTGTTTGAAGGCGAAATAGGCGTCCTCGGCATCGACCTCCTGCGCGCGATCCCAGAGCGTGCGCAATACGGCCGCGCGCCCGGGATTTTCGCTCTCGCGATAGCGACGGAAGAAATAGTAGAAATTCTTGTAATGCCGCACCTCGTCGGCGGCGATGTTGCTCGCAATCTCGCGCAAGATCGGCTCGGGCGCCGCCTCGGCCAGCATGCGATAGAAGCTCGCCGTGCCGGTTTCGACGACGCAGCGCGCGACCATTTCGAGCGCGCGCGTCGGCGCCAGGTTTTCGAACGAGCAGCACCGGGAGTACTCGGCGAAGAAGCCGGCATAGGCGCGCTTCCACTCGAAGCGGGGCCACACCGTCTCGACGTAACGCTTCAGCGCGGCGCCGTGCTGCAGCTCTTCGGGCTCCCAGCGATGGGCGAGCCAGTCGACGAGCTCGGGATCGTCGCGGAAATACTCGATCAGGTTCCGGGTGTAGAGGTCCGAGGTGATCTCGACGAACGAGGCCGAGGCAACGAGCTGGAACATGAGCTCGTCGTCCGCGACCGCTTCATGCGCGATGTCGCCATAGCGGATCGCCTCCATCGACCATGGCAGACCGGTGGCGCGATCGACAGTCCGGCGGGTCATAAGTGGGTTCTCCCTTCGATGTTATTCGCGGAGACGTCTGAAGGGTTCCCTCCCCCGATTCTCGACAGGTGTGCCGCAAATATATGCGTGGTATGGTCGGGTTGAAAAGCGGTGGTGCCGCACGCGAGCCATGCATGCCGTGCCGAATGTGGCATCGGCTCGGCGTTCGCCGTGGCCATGGAACGCCGGTGCGGGTCCGCCGTTTTCCCGTTGCATGGGCCGTTGGCGGCGCAGCGACGCCCAGAAAACCGAACTCTGACAAGCGTGAGGCTGAAAAATGGCATTTGAACTCCCACCCTTGCCCTATCCGATGAACGCGCTCGAGCCGCAGATGTCGGCACGTACGCTCGAATTTCATCACGGCAAGCACCACAAGGCCTATGTCGACAACGCCAACAAGATGGTGCAGGACACACCGTTCGCGAACAAATCCCTCGAAGAGGTGATCCTCGCGACGGCGAAGGACGAGTCCAAGCAGGGCCTGTTCAACAACGTCGCCCAGATCTGGAATCACAATTTCTTCTGGAAGTCGATGCGGCCCAAGGGCGGCGGCCGGCCGACCGGCGATCTGGCGCGCGCCATCGACGAATCCTTCGGCGCCTACGACAAGTTCCGCGAGGCCTTCAAGACTGCCGGCGCGACGCAATTCGGCAGCGGATGGGCCTGGCTCGTTCTCGAGGGCGGCAAGCTCAAGGTCACCAAGACGCCGAACGCGATGAACCCGCTGGTGCAGGGCGCGAAGGCGCTGCTGACTTACGATGTCTGGGAGCACGCTTATTATCTCGACTACCAGAACCGGCGGCCGGATTTCATCGACGCCTTCATCGACCATTTGGTGAACTGGGACTTCGCGGCGGAAAATCTCGCGCGGGCGCGCGCGCAGCGCACGGCCGCCGAGTAGGGAGCGAGGTGGCGCGCGGCGCGAGCACGGCGGTACGCCGCGCGCGCCTGCGCCGTGCCTTCCTTGCGCTCGGCTTCTGCGCCGATCGGCGAAAGCGCCGCGTCCGCGCCGTCGGCGCGGCGGTGCGAAGTGATCGCGCAAGGCGCGGATCCATGCTATAAAACGGCTGGCGGCGCGCTGGGCGGCATGCAGGTTCCGGCGCGGCGGGTTTTTTTTACACACGACTGAATCGATTGTCGTCGGGTCGAAGCGGCCGACGTCAATGCGCCGGTGGGGGGCACCGATTGCCGACGCGGAATTGCAGGATTGCACGTTGGGTATTCGCCTGTTCGCTGATCGCCGCGATCGGCGGTACGGCGCACGCCCCGCCCGCCGTTGCCGCGACACGGACTTCCGGAGCGGCGACCGAGCCTTCCCCCGCGCCTGCAAAGCGCGCGCATCGTGTCCATCCGCGGATCGTGCGGTCGACCGTCTGTCGGGATCGCCACAGGCTGCGGATGGGTGTCGCCTCATGGTACGCCGGCAACGCGTTTGACCGCACCGCCAGCGGCGAGACCTTCCGGCCGGATGAGCTGGCCGCCGCCTCGCGCAGCCTGCCGTTCAACACGCGCATCCGCGTGACCAATTTACGGAACGGCCGCTCCGTGGTCGTGCGCATCAACGACCGCGGACCCTACGTGCGCGGCCGCGTCCTCGACCTGACGCCCAAGGCGGCAGCCCAGCTTGGCATGAAGCTGCACGGTACCGCGCCGGTCTATTTCGAGATCGTGCAACGCGAAACGCAATCCGCCGCCATCCGTTCCGATCAGTTCGATCCGCGTTGACGGCCGTGGCCCGCCGGCGGCGGCACGACCCACGCCGCGGCCATCACGACAATCGGCGCGGTCTCATTTTCGCCATAATTGATTCCCAGGTTTCATGGAGCGGCCACGCTCCTAAGCCCTGACGCGCGCTCGCGCCGTCGGGGGCGGAGCGGATTCGATCGCCGAAGGCGGAACGGGAGCTGCAAGCCGGCGTTTTCTCACAGGCCCGCATTCCGACCCGGAGCAAGAAAAACGCGCCAAAGGGGGTCTTCGTAATGGACACAATTCTGGTCTCGAACCGCATCGCCGAGCCGTCGCGAACGAGCGCGGTTTCCGGCGGACTCGCCGCGGTCCTGCTGTCGGCGGTGAAGAGCTCGGGCGCCACCTGGATCGGCGCGAGCGGCAAGTTTGCGCCGGTCGAGGAGGCACGCGTTCCGGCGCACGTCAAGCGGCTCGGCGCCGGCACGCTGATGATGGTCGACCTGCCGGTGACCGACTATCGCCGCTTCTACAACGGGATGGCGAACGCCGCGCTCTGGCCGATCCTGCATTATCGGGCGGATCTGCTGCGCTACGAACCCGAGTTCGTCGCGTCCTATCGCGCGATCAACCGCATCATGGCCAATGTCGTCGCCGATCGTGCGCGGCCGGACTCCCTGGTCTGGGTTCACGACTACCACTACTTCATGCTCGGCGAGTTCCTGCGCGAGCGCGGCTTCAGCGGACCGATCGGGTTCTTTCTGCACACTCCGTTCCCGACCAAATCGGTTCTCATCTGCCTGCCCGAGCACCGCACGGTGCTGAAGACGCTCTCGGCCTACGACCTCATCGGTTTCCAGACCGAAGAGGACATGCTGCGCTTCCGCGATTACGCGACCATCAAGCTGGCGGCGACCGCGGTCGGCCCGACCGAGCTGCAATTCGGCGGCCGCCGCGTCAGGCTCGGCGTCTTCCCGGTCGGCATCAACGTCGACTTCTTTGCCGACGCGGCGCGGACCAACATCGACAGCGGAAAGATCAACCGCATCAAACGTGGCCTGCACAACGGCAAGATGGTGATCGGCGTCGATCGCCTCGACTACAGCAAGGGACTGCCCGAGCGTTTTGCCGCCTATGAGAGGTTCCTGACGATCTATCCCGACGAGCGCAAGCGCGTCTCGTTCCTGCAGATCACGCCGCCGACGCGTTCGGCGGTCGACAGCTATCGCCGCATCCGCGCCGAACTCGCGAGCCACGCCGGCGACATCAATGCCCGCTTCGGCGACGTCGACTGGATGGTCCTGCGGTACATCAACGAAGGGTTCCCGCCGGATCAGCTCGCGGCGCTTTACCGCATCAGCAAGCTGGGATGCGTGACGCCGCTGCGCGACGGCATGAACCTCGTCGCCAAGGAATACATCGCCTCGCAGGATCCCGACGATCCGGGCGTGCTGGTGCTGTCGAAATTTGCCGGCGCCGCCAAGGAACTCGATGCGGCGCTGATCGTCAATCCCTACGACATCGGCGAGCTCGCGCAGGCGCTTTATCGCGGACTCTACATGGAACGCGGCGAGCGCCTCGAACGCTGGAGCGCGATGGTGAAGACGCTGCGCGAAAACAACATCAACCGATGGTATGACGGCTTCATCGGCGCGCTGCGCGAGTCGGCGTTGTCGTCGCTGCCATTGGCATCACGCAGCGTCGCCTGAGGAGTCTCGCCGATGGCGGCGACCGCGCCCGCGCCGGCGACGGCCGACGCGAAGCCGAAGGCCGATCGACGCGCCCGCGGCGCGTTGCGCGTCGCCATGGCCCTGATCGAGGGCCGCGATGCCTGACGTCACCGCGCGCACCGTCATCCCCGAGGCGCGCGTCGAGGCCGATGCGCCCGACTGGTACAAAGATGCCGTCATCTACGAACTGCACGTCAAGGCGTTCTTCGACGCCAACAACGACGGCATCGGCGACCTGCCGGGCCTGATCGCCAAGCTCGATTATCTCCAGGAACTCGGCATCACCGCGATCTGGTTGCTGCCATTCTTTCCCTCGCCGTTCCGCGACGATGGGTACGATGTCTCGGATTACCGCAACATCCACCCCGCCTACGGCACGCTGCGCGATTTCGGCCATCTGGTGAGGGAGGCGCATCGCCGCGGCATTCGCATTATCGTCGAGCTCGTCGTCAACCACACGTCGGACCAGCATCCGTGGTTCCAGCGCGCGCGGCGGGCACGGCCAGGCTCGGTTTTCCGCGACTACTACGTCTGGAGCGACACCGAGGAGAAATACAAGGGGACGCGGATCATCTTCAACGACACCGAGAAATCGAACTGGACCTGGGATCCGGTCGCCGGAGCGTTCTACTGGCACCGCTTCTTCTCGCACCAGCCCGATCTCAATTTCGACAATCCCCACGTCGTCCGTTCGGTGCTGAACAACATGCGCTTCTGGGCCGACCTCGGCGTCGACGGATTCCGCCTCGACGCCGTGCCGTATCTCTGCGAGCGCGAAGGCACCACCAACGAGAACCTTCCCGAAACCCATGTGGTCATCAAACACCTGCGCGCGGAGCTCGACCGCGATTTCCCCAACCGGCTTTTCCTGGCCGAGGCCAATCAATGGCCCGAGGACGTCAAGGAGTATTTCGGCAACGGCGACGAATGCCATATGGCGTTCCACTTCCCGCTGATGCCGCGGATGTACATGGCGATCGCGCGCGAAGACCGTCACCCGATCACCGACATCCTGCGGCAGACGCCGGAAATCCCCGATCCCTGCCAATGGGCGATCTTCCTCCGCAACCACGACGAGTTGACGCTCGAGATGGTGACCGACGCCGAGCGCGATTATCTGTGGTCGACCTATGCCGCCGACCGCCGCGCCCGCCTCAATCTCGGCATCCGCCGCCGGCTCGCCCCGCTGATGGGGAACGACCGGCGGCGGATCGAGTTGATGGTCAGCCTGCTGCTGTCCCTGCCGGGCACGCCCATTCTCTATTACGGCGACGAGATCGGAATGGGCGACAACATCTATCTCGGCGACCGCGACGGCGTACGCACGCCGATGCAGTGGACGCCGGACCGCAACGCCGGTTTTTCGCGCGCCGATCCCGCGTCGCTCTATCTGCCGCCGATCATGGACGCGGTCTACGGCTATCAGGCGGTCAATGTCGAAGCCCAGGCGCGCAACCTCACGTCGCTCCTCAACTGGATGAGGCGGCTCATCGGCGTGCGCAAGTCGCTCAAGGTGTTCGGGCGGGGCAGCCTCACCTTCCTTTATCCCTCGAACCGGACCGTGCTCGCCTATCTGCGGCAGTACGAGGATTTCACCGTGCTCTGCGTCTCCAACCTGTCGCGGTCGGCGCAAGCCGTCGAGCTCGACCTCTCGGCGTTCGCGGGCCGCATCCCGGTCGAGCTGCTCGGCCGCGCCGCGTTTCCGATGATCGGCGCGGGCTTCTACACCATAACGCTCCAGGGACACGGCTTCTTCTGGTTCCAGCTGGCGATGCCCGTCCAGGGACCTCTGACGGCGGTGCGGGTCCGCGATCTCGACACGCTGGTGGCGCCCGCCGGCCTCGCTACCGTGCTCGAAGGCCGAAACCGCGGCATCTTCGAGCGCGACATCCTGCCTCCCTATCTCGCCGAGCATCGCTGGTCGGCGCACAAGAGCGAACGCGCGGTGACGGCGGCTCTGCTGTGGTCGGCGACCTTCCGGCTCGGCGGGCGCGACTGGCTCTGGGTCATCGCCGAGGCGCGCGGCGGGCAATTCAGCGCGCGCTATTCCCTGCCGCTGATGGACGAGTGGCAGCCCGCGACGACGCCGCACGCTGCCGTGACGCTCGCCAAGCTCCGCCGCGGCCCGCGCGAGGGCTACCTCATCGACGCGCTGCGCAGCGACGCTTTCATCGCCACGGTGCTCGCCGCGCTACGCGACGGGCAGACCATCGAGACCGCATCCGCGCGCCTCGTCTTTCGTCCGACCGCAGCCGCTGCCACGCACCCCTGGCCGGAGCATCCGGTCATACGCATCGGCGGCGCCGACCAGTCGAACAGTTCGGCGCTCGTCGAGGGAACCGCGATCGTCAAGTTCTACCGGGTGGTCGCATCCGGCATCCACCCCGAGATCGAAATGGGCGCGTTCCTCACCGAACGGACGCATTTCCGGAACACGCCCCCTCTCCTCGGCTGTGTCGCGCTGGTCGCGCCAGACGGAAGCGAGACCGCGCTCGGCGTTGTCCACGGCTGGGTGCAGAACCAGGGCGACGCCTGGTCCTACACGCTCGGCTACCTCGCCCGCTTTCTCGAGGAATCGCGCATCGCCCCGGTGGTCGAGCCGACCGCATCGGATGCCGCGCACGCGGTCTACCGCTCGCAGATCGAGCAGCTGGCGTTGCGCACCGCGGAACTGCACCGCGCCCTCGACGTCGAGAGCGGCGCCGAAGCTTTCGTGGTCGTCCACGCCTCGCCGGAAGAGGTGCGTGGCTGGGGCGATACGGTTGCCGCGACGCTGGACCGGGCCTTCGCCGCACTCGGGCGCGATACCGTGCGTCTGCCCGGTGAAGCCGAAGCGCTCGCGGCCGAATTGCTCGGACAGAAGGAGATCATCGCGGCCCAGGTCCGCGCGCTGGCGGTCACCGATCGCAACGTCGCGCTGTCGCGCCTCCACGGCGACTACCACCTCGGTCAGGTTCTGGTCGTGAAGAACGACGTCGATATCGTCGATTTCGAAGGACCGCCGCAGCTCCCGCTCGAGGAGCGGCGACGCAAGCACACGGTGGTGCGCGATGTCGCGGGCATGCTGCGGTCCTTCGATTATGCCGCGTGGACGGCGCTCGAAAACGCCACCGCCAGCCGCCCCGACCGTCGCAACGAGTTGCTCAAGGCGGCGCTGTTGTGGCGCGACGACGCCGTCCGCAGCTTCCTCGACAGCTATACGCGGGCGATGGCCGGGTGCCGGCTGTGGCCCGCCGACGCCGAGCTTGCGCGCCGGCTGCTGCGGCTGTTTCTCGTCGAGAAGGCGGCGCTCGAAACCCTTTATGAGATCGGCAACCGGCCCGATTGGATCACGGTTCCGTTGCGCGGCCTGAAGACCCTGATCGCGTCGTGAGCGGAGCGGTCCCTAGCGCACCTGCTCTTCCGCGCCGAGGGAAAGCCCGAAGGGCGGCAGCTCGATGGCATCGCCCGACGGCCCGCTGACGAAGGCGAGGTCGGCCGACGCGAACCGGGGCAGAGCCGCTGCCGGAAGCGATGCCGGCTCGGGCGAAAGATTGAACAGCGCGACCGTGACCTCGCCGTCGAGCCTGCGGCGCCAGCCGAGGAACGGCTCCGGCACGTCGAGGAGCTCGGTCTCGCCTATCGCCAGAGAGGGACGCGTCCGCCGGTAGCGAATCATCGCACGGTAGGCCGCCAGCGTCGAATGCCTGTCGGCGTGCTGGCGATCGACCGCGAATTCGACATGCGCCGGATCGACCGGCAGCCAGGTGCGGTTGCCGGTCGAGAACCCGGCATTGGGCGCGCCCGCTTCCCACGGCAACGGCGTGCGCGCGCCGTCGCGGCCGAAGAACGCCGGACGGAATGCTTGGCCGTAGGGGTCGCGAATTGCGTCGGCGGCGACACGGCCGCTGGGCAGACCCAGCTCCTCGCCCTGGTAGAGGCAGACGCTGCCCGGCAGGGTCAGCAGCATCGCCATCTGCAGTCGGGCGAAGGCGTCCGCCGCGCGCCCGGACGGATTCCAGCGCGACACGGCACGCTCGACATCGTGATTGCTGAACGCCCAGCACAGCCAGCCCGTGCGGTTGAGTCTGGCGGCATCGGCGACGGCGCGCTGAAAGATCGGCGGCGCGAACCCGGCCTTCATCACGCCGAGCGTGTAGGCCATGTGCAGGCGGCCCGGGCCGGTGAGTCGCGCGATGCGATCGAGCGCCCCGGGCTCGCTCGAAATCTCGCCGATCGTCACGCGACCGGGAAAGCGGTCCACCATGTCGCGGATACGGCCCATCAGCGCGGCCGTGTCGGGCTGAGCCATGTCGTGCACGTGACGCTGCATCCGGAACGGATTCCACGGCGCCTCGCCGTGCGGCGGCGGCCGCACCGGATTCGAGGCGAGCCTCTGGTCGTGGAGCATGAAATCGACGGCGTCGAGGCGGAAACCGTCGACACCGCGAGCGAACCAGAAAGCGGCATTGGCGAAATGGGCTTCGAGTACGGCCGGATTGCGCAGATTGAGCGCGGGCTGGGTCGGCAGGAAATGGTGCAAATAATACTGCCGGCGCTGCCCGTCCCAGCGCCAGGCGCTGCCGCCGAACACCGACAGCCAGTTGTTGGGCGGCGCGCCGTCCTGCGCCGGGTCCGCCCAGACATACCAATCGGCCCTGGGATTGGCCCGCGACGTGCGGCTTTCCGCAAACCACGCATGGTCGCTGGCGGTATGGCTCCAGACCTGGTCGGTGATGATGCGAAGGCCGAGGGCATGCGCCCGGGCCACCACGGCATCGAAATCCGCGAGCGTGCCGAACGCCGGGTCGACCGACCGGTAGTCGGCGACGTCGTATCCGGAATCCCGCATCGGCGAGCGGTAGAACGGCGTGATCCAGATCGCGTCGACACCGAGCGAGGCGATATGCGGCAGGCGGGCGAGGAGGCCGCGAAGGTCGCCGAACCCGTCGCCGTCGCCGTCGCAGAAGCTCGGCAGATAGACCTGGTAGATGACCGCGCCGCGCCACCATTCGCGGCGGGCGAGAGGTTCCGTCAACGGAGCGTCCCACTTGCCGGCGGGATTCCGGCCGCCTTCATCGACCATTATTACGGCTCAGACACCGCCCGGCACAACCCTCGCGCGGGGATCAGGGCGCCGGCGGCGGATGCGATTCGCGGCCGTCGGCCAGATGCTCCCAATCGCGCAAATGCATTGCGCGGCGCCATTCGACGCTGCGGCCGGGCATCGCGCCCTCGAGCAAATTCTGCAGCTGGAGGCGCGCGCGCGAGACCCGGCTCTTCATCGTGCCGACGGCGCACCCGGCCATCTGCGCCGCCTGCTCGTAGGAGAACCCGCTCGCGCCGACCAGCACCAGCGCCTCGCGCTGGACCGAGGGCAGCATATTGAAGGCGCCCTCGAAATCGCGCATGCGCAAATGCCACTCCTGACCGCCGCTGACGGTCATCGTGTCGCGGACGGCGTCGGCCCCGAGTTGCGCGACGCGGCCTTGACTGCGCTTCTCCGTGAAATACGCGTTGCGAAGGATGGTGGTCAGCCATGCCTTGAGATTCGTGCCGGGTTGAAACTGATGCGCGTGGCTCAATGCACGGACGACGGTTTCCTGGACCAGGTCGTCGGCCAAGGTGCGGTCCTGCGCCAGCATGCGGGCAAAGGCGCGCAAATGCGGCAGATGGGGGACGATATCGTCGGTGAGCCGTTCGGCCATGTGGTGCTCCTTGATGGTGCGCACTCCGTGCCGGATACGCGCTCAAGGTGCGAGGAAACCGGGCGCCGAACAATCAGGGAGCGCCTGAGATCACAGGATTATCACACGGATGGCGTTCGCTCCGCGGGCGGTCATTGATGTCGCGTCGCCCGCTGTGGTGATGCGCGCACGGAACGATCGCCAGTGAGCGCCGTTCGCCTTTGGTCGGCCCACCCGGCTCCCGGCGGCGCCGCGGGCTCCCGACGAGGAGGCTGGATGCGACGGTGCAACCTGCCATAAGCTGGCGCGCCGCCGCCCCGCGGTTCGGCAAAGAACGAGCGCGCCGAGCGAAACAAATGCAACTGGGAGTCGTCGGTCTGGGCCGCATGGGCGGTAATATCGTCCGCCGTCTGACGGCACGCGGTCACGAATGCGTGGTGTACGACCGCGCCGTGGCGGCGGTCGCCGGCTTGGCCAAGGAACGGAGCGTGACGGGAGCCGACGGGCTTGCCGATCTCGTGCGGCGCTTGCGGCCGCCACGGGCGGTCTGGGTCATGCTGCCGGCGGGCGGCCCCACCGAACAAACCGTCGATGAGCTCGGCACGCTGCTCGCCGCGGGCGATACCGTCATCGATGGCGGCAACTCCTTCTGGCAGGACGATGTTCGCCGCGCCAAGGCCTTGGCGGCCAAAGGCATCGACTATGTCGACGCCGGCACCAGCGGCGGCATTTGGGGGCTCGAGCGCGGTTACTGCCTGATGATCGGCGGCCCCAAGGCGACGGTCGATCGGCTCGACCCGATCTTCGCGGCGCTCGCCCCGGGCCGCGGCGCGATTGCGGCCACGCCGCATCGCGACGGCCGCGACCCCCGGCCCGAACAGGGCTATCTGCATGCCGGTCCGGCCGGCGCCGGCCATTTCGTCAAAATGGTGCACAACGGCATCGAATACGGCCTGATGCAGGCCTATGCGGAGGGTTTCGATATCCTGCGCAACGCGGAGCGCGCCGCCCTGCCGGAGCAGCGCTTCGCGTTCGACGTCGCCGACATCGCCGAGGTCTGGCGCCGCGGCAGCGTCATCTCGTCCTGGCTGCTCGACCTGATTGCCGGCGCTCTGGCCGAGGATCCCGGACTCGCTGCGTTCAGCGGCTATGTCGAGGATTCGGGCGAGGGCCGTTGGACGATCGCCGCGGCGCTTGCCGAGGCGGTGCCCGCGGAGGTGCTGTCGGCGGCGCTTTATACCCGCTTCCGCTCGCGCGAAGCGGCGAGCTTTGCCGAGAAGCTGCTCTCGGCGATGCGTAAGGGGTTCGGCGGCCACGTCGAACACCCGGACGAGGGCTGATGGCGCGCAGCGATCGTGAGCGGCCGCGCCGCGCCGATCCGTGCACGCTCGTCGTCTTCGGCGCGTCCGGTGACCTGACCCAGCGACTGCTGATGCCGTCGCTCTATCACTTGGCCGCGGCGCGGCTGTTGCCGGACGGCTTTGCGGTGATCGGCGTCGCGCGCTCGCCGCTGACCGAGGCGCAGTTCCGCGCCCATATCGCCACGGCGCTCGCGAAATTCGCCGGCGTCGCGCTCGCGCCGGCCACGCGCCGTTGGCTGCTCGACCGCATAAGCTATCTGGCCGGCGATTTCTCCGACCCCGGGACGTTCAAGCGGCTCGACGCGGCGCTGGCGCGACGCCGCGAGAAAAGCCGCGGCAACACGCTCTTCTACCTGGCGACGCCGCCGAGCGCCTTCGCGCCGCTGGCGGAAAGCCTGGGCCGCGCCGGCTTCGCCGACACGAAGGGAGGCGGGTGGTCGCGCCTCGTGGTCGAGAAGCCGTTCGGAGCCGATCTCGAATCCGCGCGTGAACTCAACCGTCGTCTGCGCGCGGTCTTCGCGGAGGATCAGATCTTCCGCATCGACCATTTTCTCGGCAAGGAAACCGTCCAGAACGTCCTGGCGCTCCGCTTCGCCAACAACCTGTTCGAATCGCTGTGGAACCGGGACCGCATCGACCACGTCCAGATCACGGTCGCCGAGACGATCGACGTCGCGGGACGCGGTCGCTTCTATGACGCGACCGGCGCCTTGCGCGATATGGTGCCCAATCACCTCTTCCAGCTGCTCTCGTTGATCGCCATGGAGCCGCCGGCCCGGTTCTCCGCCGACGCCGTTCGTGCCGAGAAGACCAAGGTGCTGCAGGCGATGCACGCCTATGACAGCGGAACGGCTCTTGCGTGCAGCGTGCGCGGCCAATACCGGTCGGGAAGGATCGGCGGCCGGACAATCGGCGCCTATCGCCGGGCGCCCGACGTGGCGCGCAACAGCGACACGGAAACCTACGTCGCCCTCAAGCTGATGGTCGACAATTGGCGGTGGGCCGGCGTGCCATTCTACCTGCGCACCGGCAAAGCGCTCGGGGCGCGCCGCTCCGAGATCGCCATCAAGTTCCGCGAGGCGCCATTCGCCATATTTCGCAACACGCCCGTCGACCGTCTGGCGCACAATTTCATGGTCGTCGGCATCGCGCCGGACGAAGGCATCTCGCTCGAGTTCAACGCCAAAGTGCCGGGCCCCCATATCCGCCTGCAGCGCGTCGACATGAACTTCAAATACAAGGATTATTTCGCCGTGCCGCCCGAAACCGGGTACGAGACGCTGATTTACGATTGCATGATCGGCGACCAAACACTGTTCCAGCACGCCGAGGATGTCGAGGCGGCGTGGCGCGTGGTCCAGCCTTTCCTCAATGGCTGGCGTCGCCAGCGCGCCAACGGCCTCGATTTCTACGCCGCCGGCAGCGACGGGCCGCGCGCTGCGGACGCGCTGATGGCGCGCGACGGCCGCCATTGGCGCGCGATCACGGTGGAGGTCGCGCCGTGACTGCGATGCCGGCGCAGGCGGCGCGCGCCCTGCCGGGTCGCACCATCGTCTTGGCAGACGCCGACGATCTGGCGCATCGCGCGGCCGCCTGGCTGGTCAACCGGGCGTGCGCGGCGCCGGGACGGATCGCCGTCTGCCTGTCCGGCGGCGAGACGCCGCGGCCGGTTTACCGTTTGCTGGCGTCGCCGCCCTATCGCGACTGTTTCCCGTGGGACCGCGTCCATTGGTTCTGGGGCGACGAGCGCTGCGTGCCGGCGGATCATCCGCGCAGCAATTACGCGATGGTGCGCGGGGCGCTGTTCGACCGCGTGGCAGTGCCGCGATCGCACATCCATCCGATCGCGGCGGCGGCGGGCGCGGAAGCCGGCGCCGCCGCCTACGAGACCGAACTCAAGCGTTTCTACGGCGCCGAACGGTTTGCGCCCGAACGACCCCTGTTTGCCGCGACGTTGCTTGGCCTCGGCACCGACGGCCACACGGCTTCGCTGTTTCCCGGCATTGCGGCCCTGCGCGAGACCGAGCGCTGGACGGCGGCCGTGCCCGAGGCGACGCCCGAATCGCGCGTCACGTTGACCTACCCTGCGCTCGACAGCAGCGCCGCGCTCGCGTTTGTCGTCGGCGGCGCAGCCAAACGGCCGGCGCTCGAGCGGCTGGCGCGGGGCGACGACCTGCCCGCCGCGCACATCGATCCGATCGGCGGCGTCGTTTGGCTTCTCGACCGGAGCGCGGCGCCATGAAGGCGCAAAACGGGTCGTCGCCGCGCCCCGCCGGCATCGCGCGCGCCGCGGCGCCCTTCACCCTGGCGATCGACATCGGCGGCTCGCACGTCAAGGCCACGGTGCTCGACCGCGGCGGAGCGATGATCGCCGCGCCGGCTCGGGTCCCGACGCCGCAGCCGGCGACGCCGGCGGCGCTGCTGCGGGCGATCGCCGGCCTGGCACGCATCCTGCCGGCCTACGACCGCATAGCCGCGGGCTTTCCAGGCTATGTGCGCCATGGTCGCATCCATACGGCACCCAACCTCGGCACCGATTACTGGGCCGGATTCCAGCTCGACCGCGCCCTCGCCAAGCGGCTCGCGAAGCCGGCGCGGGTGCTCAACGACGCCGACGTCCAGGGGCTGGGCGCGATCCAGGGACGCGGTCTCGAATGCGTGCTCACGCTCGGCACCGGCATCGGCTCCTCGCTGTTCCAGGACGGGCGCTTGCTGCCGCATCTCGAACTCGGCCAGCATCCGATTGCCAAGAACAAGACCTACGACGAGTACCTGGGCAACGCCGCGGTGGAAAAAAAAGGCGTGCGCGCCTGGAATCGGCGGCTCGCCAAGGCGATCGAGATCGTGCGGACGCTGGTCAATTTCGACCGACTTTATCTGGGCGGCGGCAACGCCCGCCTCATCGACTTCGAGTTGCCACGCGGCGTCCGAATCACCCCCAACGCGGATGGGTTGATCGGCGGCGTCCATCTCTGGGATGCGGCGCTCGATCCGATCTTCGAGCCGCCGCGCCGCCGCGCCCAAGCCGGCCGCTGAAAAGGCCGCCCGAGCCGAACAGGCGGAGCGTCGACGATGCGATATTTGGCCGCCGTGTTTTTCGTCGTCGCCGTGATCGCGGGCGTGCTCGGTTTCGGGGGTGCGGCCGACATCGGTCCGATGTGGGCGAATGTGGCGCGCGCCCTGTGCTTCCTCGGCTTCCTCATGTTCGTCGCGTCACTGATCGTGGCGGCCGTGGTGCGCCGGCGGCCGCCCCGTTCCTAGCGCCAGCCGTGCGAACGGCCGACCAAGATGCCGTCGGCGAAAAATCGGTGCCGAGACGCTAGGCGCCGGCGCGATGGCCGGCCGGCCCCTTGTGCAGATTGAGATTGTGCGCGGTGTTGATCAGTCCGACATGCGAGAACGCCTGGGGAAAATTCCCGAGGAAGCGTTTCGCGCGCGGATCGTATTCCTCCGCAAGCAGGCCGACGTCGTTGCGCAGGGCGAGCAACCGCTCGAACAGCACGCGCGCCTCGCGCCGGCGCCCGGCAAGCGCGTAGTTGTCGGCGAGCCAGAACGAGCAGATCAAGAAGGCGCCTTCGTCGCCGGGCAGACCGTCCGGCGCCTGGTCGGGAATGTACCGGCGCACCAAGCCGTCGAGCATCAACTCCTGCGCGATGGCGTCCCGCGTCCGCGTGACACGCGGATCATCCGGCGGGAGGAAACCGACGAGCGGAATCCGCAACAGCGCCGCATCGAGCGCCTTGCCGCCGAAGTGCTGGACGAAGACGCCGCGTTCGGGATCGATGCCGCGCGTGCAGACCTCGCGATGGATTTGGTCGCGCACCGCCACCCAGCGCTTCACCGGTCCCTTGAGGCCGTATCGCTCCGCCGAACGCACGGCGCGATCGAATGCGACCCAGGCCATCACGGCGGAGTGCGTGTTGCGCTGTTCGCCGCGGCGGGCCTCCCAGATGCCCGAATCGGGTTCCTGCCAATGGCCCTCGAGGTAGTTGAGCAGCTCCTGCTGCACGCGCTCGGCGTCGTCGGCGGGCTCGGCGCCGTGCGTCCGCGCGGTGAAGAACACATCCATGACCTCGCCGTAAATATCGGTCTGACGCTGGCGATGGGCGGCGTTGCCGATCCGCACCGGCCGGCTGCCGCCGTAGCCCGGGAGCCAGGGCACCTCGTATTCGGCCAGCCGGCGCTCGCCGGCGATGCCGTACATGATCTGCACGTCGGCGGGCGAGCCGGCGACCGCGCGCAGCAGCCACTCGCGCCAGGCCTTGGCCTCGTCGACATAACCCGCCAGAAGGAAGGCGAACAGCGTGAAGGTCGCGTCGCGCAACCAGCAATAGCGGTAATCCCAGTTGCGGCTGCCGCCGAGCTTTTCCGGCAGCGACGTCGTCGGCGCGGCGACGATCCCGCCGGTCCGCGCATAGGTCAGCGCCTTGAGCGTGAGCAGCGAGCGCAGCACGGCGTCGTACCATTCGCCGCTGGCGCTGCGGTCGCAGCGCGCGCTCCATCCGCGCCAATAGGTTTCGGTATCGTCCAGCGCCGCCGTCGGATCGAGCGCCGCCGGTTCGGGGTCGTAGGATCGGCACCAGGCGAGCGTGCACGGCACCGTGTCGCCGGCGTGGACGCTGAATTCGCCGACCGTCGTCTTGTCGCGACCCTTGAGCTCCACCGCCGTCCTCAGGACGATCGCATCCGGGCCGGCGACCGCGCGCAGGCCGTGCGCGCGGCGCCGGACCCAGGGAACGACGCTGCCGTAGTCGAAACGGAAGATCGCCTCGAATTTCATCGGCACGCTGCCGCGGTCGCCGCGCACGATGCGCATGACCTCGACGGCGTCGCCCCGAGGCCGCGGCATGAAATCGATCAACGTGACGGCGCCGCTGTCGCAGACGAACTGCGTCTCGAGCACCATCGTATCGCCGCGGTAGCGTCGCTCGACGCGGCGCGGCGGCTCGCGCGGCGCGATGAGCCAGCGCCCGTTGTCGGGCGTGCCGAGCAGCGCGGCGAAGCACGCGGCCGAATCGAAGCGCGGAAGCGGCAGCCAATCGATCGACCCGTCGCGGCCGACGAGCGCTGCCGTCGCGCAATTGCCGATCAGCGCGTAATCCTCGATCCGTTTGGCGGGATTGTTCGGCTCCGTCATCGGGAGGAGCACCGTCGACCGGCGCCGCGGAGGATGTCAAGCAGTACGCCGCCGGCGCCCGACCGGCGACGACGCCGGCTCGCCGGGCGATCACGCCCGCTAATGGCGCGGCTTGAGTCGGTTCAGCATCTCGACCAGCCGCGGCGGCAGCGGCTCGGCGGAAATGCGGCCGTAGAGATGGCGGAGCGCCGCGGCGATGCGGTCGGCCTTGAATCGCGTCGTTCTCGGCCGTTGCAGGCTAGGGACGGTCGAGGTCGGGCGCTCCTTGTCGCGGGACATCGCCATCGGCATATCGGCCCGGCTCAACCTTCACATCGGCCTGCGGGGCCGCGTCGGGCCGGATCTGCAGCCGCATCGGCGGAACGCAAGCCGGACCGACCGCCCCCTGCCGGAGCGGCACCGCCCACGCTGTCATCGGATCGCCGGCCGCCCGCCATCCTTTGCATGCCCTGCGCTCTGACATAGAAACGGCGCCGCCGCGCGGTTGGTTCAAATCCGGTCAGCCGCGGGCCCGCCGCGTGCGGGCCGGGTGACGGGACCTCGGCCGCTTGCCGGCGCGGGCCGGCAGGCGCACGACGGTGCCGCCGCCGGCGGGGACCGGACCACGGCGCCCGAGGCTGGCTTTGAGGGCGGCCATCAGATCGACCACCTTGGTGTCGCGCGGCGGTTCGGGAGTCGGGACCGTCCTGCCCTTCGCCCGCGCGTCGATCAGCTCGCGCAGCGCCGTCTCGTAGCGATCTTCGAACTCAGCGGGCGCGAACCGGCCGCCGGTCTGCTCGATGATGCGCGCGGCGATATCCACCATCGCTCGATCGGCGCGGACCGCCGGAATTGCGTCGAAGATCTCCTTGTCGCTGCGGATCTCCTGGGGGTGGCGCAGCACCTCGACCAGCATGCCCTTGCCGCGCGGCGTGATGGCGACGGTGCGCTCGCGATGCGACATGACGAGGCGGCCCAAGGCCGCCTTGCGGTGCGCGCGCATCGCCTCGCGTATGACGGTGAATGCCTGCTCGCCGCCCTTTTCGGGAGCGAGGTAATAGGGGCCGTCGAGATAGACCGGATCGATGCTGTCGCGATCGACGAACTTCTCGATGTCGATGGTCTTGGTCGACGGCAGGCGGATATTCGCGAGCTCGGCCTCTTCGACGGTGACGTACCGGCCTTTGTCGATCTCGTAGCCGTGAACCAGGTTGCGGCGCTCGACCTCGCCGACATCGGGATCGTAGGGCCGCATCTGGATCCGGTTCATCGTTTCGGGGTTGAGCAGGTGGAACGAAACCATGCGCGCCTGCGTCGTCGCGTTATAGAGCGCGACGGGACACGAGACCAGCGACACCTTGAGGTGGCCTTTCCAGGACGGGCGATATGCCATGGCAGTCTCCCGATGGTTCAGTCGATGCCGAGCGCCTTGAAGGCGCGCGCGGGAATGGTCTGGTGCGAACGGTAGAGCGCCCGCCACGGGTCGCGTCGTGCGGCGAGGAGCGGAGGCACCGTCGCGACCGTGAATCGGCGCGGGTCGAGGCGAGGCTCGACCTCCTTCCACGCGAGCGGCATCGCCACCGGCGCGCCGGGGCGCGCACGGGCGCTGTATCCGGCGACGGCCGTCGCGCCGCGGGCGTTGCGCAGGTAATCGATGAATATCCTGCCGGTGCGCGAGCGCTTCGTCGGCGTTGCCGTGAAGCGCGCGGGATCGCCGCGCGCGAACGTCTCGGCCAGGGCCCGCGCGAAAGCCTTCAGGTCCGGCCAGGCAAGGCCGCGGCGCAGCGGCACCACCACGTGCATTCCCTTGCCGCCCGTGGTCCTGGCGAAGGCGGCGAGATCGAAGCCCGCCAGCATGTCACGCATGGCGATCGCGGCTTCGACGACAGGCGCGAACCCCACGTCGGGCGCGGGATCCAGATCGAAGGTCATGCGGTCCGGGCGATCGGGGTCGTCGGTACGCGCGCCCCAGGGGTGAATCTCGATCACGCCCTCCTGGACCACGGCGACCAGATCGCGGACGTTTCGCACGACGAGGTATTGCGCCTCGGACCCTTTCTCCCGGATGGCAACGCGCGGGACGGTCTTCATGCCGGTCGCGAAATGCTTCTGGAAAAAGCACGGACCGCCGGCGCCGGTCGGGCACCGCACCAGCGTCAGCGGCCGGTCGACGATCTCGGGCAATATCCAGTCGGCCACCGAACGGTAATATTCGGCGAGCGCCTCCTTGGTGATGGCGGTGCCGGGGAAAATCGCCCGCTCCGGATGCGAGATCACGACGCCCGCGACGGTGCGCTCGGTCCGCCCGGGCCCTCTGTCGAGCGCCGCCGACATCCGCGGCCGCGCGCCAGGCGCTGCGGCGGCTGCGGCGGCTGCGGCGCGCCGGCGCGGCGACGCCGCGACCCGTTCACGACAGACCGCCGAGGGCGGCTTGTCGTCGCGCAGGCCCCTGAACGCGGGCTGGCGCAGCACGCCGTCGCGCGTCCACCCCGAGAACTCGACCTCGCAGACCAGTTCCGGCCGGACCCACACGGCGTTGCCACGGCCGAGCGGCGGCAATGGCCCCTCGATCGGCGGTTTGTCGGCGCGCAGCGCGACCAGCCGCGAGGCCAGGTCCCGCAACGAGCCGCGATCGAAGCCGGTGCCGACGCGGCCGGCATAGCGGAGGCGCTCGCCCTCGTAATAGCCAAGAATCAGCGAGGCGAAGCCGACGCGGCCCGAGCGTTTGGGCGGGGTATAGCCGCAGACGACGAATTCCTGGCGCGCGAAGCATTTCGCCTTGAGCCAGTCGCTGGTACGGCCTTCGACATAGGGCCGATCGGCGCGCTTGGACACGATTCCTTCGAGGGCGAGATCGCAGGCATGGGCGAAGACATCGGGACCCGCGGTGCGCAAATGCTCCGAATAGCGCAGCGCGCCGCCTTTCGGTGCCGCGGCAAGCAACCGCTCGAGCAGCGATTTGCGGTCCATCAGCCTTGCGCCGCGTAAATCGTAGCCGCCGAGATACAGCAGATCGAAGACGATATAGACCAACCGGTTTCCGCGTTTGGCGCTAAGGGCCGCCTGCAGCGCGCCAAAGCTCGAGACCCCGCGCTCGTCGAAGACCGCAATCTCGCCGTCGAGCGCGAGATCGCCGTCCGGCAGCGCCCCGACGGCCGGTGCCAGAGCGCGGAAGCGATCGGTCCAATCCTGGCCGCTGCGGGTGAAAAAGCGCACTTCGCCGCCGCGGCGCCGGCAATAGGCGCGATAGCCGTCGATCTTGATCTCGTGCAGCCAGTCGCCGGCTTTGGGCGGCGTATCGACCGCAACGGCCAGCTGCGGCGCGACGAACGCGGGCAGCGGGTCGCGGCGCGCGCCGGCGACGCGCGACGGTTCGAGCGCCTCGACCGTCGCCCGGCTCGTGCCCGGCGACGCCGCCGCAATCGGTGGACGCGGCCGCTCCGCCGACCCACGGCCGCCGCGTTTCGCGCCGACGATCCGATCCATGGTCCGGCCGCTCGCGACGCTGGTGGTGAACCGCACGGTCGGCGCATCGCCCGCTCCGGGCCGCGCGTAACGATCGTTCTCCTTGATCAGCAACCAGTTGTCGCGGCCCCGCTGCGCCGCGTGGCCGCGCATGCGTACCAGCAGCCACCGCCCCTTCAAGCGCCTGCCCTTGAGCACGAACCTCAGCTTGCCGGCGGCATAACCCGCCCCGGCGTCGCCAATCGGCTCCCACGTGCCGCGGTCCCACACCATCACCGTTCCGCCGCCGTATTCGCCCGCCGGCACGACGCCTTCGAACGCGCCGTATTCCAGCGGGTGGTCCTCGACATGGACGGCCAGGCGGCGATCGGCGGGATCGAGGCTCGGCCCCTTCGTCACCGCCCAGCTTTTGAGCACGCCGCCGAGCTCGAGCCGGAAATCGTAATGGAGCCGCGTCGCCGCGTGCTTCTGGACGACGTAGGCATGGCCGCCGGCTTTGCGCACCCTGCCGCGCGGCTCGGGGGTATGCCCGAAATCCCGCCGGGCGGCATAGCGGGCAAGCGAGCCCGCTCCGCGACCCGGCGCGGCGCGTGTTCGGGAATCGCGGGGCATGTCAGTGGATCGTCAGACCGTAGACCAGGACCACGGCGAGAACCGCGAGCACGATCGAGATCGCCCAGAGGGTGCGCATGGTGCCGCTCGGCCGCCCGTCTTCGCCGGCGACCCGGGAGTCCGCCGCCGACAGTACGCCGCGCTCGATCTCGTCCTTCAACCCGCCGACGGTCATTGCAAAGTCTCCAGCTCGGACAGGCGGCGGCAGGTCTGGGCGCTGCGCGCACAGGCGGAGACACAGGCGTCGCCGTCGTTTTCATCGAGGCAGCGGGCGCACTCGGCAGCACACCGCTCTCCGAGCTCAGCGCACAACACCACAAGCGGCCGGTTGACCCGCGCCGGATAATCGGTCAGCGACGATGCGAGCAGGAAATTGACTTCGGCGCAATCGAGCAGCAACGTCCGGAATCGAGCCGCCTCGATGCCGTAGCCTCGTTCGAGTGCCGCCTCGAGCGCAAGACAGGCGCGATGGCACGTCCGGCACCTCGCGATACAATCTTCGCGCTCGAGCCGCTCGAACGTTTCGAAGAGATCGCCGTCGCGTGCGCCGATGTCGCTTCGCAGCATGAATTCGCTCCCGCCACGTCGCCGCCACAAAACGGAGGGCAGCTTCGGTAGCGATGAAACTAGTGCCAAAAAGCCGGGTTCCCGCATTGATCGAGATCAAGATCGGGGTGGAATAAGGCGCACCCACCGGGGAAAGCGGCCTCTCCGGGCCAGGCGGATGCGCCGGCCCGGTCAGGCGCCGGCAATCGCGCGGCCGGCTTCCTGGTCGATCGTGCGTCGGAAGAGCGCGCGATCGATCGCGTCTTCGACGACGCGGCTGTCGCGCAGGTCATCGATTCCGAGAACGGCGGTATCGCGGCGACGCAGCGCCGGCGGACGGCCCCCTAGAAAGACGACGGGCGTGCCCCGGCCTTCGAGCATGGCGCGCACCGGACCGATCCCGCCCATGCCGCGATGCAGATGGGCGACGATCAGATCCGGGTGCCGGCGCTGCGCCAATGCCGCCGCGCGCCGCGTGTCGGACGCCACGCCGATCAATCGATGGCCGGTTTGATTGATCAGAACGGCAAGATCGTCGGCCAGCGGCTTGCGGTCTTCGATGACCAGTATCCGCGCAATGCAGGCTTCGCGCAGCGCCGCACGGGCCGCGGCGAGCCTCCGTCGCGCCTCGGTTTCGGGCAAGGCGAGGATGGCGGCCGCTCGTACGAGCGAAAGCCCCTCGAGTAAGGCGAGCAGCGTCAGCCGCCGGTCGATCGGCCGCAGCCCCAGCACCGCGCGCGCCAGATTGCCGCCGAATTCCATGTCGGCCGGACATTCGTCTTCAAGGCCGCATGCATCGATGGCGTCGTGCAGCAACTCGAATAGCTGCGCGGCAGCCTCGCGGCGCATGTCGAGGCGCTCGGGCTCTTCGAAGAGGGTTTCGAGGCACAATTCGACATAGCGGTCGCCGGCGCGCGACGAGCCCGTCACCGCCGCGGCATAGCGGCGCAGCCGCGGCAGACAGGGACGAATCCTCTCGGCGAGTGCCTTCATAGTGCCGCACGGCCTGCTTGCGACGATGAAACGGCGCGCTGGCGCCATCACACCACGGGGGCGCTGCCGCGGGTGTGAGAAAGCTGTGTTCCGCTGTTCACGACTGCGATATCGGCGTGAATACGCGCACGCCGTTCGAACCGGCGACGATCGCCTCCGTTGCCAGCCCGAGAAAGAGGCCGCAATCGACGATGCCGGGAACGGCGGCCAGATGCGCGGCGAGAGCCGCCGGATCGGCGACGGCACCCCAGCTGGAATCGGCGATGAGCAGGCCGTCGTCGGTGACGAAATCGCGGTCGCCGATCTGGCGAACGGTTCCGGCGGCGCCGAGCGCCGCGAGCCGCGCCAGCACCAGCTCGCGGGCGAACGGCAGCAGCGCCACCGGCAGCGGAGCGCGGGTGCCGAGCTGGTCGACCAGCTTGCTCTCGTCGGCGATGACGATGAATCGCCGGCTCGCGCGCGCAACCAGCTTCTCGCGCACCAGACTGCCGCCGCCGCCCTTGATCAGGTTGAGCGTACGGCGTTCGATCTCGTCCGCGCCGTCGATTGCGACATCGATCGGGCGGCCGTCGAGCGGCACCAGCGGAATGCGGTACTCGCGCGCGAGCGCCGCCACGCGTTCCGAGGTCGGAACGGCCGCAATCCTGAGGCCGCCGGCGATCCGCCGCGCCAGCGCCGCGAGCGCAAATTCGGCGGTGGTGCCGCTGCCCAACCCGACCGTCATGCCCTCGGCGACCCCGGCGACGGCATGCTCCGCCGCCTCGCGCTTCCAGCCGTCGAGCTTTTCCCGCCGATACCGCATGCGTCGCCTTGCCGGCGATGGTGACGCGTTTCGCGTCGGCCGTCGACTCTCCCTCGGCGTCAGCCGCCGCGCTGACGGCGCACCGGAACGCCGGCGCGTGCCAGTTCGCTGCCGAGCCTGCCCGCCAGCCACAGGCCGAACATGCGCAGATCGCTCACCAGCGACCACAGGGGATGCCTGAAGGTGACCGGCCGGTTCTTCTCGAACGCGAGGTGCGCGAACCACGCCGGGACATAGCCGGCGACGACTGCCGCGCCGACCAGCCATGCGCTGCCCGTCGCCGCGCCGCCGGCAAGACAGATCAGCGCCGCGGCGGTTCCGAAAAAATGCCAGTATCGGGTGTCGGCGCGGCTGTGCTCGCGAAGATAGTGCGCCCAGAATTCGCCGTAGCCGTCGAAATGTCCGCAGCGCTGATGCGCCGGCCGGGTGACTTTGCGATCCATGGCTCGCTATCACTATAGGAAATCGCGATGGCGGGCCGCCAGGGTCCATCGCCGCCCCGTTGCCTTCAATCTGCCAAAATCGCGGGCATCATTCGAAGCGGGCGTCCGGCCCGCGCGCCGGCGCCATGCCGTTCGCGACGGAGGCCCCGATGAAGCATGCAGCCCTTGCCTTGATCGTCACCATCGCCTGGTGTGGCAGTGCGCAGGCGCAGGCATGGCCGAACGCCGCGCCGTCGCCCTACGGCGCAGCCACCGCGCCGCAGCCGGCGGTAACGGCGCCCGCCTCGAGCAACGCCGCCGAGCCGGGGCGGGCGGGCGGCAGCGTCGGGCTTGGTGCGCCGCCGCATGCGCTCGGCTCCGGTTCGCCGGCCGCGCCCGTGCCGGGCCCGAAGGAAGCGTCGATTTCGCCCGCGCCGCCGGTGGCCGACCTCGACAATCCGGAGGCCGTGCGCGCAACCACCGCCCTCAACATCCTCGAAGCCCAGGGCTATGCGGCCTTCAGCGATTTCCGCGCGAATGGCGGGACCTTCACCGCGCTGGTGAACGACGGCGGCCGGCAGTTCCGCGTTGTGATCAATCCGGACACCGGGCAAATCTCGCGCCAATAGGCCCCGATCGACTGGCGGCTGGGACACCATCGGCGTATCATGGCCGCATTCGCACGGACCATGGCACGAACGCAATCGCTGCCGACCGCTGCCGTCGTCATTTTCGCCGCCGCGCTATGCGCGCCCGCCGGGCCGGCGCATGCGGAGACTCAGATTTACGAATATGCCGTCGAGCACCCGACATTCGGAGATATCGGTACCTATACGAATGTCGTCGAGCAGATGGGCGATCGCGCGCATGTCGAGAGCCGGCTCCACGTCGCCTTGCGGCTGCTCGGCTTCACCGTGTACGAGCAGGACGCGACCCGAAGCGAAGATTGGCGGGACGGCCGTCTCGTCGCCTTCCACGGCGTCACCACGACAAACGGCAAGAGCTTCGCGGTCACCGGTCAGGCGCGCGGCAATCGTTTCGTGATCACCACGCCCGACGGAACGACGCTGGCGCCGGCCGGCGTGCGCCCCTCCAATCCCTGGTCGCCTCGCGTGCTCGATGCGCACGTGATGATGTCGACCAAGACCGGCAAGATCGAGGACGTTCATATCACCGGCGGCGACCTGAGGCCGGTGACGTTCGACGGCAAGACCCGCCTGCTCCATCAGTATTTCGTCGAAGGCCGCAAGCGCGGCGTTGTCTGGCTCGACGATCACGGCGTTCCGGTCGCGTTTCGCGTCTGGGAGCAGGGCACGCCGATCGAGCTCGTCCTGACGTCGCGGCCGATACCTCTCAGCCAGACCGCTATGGCCCCGCCGGCGCGCCCGGGCCACGAGTGACGCGGGTTCGTTCGCGCACGGCTCCGCAATCCGGCCTGTCGTCATCCGCATTGTTCGGCTTCCACATGGTGCGAGAGCGGCAATGAAAATTTTCGCCGTCCATCCCGGTCCGCTCATGTATTCGAAGGTGTTCCTTCGCCTCGAGCCGCTCGGGCTCGAACTGGTCGCGGCGGCGGCGCGCCGCGCCGGGCATGACGTCCGGCTCATGGATCTGCAGGTCGACAGCCACCGCGATTATTTCCGCGTTGTCCGCCGCTGGCGGCCGCATCTCATCGCCCTCTCGTGCAATTATCTCGCCAACGTTCCCGAGATCGTCGACCTGGCGAAGCGCAGCAAGGAGATTCTGCCCGGCTGCTTCGTCGTCGTCGGCGGGCATAGTGCCTCGTTTACCGCCGCCGCCATCCTGCGCCACGGCAAAGGCCGGATCGATTGCGTGCTCAAGGGCGAAGGCGAGACCGGCATGACGAATCTGCTGGCCGCGCTGTCGGCCGGCGCGCCGCTCGACGGCGTGCCCGGCGCCGTCACGACGGACGGCGAAGGGCCGCCGCCGGCATTCGTGGAAGATCTCGATGCGCTCACGCCGGCGCGCGATCTCGTCCGCCGCCGGCGCAAGTACTTCCTCGGAACGCTCGATCCCTGCGCGTCGATCGAGTTCTCGCGCGGCTGCCCGTGGGATTGCGCATTCTGCAGCGCCTGGACCTTCTACGGGCGGAGCTATCGGCTGCGCAGCCCGGCCAGCATCGTCGCCGACCTGTCCGCGATCCGCGAGGACGGCGTGTTCATCGTCGACGATGTCGCCTTCATCCAGGCGGAGCACGGGTTCGCCGTCGGCGAGGCGGTCAAGCGCGCGGGAATCCGCAAACGCTATTACCTCGAAACGCGCGGCGACGTGCTGCTGCGCAACCGCGAGGTGTTCAAATTCTGGAAAGCGATCGGCCTGCGCTACATGTTCCTCGGCCTCGAGGCTCTGGACGAGGACGGCCTCCGCAGGTACCGCAAGCGCGTGCCGCTCGGCCGCAACTTCGAGGCGCTCGAGTTCGCCCGCTCGCTCGACATCAACGTGGCGATCAATCTCATCGCCGATCCGGACTGGGATCACGAGCGTTTCGCCACCGTCCGGCAATGGTGCCTCGAGGTGCCGGAGGTCGTGAACATCAGCGTCAATACCCCGTATCCCGGCACCGAGACGTGGCACACGGAATCGCGGCGTCTCTCCACGCGCGACTATCGCCTGTTCGACATCCAGCACTCTGTGCTGCCGACCAGATTGCCGCTCGCGGAGTTCTACCGCGAGTTGGTCGAGACCCAGCAGGTCCTCAACCGCAAGCACCTCGGATGGGGGGCGTTGACCGGAGCGTTGAAGCTTTCGGCTGGGCTTCTCGTCAAGGGACAGACCAACTTCATCCGCAGCCTCTTCAGCTTCAATCGTGTCTACCGGCCCGAATTGCTTCTGGCCGATCATCGCCGCGCGACCGATTACGAGATCGACCTGCCGCCGCCGTCGCGCAGCCGCGTTCCCGCGATGTCGCTCTATCTCCACAAGACCCGCGGGCGCGCCGACCGGGCGATCGACGAGACCACCGAGCGGTTCGTCGACGCGACGCGTGCGACCGCAGCGCCCTAGCCTTCGCCGCCGCAAACTCCGATACTGTGCCGCCCTACGCAAGCAACGGAGGCGTGCGTGGACATCTACTCTGGTCCCGTCTTCGAGATGGCGCGGCAGCAATTCCACACCGTCGCGGATCATCTCGGCATTCCTCAGAACGAGCGCGACCGACTGCTTTATCCCAAGCGCGCGATCACCGTCGCCGTGCCGGTAAACATGGACGACGGGCGTACGCGCGTGTTCACCGGTTATCGCGTGCAGCATCACCTGACGCTCGGCCCCACCAAGGGCGGCACGCGCTTCGCGCCGCAGCTCGATCTCGGCGAGGTCGGCGCGCTGGCGGTCTGGATGAGTTGGAAATGCGCCCTTGTCGGGCTGCCGTACGGCGGCGCCAAGGGAGGCGTCGCCTGCGATCCGCGCGCCCTGTCGAAGCGCGAGCTCGAAGCGGTATCGCGCCGCTACATGCAGGAAATGATCCCCTTCGTCGGGCCGCACACCGACATCATGGCGCCCGATCTCGGCACCAACGAGCAGGTCATGGCCTGGTTCATGGACACCTACTCGATGCACCAGGGGCATGCCGTGGCGGAAATCGTGACCGGCAAGCCGGTCGGGCTCGGCGGAACGGTCGGGCGGCGCGAGGCGACCGGACGAGGCATCGCCTATCTCGTCGCGCGCGCGCTCGAGGCGATCCGGCTCAGGGCGGGGGAAGCGACGGCGATCGTCCAGGGCTTCGGCAATGTCGGCTCGGTCGCGGCCGCGACGTTGGCGAGGCGGATGGGACTCCGGATCATCGGCCTCGCAGATCACACCGCGGCCTACTACGATCCGCGCGGCCTGCCGCTCGACGCGCTCGAAGCGCACGCTCGGGCGCACGGCGGGCTGCTCGCCGGCTGGTCGCAGGAGGCCGCGATTGACCGCGACGAGCTGCTGACCCAGCCGTGCACCGTCCTGGTACCCGCCGCCGTCGAGCGCGTCATCACGGAGAAGAACGCCGGCCGCCTCCGGTGCCGCATCCTCGCGGAAGGAGCCAACGGTCCGACCACGCCGGCGGCCGACGCCATCCTCGATCAACGTCAGGGCGAGATTTTCGTCGTCCCCGACATCCTGTGCAATTCGGGCGGCGTCGTCGTCTCTTATTTCGAATGGGTGCAGGACCTTCAGCAGCTGTTCTGGACCGAAACCGAGGTGAACCACCGCCTCGAGCAGATTCTCGAGGCGGCCTTCCAGCAGGTGACGCGACGCGGACGCAACGACCGCATCTCGAACCGCACCGCCGCCATCGCCCTCGGCGTCGAGAAAGTCCGCGCCGGCAAGCAGCTCCGTGGCTTGTTCCCGTGAGCCCGGCGTGACCGCGACCGTCATCGACAGCCTGGTGACGTTCGCCGTCACCATCGATCCGATCGGCGTTGCGGTGATCTTTGCCGCGCTCACGCACGATTGGAGCCGCCAAGAGCAGCGGGACGCCGCGCTGCGCGGCATCGCGGTGGCTGCGATTCTGATGCTGATCTTCGCGCTGGCGGGAGCGCCGCTGCTCCAGGCTCTCGGCATCTCGCTCGCCGCCTTCCACATCGCCGGCGGGATTCTGCTGTTCCTGCTGGCGATCGACATGGCGTTCGCGCGGCCGTCCGGCATCCACACACCGACGCCGCCCGAGCGCGAGGAGGTCCGGCGCCGCGACGACGTGGCGGTTTTCCCGCTGGCGTTTCCGCTGCTCGCCGGGCCGGGCGCGCTGACCTCGGCGGTGCTCCTGGTCGGCCGGGCGCCGACGCCGCTGGCGATGGGTGCGGTCATCGGCGCGCTTGCGGCGGTGTTGATTCTAACGCTCGCCGCGCTGCTCTATGCGTCGCGGTTGTCGCATTTTTTGGGGATTACCGGCGCCAACGTCATCAGCCGCGTCCTGGGACTGGTTCTGGCGGCGCTCGCCGCGCAATTCGTGCTCGACGGTTTGGCGACGAGCGGCCTGCACCTTTGACCCGGCGACGGACCGGGAACCCGGCGACGGACGCCGCGTTGACAGAGCGTGACGGCGCACGGGACGGCCACGGTGCCCGACGACACTCACGCGGAGACACGCGCGGACGCACCCGCCATGGAAAGGCGGCGGCAACGCTTGCCGCTGCGTGACCTCGGTGTCTGGGTTGCGCCGTGGTTCGTCGGCGCCTTGCTCGGCGGCGTGACACTCCTCGGCCTGCTGACCGCAAGCCACGCGCCGACCGGCGACGCCTATGCCGCCGGCTTGGTCGCCGCGGCGCTCGGCTTCATCGCCCTCATCTGGCTGGTGAAGCGTTCGATCGACGGGCCGGTACGCAGTCCGTCGCCCGGCGTCTTCGTCGAACGCCTGGACTCGCTGTTGCTGTTGATCGCGCTGCTGACGGCCATCGGCATCGGCGGCCTCTTCCTGGCCGCCTACACCCGAGGACCGACGGAGATCGCCGGCTACGCCCTGTTCGCCGTCTGCGTCCTGATGGTCGCCGGGAACGTCAAGCACTATTACGATCGAACGGCTTCCCGGCGATCCGGCGACGGCGGCGCGCTCCGCTAGAGGCGCTCCGGCAGGGGCTTGGCTAGAGGCGCTCCGGCAGGGGCTTGCCCGCGGTCTCCGGCAGCATCAGCGTCGCCAGGAAGCCGACGACGTAGGTGAAGCTGAACGCCACCGCCATGTTGCCGTAGCCACCAAAATTCGCGATCAGCGTTCCGGCGATCATCGGCCCAATGAAGGCGATGAAGCGCGGCGCGTTGAACGCGAAAGCGACGCCGGTGGCGCGCACCGATGTCGGGAACAGCTCGGGCAGCCAGACCGGCATCCATGAGTACTGGCCGAGGGTGAAGAACCCGTTCACCGCCGCCGCCAGCAGCAACAGGTTGAGATCGTGCGTCCACAAGAAGAGCACCGGCGTCATCAGCAGCGAAAACGCGTAGAACACCAATACCACCGGCTTGCGGCCGTAAATGTCGGCGAGGAATCCCAAGCCGACGTAACCGACGATGGCCGCGGCGTTATAGGCCATGCCCGTGTATCCCGCCCAGACCGGGCCCGGCAGGCCGGCCTTGGCGGCTACCGACGCGACATAGGGCGGCACGAAGCTCGCGATCGCCCACCACGCAAGCGTCGTCGACAGCGACATCAGGAACGTCGCCACCAGGCGCCGCCGCACCGGCGGATCGGCGAACAGTTCGATCAAGGTGAAGCGCGTCAACGCATGGTCCGCGGCATCGAGCTTGCCGCCGCCCTTCTTGCGCTCTGCCGCTGCCTTGCGGCGCTGGTCGGTGCGCTCCCAGACTGCGGATTCCGGAATGCCGCGCCGGATCCACAGCGTGACCAGGCCGGGAATCACGCCGATGAGATACATGAATCGCCACGCATTGGGACCGTGCGGCCCGACGAAGACCCAGATCAGCGACGCCACGAAGAAGCCAATGCCGAGGCCGCACTGCATGAGGCCGGCGCCGCGGCCGCGCGCCTTGTCGGGCCACAGCTCGGCGGTGATCGAAGTGCCGGTCGCCCATTCCGAGCCGATCGCCACGCCGACGATGAAGCGCAGCACGGCGAACGATTCCCAGCTCCAGGCAATCGCGCTCAGACCGGTCATCAGCGAATAGGCGAGGATCGCCAGCATCATCGTGCGCTTGCGGCCGATGTAATCGGCGAGGATGCCGCCGATCATGCCACCGATACCCCAGCCGAGCAGCGTGGTGGCGATGATGAATCCGGCATACGCCGGGATGCGCGCGTACTGGCTCGGCTCGAGCAGCTGGTGAAGCGCGACCCCGATCGTCAGGATCAGCGCATAGAGCTCGTAGCCGTCGAACAGCCAGCCGAGATTGGTGGCGAACAGCGTGTTCCACTGGCTGCGATTGAGCGAGCGGTACCACGGAACCGAGACATCGGCGTTGATGGCCATCACGATCCTCCCCTGGTGGGGCGGTCATTCAGCCGCTCTTGCGCTTACGCGCTGCGACCCTGACCGCCTCGATGATTTCCGGATAGGCGCCACACCGGCACAAGTTACCAGAAAGATAATGCCTGATCTCGTCCTCGCTGGGATCCGGGATTTCGTCCAGCAATTGCTTGGTCATCAACACGAATCCCGGGGTGCAAAAGCCGCATTGGAACGCGCCGCATTCGAGGAACGCCTCCTGCACCGGATCGAGTCGCTCCCCGGCCGCGAGGCCTTCGATCGTCTCCACCCGGGCGCCGTCGGCTTTGGCGGCGAGGAACAGACAGCCCGAAACCGCACGGCCGTCGACCACGACCGTGCAACAGCCGCACAGGCCCTGGCCGCAGCTCTCGCGCGCGCCGAACAGGCCGAAACGCCCGCGCAGCAACTCGACCAGCGTCTCGTGCGTGGCGATCTCCGCGGCGACCGCCCGGCCGTTGAGCGTGAACCGGATGCGGCGGATCCCGCTCATCGGCCGCGTTCCGCAAGCGCGCGATAGACCGCCTCCGGCGTCAACGGCAACTCCATCAGCCGCACGCCGATTGCGTCGTCGATGGCGTTGGCGATCGCGGGTGAAACCCCGAAGGTCCCGGTTTCGCCGACGCCTTTGGCGCCGAATGGGCCGCTGCGATCCGCGTTGGCGACGGCCTCGCTTTCGATTCGCGCCGGCAGGTCGCGCATGCCCGGAATCTTGTAATCGGCGAGATTGGGATTGAGCAGCTGGCCGCCGGCGAACTCCATCCGCTCCTGCATGGTGAACCCGAGCTGCATGATGGAGGCGCCCGACAACTGCGTCTCGACGAGGCGCGGATTGATCGGCGTGCCGGCGTCGGCGACGTTGATCAGGCGCAGGATGCGCACATGGCCGGTCTCGGTGTCGACCTCGACCTCGGCGCCGGTGCCGCCGACCATCCAGAACGGCGTCGCGTTCGGTGTCAGGCCGGTATCGTGATCGGGCGAGGTGTAGCTCGGCACGAAGCTGCCGACGCCGACGATATTCCCTGCCTGCATGCCGTATTTGCGGCGGAAGAGCTCCGGCAGCGGCACGTTGCTGCCCGGCGGCAGGCCGAGCTCGGCCTTGAGCGCTTCGACCTTGGCGCGCGCGTTCTCGGCCGCGCGCCTGACCGCATGCCCCATGTGATAGGTCGAGCGCGAGCCCAGCGTCGCCATGTCGTAGGGCGTGACGTCGGTGTCGGGATGGACGACGCGGACGCTTTCGGCCGGGATGTCGAGCACCTCGGCGGCGATCTGCGCCATCGCCGTGTCGGAGCCCTGCCCCATATCGACGGTGCTGCAATAGAGGGCGCAGCTGCCGTCGGCATAGATGTTGAAGATCGCACCCGAGGTGGTCGGCGCGATCGAGGCCTTGAAGCCGACGGCGATGCCGCGGCCGCGCCGAAGGGTGCCCTGCCCGCGATCGAACGGCCGGCCCCAGCCGAGGCGTTCGACCAGGCGATCGAGCACCTTGGCGGCGGCGACGTCCCGCACGATCGTGCCGGTGGCCTGGGGCCGGCCGTCGCGCAGCAGATTGCGGCGGCGGAATTCGACCGGATCGATGCCGAGCGCCCGCGCCACCATGTCGGTGTGGCTCTCGTAGGCCCAGACCAGCTGGGGGATGCCGAAGCCGCGCAGCGCGCCGGCCGGCGGGCGGTTGGTATAAAGCGCATAGGAATCGATCGACACATTGTCGATGTCGTAAGGGCCGGCGGCGGTGAAGCCGGATTTCTGCGTCACGCGCGGGCCGATATCGGCATAGGCGCCACCGTTCCACCACACCTCGCATTCGCGTGCGGTGATGCGGCCTTCCTTGCTGACGGCGCTCTTGATGCGGAAGGTGGAGGGATGCTTGGTGACGGTGAAGAACAGCTCGTCCATGGCGAGCGAGACCTTGACCGGACGCCGCGTCAGCAGCGCCAGCGCCGCGACCAGCGCCTCGAGCTTGATGTAGAGCTTGGCGCCGAAACCGCCGCCGAGGAACGCGGTCTTGACCCGGACCCGGTTTTCCGGCCAGCCGAGCAGTCGCGCGATCTCGATCCGCACGAAGGACGGACTCTGCGAGGCGGTGTGGATGGTGAGCGTGCCGTCGCCCGGCTCCGCCGCCGAGACGAAGGGCTCGAGCGGCGTATGCATCACCGGCTGGGTGCGGAAGGTGTGCTCGAAGACTTGCGCCGCCTCGGCGAAAGCCTTCTTCGCGTCGCCGCGGCGCAGGCGGAAATCGAGCGCGACATTCGTGCCCTTGCGGCCTTCGAGATGCTTGAGATCGGGGAAGGTGCCGGCGGGCCTGAGGACATCATGCACGATCGCCGTCGAGGTCATCGCCTCGACCTCGTCGGTCACCGCCGGAAGCTCGTCGTATTCGGCGACGATGAGGCGCGCCGCCTCCTCGGCGACGTGCGGGTCCTCGGCCAGAACCACCGCGACCGGCTCGCCGACATGACGCACCTTGTCGATCGCCAGGATCGGCTGGTCGTGGAACGCCGGGCCGTAATAGGGATTCGGAATCACACGGCGAACGTCGTCGCTCGTGACCACCGCATGGACGCCGGGGAATTGGCGCGCGGCATCGACATCGAGGCGGCGGATGCGGCCGTGCGCGACGGCGCTCCGGAAGATCTTGCCGGACAGCATGCCCGGCACGCGCCAGTTGTGGATGTATTCGGCATGGCCGGTGACTTTGGCGCGGCCTTCGAGCCGCGGCAGCGAACGGCCGATCTGGCCGGATTTGGCCGTTGCGCTCATGCCGTCGCTCCGCCGCGGTCGCGCGCCGCGCGCAGTGCGCGCACGACATAGACCTTCACGAGATGCTTCTTGTAGGCGACCGAGCCGCGTGAATCGCCGACCACCGGGGCCTCGTCGGCTGCGGCTTCGCCGGCGCGCGCCGCCGCGCCGTCGTCGAGCGCGCGACCCGCGATCGTCGCTTCCGCCGCCTCGAGGCGGGTCGGCCGCTCGGTCGCCGCCCCGAGCACGACACGCGGCGAAGCGACCGTGCCGCCGCTGTCCTCCCACGCAACCGCGACGCCGAGCGCCGGCCAGTCGTCGGCCGATCGCGTGGTGCATTTGAGATAGGCGGCGCGCTTACGGCCGAGCGGCGGGATCGCCGCCTCGACGATCAGCTCGTCGCCCTTGCACGCGGTCTCGTAAAGGCCGGTGGTGAAGCCCTCGACCGGCACCGTGCGCTCGCCGCGCGCCCCGGCGAGCACGAGCCGCGCATCGAGCGCGATCAGCACCGGCGGCAGGTCGCTGTGCGGGTCGGCGTGCGCCAAATGGCCGCCGAGGGTCGCAACGTTGCGCACGCGCACGTTCGAAAGCGTCCGCAATGTCTCGGCGATGACGGGAAAGCGACGCCGCATTTCCGCCGAGCGCTCGAGCGCGGCGAGCCGCGCCATGGCGCCGATGCGCGCCGCGCCGTCGGGCCCGACCGCGATCCGCTCCAGGCGCTCGCCGGCGGCGCGCAGGCTGACCAGCCGCTTGGGCCGGAAGAAGCCCGATTTCATCAGCAGCATCAATGCCGTGCCGCCGGCCAGCGGTCGGACCGCGGGATCGTCGGGATCGAGCAGGCCGAACGCCTCGCTGAGCGACGACGGCTCGACCAGATCAAACGGCGTCACGACACCACCGCCAACCGACCGATTTCAGGCGATGGCGCGCGCCGTGACCGTTTCGGTCGCCGCCTCGAGGTCTTCGAGACGGCGCTTCGCCGGCTCGATGCCCCACCCCCAGACCACGACGATCTGGATCACCAGCAGGCCGATCATCATCGCCAAGACGCCGGGAACGCCCCAACGCTGAAAAAGTGCGACCACCAGCAAAGGCGTCACGATGGTGGCGCCGCGGCCGAACATGTTGCAGATGCCGTTGGCCCGGAGCCGGACCTCGGTCGGGAACAGCTCCGAGGTGTAGACGCCGTAGAGGATCGAGGTCAGGACGTAGATGCCGATGATCAGCACGAAGCCGACGCCGAGAACGGCTTCCGGCTGCTTCATGAAGGGATAGATCGCGCCCAGCACGATGCACCAGACCGACCCGCCGATGATGGTGAACCGGCGGCCGAGCCGGTCGGCCGCGAAGGCACCGAGCGCGCAGCCGATGAGCGAGCCGGAGACGATCGCCAGGGTATAGGTCAGCGATTGCGTGACGCTCATCCCCTGCTTGACGAAGAATGTCGGCAGCCAGTTGACGAAGCCGAAGATCAGCGCGTTGATGGTGATCAGCACGACGCTGCCCACGACCATCAGCGGCAGCAGCTTCGGCCCCGCGAGCGAGGCCAGTCGGTAGGCCTCGAGTGGCTTGGCCGGCGCGGGCGACGGCAGCGGCTTGCCGCCCGAGACCTCGTTCTCGATGCGCTTCAAGAGCTCGTCGGCCTCGGCCGTGCGCCCCTGCGTCTCGAGCCAGCGCGGCGATTCGGGCAGGTTCTTGCGCAGGTACCAGACGATCAGCGCGCCGATGCCAGCGACGACGAACAGCGGCCGCCAGCCGAAGCTGGGGATGATCAATCGCGCCAGCACCGCCGTCACCGGCAACCCCGAGACCACGACGAAGGCCATGAACGCCATCCACTTGCCGCGCGTCTGCGGCGGTACGAACTCGGTCATGGTGCCGTAGCCGACAACGATCTCGGCGCCGAGGCCGAAACCCATGACGAAGCGCAGGCCGTTGAGCCAATTGATGTCGGGCGCCGCCGCGGCGGCGAGCGACGCCAAGCCGAAGATCATCAGGTTGAACTGATAGGTGAAGCGCCGGCCGTAGCGGTCGCCGAGAAATCCGGCGGCGAGCGAACCCAGCGTCATGCCGATAAAGGTGAGCGACAGGAACCATCCGTTCTGCGCCAGGGTCGAGAAGCCGGTCTTGACCGTGGTGCCGAGCACCGGTCCGGCGATATAGAGATCGTAGCCGTCGAAGAACATGCCGGCGCCGATCAGCCAGAAGATGCGATAGTGCCATGCCGAGATCGGCAGGCGATCGAGACGAGCGCCGGAACCGGCCAGTGCGGACATTGAACGAGCCCTCCCCCGGGGGAAATTTCTTGTGTGCGGCGGGAACGTCGTGTTCCCTACAACCAACGCTAGCCGAAAGCGCGCGCGATTACCATGCCGCGGTTGGAAAATCCGATGGATTCCGGCATGCAAACCGTCCTCGATGTCGCCGAAGCCGGCACCGGCCGGGCGGTGGTTCTGTTGCATTCGCTGCTGTCGGATCGCGGTGCCTTCGACCGCATCGCGCCGCGGCTCGCGGCGGAGCGGCGGGTCCTGCTGGTCGACCTGCCTGGTTTCGGCCGTTCGGCGCCGGCCGGCCCGCGGCTCGAGGACGTCGCCGACCGGATCGCGGAGAATTTACCGCGCCTCGGCTGCGATCCGAAGACGACCGACGTGCTCGGCAACGGTTTCGGCGGATTTGTCGCGGTGGCGATGGCGGTGCGACACGGATCGAAATTCGACCGCCTGGTGCTGGTCGACACCGGCGCGGCGATCCCGACGGCAGGCAAGCCCGCTTTCGAGACGATGGCCACGCTGGTCGAGACCGGCGGCATGGCGGCCGTGGTCGCCGGCGCGCTGGCGCGCATGTTTCCGGCCGATTTCCTGACCGCCCATCCCGAGATCGCGGCGCAGCGCCGCGCCGCCCTGCTCGCCATGAATCCGCAGCGCTTCGCCGCCGCCTGCCGCGCGCTGGCGGCGCTCGATCTCCGCGCCGCGATCAAGTCCATCCGCAACCCGACACTGGTGGTCGTCGGCCTCAAGGACACCGCGACGCCGCCGGCGCTGTCGCACGAACTCAGCGCCGGTATAGCGGGAGCGCGGCTCATCGAGCTGCCGCATTGCGGACACTCGCCGCACATCCAGGACCCGGAGGGGTTCTGGGCGGCGATCAGGCCGTTCCTGGGCTTGAAAGCCTAGCGCGGCCCGTCGAGAGCGCTCTCGGCGGCGTCGACGATCGCTGCGGCGTCGATGCCATAGGCGCGGTAGAGATCCGGGATATCGCCCGATTGTCCGAAGCGCGACACGCCCAGCGGCTTGATGCGTTGGCCGCGCACGCTCCCGAGCCACGCCAGCGTCAGCGGATGGCCGTCGAGCACGCCGACCAGCGCTGCGTCGCGGCCGAGCGGTGCCAGCAAGCGGGCAATATGGGACTGGCGGCCGCGCGCCTGCCAGTCGGCGTAGAGCCGATCCGGCGACGTCACCACCAGGAGGCCGACGCGCGGATTGCGTTCGCCGAGCCGAGCCGCGGCCTCGATCGCTTCCGGCAAAACCGCGCCCATGGCGACGATCGCCAGCTCGCCGCCGGCCTGCGGCGGCCGCAGCCAGTAACCGCCGGCGACGATCGCATCGCGCAGCGCGTCGGTCATGTCGCGCCGCGGCTGCGCGATCGATCGCGTGGACAGGCGCAGATAGACCGAACCGCCGTCGCCGGCCTGCATGTGGGCGAAGCCCCAAGCCATCGCCGCCTGCAGCTCGTCGACGAAGGCCGGCTCGAAATAGGTGAGCCCCGGCTGGCCCATGCCGATCAGCGGCTCGCTCACCGACTGGTGCGCGCCGCCCTCGGGCGCGAGCGTGATCCCGCTCGGCGTCGCCGCCAGCATGAAACGCGCATCCTGGTAGCAGGCGTAGTTGAGCGCATCGAGGCCGCGCGCCACGAACGGATCGTAGATCGTGCCGACGGGCAGCAGCCGCGCCCCGAACAGAGGCTCCGCCAATCCCAGCGCCGCCAGCAGCAGGAACAGATTGTTCTCGGCGATGCCGAGCTCGATATGCCGGCCCGCCGGCGTGCGCAGCCATTTCTGCGCCGACGGCAGGTGCTGCTCGCGGAACACGTCGGGCCGCGCGATGCGCGCGAACACGCCGGCGTGGTTGACCCAGCCGCCGAGATTGGTCGAAACCGTCACGTCCGGCGAGGTCGTGACGATGCGGCGCGCGAATTCGCCGCCGTCGCGGCCGAGCTCGGTCATGATCCGGCCGAAACCCTCCTGCGTCGACATGGTCTCGCCGATGCGCAGGCCGATCGCCGGCATCGGCAGAACCGGGGCGCGAATGCCCGGCTCCCGCCGCGCCTGCGGCACCGTCGCGAGAAAATCGCGCAGCGCCGCGGCGGGAACGTCGAGGCCGACGTAGGGATCCCATTCCGCGCCCGGCGGGACCGCCTGCGCGGCGCGGAACGCTTCCATCTGCGCCGGCGTCATCAGCCCCGCGTGATTGTCCTTATGGCCGGCGAGCGGCAGGTTCCAGCCCTTGACCGTATAGGCGACGAAGCAATGCGGCGTCTCGTCGTCGCCGGCGGCGTCGAAGGCGTCGACCAGCGACGCCATGTCGTGGCCGGCGAGGTTGGTCATCAGGTCGTGCAGCGCCGCGTCGTCGTGCGCGGCGAGCAGCGCCGATATTCCCGGCTCGCCGCCGAGATCGGCCTCGAGCCGCGCCCGCCACGCCGCGCCGCCCTGGTAGGTGAGCGCGGAATAGAGATCGTTCGGGCATTCGTCGATCCATCGCCTGAGCGTCGCGCCGCCCGGCCGCGCGAAAGCGGCTTCGAGCCGCTTGCCGTATTTGAGCGTCACCACGTTCCAGCCGACGGTGGCGAAGAACTGCTGGATCTTCTGGAACAAGTGATCGTTGACCACGCCGTCGAGGCTTTGGCGGTTATAGTCGATCACCCACCAGAGACGGCGCACGTCCTGCTTCCAGCCCTCGAGCAGCGCCTCGAAGACGTTGCCCTCGTCGAGCTCGGCGTCGCCCATCACCGCCACCATGCGGCCGGGTGCGGTTCCATCGGCGGCCAGGCCATGCAGGCGCACGTAGTCCTGCGTCAGCGCCGCGAACAGCGTCGTGCCGACGCCGAGGCCGACCGAGCCGGTCGAGAAATCGACCGGTGCCGTGTCCTTGGTCCGCGACGGATAGGATTGCGCGCCGCCGAGCGCGCGGAAATTCTCCAACGCGGCGCGACCCTGCCGGCCGAGCAGATACTGGATCGCGTGCAGGACCGGTGCGGCGTGCGGCTTGACGGCGATGCGATCCTCTGGCCGCAGCGCATGAAAATAGAGCGCGGTGAGCAGCGTCACCGCCGAGGCACAGCTCGCCTGATGGCCGCCGACCTTGAGTCCGTCGCGACTGGGGCGGATATGATTGGCGTGGTGGATCGTCCAGGTGCTGAGCCACAGCACCTTGCGCTCGAGCGCATGGAGCAGCGCCAGGCGGTCGATCGCCGCGACCTGCGGCGGCTTTCGCTGGGCGAGGGCCATGGATCAACCCTTAGCGCAGCGCTCGCAGCAAATCATTGCGAAAATGCCAAAGATTGGGCTCCATTTTGCGAGTCCATTGTTCTATGGAGACGAATTTGAGTGAAAGATTGCGTCAATCGGCGCTCGACGCCATCGATCGCCGCATCCTGGCCCGACTCCAGGACAATGCGCGGCTGACCAACGTCGAGCTTGCCGAGGCCGTCGGGCTCAGCCCCTCGCCTTGCCTGCGCCGTGTCCGCGAACTTGAGACATCGGGAATCATCCGCCGCTATGTCGCGCTCATCGACGCGGCAGCGGTCGGGCTGCCGGTCAGCGTCTTCGTCAATGTTTCGCTCGAGCGTCAGGTCGAGAGCGCGCTGCAACGTTTCGAGGCGGCGATCCTCAAGCGGCCGGAAGTGATGGAATGCTATCTGATGACCGGCGACGCGGATTATCTGTTGCGCGTGGTCACCGCCGATCTTTCGGCCTATGAGCGCTTCCTGATCGAGCACCTGACGCGCGTACCGGGCGTCGCCAGCATCAAATCGAGCTTCGCGCTGAAACAGGTGAAGTATCGCACGGCGTTGCCGGTCGAGTAGACTGCCGAGCAGGAGGGCGCGGTGATGCGCTCACGATCCGCCTCACGGAGCGCGGCTTCGCTGATTCCGCGGCATCCGACTATCGGCAGGCTGCGCGCCGCCGCGGCGGCGTGCACCGCGTGTCCGCTCTACGTCAAGGCGACGCGGACCGTGTTCGGCGAAGGACCGGCGCCGGCCGGATTGATGCTCATCGGCGAAACGCCGGGCGACAAGGAGGACAAGGAGGGGCGGCCGTTCGTCGGCCCCGCCGGCAGGTTGCTCGACCGTTGTCTCGCCGAAGCCGGCATCGCGCGCGGCGAGACCTACGTCACCAACGCAGTGAAGCATTTCAAATGGGAGCCGCGCGGCAAGCGTCGGCTGCACAAGAAACCCAATGCGCTCGAGATCGCGGCCTGCAAGCCGTGGCTCGAGGCCGAGATCGCGGTGGTCAAGCCCAGGGTGCTGCTGCTGCTCGGCGCGACCGCGGCGCAGACGCTGCTTGGCCCGACGTTTCGCGTCAGCCGCGAGCGCGGCAGGCCGCTGCGGTCGACGCTGGCACCGTGCGTCATTGCCAGCGTGCATCCCTCGGCGCTGCTGCGCGCGCCCGACGACGAGACCCGGCATCGCGAGATCGCGCGCTTTGTCGCCGAGCTGCGGCGGGTGGCTGCGATCCTCGAAAAACCCCCGTAGAATCAACCTTTTGCTTATGACTTGACGGCTCGTTGACAAGCGGGAATCAATAAGAACAATTCGTGAACATCGGCCGAAAGGCTCTGATGACACCGCGACCGGATTTTGCCGCCCTCAAGGCCCGTCTTGCGCTTGCCGTGGAAACCGCAGGGGCGAACCCTCTGCCGCTCGGCGCCCTGCCGGCGCTGCCGCGGACCGGTCTGCAAGAGATCGCCGGCGATGCGGCGGCCGGCGGTTTCTGCGCTGCCCTCGCCGGCCTGCTCGCCGGCCGATCCGGCTTCGTCTTGTGGTGCACGCCGGATCAGGCGCTGCGCGAGCGCGGCGCGCTCTACGGACCCGGCCTTGCTGCCGGCGGACTCGATCCGGTACGTCTTGTGGTCGTTAATCCGCGCCAGGCGCGCGACGCGCTGTGGACGCTGGAAGAGGCGCTGCGCAGCGGCGCTTGTGCCGTGGCAATCGGCGAGCTCGAGGCGTTGCCGCCGATCGCCGCGCGGCGTCTGCAGCTGGCGGCCGAAGCCCATGGCGCCGCCGCCCTCGTGCTGTTGCCATTGCGGGCGCAAGGCGCCGCCGTCGGCGTTACGCGCTGGCGCGTGACTGCGGCACCGAGCGGCGCCTGGCGTGTCGAACTCGTGCGCTGCCGCAGCGGCGCATCCGGAACCTGGCTGGTGGAGTGGAACCATGCGACGCATCGCTTCGATCTGGCTGCCGTATCTGGCGAGCGACCTGGCGCGTCGGTCGAATCCCGACTGGATCGGCCGGCCGCTGGCGCTGATCGCCGAGCAGACAAAACGCCTCTTTGTCGTCGCGCCTGACGCGCTGGCCGAGGCCGCCGGCGTCGCGCGAGGGCAGACGCTCGCCGATGCGCGTGCGCTGGCATCCGATCTCGCCGTGGCGCCGTTCGATGCGGCGGCAGTGACGCGCACGCTCGACGGCGTCGCACAATGGTGCCTGCGTTATACGCCGGCGGCTGCGCCGGCGGGCGAGGACGGCGTCTTTCTCGATCTCACCGGCTGCACGTCGCGGTTCGGCGGCGAGACGGCGCTGCTCGTGGATCTTGTCGCGCGGCTCGAGCGCCAGGGCTTCACGGCACGCGCCGCGATCGCCGGCACGCCCGGCACGGCCTGGGCGTTGGCGCATTTCGCCGCTGGCACCGTTGCCGCAGCCGGAACCGAGCGCGCGACGCTGGCCCCTTTGCCGGTCGAAGCGCTGCGGCTTGCGCCCGAGACGGTCGCGACGCTGCGGCGACTGGGCCTGCGCACCGTTGGCGCGCTTTACGACCTGTCGCGCGCCGCGCTGGTGCGTCGCTTCGGCAATGGGCTCAGCCGCCGGCTCGACCAGGCGCTCGGCCATGCCTTCGAGCCGATTTCACCGTTGCGCGAGCAGCCGCCCTGGCGCGAGCGCCGCGACTTCGCCGAACCGCTGCTGCGGCCCGAGGATGTCGCCATCACCCTGCGGCGGCTGATCGAATCCCTGTGCGCGCGGCTTGCCGCCGAGGGACTCGGCGTACGCGGCCTCGAATGCCTGGGATTTCGCACCGACGGCAGCACGGCGCGCGCCCGCATCGGCACCGGCCGGCCGTCACGCGATCCCGACCATCTCGCGCGGCTCTTCGCCGAAAAGCTGTCGCTGCTCGATCCCGCCGACGGCATGGACGGCATGGCGCTGAGCCCGATTGCGCTCGAGGCGTTGACGCCCGAACAGGCGGCGTTGGTGCGCGATGAGACACAGCCGGACGGTCTCGCCGCGCTGCTCGACCGCCTGACCAATCGCCTGGATGCAGCCAACGTCTTCGCCCTGGCGCCGGTCGAGAGTCATCGTCCTGAGCGCGCCCAACGACGCGTCGCGCCGGACGCGGCGCGCAATCTGCGCTGGCCCGACGGTGCACGTCGGCCGCTGCGCCTGTTCGCCAACCCCGAGGCGATCGAAGCCGAAGCGGCTGCGCCTGAGGAAGTGCCGCTGCATTTCACCTGGCGGCGCGTCCGCCATTTCGTCCACAGCGCCGAAGGGCCCGAGCGTATCGCCGCCGAATGGTGGCGCGATGCCGCGCCGGCCGCGCGCGAAACCCGCGACTATTACCGCGTCGAGGACGAGGACGGCTGCCGTTTCTGGCTTTATCGCCAGGGCGCGGGCGACGCCGCGCGCTGGTACCTGCACGGCCTGTTCACGTGACCGCCTACGCCGAGCTCCAGGTCACGAGCAATTTCAGCTTCCTGCGCGGCGCTTCGCATCCGCACGAGCTGGTCGCCGCGGCCGCCGCGCTCGGCCATCGGGCGATCGCGATCACCGACCGCAGCAGTCTTGCCGGCGTGGTGCGCGCGTACGAGGCGTCGCAACAGGCCGGTATCCGGCTCGTCGTCGGCGCGCGGCTCGACTTCGACGATGCGCCGAGTTTTCTCTGCTTTCCGATCGACCGCGCCGCCTATGGCCGGCTGAGCCGACTGATCACGGTGGGACGGCGTCGCGCGTCCAACGCCCAGTGCCGCCTGACCCTTGACGACCTGCTCGGCCATCGGGAGGGCCAGGTGTTGGTGGCGCTGTCGCCGGAAAGGCCCGACGCGGCCTTTGCCCGAACCTTGAAGGATATTCGCGTGCGGCTCGGCGGCCCGCTTTATCTCGCGGCGCAGCATCTCTATCGCGGTGACGATACCGTGCGGATCGCCGCGCTCGCCGATCTGGCGGCGGAATGCGGTTTCAAGCTGGTCGCGACCAACGACGTGCATTATCACGTGCCGTCGCGCCGCGCACTGCAGGATGTGCTCACCTGCATCCGCGAACATTGCACCGTCGACGACGCCGGCTTCCGCCTAATGCCCAACGCCGAGGGTCACCTCAAGCCGCCCGAGGAGATGGCGCGGCTGTTCGCGCGTTGGCCCGAAGCGCTCGCGCACACCGTCGAGATCGCCGGGCTCTGCCGCTTCGACCTGAGCGAGCTGCGCTACGAATATCCGGTCGATCCCTGCCCGCCCGGCCTGACGCCGCAGGAGTATCTGATATGCGAAAGCCAAGCCGGCGCACGCCGCCGCTATCCGCAGGGCGTGCCTGCAAAGGTCGCGCAACAGCTCACACACGAGCTCGACCTCGTCGGCCGGCTCGGCTACGCGCCTTATTTCCTCACCGTCTACGATATCGTGCGCTTCGCCCGTTCGCGGGGGATTCTCTGCCAGGGTCGCGGCTCGGCCGCCAACTCCGCCATCTGCTATTGCCTCGGCATCACCGCCATCGATCCGGCGCAGAGCGATCTTCTGTTCGAGCGCTTCGTCAGCGCCGAGCGCGACGAGCCGCCCGACATCGACGTCGATTTCGAGCACGAGCGGCGCGAGGAGGTGATCCAGTACGTCTATGGCAAATACGGCCGCGAGCATGCCGGCATCGCCGCCACCGTGATCACCTATCGGAGGCGCAGCGCCATCCGCGACGTCGGCAAGGCGCTGGGGCTGTCGCTCGACATGGTCGGCGCGCTGGCCGAGACGGTGTGGGGGACGAGTCTCGACGACGTCGATCCCGATCAGGTGCGCGCGCTCGGCCTCGATCCCACGGCGCCGCGCCTCAGGCTGGCGCTGGCGCTTGCCGGCGAACTGCTCGGCTTCCCCCGTCATCTGTCGCAGCATGTCGGCGGCTTCGTTATCACCAAGAGCCCGCTCTCGGAGGTCGTGCCGATCGCCAATGCGGCGATGGCCGAGCGCACTTTTGTCGAATGGGACAAGGACGACCTCGACACGCTCGGCATCCTGAAGATCGACGTGCTGTCGCTCGGCATGCTGACCGCGATCCGCAAGGCCTTCGAGCTGGTCGAGCGCCACCACGGCCGGCGGCTCGACATCGCCGCGGTGCCACCGGACGACATCGCCACCTACGACATGCTGTGCCGGGCCGACAGCATCGGCGTGTTCCAGGTCGAAAGCCGTGCCCAGATGAGCTTCCTGCCGCGGATGAAGCCGCGCCGCTTCTACGACCTGGTGATCGAGGTCGCCATCGTGCGGCCGGGACCGATCCAGGGCGACATGGTCCATCCCTATCTCCGTCGCCGCAACGGCGAGGAGAAGGTCGAGTTCCCCTCGCCCGAGCTCGAAGAGGTGCTGGGCAAGACGCTGGGCGTGCCGCTGTTCCAGGAACAGGCGATGCGCATCGCCATCGTCGCCGCCGGCTTCACGCCGGGCGAGGCCGACCGGCTGCGCCGCGCCATGGCGACCTTCCGCAAGGCCGGCACCATCCACAATTTTCGCACCAAGATGATCGAAGGCATGGTCGCGCGCGGCTATGCCCGCGATTTCGCCGAACGCTGCTTCAGCCAGATCGAGGGCTTCGGCGAATACGGCTTTCCCGAAAGCCACGCGGCGAGCTTCGCCCTCCTCGCCTATGTCTCGGCCTGGCTCAAATGCCACTACCCCGCGGCCTTCGCCTGTGCGCTCCTGAACAGCCAGCCGATGGGATTCTACGCGCCGGCCCAGATCGTGCGCGACGCCGGAGAGCACGGCGTCGAGATCCGCCCGGTCGACGTCAACCACAGTTTGTGGGACTGCACGCTCGAGCCGGCCGCCGGCTCGACCGGCGGCGTCGCGCTGCGCTTGGGATTCCGCCAGATCAAGGGCTTCGCCGAGGACGACGCCAAGCATCTGGTCGCCGGCCGCGGCAATGCCTATGCCGATCCGCACGCGCTGTGGCGTCGCGCCGGACTCGGCGCCGCCGCGCTCGAGCGCCTGGCCGAGGCCGATGCCCTGGCCTCGATGGGCTTGCGGCGACGCGAGGCGCTCTGGGCGCTCAAAGGACTGGGCGACGCACCGCCGCCGCTCTTCGCGCAGGATGATCCGCTGGCGTGCGAGCCGGCGGTGGCGCTGCCGGAGATGAGCCTGGGTGAAACAGTGAGTGCGGACTACACGACGATGCAGCTGTCGCTCAAGGCCCATCCGCTCGCCTTGCTGCGCGACAGCTTGGCGCTGCGCGGCGTGACGCCTGCCGCACGGCTTGCCGAGCTCGCCCATGGCGCGCACGTCCGCGTCGCCGGCCTCGTCCTGGTGCGGCAGCGACCAGGCAGCGCCAACGGCGTGATTTTCGCCACGCTCGAGGACGAGACCGGCATCGCCAATGTCATCGTCTGGCCGCCGGTGTTCGAGCGCTTCCGCCGCGCAGCGATGGCTTCCGCGCTGCTGATCGTGAGCGGCCGGCTGCAGCGCGAAGGCATCGTCATCCACGTCGTAGCCGACCGGCTCGAGGATGGATCGGCGATGCTGCGCGCGCTCGCAGCGCCGCGCGAAGCCTCGGTCACGCCTCGGTTCGCCGCCGCGCGCGAAAATCGGCACGACCGCCGCTTTCCGTCGCGCGACTTTCGCTAGGCGGCGGCCGGTCCCCTGCCGTCATGCCGGCGAAGGCGAGTGCGGCGAAGGCATCGGCGATGCGTCCGACGCTGACATTCGGCTCACGGCCGTACCATTCCATCGCTGCGTTGCACATGCCGAGCAGCGCCAGGGTCGCGAGCCGAGGATCGAGATCGCGCCGCAGCTCGCCGGCGGCGATTCCCGCCTCGATCACGCCCTGCAGGATGCTTTCATAGCGCCGCGCGACACGGCCGATGCGCCGTGCGCTGTCGCGCGGCAGGAACCGGCGTTCGCGCAGGAAGCAGCGAACGTAGTCGCCACGCTCCTCGACCGGCGCGAGATGGCTGCGGATGAGCGCGGCGAGCTTGTCGGCGGCGCGGCCGGGACCGGCCGCGACCGCCTCCGCGCGCTCGACAAAATCGCCCACGCTGCGCAGGCAGACCTGCTCCAGCGCCGCTTCCTTCGACGGGAAATAATAATAAAGACTGGCCTGCCGCATGCCGAGCCGATCGGCCACGTCCTGCGTCGACGCACCGTGATAGCCGCGCTCGGCGAAGACCGCGGCGGCCGCATCGATGACTTCCTCGGCGCGCCGGCGCGGCCGAATGGCGCGCGACGCGCGGGCGGCAGGCATGGCCGGCCTCCTCGTGCGAACGATGGGCGGACGATAGGCGAAAGGCCCGCTGGGTGATAGAAAAAATCCGTCGAGGGAGGATGCGATGGCCAGAACGACGCAGCCACCGTTCCGCGCCGATCAGGTGGGCTCGCTGTTGCGGCCGCCGGAATTGCAGGCGGCGCGCGAACAAGCCGCTAAGGGCGCGATCACCAAGGCGCAGCTGCGGCAAATCGAGGACCGCGCCATCAAGGAGGCGGTCGCGCTGCAGGAAGCCGCGGGATTACGCGGCGTGACCGACGGCGAGTTCCGCCGCGCCTTCTGGCACGTGGACTTCCTCACCGGCTTCAGCGGCATCGTCGCGACCCACGCACAATACGCGCTCGGTTTCCGCGGCGAGCGCGGCGAGACCGCCGAAACGCGCTCGATGTTGGTGGTGCAGGATAAGGTGCGCCGGACGCGGCCGATCATGCTCGATGACTTCCGGTATCTCAAAAGCGCCACCACCCGCACGCCGAAGGTGTGCATTCCGGCGCCGACTTACATGCACATGCGCGGCGGCCGAAATGTGGTGAATGCCAAGGCTTATTCCGATATCGACGAGTTCTGGTCCGATATCGTCGCGGCCTATCGCGCCGAGATCAAAGACCTCGCCGCCGCCGGCCTAACCTATTTGCAGATCGACGACGTGTCTTTCGCGACGCTGTGCGACGAAAGAATCCGCGCCCAGGTCCGTCGCGACGGCGAGGACCCCGATAGGCTGCCGGCACGTTACGCCCGGATCATCGGCGAACTCATCGCCGGGCGGCCGGCCGGACTGCGCGTCACGATGCACACCTGCCGGGGTAACTTCCGGAGCATGTGGATGGCCGAAGGCGGCTACGACGCAGTCGCCGAAGGCTTGTTCAGCACCGCGGTCGACGGCTTTTTTCTCGAATTCGACGACGAGCGCTCCGGCGGGTTCGAGCCGCTGCGCTTGGTACCCAAGGGCAAATACGTGGTGCTCGGCCTCATCAGCACTAAGCGGCCCGAGCTCGAGTCGAAGGACACCCTCAAGCACCGCATTGATCAGGCGGCGAAATACGTGCCGCTCGAAAATCTTTGCCTGAGCCCACAATGCGGCTTCGCCAGCACGCATCACGGCAACAGGCTGGCGATCGACCACGAGCGCCGCAAGCTAGCGCTCGTCGTCGAGGTCGCGAGCGAGGTTTGGGGCGGCGTTTAGGCGCTGCCCACTGGCGGCCGTTTCCATCCGACAATCATCCTGTGGGTCGCAATCCACCGAGTTTGTGCGTTGCCAAAATGGGCTAGGTCTAGTCTGGAAATTTGCCCATTTTGGTGGGATATATCCCATTCTTTTGCCCACAATTTAATTGGGCTTGATTGTGGTTGACCGCGACCCCGCCGGCGATAGGAATCAGGCCCAAGCAACAAGCGCGCGGGCGACGCGCCGGGGATGGATACGCATGGATAGCCAATCTCTTCTGCATGAAATTTCCGGCTATTGCCGACGCGTCGGCATGGCGGAATCGACGTTCGGCCGGCTCGCCGTCAACGACGGCAAGCTCGTGAGCCGCCTGCGTTTCGGCGGCCGCGTGACGGTCGAGACCGTCGAGCGCGTACGCGATTTCATGTCGCGCCACAAGCCGGACGCCAACCGTCTGCGCACCGCCGCCGCGGTAGCCGCGGCCGCCCCCGCGGCGGTGTCGCCGCCGCTTGCCAAACCACTGCCGCTGCCGCCGCCCGCCGACGCCGGCGACAAGAGCAAGGCCGACCGGAATTTCCGCTTCTACGACAACCGCCAGAAATACCTGCTTTTCGTCAATACGTGCGGCGAGAAATGGACGATCGCCGAACGCGTCGGCATGGAACTCGCGAACATCCATCCGCGGCCGCCCGGTATCCGCGTCTTCGACGCCGGCATGGGAGACGGCACGGTGCTGTCGCGCGTCATGCGTTCGCTGCACAACCGCTTTCCGACGACGCCGCTCTATATCGTCGGCAAGGAGATCAGCCTCGAGGACGTGCGCCTCACGCTCGAAAAGATGCCGGACCGTTTCTACGAACATCCGGCGACGGTCATGATCTTGACCAATATGTACTATTCCGAGGCGCCTTGGCTGACGCCGAATTCGGTGACCGCAGCCACCAGCCTGGTCTGGCACGAGCTCAGCCTGATGGGCAGCACTTCGCACGAATTCGAGCAGCAGATCACCCACCTGCAATCGTTCCTCAATCAGAACTGGCGCGCCAAGCTCAGCAAGGTCTCGGGGAATCCGATCTATGAGAAGCCGGTGGTGCTGGTGATCTACCGCGACGATTACAAATTCCTGCTCGATCCTCTGCGACCGCGCCGCGGCGCGACTCGCGCCGATTACGATCTGGTCATCGCTTCGCAGCCGTATCGCGCGCGAGCGCCGCTCGAGTTCAAGGCGCAGAAGGTGATTGTGCCCCTGGCGCGCGCGCTTGCACCGGGAGGACGCCTGATCGGCATCCATTCGCACGGCAACGATCCGGGCCTCGAGATCATCCAGAAGATCTGGCCGGGAGAAAATCCTTTCCTTCACGACCGGCACCAGTTGCTGCGGGCGGTCAAGGCCGAACTCGGCAACGCCGGCCGCGATCTCAATTTCAACGCCTACGCCGATACCCGCTCGATCTTCCGCTACGAGATGCACACGCTGCCCAGCGAAATCAGCGATTCGATCGGCACGTCGACGCTGTTTGCGGCCTGGAACGCCGCGATCTACGTCGCACAAATCGAGGACCAGCGGCTGTCCGAGGTCATCGGCAGCAGCGCCTATCTCGACGCCACCCGCGAAGTGCTGCAGAAGCATGGCGGATTGTGGTTCTGGGACGAGTCCTACATCATCTCGCGCAAGCGGGATTCGGGATGACGCCGGGTCCGCGCACCGGAGGGCAGACCGGTACCGCCGCGTCGACCGCTCCCCACCGACAAAACACCGGCGCACTGCTGCGCGGAATATCGATCGAGTTGTCGGCGCGCGAGCACAATGGCGACCAGCTGTGCCGCGGTTTTCTGGCCGCCGGCGCGTCGGTCTACATCAATTTCACGCCCAACGATTCCTATCATGCGATCGTCGAGACCGCGGCCCGCATCAGGCGCGCCGGCTTCCGCCCCGTGCCACACGTCGCCGCGCGCTATCTGACCGGCCTCACGCAACTTGACGATTTCCTAGCACGCGCCGCCGCAGTGGGGGTCGATCAAGTGTTGGCGATCGGCGGCGATCTCGACCGGCCCGCCGGTCCGTTCCATTCGAGCCTCGAACTGATCGAAACGGGTCTGCTGGCCAAGCACGGCATCCACAGCGTCGGCATCGCCGGCTATCCCGAGGGTCATCCCAAGATCGCGACGGCGACGCTCGATGCCGCACTCGCGGCCAAGCTGCGCACGCTGCGGAGCAGCGGCATCGCGCCCTATATCGTTTCGCAATTCTGCTTCGAAGCCGCGCCGATCCTCGATTGGCTCGCGCGCCTGCGCGCCGCCGGCATCGACGCCCCGGTGCGGATCGGCCTTGCCGGTCCGGCAAGCGTCGCGACCTTGGCGAAGTTCGCCGTGCGTTGCGGCATCGGCAACTCGCTGCTGGCGCTGGTCGGCGGACAGACTTCGATCGCCCGACTGCTGATCGAGTCCGGCCCCGAAAAGGTGATGGCCGCGCTGGCGGCGGCGGACCTGGGAGCGCTCGGCGTTGCCGGGCTCCATCTCTTTACCTTCGGCGGCATCGTGCGAACCGGAAAATGGCTGCAGGCCGCGGGCGACGGTGCCCTGGCGACGACTGGCGGCCGCATCGTCAACGCCGATCATTAACCCCTGCCGCCGCGTGCCGATCGAGGCCGCGGAGCGCAGCCCTATCGGCCGTTGTCAGCAGTCCAGGCGGGCTTAGCACGAAGTTCGTCATCGCATAGGCCGATCCCGCGCCGCGGCTCGCGAAGGTTCGCCGCGACAGAGCGCGAGCACCCGGCATGCCGCCTGCGGGAAACCGCATCGATCCCGAACCCGCCATTCGACTGATGTAAAACTCGGCGATGTCGCAGCGGCAGACGGCGGCTTCCGCACGCCCACGGTCACGAGCGCTGCGCCGACGCCCCGTCGGCGCACGTGGCGCGGCCCGTTGCGACCCGTGCCGGAGACCGCCACCGTTTTTCAATACCGGCCGCGTGGCCCATTGCGGTCTTCCTCGGAGACGTCGGTAATGCTGTCGAAGGCGAGACCGGCGACGCCGACGATAATCGCGAAGAGAAGAAGTCCGGCCACGAGCACGACGGAATCCTTTCCCGGGTTCTCGACCCTTTGGTCCCAATCTTTAAACGCTAACAAACGAGCGCCAAGCCGACGATCCGGAATTGTACGTATCCGCCGGAAATCCAGCGCCTGCCCCCTATGCCGAGCAGCGGCTTGATATTGCCGCGCCGAGTTGTCAATTTTGAGTGCATTTCGGAGCGCCATGGACCAGAAAGCGTCCAAAACAGCGGCCGGGCCGATCGCGCCCGACGATCCTTTTCGCCTGCTGTTCGAAGCGGCAGCGATCGGCATCAATTGGAGCGCGCCCGATGGCCGGCTCATCGAGGCCAACCGCAGCTTCTGTACGATGCTCGGCTACGATCGCGAGGAACTCCTCACGAAGACGGTTGACGACCTTACGGTACCGGCAGACATCGCCGCCGATCGCCGCCAATTCGCCCGGTTGCTGTCGCATGAGATTTCCAGCTACACGCTGGAGAAGCGCTACCGGCACAAAGACGGGCAAGTGATCCTCGCCCGCGTCACCGCCTCGCTGATGCGCGGGCGGCGGCCCTACCGTGTCGCGATTGTCGAGGACCTGCGCGCCAGACAGCAGGCGGCGGACGACCTGCGCGACAGCGCGGCACGCCTGAAGAGCATTCTCGACGCCGTGCCGGACGCGATGATCGTCATCAACGAGCGCGGCATTATCGAATCGTTCAGCCCTTCGGCCGAAGCCATGTTTGGCTTCACCGCCACCGAGGCGATCGGCCGGAACGTCAGCATCCTGATGCCGTCGCCATATCGCGAACAGCACGACGTCTATCTCGAACGCTATCTGAGGACCGGCGAGCGGCGGATTATCGGTATCGGCCGCGTCGTCACAGGCCAGCGCAAGGACGGCACGACGTTTCCGATGGAACTCTCGGTCGGCGAGGCGCTGATCGGTAGCACGCGGCTATTCACGGGCTTCGTCAAGGATCTGACCGAACGCGAACGGTCCGAGCGCCGCATCGAGCAGCTCCAGGCAGAACTGATGCATGTGGCGCGCCTCGGCGAGCTCGGCCAGATGGGAGCGGCTCTGGCGCACGAGCTCAACCAGCCTCTTGCCGCGATCGTCAACTACCTTCAGGCGGCGCGGCGGCTGTTGCAGAGCGCGTCGGCCGCACCGCCTCGCGTCGTCGAGGCGATGGAGAAGGCGGCGGCCCAGGCGGATCGCGCAGGACAGGTTATCCGGCGCCTGCGCGAATTCGTGGCGCGCGGAGAAACCGACCGGCGCGAGGAGAATGTCAATGCGCTGATCGAGGAGGCCGCGGCGCTCGCCCTGGTCGGCGCCAAGAGCGCCGGCGTGACGACGCGGCTGTTGTTGCATCCCGATCTGCCGACCGTCATGGTCGACAAGGTCCAGATCCAGCAGGTTCTGCTCAACCTCATCCGCAATGCGCTCGAGGCGATGGATGCGAAAGAGGAACGCATGCTGACGGTCGAGGCCAAGGTGACCGACGGAATGATGACCGTAACCGTGACCGACACCGGCCCGGGCCTGTCGCCCGAAGTCGCTCAAAACCTGTTCCAGCCGTTCGTCACCACCAAGGTGCGCGGCATGGGCGTCGGACTGTCGATCTGCCGATCCATCATCGAAGCGCATGGCGGCCGTATTTGGGCTTCACCGCGCGAGGGCGGCGGCACGTCCTTCGTCTTCGCGCTGCCGCTCGAATCCTGAGGACCGCCATGGCCCAAGACGCTACCATCTTCATTCTTGACGACGACGACGCCGTGCGCGATTCGCTCACCATGTTGATCGAGAGCGCCGGCTACAAGGCAGAGGCCTTCGCCTCCTGCCGCGAATTTCTCGCGCGGCAGCCGTACCCGCCGCGCTCCTGCCTGCTGCTCGACGTTCACATGCCGGAGATGAGCGGCCTGCAATTGCAGGACGAGATGGCGCGGCGCGGTCTCCAATTACCGGTGATCGTGATGACCGGCCAAGCGGACGTTCCGGTGGCGGTGCGCGCCATGAAGGCGGGGGCGATCGACTTCATCGAGAAGCCGTTCTCGGACAACGTCATGCTCGAAAGCATTCACAACGCCTTGGCGATGCCGGTCGCGAGACCCGCCGCCGACCCCGAAATCGCCAAGCGCGTATCCGCCCTGACGCCGCGCGAGCACGACGTGCTGCTGCAGATGGTGGCCGGCAACCCGAACAAGGTGACCGCCTACAATCTCGGCATCAGCCCGCGGACGGTCGAAATCCACCGAGCGCGCGTCATGGAGAAGATGGCGGCGCGCAGCCTGTCGGAGTTGGTGCGCATGGCGCTCGCCGTCGGAATCGATCCCGGGAAATAGCGCTCAACCAGGCCGGCGACGCGCCAGACCGGGCGCCGGCTCGACGCGCACGATGCGGAAGGTGTGCTCCGCGCCGGTCGGCTCGCGGATCGAGACGTATTCCCCCTCGCTGAAGACGCTTTGGGCGAAATGCGCGATCGGCTCGTCGTCCGCCGAACCCGGCGCGTAGGAAAACGCCCAGTTGCCGTCGATCTGCACCAACTCACCGACGAAATCGCCCTGGCCCTCCCAGAAGCGATGCACGGTGCAGAGCTCGGGTGTGGCGCCGTAGGCGTGGCGGTCCAGGTGCCCGTCGGGCAGCAACGGCAACACGAACTCGTAGCCGTGCCGCGGACTGCCTTCGGGAAATCCCGGTCCACGCGCGAGCTCGAGCCGGATCCGCATCCAGGCCATCGAGGGTCTCAATGCGCCAGCAACACCGGCAGCAGGCTGCTGCCGACGATCTGGCGGGTGGCGCCGCCGAACAGCACCTCGCGCCACGGCGCATGGCCGTAGCCGCCCATGATCAGCAGATCGGCGCCCTCTTCGCGCGCATTGGCAAGCAGCAGCTCGCCCGCGCCAACGCCTTGGATCGGTGGGATCTGACGGTGCACGGCGGCGATACCGTGCCACGACAGATAATCGACGACCGATGCTCCGGCCGCGGCACCGTCGGCCTTACCGACCGTAATCACCACGACGCGACGGGCGCCCGCCAGCAGCGTCAGTGTTCCCGCAAGGGCGTGAACCGCCGAGGCGGAACCGTCCCAGCCGAACGCGATCGCCTCGCCCAGCGAAGCCGGCGGCTTGGCCGGCGCCAGCAGCACCGGCCGGCCCGAACGCATCAGGGTCTGCTCGACGGCGTCGGTGTGCGCTTGGTCGACGACGCGCTCCGAGCGACCGAGCACGACGAGGTCGAAAAAGCGTGCGCGTTCGGCGATCGCCGTCGGCGCATAACCGGTTTCCTCTCGCCAGGCGGCCGACGGCGCATTGCGGGCGCCCGCCTTGCCGACCGGCAGGCCGTTGCGGCTCGCCGCCTGCTCGAATTCGGCTTTGGCCCTGGCTGCAATCTGCTTGCTGTCTTCGACCAGACGATCGACGAGGTCGGCGGTTACGGGCACGTCGAAGCCGGCCGCCATAATGAACTGGCGCGGATCCGGCATGACGTGGAAACCTTCGAGGTAAGCGTCGAAACGTTTTGCGAGCCGGCAGGCGATTTCGACGGCGCCGGCGCTCGCGGTGCCGCCGCTTGCAGCGGCGAGGATGGTGGTTGCCATGTCGGTTCCTCCACGGTTGGTTCAAGGTTTGCGCACCGACGCCGGGCCGGCGTCGCAATCGGCGGCCGGCCCGACAATCGGAACGAGAAAGGCGCGTTCGCCTTTCGGTACAGGACCAGGCTCAGCCAACGAGGGGCCGCAACGCTGGAATACGCTCAACCACGTGCAATCGCTCGAGCAGCCCGTCGAGGCCCCACACGTGTCCCGCATCGTGCGCCATCAGGTAGACGATCACGATCGCGTACACGACGTGGAAGTCGACGAACAGATTGAGGTGATTCTCGATGAACGGCCAATCCATGTGCGCGAAGTAATAGATCACCATCAGCAGTGCGCCAAAGGGACCGCTGACGCGCACCAGCAGGCCGGACACCAGCGACAGGCCGATCAGCAGATGCCCCCACTTCATCAGGAAATCGGTGTAGGGCAGCACTGCCGGCGCGGCGAAGATCGCGAAGAAATTATGGAAGGTCACGACGTGATTGAGAAAACCTGCGGCACTGTAATTCTGGAGGATCTGCCAGCTGCCGGCGTAGAGGAAGGCCCAGCCGACCGTAACACGGAGGGCGACGATGACGCCCTTGTCGAGTGTGCTCGCGCTCATGGGTGAACTCCTTTCGAGATTGTGTGGCGAATGTGATCCATTGGCGTCCGGCGGCATTGACGCAGGTCAAGTGGCGAGCGCGGTTTCGATCGCCGCCAGCAGCGGCGCCTCGGCGACGGGTTTTTCGAGAAACGCCGCGACGCCGAGGGAACGTGCGCGCGCGCTGATACTTGGATCGGCGCCGCCGGTGATGACGATCACCGGGATGTGCAGCGCGGAGCCTTCGGGCGATGCCAGAAACTCAAGACCGCTGACGCCCGGAAGGTGATGATCGAGGATGAGGCACGCCTTGCCGTTGGGCCGGTAGATGCGTTCGAATTCGGCAACCGACGCGAACGCCGCGACGTCGAAGCCGTGCGATTCGAGAAGAAATGCCAGCGAATCGCGCACCGCATCGTCGTCGTCGACCAAGTAGATCATCGGCTTGTCTTTCATGGCCGAAGGCCGGCACCGGGCGGGTCAGGCGTCGTCGTCGGCCGCCCCATCCGCCAGTTCCGCGAGCGCGTCGGCATCCAGAATTTGAATCCTGCCCGACCCGTTGGCGGCGATGCAGCCACTGCCTTTGAGCACCGTGAATACGCGGCTCACGGTCTCCATCGTCAGTCCGAGATAGTCGGCGATATCGGTTCGCGTCATCGGCAGATCGACCGAACCGTCGGCATGGCCCTGCCGGCGGGCGAGGGACAGCAGGAACGACGCAACCCTCTCGTGCGCCGTCTTGCGTCCGAGCAGTACCATCTGGTCCTGCGCGGCGGCGAGCTCGCGTGTCATGGAGTCGAGCAGCTCCCGCTCGACGGCCGGGAAATCGGTGAATGCGCGCTCGAGCTGCCGGCGTGGGAAGCGCCAGAGGGTCACCGGCGATACCGCCTCGGCGCTGACCGTGTATTTGTCACCCGGCGCAAAACCGAAGATGTCGCCCACAACCAGGAAGCCGACAATCTGCCGCCGGCCGTCCGCCAGCAGCTTGAACAGCTTCACGATTCCATCGGTGACGGTAAAGACGTGAAGCGCCGGCTCGCCTTCGTCGACGAAGGTCGTTCCGGGGGCGACCGTCTGCGTCGCACGCATCGTTGCCAGGCGGTCGAGTTCGTTGCTGCGGACCGCGGCGGAAACACCGTGGCGTACGGCATAGGAACGGGTGGGATCGATCCGACCCAGCGGCGCCGCCAACACGGCGGGCCGGGCGCTGTGGCGGTGTGCGATCGCGAGCGGCATGTGCGGGGACCTCCCAAAAACCAGACCGCGCGTTATGCGGTCCCTCGATGCTGGAGAGATACCGACCCCGCCTCGACCGCGAAATTCGGTGATGTACGTAAGGGGTTATACGTAGCCGTTCAGACCGGCCAGCCGCGGATTCAGCCTAAGGCGCCGCGGACGATTTCGGCCCGGGCGCGCGTGGTGAACCGGGCGACCAGGGCGTCGAAATCCCGTCGAGCTATCGGCACGCCGCGCAGAAAAAGGTCGCCCATGACGCGCGTTGCGACCGATTCGGGTCCGTCATGCACGCCTCCGACCTCGATGAGATCCTTGACGTAAGCGTCCGCCTTGGCGCCGTGAAGCCCCATGCGACGAGCCGCCCAGCGACCGAGCATGGCGTTCCGACGCGAAGCGACCTTGAAAGCCAGCTCCCGGTCGATCGCGAACTTTCGCTCAAAGGCGCGTTCACGCTCGTCGTCGAACGTCATGCGGCAGTGTTGTGCCGCCATGCACTGCGAGCATTGATCCAAATCAGCCCGACAGCGGCAAACGCGCTCCGGTGCGATCGCACCCGGTCCACCGATCGGCGGGCGCGACGGCGCCGGCGTCAACCGAGCCAGCGTCGGGTCACCGATGCGGTGTCGTTCCGGCGCGCCTGGCCCGGCGTCTTGGTGGTGCCGAGATAGAGAAACCCCACGATGGCGTCGGTCGCGGCGAGGCCAAGGGCTTGCTTCGCCGCGGTATCGTAGGCGATCGCGCCGGTACGCCAGAACCCGCCGAACCCGAGCGCATGCGCCGCGACCAGGGCATTCTGGGCCGCAGCGCCAGCAGCGACCACCTGCTCCACTTCCGGCACTTTCGCATTGGCCTGCAGGGCCGCCGCCACGACGACGATCAGGGGCGCGCGCAATGCCTTTTTGCGCTCCGCCTCGAGCTTACCCGGAGGCGCCGTCGGCTCCCGGCGCCGCAACGACCCGGCGAGCAGATCTCCGAACCTCTCGCGCGCCGCGCCTTCGATCAGGACGAAGCGCCACGGGCGCATGCGGCCGTGGTCGGGCGCCGCCACGGCGGCTTCGAGGATTTTCTGGAGCACCTCGGCCGAGGGAGCGGGCGCGTCGAGTGCCGCCGGCGAGACGCGCGTGAGGAGCGCAGTGAGGGCGTCCATGGCGGCGCCTGTTGTACGAAATCCGCACACCGATGACGAGATGAATGCGGTCTTGAGTCGCCGAACCGCGGAGCCGCGCTTTACCGTTCAGCCGACCCGTTGCAGGAGCAACAGCAGACCACCGACAATGGCGACGTTCGCCAGCATGCCGTTGCGCATGATGACGCGCCGCATCGGATCGGACTGCTGCCAGAAGCGTAGGAACAGAAGCGAGGCCAGCACGGTGAAGATGATCAACAAGATGACGCCGATGCGCGCGTTCCAGCCGGACAGCACCAGCACCGCGCCGACCAGCTCCATGACGATGCCGATCCAGAACACCGCCGTCGGGTACGGCGTTCCTCCCGCGATCAGGCGATCGACGTGGTTCTTCACCTGGGCCTTGTTCGCGTTGAGAAATGCGGTGACGACGAAAAACCCCACCATCAGCAAACGGCCGGCGACATCCAGCGCCGTGGCATTGTCGTACATGCTGTCCCCCTTTCGGCTCGGCGGCGTGTCATTCGGCGGCGTTGGCGGGGCGGGGTGTGGATTTGGCCCAGTAGTCGGAGCGGGCCTTGGCGGCGGCCAGGCGCTGGGCGTCCTCGAAGCCCGGCGCCATCGACGCGTCGGTCCCCGCCAGAACCTGATGGTGCTCGATGTTCAACAGCCGCAGCCAGCTCTGCTGCCCCAGCGTCAACCCGATCATGCACCCCAGCTCCACCAGCTCCGCCTCGCTGAAATGCCGGTACAGCCGCTCCCAGAACGCATCGTCGGTGTCGAGATGCCACACAATCGCCTCGGCATAGGCCAACGCCGCCTTCTGCCGATCGTCGTACTTCGACGACTGCTCAAAATCCAGAAGGTCCCTCACATGGTCCTCGATCACCCCACCCGACGTCGTCGCCTTCACAGACCGCTGGTTGCCGCAGTACTCGCACTGAACCGACCGCGACACGTAAAGCCGGCACAGCTCCTTGATCGCGTGGTCCAATATCCCGTTGCGGAATAGGTCCCGCCACGAATTCGCAAAAAACCAAAAACACGCCGGAACGTGCGCCCGCACCGCAGAACTCTCCGGCCGCGGCGTCCCTTCCCGCCGGCACCGCTCCATCTCCGCACGCATCGAATCGTCCATCCTCTCCAGCGGAACGTAGCTGATCCTCTGCTTCGCCATGGCTCACTCCTTCGCAAATGGGGCCGATGTCCGATCTAGCCGGCTTTTCTCCGCCGCGTCCGCCTGGACGATCTCCGCGCGCCGCCTGCCGACTTCGCCGCCGCGGGCAGCAGCTGCTTCGGCGACGGCGCGATCGCCTGCCGGCGCTCGAGCGTGGCGGCAGCGGTCGCGCCCGGCAACGCCGGCGCCTCCTCGACGCCGGTGATCGTATAGATCTGCGGCATGTGGCGATTGACCTGCAGCTGGAAGATGTCCGGCCGGTTGTAGTGGCCGGCAAAATCGTGCCGCAGCTTCATGGTGATGCCGAGATCGATGTTGCAGTCGGCGTAGAGAATGCCTTCTTCGGCGCCCATCGGGCCCGCGATGATGCGGCTGTTGGGTGCGACGATGACGCTGCCGCCGCAGCAATCGGGATTGCGCAGGAACTTTTCGCCTTCGGGGCCGACCTGCAGCTTGCGGATCACGTCCTCGTCGACCGTGCCGCAGGCTGAGACGACGAAGGCCTTACTCATCTGGGCGAAGGCCTGCGAATCGATGCTGACGCGGTTGCGCATCGGGTCGCCGCTGGTCGGGAAATGGTTGGGCCAGCTCATCACGTGGATGCGCGAGCCCTCGGCGGTCATGGCGAAGATCGCGAGCGGGTTGGAGTTCTCGCCGCAGATCAGGCCGCTCATCGGCCCGAAGCTGGTCGGAAATGCGTGCAGCGTGTCACCGAAGCCGCCCATGTGAACCAGCCGCTCGCCCACCGTCGGCATGATCTTCTGGTGCTTGCCCATGTAGGTGCCGTCGGGTCCGATGAAGACCTGCGAGTTGAACATCGTGCCGAGCGTGCGCGGCAGCTTCTCGCAGACGCCGATCACGACATAGGCTCCGGCTTCGCGCGCGGCGTCGCACAGCGCCTCGATCTCCGGCCCCGGAATCTCGACCGCGTTCTTGAACAGCTCGACCGCCAGCCGGTTGGCGACCGCGCCGGTCGCGGCGTGGTGGTGGTACCAGATCGGGTGGGCCGGAATGAATCCTTCGGGAAATCCGATCACCCGGGCACCGTTGCGCCCGGCTTCGCGGATCAGGCTGCAGGCCTTCGCGGTCGAGCCCTCGCGGTCGAGAAACACCGACGCGGCCTGCACCGCCGCCACCTTCACGGTCTGATAGCTGTCGCCCATCGGCTGCTTCCCGGCGAAAGGTCGTGCAAACGTTTGCGCGCATTGCCGCCGCGAGTCAAGCGCCAAAGCGCCCGCGCTGCCTACCGCCGCATGTCAAACGCTGCCGCGGATCAGCGCCGCCGCGCGTTCCGCCACCATCAGCGTCGGCAGGTTGGTGTTCGCGCTCGGAATCCGAGGCATGATCGAGGCGTCGACGACGCGCAAATTGGCGACGCCGTGGACCCGGCATTTGGGATCGACCACCGCCTGCGGGTCATCGGCCCGCCCCATAGCGCAGGTTCCCGCCGGGTGGAACATCGGCGCCGCGGCGTCGAGGATTTCGGCCGGCGCAAGCGGGCGATGGCCGCGCGTGTCCGCTAGCAGCCGTCCGGGCGCGACGGCGCGGGCGATTGCCCAGCGCCGCACCGCCGTCGGGCCGGCGAGCACCGCCGCGGCGGCAAGCGATTTGACGCCGCCGCTGGCGCCGCGGTCGTTGAAACGGCGCAGCGGCGGGTCTTGCGGCAGCAGATAAGCCTCGCGGTAGCAGCGTCGCACTGCCGGATCGAGTAGCAGGCTTTCCGCAAACCGACCGGCGGCGACCAGCCGCACCCTGTCGCGCGCATCCGACAGCAGGCGGAAGGAAATTGCCGGCGGCGCCGAGGCATCGGGCGAGACGAGCCGAAGCTCGCCGCGCGAATGCGGCGCGTAGAGCGCGGCTGCCAGCATGCCGACGCGGCGCCCGAACGGCCGGGGGCTGACGCGGCCGATGGCGCAGAGAAGAAGATCGCCGCGCGGGCACTCGGGCTGGGCCGAGGACAGGCGTAGGCCGGCGACGGCGTAGTGGCGGCCACCCTTCGGCACGCCGCCATCGGACTCGAGCGTCAGCGCGAAATGCACGAAGACGTGATTCTGCAAATTCCGGCCGACGCCCGGACGATCCGCCACCGGCTCGATGCCGAGTTGGGCGAGGGCTGGCGCCGGTCCGATGCCGGCGCGCAGCAGCAGCGTCGGCGAATGAATTGCGCCCGCTGACAGGATGGTCTCTCGCGCCGCGATCCTCCAGCGCGCGCCCTCCTGCAGCACCTCGACGCCCACGACGGTCCTGCCCTCGCGTACCAGGGCGAGCACGCGCGTTCGCGGCAGGATGATGAGGTTGCCGCGCCGTCGCACCGCCGCGTCGAGATAGCAGCGTGCGCTGCTGACGCGCACGCCGCCATCCTGGAAAAGCGGCATGGCGAAAAAGCCGTCGACCGGCTCGGCATTGATGTCGTCGACGAAGCCCAAGCCGCGCGCGGCCGCCGCCTGTTCCATGGCGCGGGCGAAGGCCGGCCATTGGTCGCGGGCGAGACGGCGGATGGCGGCCGGCGTCGCGGCATTGCCCGGGGCCGCATCGCCCGTGCGGTTGATTCGCCCGACATAAGGCCGCATCTCTGCCCAACTCCAGCCGCGGGCACCGGCCTGCGCCCAGCCGTCGTAATCGGCCGGCAGGCCGCACAGCGCCCACATCCCCATGACGCTCGAGCCGCCGCCCATGACCCGCGCCTGCAGAAACGGCCGCGGCGGCGCTCCTTCCTTCATGCCGGCTTTGAGGCCGGGCCAGAAATAGGACCGGTTGAAGAACGAGCTCGGGAAGACGTCGCGGATGTCCGCCGGTTCGGCGCCCGGCGGCGTGTCGTCGCCGGCCTCGACCAGGACGACGCGGCACGACGGGTCCTGCGACAGCCGCGACGCCAGAACGGCGCCCGCGGTGCCGCCGCCGACGACGATGAAGTCCGCCCGATCCATCCCCGCGCTCATCCTGCCGGCGCCGATCGCGCGATCTTACGCGGCAGCGGGCGATTCTTGCAAACGTTTGCGGACCTGGACTATGGTGATTGGCGTGACGGCAACAGCGTAAGAAACCGCAGCCGCCGGCGCGCGCCGGTTTGCGGGGCTCGGGAGGTCGGGGATGGAGGTCGGTTTCATCGGCGTCGGCCGCATGGGCAAGGCGATGGCCCGCAACATCATGAAAGCGGGGCACCGCGTGCGGGCCTGGGACAAGTCACCCGCCGCTCTCGCCGAGATCCGCAAGGACGGCGCCGAGATCGCATCGAGCGCGCGCGACGCCTTCGCGGGCGATGCGGTGATCTCGATGCTGCCGAACGACGACGCCATGCGCGAACTGTTCATCGAGGGCGACGTGCTGCCGAAGCGAGGCGGCGCGACGGTGCACGTCAACACCGCGACGGCATCGGTCGCCTTCACCGAGGAATTGACGGCGCTGCATGCCGAGCGAGGAGTGCCCTACGTCTCGGCGACGGTCTTCGGCCGCCCCGAAATGGCGGCCGAGCGCAATCTCAATGTCCTCGCCGCCGGCGATCCGCAGGCGATCGACAAGGTGCAGCCGATCTTCGACGCCATGGGCAAGAAAACCTGGCGGCTTGGAACCGAGCCGAAGAACTCGAACGTCGCGAAGGTCGCCGGCAATCTGATGGTCGCGTGCATCCTCGAGGCCATGGGCGAGGCGGCGGCGCTGGCGCGGGCCTACAGGATGTCGCCGGTCGAGGTGCTCGACATCGTCGTCAATTCGATCTTCCACGTGCCGATCTACCGCATCTATGCCGGCCTGATCGGCAACGCGACCTACGAACCGCCGGGCTTCGACCTGATGCTCGGCCTCAAGGATGCCAAGCTCGCGCTCGAGGCCGGCGAGGATGCGCACGTGCCGTTGCCCTTCGCCAGCGTGCTGCGCGACAATTACTTGGATGCGATCGCGCACGGCGATGCCGGCCGCGATTGGTCGGCGATCGCCAAGGTGGCGGCGCGGCGCGCCGGACTCGAATCGTGACGACGCGCGGCGGCGGATCGCTCCGCCGGCGCGCGTTCGCGGCCGCCGGTCGGGACCGAGGGCCGCGTCGGACCTGGGAGGGAGGCTGACATGCAGCTTTTGGCGATCGTACGCCGTCGCGTGCTGTGGAGCGTCGTCGTGTTCTTTGTCGCGGTATTGGCCGCGGCGCCCGTCCGCGCCGCCGGTGCGCCGATCGTGATTGGCGGCACGCTGGGTCTGACCGGCGCCTTCGCGGGCCCGTCGGCCGAGTACAAGGCGATCTATCAATTCTGGCTCGACGAGATCAACAAGAAGGGCGGCCTGCTCGGCCGTCCGGTCAAGATGACCATCTACAACGACGAGAGCACGCCGACCGTCGCACAAGCGCTCTACAACCGCTTGATCGACAGCGATCACGCCGATCTGCTGCTGTCGCCCTACACCACCTTCGTCGGCGGCGCGATCGTGCCGATCGTGCTGTCGCATCACAAGCTGCTGTTCAACGGCGGCTTCGTCGGCATCAACATCTTCCGCGCCGCCAAGGGCTCGATCATCGGCAGCTACACCTATCAGGAGCCCGACTATACGCGCGGCCTGTTCGAGCTGCTGAGGACGATCCCCGAGGCGCAACGGCCGAAGCGCGTCGCCATCTTCACGGCGCAGAATCCGTTCCCGCTCGTCGTCCGCGACGGCGTCGACGGCCAGGGCGGCGCCGTCAACTATGCCAAGGCGGCTGGCGCGACGGTCGTCGTCAACGAGCAGTATCCGCCGGGCACCACCGACTTCACCGGTCTGGTGCAGAAGGCCAAGGCGGCGCACGCCGATATCCTGCTCGAACTGGGCCTGCCGGACGATTCGCTGCAGGTCGCGCGCACCGTCCAGCAGCAGGGCTACAAGCCGGCGGTGTTCTGCGTCTGCGGCTCGCAGGTGAGCACGCTGCCGGCCTGGTCCAAGCTCGGCAGCGCCGCCGAGGGCGTCTTCGGCACGACCATCTCGTGGCCCAACCAGCCCTATCGCGATCTGCCGAAGATCGCGGCCTTCTTCAAGCGGCGAGGCTACGACACCGTGCCGACCTACGGCATCGTCTCCTATGCCATCCTGCAGGTGCTGGAGCAGGCGGTGGACGGCGCCAAGACGCTCGATCAGGACAAACTCAAGTCCTACATCCTGAGTCACGAGTTCCACACTGTGGCCGGCGATTTCAAGTATCAGGCCGACGGCACGCCGGCTTACAGCCAAGTCGTTCTGCAATACCTCCACGGTAAGAACGAGGTCGTCTGGCCGCAGAAATACCAGACCAGCAAGCCGGCGATTCCGATGCCGTGATGTCGCCGCAGGCGAGCGACGCGGTCCTGTCGGTCGATGCGGTCGCCAAGCGTTTTGGCGGCGTGGTGGCGCTGGCCGGCGTATCCTTCGCCTGCGCGCGCGGCAGCATTGTCGGCCTGATCGGCCCCAACGGCTCGGGCAAGACGACGCTGCTCAATACCATCAACGGCGTCTATGCGCCCGATGGCGGCGACATCCGCATCAACGGCGCCACCATCCTCGGCCGTCGGCCGTCCGAGCTGGCCGGCGCCGGCGTCAGCCGCACCTTCCAGACCGCGCGGGTGTTCGAGACCTTGACGGTGCGCCAGAACCTCTTCATCCCGCTGCTGCATCACGGCGCCGTGGCGCGCGCCGCCGCCGCCCGGCGCGCCGACGAGCTGCTGGCTTTCGTCGGTCTCGCCGATTTCGCCGACCATACCGCCAGCGAGCTGTCCGGCGGCCAGCAGCGTCTGCTCGAATTCGCGCGCGCGCTCGTCACCGAGCCCTGTCTCGTGCTGATGGACGAGCCCTTCGCCGGCGTGCATCCGACCGTCAAGGGCCAGCTGATCCGCTGCATCCGCGACACCGTCGCGCGCGAGCGCACGTCTTTCGTCATCGTCAGCCACGAGGTCCCCGATCTCGTCGCCATGGCGGACTTCATGCTCTGCCTGGTCGAAGGCCGGGTCGCCGCCGCCGGTGCGCCCGTCGCGGTGGTGCGCGACGAGACGGTGGTCGAAGGCTATCTCGGGCGCGGGTGACGCGGCGCATGGAGGCGGCGAGGCTCGCGGTGCGGAATCTGGTGGCGGGCTACGTGCCGGGCCATCCGATCCTGCGCGGCGTCAATCTTGAGGTCGCACCGGCGCGGATCACCGTCGTGCTCGGGCCCAACGGCGCCGGCAAGTCGACAGTGCTGAAGGTGCTTGCCGGCTTTCTCGCCGTCCAATCGGGCTCGATCCGCCTCGACGAAACCGAAATCGCCGGCCTGCCCGCCCATCGCCACGCCGCATCCGGGATCGCACTCCTGCCCCAGGGGCATTCGGTCTTTCCCGATCTGACGGTCGCCGAGAATGTCGAACTCGGCGGCTGGATCCTGCGCGGCGACCGGATACGTCTGCGCCGCGCGGTCGACGCCGTCTTCGCGCGCTATCCAAATCTCCACCCGCTGCGCGACAAGCCGGCCGGCAGCCTCAGCGGCGGCCAGCAGCGCGCGGTCGAGATCGCGCGGCTGCTGGTCGCGGACCCGCGCGTCCTGCTGATCGACGAGCCGTCCGTCGGCTTGTCGCCGGCGATCGCAACCCAGGTCTATCGCGAGCTGGTCGCGCTCAAGGCCGAGGGCCGCACCATCCTGCTGGTCGATCAGGACGTGCGCGCGGCCATCCGTATCGCCGACTACGTTTACGTGCTGAATTCGGGCCGCAACGACGTCGAGGGCGATCGCGCCGCGTTCGAGGGCGATCTCGGCTCGATGGTGCGCGGCTGGCTCGGTGTCTGACGGGCGGGGCGGGGGCATGCCGGTCCACATCGCGGGCATCGTCGTCAACGGCGTATTGCTCGGCCTGGTCTATGCCATCGCCGCGCTCGGCCTGAGCCTCGTCATGGGCGTGATGGGCATCATCAACGTCGCCCACAGCGCCTTCATCATGCTCGGCTCGTTCCTGGCGCTCGGCCTGCTCGAATGGGCGCATATCGATCCGATCGCATCGTTCTTCCTCGCCCTGCCGATCTTCTTCGCGCTCGGCGTCGCTACCTACAGACTGATCGTGACGCGGGTCGAGCGCGCCCACCAGACTCAGGGTCTGATCGCCATGTTCGGGCTGATGGTGCTGATCGAGAATCTCGGCACCATCGCCTGGACCACCGACACGCGCGTCATCACCGTCGGCTACAGCAACGCCAACCTGATGGTCGGCTCGCTGCTGATCGCCGATGCGCCGCTGATCGCCGGCGCGCTCGCGCTCCTCCTGATCGCGGGATTTCGCGTGTTCCTGCATGCGACTCTGATCGGCCGGGCCATCCGCGCCATGGGCCAGAACCGCGACGCTGCGCGTGCGCTCGGCGTCAACGTTCGGGCCCTGTCGGCGGTCATGTTCGGTCTCGGCATCGCCTCGGCCGGCTCCGCCGGCGTCGCGCTCGGCATGATCTTCCCGTTCGCGCCGCAGACCCAGATCCAGTGGCTCGCCTGGGCCTTCCTCATCGTCGTGCTGGGCGGTCTGGGCCGGGTCGAGAATACGCTGGTGTCGGCGCTGGCGGTCGGTCTCATCCAGACGGCGGCGACTGCGTTCCTGCCCTTCGACTACGTCTATCTGATTCTCTACGTCGCGCTGGCGGCGATGCTGGTGGTGCGCCGCCAGGGCCTGCGCGGCGTCGTTCGGCGCGCGATCTAGGGCCGCGGCGATGTTCGCGCTCTTCTTTCTTCCGGCACGACGGCGGCAGGGCCGCGCGACGCAGCGCTGGCTCGCCGGCCTGGTCGTCGCCGCGGGTGTCGTCGCCTTCGGCACGCTCAGTCCCGATCTCGGCGCGATCAACACGCTCGGCACCGTCTTCATGTATCTGGTCGTGACCCAGGCGTGGAACATCCTGGGCGGCTACGGCGGCTATCTCAATTTCGGCATGGTGACCTATTTCGGCATCGGCGCCTATGCCGGCGCGGTTCTGTTCCGCTATTTCGGCCTGTCGCCGTTCCTGACCGCACCGGCGGCTGGTGCCGCGGCGGCGCTGTTCGGACTTCTCATCGGGATTCCGACGCTGCGCCTGCGCGGCGCCTACTTCGCCGTGGTCACGATCATCATCACCTTCGCGGTGCAACTGCTGGCGCTCGACCTGCCGCTGACGCAGGGCGCCCTCGGCATTTTCCTCTCGCCACTGCCCCTCGATCCCATCACCGTCGAGCGCCTGTTCTATTTCGTGTTCCTTGGGCTGGCGGCGCTGGCGACGGCGCTGGTGTTTGCGGTCGAGAATTCGAATTTCGGCTGGGCGCTGGTCGCGATTCGCGAGGACGAGGATGCCGCCGAGGTGATCGGCGTCAGGACCACGGCGGTGAAGTGGGTCGCGAACGTCGTCGCCGCGTTCATCACCGGCCTCGTCGGCGGCATCTACGCGCAGCGCATCCTCTACATCGAGCCGACGGGAACCTTCGCCCTCGACATCTCGCTCAACGTCGTGCTGATGGCGGTGATCGGCGGCGCCGGCACCTGGCAGGGGCCGGTGATCGGCGTTCCGTTGGTGCTGATCGTCGCCGAGGCGTTGCGCGTGACGGTCACGTCCGAGGTCAACCGCGTCATCTTCAGCGTGGTCGTCATCCTCATCGCGCTCTTCGTGCCGGGCGGTATCATGGGCCTCTTGCGCCAGATCAAACGGCGTCCGCGGCCGTTGCCCGATCCCGCCGCCGGCGCGCCGCGCTGAACCGCGGGCTTGGCGCGCCGATGTGAGCCGGCCGCGGCCCTTGATGCAGATCAAGGTGAGACCCGGGCGGGCGTCATAAGGCTGCGATTGACGCGGCGCTTAATACCGATCGCCGCCGTAACTCAGAGGAGTTCGTGATGTCGTACAAGCTTCGTCTTCTGACGCTGGCGGCGGCCCTCGTCGCCTTCTCGCCGCTGGCTATGGCCCAGAGCTCGGCTCCGGCGCAGTCCACCGAGCAGCAGAGCCAGGCACCGCAGAACGAGCCCGGCTGGAACCAGCCCACCGCACCGGCGGGCTGCTACAACGCACCGAGCGCCACCTGCGGTCAGTGACACGGATCGCAATCGACCGAGACGGCCGAGGGTAAGCCCTCGGCCGTTTTGTTTTCGGCACCCTGTTCGCCGGCTCGACTGCGCCTCATCGCATATCGCGGCGGCGATCGAATCGACTCCGAGCGCGACTCAGCCGGCGGTCTAGTGTCGGTGTTGGGCGGTAAGCGGAACGAATGGCCGCCCGCGAGCGCCGCGCCGCAGCCAATCGAGGCCGGTCTTGCGAAGCCGGCGCCGCCCGCGACATCGAGGGCTTTTCTCCGACGTCGCCGAAATCGGCGCCGCTGCGACGGACTGGCGCACGCGGATGACATCGGTCGGCTCGAGCGTGCCCTCGTTTCGAGATCGTCTGCAAGGCGCACCATGTCGCTGGCGGTCAGCGGCGCCACCGCTGGCTCGGTCCCATCACGCCCGACCCGGCGCTCCGCGACGGGTGGCTGCGTCTTGATCGGTCCCGGTCCGAACCGGCCGGGATTACCGACCTATCGCCGCGCGGTATCGGAACCCGGCGCTGCGACGCTGACGCTCAGCTTGTAAACCTCGGGCAAGAGATAATGGATGCTTTGCTCGATCGGCCGTCCGCTGCGATCGTGGGAGACGCGCTCGAGAACCATCAGTGGCGTGGTGCTCGAGACGCGAAGCGCCCGAGCGAGCTTGGCGGTCGGCAGCTCGCTGCTGACGCGGAAGTCGGCGCGGACCGGCGCGACCCTCAGTTTCTCCCGCAGGATCTGATAGACGCCCATCGAAGCGGCGTCCGCGCGGCTCACGCTGTCGCCGAGACGCATCGGCAGGGCAATCCGCAGCAGCGCGTGCGGCGTGCCTGCCGTGTGATAAAGGCGTTCATAGACCAGGACCCCGGATCTGGCGTCGTCGAATACGGCGCCCAGGGCCTTGTCCGTGCTTCGCGCGAATTGCAGCAGCCTGACCTTGACCGGTTCGCCGGGCGGGAAGGCGTCCAGAAACGGGCCGAAGCGATCGATCGCATAGACGATCCGCGGCCTCGGCGGCGCGATGAAGGTGCCCTTGCCTTGTCGCCGGACAAGCACGCCCTGATCGACCAGGGTCTGAATGGCGCGGCGGACGGTCACCCGGCTGAGGTCGTAAGCTCGGCCGATCTCTTCCTCGGTCGGGACCTGATCCCCGACCGCATAGTCGGAGCCGAATTCAGCGCGCAGCCGATCGCTGAGCTGTTCGTGCAGGGCGCGGGCGCTCGAGCGCCGGAGCGGCGGCATGCCGGGGCCGGCATTCCGCGCAGGCTCGTTGTCCATTCGCCGTCCAATAAAGTGTTTTACCTTTATCAAGACATATCATAACGTCTTAGCAAATCAAGCCAGGCAAAACGGCCTGATGAACAGGGGGAGGCAGGGGTGACGGATCATCAGCATCATGACCAGCGGCGGTGTCTGACGCGGCGGACCGCGCGCCGCGAGATACTTGCCGGCATCGGTGCGGCCGCGCTGTCCGCAGCGGCGCCGCCCCTTCTCGCGCCGCGCCGGGCTTTCGCGGCGGCGCAAGTCACCCTACGGCTTGCGACCTGGGGCGCGCCCACGGCGCCGCAGGTGGCGAATTTCGTCGGACCGTTTCAGCAGGCGGTCGAAGCCGGCAGCCACGGCCGGATCGCGGTACAAAGCTTTCCGGCCGGCTCCGTCGTCAAGGAACAGGCGGTCGCGGGGGCGATCCAGTCGCGTGTCGTCGACATTTCGCTCACCACGATGGGAAGCTGGGCCTCGATCGTGCCGGCGGCGGGCGTGCTCAACACCGTTCTCTTCTCGCCGGTCGCCGCGAATTTCGAAAAGGCGATCGGCCCGGACACGCCGCTGTTCAAAACCCTCGACCAGGCGATGGCGACGCGCGGCGTCCGCGTGCTCGCGGTGCTCTACAACGGTCCGGTGGTGGTCGTCTCCCGCACGCCGATGGACTCGCCGGGGGCGTTCCGCGGCAAGACGATCCGTGTCTTCGATCGCCTGACCGCCCAGATCGTGCAGGCGTTGGGCGGCGCGCCTTCGACGATCGAAGTCGCGGACGTCTATCCCGCGTTGGAACGCGGCACGGTGCAGGGCGCGATCGGCGGTCTCGAGGGCGCGATCGGCCTCAAGGAGTACGAGGTCGCGAAGCATCTGCTCGCGACCAACGGCGTCTTCGGGTTGCTCATGACCGGTTACGTGATGAACCGGAGCGCGCTGGAGGCGCTGCCGCCGGATCTGCAGAGGGTGGTGATCGATGCCGGTCACAGCGTCGGCGTCGAGACCACCAAGGCGATGATCGCCGCCTATGCCCGCGAGCTCGATGCCATGCGCCAGCATGGGATGACCGTGACGGTGCTCGAGCCCGGCAAGCCCCCATACCGTGCGTTCAGCGAAGCCCTGGCTCCGTTGAAGAAGACCCAAGAGGCGCAGTTCCCGCCGGATCTGGTCAAGCAGGTCCTCGATGCGCAGCGGTGAGCTCGCAGCCGCCGAGGCGATGGCGCCGGTTCCCGGCGGCGGGGCCGCCCGATGGGCGGCGGCGCTGACGCGGACGACACGGTGGATTTGCGGCTTTTCCGCCGCGATCGCCCTCCTGCTGCCGCTTCCGGTGCTCTACGAGATCGTGATGGATGAGCTGCAGAACCCGCCGGTCTGGGTTTTCGAGACGACCGGCTACGCGATCATCATGATCGCTTTCGCCGCATCGGGCTATGGGCTGAGCACCGGGCACCATTTCCGCGTCTCCCTGCTCTCGGAGAGGTTTCCGGCCTTGGCGCGGCCGCTCAATCTCCTGTCGGGCGTGCTCGAAACCGCGTTCGGTGCGCTGCTGCTTGTCTCGGGATCGCTGCAGGCCTATGGCGCGTATGTCCAGGATTTGCGCTCGGACACGCTCCTGCAGGTGCCGCAGTGCTGGCCCGAGCTGGCTTTTCCGATCGGCGGCCTGGCGATCCTGCTGCAGGGCGTGGCTCACATCCTCGCGCCGAGGCGCGCGTCCGCTCTCTGATGCCGTCTGCGGCCGACGCGACCCTTCTCGTCATTGTCCTGGTGATGTTCGGGCTGATGGCGCTCGGCATCCCGATCTTCGTTTCCATCGGCCTTTCGGCGTTCGCCGGGCTGGTGCTGATTTTCGGCATCGAGCAGGCGATGCTCGATTTTGCCTCCTTTCTCTGGCAAAGCCTGAACAGCTTCGAGCTCGTCACCATCCCACTGTTCGTCTTCGCCGCCATGCTGGTCCGCGAGGCCGAAGTCGGCGACGAACTGTTCGCTTTCGCCAAGGCCTGCATCGGATCGATCCCGAACGGCCTCGGGGTCGCCGTGGTTCTGACCTGCGCGATCTTCGCGGGCATCACCGGGTCGAGTCCGGTCACCGCCGTTACGGTCGGCCTGATCGCACTGCCCGCGCTCGCCCGGGAGGGTTATTCGGACCGCCTGCGCGGCGCGCTTGTCGCCGGCGGCGGCACGCTCGGCATCCTGCTGCCGCCCAGCCTGCCACTGATCATATACGGCGTGCTGACCGAGACCTCCATCGGCAGTCTGTTCGTCGCCACCGTCGTGCCCGGCCTGCTGCTGGCGACGCTGTTTTCGCTCTACGTCGCCTGTGTGTTTCGCCCGCGCGTTCGTCCGCCGTCCTATACGCGCCAGGAACGGCTGACGGTTCTGTGGCAGGGGCTGCCGATCGTCGTCCTGCCGGCGTTCATCATCGCGTCGATCTATTTCGGGCTCGTGACGCCGACCGAGACCGGGGCGGTGGCGACGGTTTACGTTCTCGGCCTCGGCCTTTTGCGCGGACGGCTCGACCTCGCGAAGGTGTGGCGCGCCGCCCGGGCCGCGGCGCTGGTCTCCTCGATGCTGCTGCTGATCTTCGGCACCGGGTCGGTGTTCGCGCGCTACAGCGCGATGCTTCAGCTGCCGCAGAAGATCGCGGCCGCCGTCGGCGGGCTGCAGGGCGGCCCGCTCCTGGTTTTCACCGGGATCGTCGTCATCGACTTGCTCCTCGGCACCTTCCTCGAATCCGGCGCCCTCACGATCCTCACCATTCCGATCTTCTTCCCGATCGCCCAGGCGATCGGCCTCGATCCGGTGCAGTTCGGAGTCATGATCGCGGTCAACCAGGAGATCGCCCAGATCCACCCGCCGGCCGGCCTCAACCTCGTGACCGTGTCGTCCATCTCCGACATTCCGCTGACGCGGATGATGGTCAGCATACTGCCGTTCATCGCCATCGAGATCGCGATGATCTACCTCCTCTATTTCATTCCCCAGCTCACGCTATTTCTGCCGGCCCACATGATCATGCGCTAGCGCCGAAGCGAGACCGTGACGCCGATCGTCGAAACCTGTGTCGAAGGAATTGCCATGGAGTTGAACGAAGAAGAGAAGGCGATGCGCGCCGGAGAGCTTGGCCCGGCGCGCCAGTGGGCGATCGAGCATCAGATCCAGGTCGGCGGATATCTCGGCGCCCGCGATCTCGTTCCGGTCACGCAGGCCCACGTCATGGCCGACACCGAATCGCTCGGCGAAGCCGGCGTCGCGTGGCTCGAGCGCTGGGCCGAGCTGCCGTGGGCGGACCGCCGCGTCCGCGTCCCCACCATTACCGATCCGCGCGGAACGGATTTCGGCGCCGCCACGCGGCTCAAGCAGGAAGCCTGGATGGTCGATCGCGAGCGGCGCACGACGGCCGCCTTCGAGGCGCTGGGCGTGCTGATGACCAATACCTGCATCAATTACCAGACCATCATGCCGCCGGTGTTCGGCGAGCATGTGGCGTACGGCGACACGGGGGTCGTCATCTATTGCAACAGCGTCCACGGCGCGCGGTCGAATTTCGAGGGCGGGCCGTCGGCCCTGGCGGCGGGTCTCACCGGACGCACGCCGAGATACGGATACCATCTCGACGAGAGGCGGCGGCCGACGCTCCGCATCAACGTCGCGTGGACGCCGCGCGATTTGAATGATTGGGGCGCGCTCGGCGGCCTGGTCGGGCGGTGCGCGGGCGATTACTGGCAGGTGCCGGTTCTCGTCGGTCTCGAGCGGGGCCCGAATTCCGACGAGCTGAAGCATTTCGGCGCCGCGGCGGCGAGCTTCGGCTCGCTGGCGCTGTTCCATATGGCCGGCATCACGCCCGAGGCGCGACGTCTCGACGATTTGGGCGATGTCCGCAACCTGCCGACCTACGACATCGGCGAATCCGACATCCGCGCGTTCCAGCGCGGCTATGGTGCGGAAGCCGACGCCGTCGATCTGGTCGTGTTCTCCGCGCCCCAGCTCAGCATTCTGGAGATGCAGCGTCTCGCCGAGCTGTTGAAAGGGCGGACCACGCGCCGGCCGCTGCTGGCCGTGACCAGCCCTCAGGTCAAGCCGGACGCCGACCGCATGGGATTGACGGCGATCATCGAACAGGCCGGCGGAACGGTTTTGTCGGGCATGTGCTTCTACCAGAGCTATGCGCGCGAGATGGCGGAGGCCAATGGCTGGCGCCGGCTCGCCACCAATTCCGCGAAGCTCGTCAACATCATCGGCGGATATGGCTACCGGCCCGTTCTGCTGTCGATGGCGGAGTGCGTCGACGCCGCCTGCACCGGAAGGATCCGTCATGGCTGACAGGGTTTTCTACGCGCGAGCGGCGATCGGCCCGGCGGTGCGCGGCACCGCTCTCGTCGCCAAGGACGGGTTCTCGGCGCGCTACGACCTCGACCGTCTCAAGGGCGTGTTCTCCCGCCCCGAACACAAACTGGCCGGCGAATCCTACGTCGGCAGGATTCTGGTGCTGAATGTCGCGAAGGGCGGTGTCGCCACCGCCTGGATGCTCTACGAGATGGCGGCGCGACGGATGGCGCCCGCGGCGCTCGTCCTCAACGCCGTCAATCCCATCATGGTGCAGGGGGCGGCGCTCGCCGGCATGACGCTGATTTCCGGCTTCGACCGCGACATCACCGACGCGATCCCGCACGGTGCGCTGGTCGAGATCGACCCGACGTCGGACAGGCCGAGCATCCGGCTGGTTTGAGCGTGCGAGGGTCGCCGGCCGCGCCGGCGACCGCAGCGGGCAAGCGACCGATGCGCCGCAAGAACGAAGAGTCGGAAATCGCCTCGGCGCTCGTCGGAATGCTGGTGCCGACGCGCGGGTTCGAACCGCGGACCTACTGATTACGAATCAGTTGCTCTACCGCTGAGCTACGTCGGCATCCAGGGACGGCAAGGCGCTGGACCCTACAACCGCCCGCGGCGGAGCGTCAATCGGCGCTCCCGCGGCGAGCGGTGCGATCGACGCCGTCGGCATGCCGCCTTCGCCGCGCCCGGGCCGCAGCCGCCACACCAGCTGATCGAAGCTGCGGCAGCGCGGACACAGCGGCGTCCAGGCGTCGGCAATGAACCCGCAGGCATTGCAGGCATAGGCGGGATCGGGCGCCGTCGCCCGCGCCGCGCGTTCGAGCCAATTTCGGCCGCGGCCGCCGTCGGTGCGCTCCGCCTCCTCGAGCTTCGCCATCAGCCGATAGAGTCGCGGCGCCGCGTCGTCGCGGTCGATGCCGGCTTCGGTCAGATGCCGGCGCGCCTCGCCCCACAGCCGCGCCTCGATCGCCGCCTCGGCGAGCGCGACGCGGCCCTCGACGTGATCCGGCTTCAAGCCCTGGAGCCGCTCGAAGCGCTTGATGCGCGCCAGCGGCGGCTCGTCGTCGTAGAGCGCGCCATAGGCCGCCGTCAGCAGCGGATGCGGCGCGACGCGCCAGCCGGCCTCGATCGCCTTGCGCGCGCGCCGCGTGCTGCCGTCCGCGGCGAGCAAGCGCGCATACCATGCCGTCGCCGGCGCGAAGGCGGGATCGGCGGCATGCGCCTGGCCCGCGAGCTTGAGCGCCTCGCCGTCGCGACCCGCGGCCTGCGCCCCGCGCCCGCGCTCGTAAAGGATGGCGGCGCGATGATGGCGGCTTTCGTCGGGCGCGATCGCGCCGCGCCGGGTCGCTTCGGCGAGCCGGACCTCCGCGCGCTCCCAGCGTCCCGCGCGCGCCTCGAGCTCGACCAGCGCGCGCTGCACCCAGCCGGTGCGCGGCCGCAATTCGCGCGCCCGCTCGGCGAGCTTGAGCGCCACGCCGTCTTCGCCGCGCGCCAGCGCCTGCACGATCAGGCCGCGCAGGCCGAGGAATTCGGTCTCGGGCTCGGCCAGCATGGCGGTGAAATAGCTCCGCGCCGCCGTCACATCGCCCTTGAGCTGCGCCGCCTGCGCCGCCAGCAGCCGCGTCAGCGGCGGCTCGTCGAGCAGCGCATCGGCGCGCCGGGCGCAGCGCTCGGCCTCGTCGGGATCGCCGGCGGCAACCGCCGCCAGGCCATAGGTGAGGGCACGATAGCCTTCGCGCCGTCGCCGCTCGCGGCGCGCGCGCAGAAAGGCGCGCGGCGCGACCGCCAGCCGGCGCAGCACGGCAACGCTCCAGCCGACGACAAACACGATCGACGCCGCGCCCAGAACCAGAACCGCCACCGACGTATCGATGCGCCAGCCCTGCCAGACCACGGTCACCGCACCCGGCCGGTCGGCGAAATAAACCGCGGCGCCGACGACGACGGCGATCACGACGATGGCGACGAGAATGCGCCTCACGGCGTTTGCGTCGCCGGCTTGACAGCGGGAGCCTTGGACGAAGCCGCCAGCGCCGGCGCCACCTCCTGCAGGGCGGCAGCGATCGTGGCCTCGGCGTCGAGCCGCCGATGCGCCACCGTGAGCCAGTCGCGCGCCGCGTCGCGCGCCGGCGCCGGTGCGCGCTCGATCGCGCCGACCGCGCCGGTGAGATCGCCCTGCGCCAGCTCGGCGCGCGCCGCGTCGACCGCGGCGACGGTCGGATCGGGCGGCGTCGCGCCGACGCCAACGCGCCGCACGATGACGAGGCTCGAAAGCTTCGCCCACAACCGCTCGGTCCACCCCGCTTCGGCGGCCGGCGACGGCGTCGCCATCAGCATGGCCGGCGCCGCGGCCGCGTCGAACCGCGCCGCCAACGCCGCGGTGCTCGGAATGCCGGTCACCGCCAGCGGCTCCAGCGTCAGCAGCTTCGCCGCGAGATCGTGCGGCGCCAGGGTCTCCGCCGCCTTGAGCTCCGCGGGAAACGGTCGTGACGTCGCGACCGCGGTCGCCAGCTGGCTCAGCGCCAGGAACAGCATGCGCTCGGGATTGTCGCCCGAGCGGGTGAGGCGCGCCTGCAGCGCGGCGATGCGCTCGGCGTCGCCGTCGATCGCCGCCTGCAGTCGCTGCGTCGTTTCGTCGAGCCGCTTGACGGCGTCGGCGGTTTGGCTGCCGTCGGGCGCGGACCGCTGCGCCTGCTGTATCTGCTTCTCGAGGGCGTCGAGCCGTACCGCGAGCTGCGCGTCCGCGCCTTGGGCGTCGCGCAGCGCCTTGATCTCGGATTCGACCGTCGCAAGCTGCTCGGCGAGCACCTGGCGGTTGCTGTCGTCGGCCGGCCGGCCCCACGGCAGAACCCGCGCGAGGGGCGGCGCCCAGTAGGGCGACGTGCCGGTCAATCCGAGGATCAGGATCAGCGCCCCGGCGAGTCCGCCGATCACGGTCGCGCGCCGGCGCCTGCGGCGCTGCAGGTCGACGTCGGCGGCCTTGGCCTCGATCACCGGCGGTTCGCTCATCGCGACGGCCTCACGAACGGTCTCCCCCTGCAGCACGCGCCTGGATGGCGCGGTCGAGCGCCTCGAGCAGCGCCGCCTCGTTCGGCGCTGCGGCGATCTCGGTCCGGCGCCAGGTCAACCTGCCGAGCGCCGCGGCGACGGCGGAACTCAATGCGACCGCCGCGATCGTCGCCGTTCGGTCGCCGAGTCCGGCCGCCCGCGCGAGGGTAACAAAGGTCTCGGCGCTGCGGGGAGAGAAAAAGAGCGCGAAATCGACGGCGCCGTCGCCGATGGCGCGGCCCGCCCCGGCGCTCAACGCGGTCGCGGCGACCGCTTCGTAAAGCCGCAGGCGGCGGACCGTGAATCCGGCGCGCGCCAGGTCACCCGCCAGATCGCCGGCGACCGCGCTCGCCGCGGCATGGATCAGCGCGCCTCGCGCCGGATCGAGCCGCCGCGCCGCCAGGTCGGCCAGCGCGTGGACGTCGCCGCCGGCGCTCTCGACCGCGGCGAATCCTGCCGCCCGCGCGGCCCGCGCCGTGGCTTCGCCGACCGCATAGGCGAGAAGATCGCGCCGCGCCGTCGCCGATGCAAACGCCCGCACGCCGTTGGCGCTGGTGAACAGCACCGCCTGCGCACCGGGCAGCGCCGCGGCCACCGTCTCCGCGGCATCGGCCGCGGTCTCGATCCGCAGCAGCGGCTCGAGCAGCGGCTCGATCCCGCGCGCCGTCAGCGCCGCAACCAGCCCGGCGGCATCGGCGCGCGGCCGCGTCACCAGCGCCTTCATGCGAAGAAATCGGGGCCGCCGCGCGCCTTGAGTTCGGCGCCGGCGTCGCGTCCGAGCTCCGCCGCTGCCGCGGCCGGGCCCTCGCGCCGCGCGCGATGGAGCGCGCCGCCGTCCGGGCGGACGATCGCCGCGTCGAGCGTCAGGCGTCCGCCGGCGACGGTCGCCAGCGCGGCAATCGGCGTGCGGCACGAGCCGTCAAGCGCCGCCAGGAAGGCGCGCTCGGCGGCGGCGCAGCAGGCGGTCTCGGCATGATCGAGCGGCGCCACAATCTCGCGCAGGCGCGCATCGTCCTCGCGGATCTCGACCGCGAGCACACCCTGCGCCGGCGCCGGCAGCATTTCCTCGGGCGCCAGGATCGCTCCCACCTTGTCGCCCAGACCCAGCCGTTTCAGGCCGGCGATGGCGAGGATGGCGGCGTCGGCCTCGCCGGCCTCGAGCTTGGCGAGACGCGTACCGACATTGCCGCGCAGCGGCACCACCGCCAGATCGGGGCGCGCGTGAAGCGCCAGGGCCGTGCGCCGCAGCGACGAGGTTCCGAGCCGCGCGCCCTTCGGCAAGGTCGCCAGCGAAGTCGCTTGCGGCGACAGCAAGGTGTCGCGCGGATCCTCGCGCGGCAGGCAGGCGGCGATCGCGAGGCCCCGCGGCAGCCTCGCCGTCATGTCCTTCATCGAGTGGATGGCGAGGTCGACGCGGCCGGCGAGCAGCGCTTCCTCGATCTCCTTGGTGAACAGGCCCTTGCTGCCCTCGGCGGCGAGCGGTCGCTCGCCGGCGCGGTCGCCGCTGGTGCGGATGGCGACGATCTCGACCGCGTCGGGCGCGGCAAGCGACGCATGCGCCGCGGCCAGACGGCGTTTCAATTCGCCCGCCTGCGCCAGCGCCAGCGGGCTGCCGCGCGTGCCGATGCGCAGAAGAGGCGGGGCCATGGCCTTTTCTAGGCGGAAGGCGGCGGCAAGGGAAGGTGCTATGGTCGCCGCCATGCGTATCCTGGGCATCGAAACCAGCTGCGACGAAACCGCGGTCGCCGTCGTCGAGGATGCGCCGACGGCGGCGGCGCGCATCCGCTCGAATCTGGTTCTGTCGCAGCTTGCCGAGCACCGACCCTACGGCGGGGTGGTGCCGGAGATCGCCGCGCGCGCGCATCTCGACCATCTCGACGGCCTGATCGCGCGCGCGCTCGAGACCGCGGGCGCGGGCTTCGGCGATCTCGACGGCGTCGCCGCCACCGGCGGTCCCGGCCTGATCGGCGGCGTCATGGTCGGCGTAATGGAAGCGAAGGCGATCGCGTATGCGCGCGCGCTGCCCTTCGTCGCCGTCAACCATCTCGAGGGCCACGCGCTGTCGGCGCGGCTCACCGACGACGTGGCGTTTCCCTATCTGCTGCTGCTGGTCTCGGGCGGCCATTGCCAGCTGCTCTCGGTCGAGGGCGTCGGCGCCTATCGCCGGTTCGGGACGACGATCGACGACGCCGCCGGCGAATGCTTCGACAAGGGCGCCAAGCTGCTCGGCCTCGGCTATCCCGGCGGGCCCGCGGTCGAGCGCGCGGCGCGGAGCGGCGACGCCGCGCGCTTTCCGTTGCCCCGGCCGCTGGTCGGCAGGCGGGGCTGCGACTTCTCGTTCTCGGGATTGAAGACGGCGCTCGCCCAGACCGTGCGGCGCGCCGGAGCGCTCGACGAAGGCCAGCGCGCCGATCTCGCGGCCTCGCTGCAGGCCGCGATCGTCGATTGCCTCGTCGACCGCACCGCGCATGCCGCCGCGCAGTTCACCGCCCGTCACGGCGGCAGCCACGCGCTGGTCGCCGCCGGCGGCGTCGCCGCCAACGCGGTTCTGCGGCCGCGGCTCGCCAGGCTCGCCGGCGAATGGGGCCTGCGCTTCGTCGCGCCGCCGCCGGCGCTCTGCACCGACAATGCGGCGATGATCGCCTGGGCCGGCATCGAACGCCTCAGGCTCGGGCGCACGGACGCGCTCGACTTCGCACCGCGGCCGCGCTGGCCGCTCGATCCCGCCGCTTCCGCCGCACGCCCAGGTTGAACCCCGTGGGCGGCAGCCCTAGGATCGCGCCAGCCGTCGACATCGACGCGGCGGCTGCATAAATTTAGGGAGGAAAAACACCATGAATTTCCGTGCCTTGACGGCGGCTGTCGGCGGCCTGGCGTTGGTCGCCGGGGTCACGCTCGCGCAACCGCCTGCGTTTCTTTATTCGATGCCCAAGCTCGCGCCCGCCCGCTCGGCAAAAATCCGCGTGCACGTCGATTCGATCAAATACGGCCACATGGTCCCGAGCGAATACGCCTTCTGCACCGCCGACGGCCATGGCGGCGCGACCGCGGCCGCCAACAAAAGCCCGCGCATCGCGTGGTCGAAGGGCCCGAAAGGCACCAAGTCCTACGTCGTCATCGTCTACGATACCGACTCGCCGGCCGAGCATCGCGAGCTGATGAACAAAAAAGGCGAGACGCTCACGGCGGCCGTCAAACGCAAGATCTTCTTCCACATGGTGCTGGTCGACGTTCCGACCAACGTGACCGCCGTGCCCGAAGGCGCAGCCTCGAACGAGCGCCTGCTCCACGGCAAGCCGGCGTCGACCATCACGGTCGGCGTGCCGGCCGCCAACAGCTACACCCAGGCCTTCGCCGCCAACGACGCGCTCAAGGGCACCTATTACGGCTATGACGGTCCATGCTCGCCCTGGAACGACGCGAACACGCACCATTACTACTTCACCGTCTACGCCATGAGCGTGCCGTCGCTCGGCCTCCACGGCGACTTCAGTGCGGAGCAGGCGGTCGCGGCGATGAAGGGCAAGGTGCTGGCACAGGGGCAGTCGCTCGGGGTCTATTCGACCAATCCAGCCGTCATCGCCAAACTGAAGAAATAGGGCCGGACATCGATCGACGCGCGCGGACCGTCTGTCCGCGCGCGTTGAATGCCGTCGGCGCTCCGCCTAGAATCGCCGATGCCGTCCGCTCGCGCGGCCGGCCAATACAACTCCGGGAGGGAAACCATCATGCATATCCGTAGCTTGACCGTCGCCGCGCTCGGCCTGGCGATGTTGGCCGGCGGCGCCTGGGCGCAACAGGCGCCGGCTGGCGGCGGCGCCGAGGCCTTGCCCGAAAAGATCCCGTTCGATATCCCCTACGGCGCGCCGATCCGGCTCGAGCAGGCGCGGCACGTCCTTGCCGCGGCCGAAGCCGAGGCACACAAGCACAAATGGCCGATGAATTGCGCCGTGCTCGATTCCGGCGCCAACCTCGTGTCGTTCGATCACATGGACGGCGCGCAGCTCGGCTCGATCGCCATCGCCCAGCACAAGGCGCGCGCCGCGGTCAAGTTCCGCCGGCCGACGGCGGCGTTCGAGGACGGCTTGCAGAAGCACGGCGCCACCTATCTGATGACGCTCGACGACGTGATCGCCTCGCGCGGCGGCGTACCGCTGATCGCGGGCGGCAGGCTCATCGGCGCCATCGGCTGCTCCGGCGGCATCGGGCCGCAGGACGAGGACGTCGCCAATGCCGGCGCGGCGGTCGTCAACAAGAAGTAGCCGGACGAGCTTGATCGGATAGCGCCTTCCGTGCTTCATCGCTGGCGATGAGGCGCGGGAGGCGTTCGTTTCCATGCAGACCTTCGGCATCGTCGGCGGCGGCGCCTGGGGGACGGCCCTGGCGCAAGTGCTGCGTCGGGCCGGCCGCGATGTCATGCTGTGGGCGCGGGAACCGGAGGTCGTCGCCGCCGTCAACGGCGGGGGGGAGAATCTCCTGTTCCTGCCCGGCATCGGACTCGCGCAGGGCATTCGCGCCACCGGCGATCTGGCGGCGGCGGCCCGCGCAGATGTCGTGCTGCTGGCGCCGCCGGCGCAGCACCTGCGCGCCATCGTCGCGCACCTCGCGCCGCATCGCGCCAAGGACACGCCGCTCGTCGTCTGCAGCAAGGGCATCGAGGAACGCAGCGGCGCGCTGATGAGCGAAGCGGTCGCCGACGCGGCTCCGGCCGCGCCGCTCGCCGTTCTCTCGGGCCCGACCTTCGCGCGGGAGGTCGCGGCCGGACTGCCCACCGCGGTGACTCTGGCCGCGTCCGACGCCGCCCTCGGGCGGCGGCTGATCGCGGCGCTTGGCGGACGCAGCTTCCGGCCCTATCTGTCGGGCGATCCGATCGGCGCGCAGGTCGGCGGTGCGGTCAAGAACGTGATGGCGATCGCTTGCGGCATCGTCATGGGCAGGAAGTTCGGCGACAACGCGCGCGCCGCGCTGATCACACGCGGGCTCGCCGAGATGGTGCGCCTCGCCGTCGCCAAGGGCGGCAATGCCGAGACCCTGATGGGCCTCTCCGGGCTGGGCGACCTGACGCTGACCTGTACGAGCCTGCAATCGCGCAACCTGTCGCTCGGCATCGCGCTCGGCGAGGGCCGCAAGCTCGCCGACGTCCTGGCCGAGCGTCGCTCGGTCGCGGAAGGCGTCGCTTCGTCGGCGGCCTGCGTGGCGCTGGCGCAGAAGCTCGGCATCGAGATGCCGATCGCCCAGGCGGTCGACGCCATCCTGCACAAGGGCGCGGCGATCGACCGCGAGATCGAAGCTCTGCTGGCGCGGCCGTTCAAGGTTGAACCGGTCTCCGGAGTCGTCTGATGCCGACGGCCGTCGCCATCCGCCACGTCGCCTTCGAGGATCTCGACGCCTTCGCGCCGGCGCTGGCGGCGCGCGGCTACAAGGCGAGCTATCGCGACGCGCCGACCGACGATCTCGCGGCCACGGAGCTCGCGGATTGCGATCTGCTGGTGGTGCTCGGCGGGCCGATCGGCGTCTACGAGGACGACCGCTATCCGTTCCTCAAGACCGAGATCGCGTTGCTCGAGAAGCGACTCAAGGTGGGCAAGCCGGTGCTCGGCATCTGCCTCGGCGCACAGTTGATGGCGCGCGCGCTCGGCGCCAAGGTCTACGGCGCCGGATTCAAGGAGATCGGGTGGTCCGGCGTGACTTTGAGCGCCGCCGGCCGCGCCTCGCCCTTGGCGAAGCTCGCGCCCGGGACGCGCGTGCTGCACTGGCACGGAGACACCTTCGATCTGCCGTCGGGCGCGATCCATCTGGCGTCGACGCCGCGCACGCCCAACCAGGCATTCGCCGTCGGCCGGCACGGTCTCGCGCTGCAGTTCCATCTCGAGGTGAGCGCGCGCGGGCTCGAGCGCTGGTTCGTCGGCCATGCGGTCGAGATCGGCGGCACGCCGCGCGTGACGGTGCCGCGGCTTCGCGCCGACGCCGCCAAATTCGCGCCCGATCTGGTGTCGCAGGGCCGCGGCGTGCTCGAGGCCTGGCTCGACGGACTCAAAGGATGACGGCGCGGCGGATCGTGGTTCTCACCGGTGCCGGCGTTTCGCAGGAATCCGGCCTCGACACGTTCCGCGATCCGAACGGCATCTGGTCGCGATATCGCGTCGAGGACGTCGCGACGCCCGAGGCCTTCGCCCGCGATCCGGCGAGGGTGCACGATTTCTATAACATGCGGCGGCGCAACCTGCTCGCCGGCCACGTCAGGCCCAACGCCGCGCACGCGGCGCTCGCCGAGCTCGATCGTCGCTGGCCGGGCGAGTTGCTGCTGGTGACGCAGAACATCGACGATCTGCACGAGCGCGCCGGCTCGCGCCGCCTCGTCCACATGCACGGCGAGATGCGCAAGGCGCGCTGTATCCGCTGCGGCTCGATCGTGCCGAACGACGCCGATCTGTCGGTCGAGAGCGTATGCCCGTCGTGCGCCCATGTCGGCGGCCTGCGGCCGCACGTCGTCTGGTTCGGCGAGCTGCCGCTCGAGATGGAGCGTATCGGCGCGGCGCTGGCGGCCTGCGACGTCTTCGTCTCCGTCGGTACCTCGGGCAACGTCTATCCGGCGGCCGGCTTCGTCGCCGAGGCGAATGCCGCCGGCGCGCGCACCGTCGAGCTCAATCTCGAGCCGTCGCTCGGCAAGAGCCACTTCGCCGAAGGCCGCTACGGCAGGGCGACGGAGGTCGTGCCGGCTTTCGTCGCGTCTCTGCTCGCGGGCTGCTGACCGGGCGGACTTGCGATTGCGTCGCCGAATCGCGGCGGCTACAGTCCGGCGCGCCATGCCGCAGCGTTCGAGGCCGCCGTTCCGCGCCGACCATGTCGGCAGTCTGCTGCGTCCCCGATCCGTGCGCGCGGCGCGCGCCGCGCATAGCGCCGGACGGATGACCGGGGCGGAGCTGCGGCGCGTCGAGGACGCCGCGATCCGCGACCTCGTCCGCATGCAGCTCGACTCCGGGCTCGGGGCGGTGACCGACGGCGAGATCCGGCGCCGCTCCTGGCACATGGATTTTCTCTATCAGCTCGGCGGCGTCGAACGCGACGACACCAAGGTCGCCGTACAGTTCCACGGCGAGCGCGGCGACATCCCCTTCGCCGCCGAAGGCCTCCGCATCACCGGCCGCATCGCTCTCAGGCACACGATCTTCGGCGAGGATTTCGCCTACCTCAAATCGGTGGCGAACGGCGCGGTGGCGAAGCTGACCCTGCCGTCGCCGAGCATGATCCACCGTCGCGGCGGCCGCATCTTCGCCGGCTCGCCTTACCGGGACGTCGACGAACTCTTCGCCGACGTCGCCCAGGCCTATGCCGACGAGATCGAGCGCCTCGGCGGGTTGGGCCTCACGTATCTTCAACTCGACGACACGACGTTTGCGACCCTGTGCGATCCCGAACAGCGCGCCGGTATGACCAAGGCCGGTGCCGACGGCGAGCGCGTGCATCTCAAATACATCGCCTTGGTCAACGCCGCGATCCGCAACCGGCCGGCCGGCATGGCGGTTTGCACCCATTCCTGCCGTGGCAATTTCCGCTCCGCCTGGATCGCCTCGGGCGGTTACGATTTCATCGCCGAGGCGTTGTTCAACACGCTCGAGGTCGACGGCTTCTTCCTGGAATACGACGACGACCGCTCGGGAGGCTTCGCGCCGCTGCGCTTCCTGCCCAAGGGCAAGGTCGCGGTGCTCGGTCTCGTCACCACCAAGCGCGGCGCGCTCGAAAGCAAGGACGCGCTCAAGCGGCGGATCGACCAGGCCGCCAAGTATGTGCCGCTGGAGCAGCTGTGCCTGTCGCCACAATGCGGCTTCGCCTCGACCGAGGAAGGCAACGATTTGACCGACGCCGAGCAAGCAGCCAAGCTGAGGCTCGTGGTCGAGACCGCGCGCGAGGTCTGGGGCTAGGTCCGAGGATCGCGATGGAACGCTCCTTCAAGCACGAGGTGCAATCTCTCACGCTGGGCGACGGCGAGATTTTCCGCGGCGAGGGCATCCTCGCGGTCACCAAGGCGCTGTTGCAGTCGGGCGTGAGCTATGTCGGCGGCTATCAGGGCGCGCCCGTATCGCACCTGCTCGACGTTCTGGTGGACGCCAAGGAGATCATGGACGGTCTCGGCGTCCATCTCGAGACCTGCACCAACGAGGCCTCGGCTGCGGCCATGCTCGGCGCGTCGATCAACTACCCGATACGCGGCGCGGTGACCTGGAAATCGATCGTCGGCACCAACGTCGCCGCCGACGCGCTCTCGAACCTGGCGTCGCCCGGCGTCAAGGGCGGCGCGCTTGTCATCGTCGGCGAGGATTACGGCGAGGGCGCAAGCGTGATCCAGGAGCGGTCCTACGCCTATGCCATGAAATGCAGCATGCCGTTGCTCGATCCGCGGCCCGACCTGCCGTCGATCGTGCGCGCGGTCGAAGAAGGCTTCGAGCTGTCGGAGGCAAGTCATGCGCCGGTCATGCTCGAGCTCAGGATTCGCGCCTGCCACGTCAGCGGCGAATTCGTCGCCAAAGCCAATCGGCCGGGCGACGAATTCGCCGCTGACGTG